>UMCB01031639.1_pt1 | contig 11731 bp, 7 predicted proteins | sample 1964151 | NCBI WGS metagenome assembly UMCB01 (sample SAMEA4835960, study PRJEB28245) | human gut metagenome | biome: gut microbiome; material: fecal sample | place: Denmark | collected 2008
GAGACCACAAATATGCCTTATTGAGGGCAATGGCGTCTGTCTCTTAATGAATTAAATAGTAATTCAATTGACAGTTTTCCCTCTTTGGTATATGATAAGTTTACATTATTTTACTTGCTAAAGGGCAGATGCCCGATAAAGGAGGAAACATGGTTTTTGGAGTAATTTTAGCCGGAGGAATCGGCAGCAGAATGGGAAATGTTGAGAAACCAAAGCAGTATCTTAGCGTTGGTGGCAAGCCGATCATTCTTCATACATTAGAGAAGTTTTATGTGAACAGTAAGTTTGAGAAGTTAATCGTACTTTGCCCTTCTCAGTGGATTAATCATACGAAGAATCTGGTTAAGAAGAACTTTAATGATTCTAGTAAGATTGTAGTGATTGAGGGTGGTTCTACCCGTAATGAGACAATCATGAATTCTATTCGTTACATTGAAAAAGAATATGGTCTGGATGATGATACGATTATCGTACCACACGATTCTGTTCGTCCATTCCTTACCTATCGTATTATTGAAGATAACATTCGTTATGCGCAGGAATACGGTGCCTGTGATACCGTTATCCCAGCCTCCGATACTATTGTAGAAAGTGCAGGACATGAGATTATCAGTAACATTCCTGACCGTTCTATTATGTATCAGGGACAGACACCGCAGTCTTTTAAGGCAAAGAAGTTAAAAGAGCTTTACGAGGGACTGACAGAAGAAGAAAAAGAGATTCTTACAGATGCCTGCAAGATTTTCGTTATCAAGGGGCAGGACGTACATTTAGTAGAGGGAGAAGTTTTTAATATCAAGATCACTTATCCATATGACTTGCGAGTTGCTGAAACTTTGATTAAAGGAGAAGAGAAATAATGTTAAATACAGTGTATCGTCTGGTAGCACCCAGGAGATTTGAAGTAGCATTTAACGATATTGATTTAAATAGTGATAAGGTAGTTGTGCGTCCAACGCATTTATCTATCTGTCATGCAGACCAGCGTTATTATCAGGGAACACGTCCGGCGGATGTTATGGCAAAGAAGCTGCCGATGGCTCTGATTCATGAGGCGATTGGTGATGTGGTGTATGATGCGACAGGAGAATTCAAGCCGGGTGAACTTGTTGTTATGATTCCGAATACACCAGTGGAGAAGGACGATGTTATCGCTGAAAATTATCTGAGAAGTTCCAAGTTCCGTGCAAGCGGTTTTGATGGATTTATGCAGGATAATGTCGCTTTAGACAGAGACAGACTGGTGCGTTTACCGCAGGATATTGATCGAACTGTAGCTGCATTCACAGAGATTGTCAGTGTTAGTGTACATGCCCTTCGTCGTTTTGAACGTTTTACTCACGCGAGGAAGAATGTTGTAGGTATCTGGGGAGATGGTAACTTAGGTTACATTACCGCAGTATTTTTCCACTATATGCATCCAGATACCAAGCTGGTTATCTTTGGAACGAATGAAGATAAGCTGAGTGGTTTTACTTTTGCCGATGAGACCCATCTTGTATGGGAGATTCCGGAAGACCTTAAGGTTGACCATGCGATTGAGTGTGTAGGTGGTGACGCTTCTCAGAAAGCAATTGATCAGATGATTGATATTATCCAGCCAGAAGGAACAATTGCCCTTCTTGGGGTATCAGAATATGCGGTTCCAATCAATACCCGTATGGTATTAGAGAAGGGGCTTCATCTTTATGGAAGCAGCCGAAGTGGAAGAGCCGATTTTGAGAAAACAGTTGAATTATATCAGGAATATCCAGAAATTCTCGGTTACCTCAGCAATATCGTAGGAGCGCAGGTTGAAGTGAACTCTATTGCAGATATGACAAGGGCATTTGAGATGGATATTAATAAGATGATGGGTAAAACCATTATGATATGGAACAAGTAGAAGCTTTGATGATTATAGAAATTCAAAGCTATAAAACTGAAAAATGCAGGAATTAAGAATTAAAAATGCATATTGACATAATTGACATATATGATATACTTAATTCATAAGTTGAAGGAGCAACGATTTTCGTTGCTCCTTTTTGTTGTTTCGTATACTTTTTAAGAGATAGATTTAGAGCGTGTTTCAAATATGCTCTGGAATATTGCAAAATAGGGCAGAGAAATTTTTGCAGACTCTTATATGAAATAACAGAAAAAGTCTTTTGTAGACGAAAATCTAAAAAAAGAGAGGAGCAAAAAGTATGCTAAAAATAAGTAACATTGTATCACAGATAGACTCTTTTGTATGGGGACCAGTGATGCTGGTTCTTTTGGTAGGAACAGGAGCACTTCTAACAGTTCGGTGCAATTTCCTAACCTGGAGAAATCTTCCCTGGGCATTGAAAAAGACGTTGAGTAAAGAAGCACGAACAAAAAGTCGAGGAACAGGAGATGTCTCACCATTTTCCGCACTTACGACAGCACTTGCCGCAACTATAGGAACCGGAAATATTGTAGGTGTTGCAACAGCAATGGTTTCCGGAGGCGCAGGTGCCTTAGTATGGATGTGGATTTCTGCCTGTTTTGGACTTTCTTCAAAATTTTCAGAATGTATGCTGGCGATTAAATATAGAGAGGTCAACGAAAAAGGAGAAATGTCCGGCGGCCCGATGTATACAATGAAAAAAGGACTGAAAAATAAGAAGTTAGGAGCAGTCCTCGGGTGGCTCTTTGCTCTTTTTGCAGTTATTGCCTCTTTCGGTATCGGAAATATGACACAGGGAAACTCCATTGCAACGTCTGTTCATGCAACATTTGGAATATCAGTAACTACTGTTGGAGTTGTAATTACAGTACTTGCCCTGTTAATTATCATTGGAGGAATTAAAACAATTTCAAAAGTTTCCTCTGTGGTAGTTCCTGTGATGGCGATATTTTATGTTATTGCCGGAATCATTGTTATTCTTGGAAATATACATAACCTTCCAGCTGGAATTATCATGATATTTAAAATGGCATTTAGTGTGAAAGCAGTAGGTGGTGCTTTGTGTGGAAATATCGTAGCATCCATGATGAATGCAGCACGTTACGGTGTAGCCCGTGGGTGTTTTTCCAATGAAGCTGGAATGGGTTCTGCTGCAATCACAGCCGCAGCCGCAACAACGGATAATCCGGTAAGGCAGGCTTATATTAATATGACTGGAACTTTTTGGGATACGATTGTTGTCTGCACGATCACGGGTCTCGCCATCGCAAGTTCTGGTGTGCTTGGACAGATTGACCCGGCAACAGGACAGCTTTATGTTGGTTCCGCATTGACCATCGCTGCATTTTCCACAGTACTCGGAAAAGTTGGTGGATATCTCGTAACAATAGGTATTACATTATTTGCTTTCTCCACAATTCTTGGATGGGAATATCATGGAGAAAAAGCTTTTGAATATCTGGTAGGAACCCATAAACTGAATATGGTTTATCGAATTATTTTCTCACTGGTTGCTTATGTTGGTGCAACACAGACTTTGGAACTTGTATGGAACTTTTCAGATATTGCGAATGCGTTGATGGCGATACCGAATTTGATCTGCATGATATTGTTAAGCGGAGAAATAGCGAAAGATGTGAAAGCATTCCAGAAGATAATCGATAGGGAAAGATAATTTCTGAATTTGCTTAGATAGCCAAAACATAGACCACAGGGAATATAGGATATTATATTCCCTGTGGGCGTCTTCTTTGCTGCGCAAATCAGAATTCAATGGAAAAGTTCCCTCATTTCTGATATACTAATACAATGTTGATAAAGTAAAAATTTATTTTGGGAGGTTTAATCATGAGCTTAAATACAGGAATGAAAATGATAAAAACGGAGACAGTAACAGTGGAGAATGCAGCCAAGACTTTAGGCAGCGGCAGTCTCTTAGTATATGGAACTCCAGCAATGCTTTTATTAGTAGAAAAGACAGCCGTTGCGCTCTTAGACGGACATCTCGATGAGGGAATGACAACGGTTGGAACGAATTTAAATGTAGATCATGTTTCTGCAAGCCCAATTGGCTGTGAAGTAAGCTGTGAAGTAACGCTTACAGAAATTGACAGAAAGAAGCTTGTTTTTGCTGTTGAAGTGAAAGATCCAGCAGGAGTGATTGGTAAAGGAACACACGAGAGATTCATTGTGGATGCAGAGAAGTTCCAGAATAAAGCGAATGGAAAGTTTGATAAATAATGGCGGCGACAGGAAAGAATAATCAGGGAAAAAATGACTCAAAAAGGAATAATCTGAAAAAGAATGCCACGGATTTTAAGGAAAAGATATCGAACGGTGAGCCAATGCGTCTAAATAAGTTCCTTAGTGATGCAGGTGTGTGTTCAAGAAGACAAGCAGACCGCTATGTGGAACAGGGACGTATTTTGGTTGACGGAGAGCCGGCGCAGATGGGTCAGAAAGTGCATGCTGGACAGGATATCCGTGTGGATGGCAAGCGTGTCAGTGTGAGTCGTAAACAGATTGTTCTTGCGGTGAATAAGCCAAAAGGCATTGTCTGTACGACAGAGAAGCGAGAGAAAGATAATATCGTTGATTTTATTGGCTATCCTGAGAGGATTTATCCGGTGGGACGACTGGATAAAGATTCCGAGGGTCTTATTTTGATGACCAATGACGGAGAGTTGATGAATGAGATTTTGAAGGCGAGAAATTATCACGAAAAGGAATATGAGGTGACAATTAATCGTCCAGTAACAAATGTGTTCTTAAAGCAAATGAGTGAGGGTGTGGAGATTCTCGATACGGTGACACGTCCATGCAAAGTAAAAAGAACGGGCGTGTATACATTTCGCATTATTCTCACGCAGGGCTTAAATCGCCAGATTCGTCGTATGTGTGAGGCATGTGGTTACCGTGTAAGAGAGTTAAAGCGTCTTCGTATTATGAATATTCATCTGGGAAGTCTGCCGACAGGAAAGTATCGGGAGATTACCGGGGAGGAGCTTTCTAAGCTTGAAAAACTTGCTGGAAGAAAACCGGGAGGAGTTTATCATGGATAAGCAGGCGAGAATGAAGAAACTTGTAGAAGTGCTGAATCAGGCTTCTAAGGCATACTATCAGGAAGACCGGGAATTATTTTCCAATAAAGAATACGACGAATTATATGATGAATTACAGGCATTAGAGGCAGAGACTGGTATCGTGATGAGCCAGAGTCCTACACAAAATGTCGGTTATGAAGTACTCAGTGAGCTGGAAAAAGAGACACACGAAAGCCCGATGCTCTCTCTTGATAAGACAAAGAGTCCAGAAGCATTAAGAGACTGGCTTGGTGAAAAAGAAGGCCTTCTTTCCTGGAAAATGGATGGACTTACGGTGGTGCTGACTTATCGTGATGGCGTTTTGCAAAAGGCAGTTACACGAGGAAATGGTGTTGTAGGCGAGGTTATTACCAATAATGCCAGAGTATTTAAAAATCTTCCGGCAAAGATTCCATTTGCAGGTGAGGTTGTTCTGCGTGGTGAGGCGGTTATTAAATATTCGGATTTTAAAAAGATTAACGAAGGCATCGAGGACGTGGATGCCCGCTATAAGAACCCTCGTAATTTATGCAGCGGTTCTGTCCGCCAGCTTAACAACGAAGTGACCGCAAAGAGAAATGTCTTTTTCTTTGCATTTGCCCTTGTAAAAGCAGAAGGAAGAGAACTGGAGAATTCTGTGGAAAGCAATATGCTCTGGGTACAGAATCTTGGATTTGAGATTGTACCATATAAGAGGGTAGACAGAGAGAATATTATGGGGGAGATTCAGAACTTTTCCGAAAAGATTGTGGAAAATGATTTTCCATCTGACGGACTTGTTCTTATTTATGATGATATCGCTTATGGAATTTCTCTTGGAAGAACAGCGAAGTTCCCGCGAAATTCGATTGCCTTTAAATGGGCAGACGAAGAAGCAGAGACCAGGCTTTTACACATTGAATGGAGTCCGTCAAGAACCGGTCTTATTAATCCGATTGCCGTGTTTGAGCCAGTAGAGCTTGAGGGAACAACGGTAAGCCGTGCAAGTCTCCATAATATCAGTATTATGGAAGGATTAGAACTTGGTGAAAATGACCATATCAAGGTCTATAAAGCCAATATGATTATCCCGCAGATTGCGGAGAATCTTACCAAAAGCGGTACCTGCCAGCCGATAGAGCATTGCCCGGCCTGTGGTGGTGCGACAGAAGTTCGCATAGAGAATAATGTCAAGACACTTTACTGTGTAAATCCATATTGCAGTGCAAAAAAAGTGAAGCTCTTTTCTCATTATGTAAGCCGTGATGCGATGAATATCGACGGGTTATCTGAAGCAACATTGATGAAAATGATTGAGCAGGGATTTTTATCCGAATTAAATGATTTGTACAACTTAGAACAGTATAAAGAACAAATCATTGCTATGGACGGATTCGGCGAGAAGTCGTATAATAATCTGATGCAGTCTATTGAAAAATCAAGGAATACACAGTTGTTCCGGTTCGTTTATGGAATCGGAATCTTAAATGTCGGAAGTTCAAATGCCAGGCTTTTATGCCGTCATTTTGGAAACTCTTTAGAAAATCTCCGTGGAGCATCCGTAGAAGAAATGACACAGATTGACGGAATCGGTGAAGTGATTGCAACAAGCGTACACGACTATTTTGAGAACGAACACAATCAGAAGCTTCTTGAAAAACTTCTGCCATATTTACATTTTGAAGAGGAAAATGTATCGGCAGGAGGCGAGCAGGAACAGAGCCTTTTAGACAAGACATTTGTTATTACCGGAACAGTAGAGCATTTCGCAAACCGAAAAGAACTGAAGGAAAAAATCGAAAGTCTCGGTGGTAAAGTAACAGGTTCCGTTTCTAAAAAGACAGATTATCTTATCAATAATGACAACATGTCTTCTTCAAGCAAAAACAAAAAGGCAAAAGAACTCGGAATCCCTGTGATTACAGAAGAAGAATTTCTTTCAATGATTGAATAAAATGCTTATATATTATTTAGAAAAGAGATGAAAATACATGCCAATCAGAATAAATGCTGATTTGCCAGCAAAAAAATACTGGAACATGAAAACATTTTCGTAATGGACTACGAGCGTTCCTTAAAACAGGATATTCGTCCATTGAAAATCATTATCATGAACCTGATGCCTACCAAACAGGCAACGGAGCTTCAGCTTTTAAGGAGTCTTTCTAACACGCCGTTACAGGTAGACATCACTTTCTTAAAAACAGAAACACACGATGCACAGAATGAATCCCAGACCCATATGGAAACATTCTATACCATTTTCCCGGAAATCAGGCAGCAGTACTTTGATGGACTTATCATTACCGGCGCACCAGTAGAAACTCTCGATTTTGAGGAAGTCGACTACTGGCCGGAACTCGTAGAAATCATGGAATGGTCAAAAACACATGTAACATCGACCTTTCATATCTGCTGGGCAGCACAGGCAGGCCTTTACTATCATTACGGTGTGAGAAAAGAACTGTTAGACGAAAAGATTTTCGGAATCTTCCAGCATCACACTATACATAGAAAGACCCCGCTGATTCGTGGATTTGATGATGTGTTCAATGCACCTCACTCCAGACATTCACAGATTGTAAGAGAGGACGTAGAAAAGAATCCGGAACTTACAATTCTTGCAGACTCCGAAGAAGCAGGTCCATTCATCATCATAGCAAAAGAAGGACGTCAAATCTTTGTCACAGGACATCCAGAATATGATGTACTGACCCTTGATGGCGAATACAAACGTGATCTTGCTAAAGGAATGGACAATGTTCCATTTCCAAATCGCTACTACAAAGACGATAAACCAGAACTCGGACCGGTGAAGTCGTGGAGATGCCATGCGAATACGTTGTATACCAACTGGCTGAATTACTATGTATATCAGATGACTACCTATGACCCAATGGAGATTCAGAACCTCAAATAACTAATTCTGATTTGCCGCAGGCAAGTAGAGACGCTCCCCAAGAGAGAAGATACCCTATATTTGTGACTCTATCACTTGCGGGTTGAATGCTCGCTTATACGCGCTCGCATTCAATCCTCGTTCTAAGGCCACAAATATAGGGTATCTTCTCTCTTGGGGAGCTGTTTCTTGGTTGCTGGAGCAAAAGTAGAATTTATTTTTTGATAAATTATTTTAGGTTCTTGAAGAAGAAGGGGAAGAAAGCTGGAGGTATTGGCGATAGAAAAAGGTTTAGAGTAGATGAATTTTGGGAAAAGATTGGATTAATAGAGACATAGTGGAATATAGAGCCTTTTAAATATCGAAGCACAGTAGAATACAAATTCAGCTAATCAAAACTTGAAAACAATAGAAAAATAAAAAATAACCTATTTCATCTCTCTCCCCCTGACTCTTTTTCATTTTCTAGAAAGTGTCTATTTAGTTTGAAAAATTAAAAGCCATCTACTTCATTTCCAACCCCACCGACTCTTTTTTTATATACAAAATCTATCCAAAGTCAGCTCCCGAAAAGATAAATAAGCCATATCTGTGGCCTCGGAGCAAAGGTTGGATGCGAGCGTTCAAGCGAACATTCAACCTGCCGCGACTAAAGTCACAGATATGGCTTATTTATCTTTTCGGGAGCGTCCCGTTGAATTCATCAAAAAAGAGCCGGACGATAAGCCGGGTTATGTCGTGAATGATCATCTGTCTAATTCTGCTGTTGCCAGCAGCTTCTAGCGACCCACCTGAAAACAATCCGGGCCAGATTATCGTTTTACATTCGGTCTTGCTTCGGGTGAGGTTTACATGGCATTCTCTGTTACCAGAGAATCGGTGGGCTCTTACCCCGCCTTTCCACCCTTACTGGCATAAGCCAGCGGTATATCTCTGTTGCACTATCTTTGGAGTCACCTCCACCGGACGTTATCCGGCACCCTGCCCTGTGAAGCCCGGACTTTCCTCTTCCCAGACCTTTCGGTAACTAAGGGAAGCGATCATTTATCCGACTCTTAAAAACAATATAAGATGCAAAAAGCATCGTTCATCATTCTAGCAAATAAGGTGAAAAATGTCAAGGTAAGAAGTTTGTAAGGACTTTTATATTCATTTTATGATAGAATATAAAACAAAAAAAGACGTGAAGGAAGGGTAAAGATATGGAAAAGAATGCTAGTATTCTCGTAGTAGATGATGATAAAGAGATTGCGGATCTTGTGGAGATTTATCTGGTGAATGATGGATATCAGGTATTGAAAGCTTCGGATGGGGAGCAGTGTTTACAGACATTGAAGGAACATCCGGAAGTCCGTATGCTTATTCTCGATATTATGATGCCGGGAATTGATGGATTAGAAGTCTGCCGTGAGATAAGAAAGACAAGCAATATCCCGATTCTTATTTTGTCAGCGAAGGCAGAAGATATGGATAAGATTGTCGGATTTGGAACGGGAGCGGATGATTATCTTACGAAACCGTTCCATCCATTAGAACTCCTTGCGAGAGTGAAGTCTCAGATGAAGCGTTACACAACAATTCAGTTAGGGGAAGAACAGCAGCCAGCCAGCAAGGATGAGATTGAGATTCAGGATCTTACGATTAACAAGGCGGCCCATGTAGTGAAGAAGAACGGCAAGGAAGTTGCACTGACTCCGATTGAATTTGATATTTTATATTTATTAGCCTCAAACAGAGACAGAGTATTCAGCACTGATGAAATTTTTGAAAAGGTTTGGAACGAGAAGGTATACGAAGTAAATAATACTGTTATGGTTCATATACGAAGACTGCGTGAGAAGATAGAAGATAACTCCCGAAGCCCGAAGATTTTAAAAACTGTATGGGGGGTAGGTTACAAAATTGAAGGTTAAACGATTTAAAAGCTTCCGTTTTAAGATGGTCATGTACATGTTTTTCAGCCTGATTGCTACCTTTATAACGGAAGGTCTTATATTTATGGGAATCTATTTATATGAGACGGAGATTATAGCCGGTGAATATAAGAAGGTGTGGGGAGCATCCGGGCAGGGAAAAATGTCCTTTGGCACATTTACGATGTCACAGTCGATAGCACTGGATGCCTGGGTCATCGCTATATTTACGATATTGCTTCTGATTATTTATTTTATTCTCATATCAAATAAGTTTGTAACGTATGTAAGAGAAATTATCAGCGGTGTGGAACGTATGAAGTCTGGTGATTTGATGGAGGAGATTCCTGTCCGTGGAGAGGATGAATTTTCAGAAATCGCAGCGTCTATTAACGAGATGCGTCATAATCTTTATGAGACGATGGAAGCACAAAAGGCAGTGGAAAAGACGAAGGACGAATTGATTACGAATGTAGCACATGATCTTCGTACGCCTCTTACTTCAATACTTGGTTATCTGGATCTGCTGACACAGGGAGATTTTCTTACGGAAGAACAAAAACAGAAGTATCTTGGCATTGTATCTTCAAAGGCAAAGCAGTTAGAAACTTTGGTTAAGGATTTGTTTGATTATACAAGATATGACAGGAATAAGGTCAAAATAAAGAAGGAGATTCTTGATTTGAATCTTTTTGTGCCTCAGTTAGTTGATGAATTTTATCCAAGCTTCATGGACCATCAATTGGAATGCCGTACTGATTTTTATGAGGGGGCATTGAATATTGAGGGGAATGGCGAGCTGCTTGCAAGAGCGATTGGTAATCTGATTTCGAATGCGATTAAATATGGGGCCGATGGAAAGCTGGTAGAAGTGCATACCGGTTTAAAAGATAAGAAGGCATTTGTGGCAATTGTCAATTACGGAAAGATTATTCCGGCAAAAGACCTGGACAAGATTTTTGATAAGTTTTACAGGGTGGAAAACTCAAGATCATTAAAGACTGGAGGTACAGGACTTGGGCTGGCAATAGCAAAGAACATTATCAACCTTCATGAGGGAAATATCTGGGCGACCAGCGATGAGTCAGGAACCAGATTCCAGATAGAACTTCCGGTTGTGCAGGCTCATATGCCAAATACCGGAAAATAATAGCAAAGATACGAGGAATACAAAATGATTAATGATTTGTTCCGTACTTACAAAAAAATTATATTACTGCTTCTTGTACTGCTTTGTTCGGTTGTTTTCTGGTTCTATGGCTGTCGGCACCAACAGCGTAGTCAGAGTGAAGTAGTAGAGTGGAATAAAAAGACAATAAAAGGGACGAATGGCTATTGTTATAAGTTTAAGACGAGTAATTGTACGGGAACAGTAACTTTTGGGGCGGCAGGTTATGTTGCCAAAGATAAGGAGATGCCGGTTACTTTAGATATCTTTGCTGCAGAGAAAGATTTTACCGGGGTAATGAAAGTCACTCTTCCGGGAGAAAATGGCAAGGGAATTGCCTACCAGTCTGCAGTGAAATGTAAGGCAGGAGAGAAGGAAAAGATTGTTTTAAATGTTCCGCAACTTGGTGATCCTTCTGCAATTTGTTTTGAAATTATGGATTCTTTTGGTGTTACGGAATTGTCAGAAGATGTCTCTTTTTCTGATGCGAAGAATCGGAACGGAGCATTTTCAGAACAGGCGGAGAATCTCATTGGTGTTTTGAGTGGACAGTCAAAGGAGTTGTCTTATTTAAACAGTCTTAAAATAGGAGAAGAATCGGACGAAGAGTCAGTGAAGGTGGTCTGCTATTCAAAAAATAGTTTTCCACAGACAGAAGAAGAGTTTCAGGGGTTAGATGGAATGATCATTGATTCTTTTGATACGAAAAGTTTGTCTGGAAAACAAAAAAGTGCTTTAAAAAGCTGGTTGAAGTCAGGCGGGAAACTACTGATTGCC
>UMCB01040142.1_pt1 | contig 11331 bp, 8 predicted proteins | sample 1964151 | NCBI WGS metagenome assembly UMCB01 (sample SAMEA4835960, study PRJEB28245) | human gut metagenome | biome: gut microbiome; material: fecal sample | place: Denmark | collected 2008
GCCGCGGCGCATGAGGTTCATGGGGATGCCCGCAAACTGCAGCGTGGCGCCGCCCTGCAAAAACAGAACACGGTAGTTATCGGGGATGCTCAGCAGGCGGCGCAGGGTTGCCTCGGCGTCGTCGATGATCTGCTGGTACATGCTAGATCGATGGCTCATCTCGAGCACGGACATGCCGCAACCGCGGTAGTCCATCATCTCGTCGGCGATCTCGGCGAGCACGCTTGTAGGCAGCGCGGCCGGGCCAGCTGAGAAGTTGTGCACACGTGCCATCTTCTAGTTCCCCCTCGTAGTCGTTTGGACGTTCGGGATACTTTAGCACAGTGGAGCGCCAGGCGCGACCGCATCACAGCAAAACCCGAGTGCGCCGCTATGATTTACAGGATGGTTACATGGGGGAGGGGTGACCTTACCTGATGGCTCGCATCCGATCTGCCTCTGTCTTCGCTTGTTTCCAGGGGCGCACGCGACTGTTGGTGAGGTCGTCGTAGCCACGCGTGATGGCACGTTGAATGTGATCTTCGTGTTCCTGAATGGTGGTTAGTGCGCGCGTCTGATCAGAAATAGGCTTAACGACAGGCATATGAAACTCCTTACATAGAATCATATGTATAACTCTATGTTGAGTGTAGCGGAGGGTGGCGTTGGGCGTGTGCGTGCCTGCATTCGTAAGCGCGGTTGTCTGGCAAGTGTGATTTGGGGAGACCTCGTTAAAGTTTCTAAGCTGCGAAAATGACCGTTAACCGGATTAAATTTTGTTGCTCAACATTTGACGCTCTGGGCGTGGTAACTTTTTTACCAACAGGTATGATTATTGTCATGTGCGCCGCGCCTGCCTGCCGGGTTGCGGCGCACTTGTGACAGCCTTTGACACCCTTGGAGCGTGTACTGTGGATGTAACCACAAAAAGCGTTCGGGGGGGGGGTGCTCACCCGCGAGCAATTCCTCCCGCATGAGATGCGCATCGTCGCTGCCCTTCGTATGCAGGGCGCAAGCGACGAGCAGGTCATTGTACGCGTAAAGAGCGAGAACCTCTTTCAATATCCCACGGAGCGCATGGTCGCCAACCGCGCAACCGTGTGCCTTCGCCGCCTTGACGCCATGGTGCCCACGGACGCCGTATGCGCCGCGCGCGGCATCGATCCCAAAACCGCCGTCGAGGCTGCGTCATCCCTAACCAGGCTCATGGCATCCGGCACTCCCACGCAGGCGGACCAGGCCATCTTCTACAGCATGATCTGCCGCTACGATATCGTGCGCGAGCTCGTGCTCGTCGAGGTAGGGGAGCGCCTACAAAACTTCGATTATGCCTTTACGGCGGTTGACCTCAACGCCTTTATGACATGCTTTACCACGGAGTATCCGGACGCGGCCCGCTGGACTGAGGCCACGGTCAAGCGCATTAAGGGCTCGCTCCGCCATGCCGGCCCTATCGGCGAGGGCCAGGGCCCGGAGTCCGAGCGCCTGTCACCACTCTTCCTCGATTCCGATGTCGAGCGAGCCTTGGTTCAGCTGGGCGAGCAGTCGCTTATCGCGGCTCTTACCGGCAGGGCGGTGATGTAGCGTGGCTCCCGTCAAAAGCGCCGTCGACCCTGTTATCACCCCGGCGACCGATCTCACCACCAATATCGGCATCCATTCCCGCAAGAGCGTCGTGGCGGCGCATGTCCGCTCCGAGCGCGCCTGTCAGGAATTTGAGCGCCGTGCGCAGCTTCTGCGCGAGTGCCTGTGCAGCGAGGACTTTTTGGCCAACAAGGGCATAGGCAATGAGATCGGCTTCCACACCTTTTGCTATGACCCCGCGCTGGAGTTTGAGGCGCGCGCATTATTTGACACCCTTTCACGCGATGCCGAGGCCGACAAGCTTCCGTGCACGCTCAAGGTCGTGAACCTTTACGACGCCGTGCTGGCAATTCTCGAAAAGCGCCGTGTCCTCAAGGCTATCCCGCACCAAGAGGAGCGCCGCGGTACCCAGCGCGTGCTCGAGGACGTGGCCAAGTTCGCCTCGCCCGAGAAAGTCGCCGCGTACATCCTTGAGCAGACCGAGCCGCACGCGCCTGGAGATGTCGTTCTCCTCACCGGCGCGGGCGAGGTTTTCCCGTTCTTTCGCATACACACGCTTCTCCACTGCATGCTTGCGGATTTTGATGAGGTGCCTGTGGTCGCCGCCTATCCGGGCAGTTTCAACGGCTCTTCTTTCCAGCTCTTTAACCGTCTGCCGGCCGACAACTACTACCGCGCCATCGATATCTCGTAAGCACGGCTCCCCGCAGACAAGTCCCTGCCGCCGGTAACAACCCTTTGCCATAACGTTCCCAAACCCAAAGGAGCACCCATGGACAACACGATCATTCGCGACCTCTTTGCAAAAGACATCAACCGCTCCATCAACGGCGTGGTCAAGGTCCAGGATTCAAAAGATGGGTCCATCCGCCAGGAGCTTGACGAGTACGTGGTGACGCGCGAGTTGCAGAGGCATTTTGCCACGTTCTTCAAGGCCTACGGCGATGCCATCGATGTGCGCACCGACAAGGTCGGCGTGTGGATCAGCGGCTTCTTCGGTTCCGGTAAATCGCACTTCCTCAAGATGCTGAGCTACCTGCTCGAGAATCGCCAGATCGGCGGTAAGAACGCCATCCGCTACTTTGACGGCAAGATCGTCGACCCCATGGTCGCGGCTGCCATGGAGCGCGCCTGCTCGGTGCCCACGCAAGCTATCCTCTTTAACATCGATAGCAAGGCGGGCCAGTGGAAGCAGGGCGATACGGCCCCCACGGCGCTGCTTCGCGGCTTTGAGCGCATGTTCTACGAGGCGCGCGGCTTCTACGGCGAGGACCTCAAGCTTGCAAAGCTCGAGGACCACATCGATTCCCTGGGCAAGACCCAGGAGTTCCGCGAGGCCTTTGAGCGCGTCAACGGCGAGTCCTGGCTCCAGACCCGCGACACCTACAGCTACTTTGAGGACGACGTCGTCGAGGTGCTGCAGAGCGTGCTCGGCATGAGCGAAAAGGCCGCATGGAACTGGCTTGAGGGTTCTGAGGACGAGGTTTTGGCCCCTGATGTCTTTGCCAAAAAGGTCAAGGACTACGTGGACGCTCAGGCAGCGGCCCACGGCGGCAACTACCGTTTGCTCTTTATGGTCGACGAGGTGGGTCAGTTTATTACAAACGACCGGGATCCAAGCCTTATGTTGAGTCTTCAGACCATCGTCGAGGAGCTGGGTGCCGCCTGCGGTGGCCGCGTGTGGGTGATGGTCACGAGCCAGGAGGCCATCGACAACCTGAGCCTGCCCGTGGGCAACGACTTTTCAAAGATCCAAGGCCGCTTCAATACCCGCCTTTCGCTCTCCAGCTCCAGCGTGGACGAGGTTATCCAGCGCCGTGTGCTCGAGAAGACCGCGCCGGCGGCCGATATGCTTGCACGGGTCTACGAGCAAGACGCCGCCGTCCTCAAAAACAACTTTACCTTTGAGGGTGGCTCGCGCTCCGACCTTGCCGGCTTCGCCAACTCCAAGGATTTTGTGGCCAGCTACCCGTTTGTGGGCTACCAGTTTAAGCTTCTGCCCGACGTGATGACCGAGGTACGCAAGCACGGTGTTAAGGCCAAGCACATGTCCACGGGCGAGCGCTCCATGCTGAGCGCGTTTCAGGAGAGCGCTCAGGCCATCCAGCATGACCAGACTGGTGCACTCGTGCCGTTCTGGCGCTTCTTCGACACAATCTCCAAGGATTTGGAGCACGGCATCATTCAGGTCGTCGTCTGTGCGGAGCGCGCGGCTGAAAACGCAGAGGGTCTTGAGAGCTACGATGTCCGGGTGCTTAAGCTCCTGTACTTGATCCGCTACATCGGCTACGTCAAGGCCACGGTCGAGAACATCTCCATCCTTATGATCGATAGCCTGGACGTGGACAAGCGCGCCCTTAAGGACCGCGTCAAGGAATCTCTCGCCCGCTTGGAGCGCGAGAGCTACGTGGCACGCCAGGGCGATACCTATAGCTTCCTCACCGACGAGGAGCAGGAGATAGCGCAGGAGATCGCACGCACCCCGATCGACAATGCGAAGGTGATTGAGTACATCAAGAAGCGCCTGTTCGAAAGCATCTACACTGCGCGCAAACTCAACCGCGGGGCCAACGACTTTCCGTTTGACCGCTATGTGGACGGCTCAATCCACGGTACCAGCATGGGCGGCATGGAACTTTCCGTGGTGACCATGGCCAGCGATCTGGGCCGTTCGGACGATGCCGAGCTGGCATTGAAATCCGTGGATAAGGCCATCGTGGCCTTGAGCGACGAGGTGGATTATTGGGCCCCACTCGTCAACGCCGCTAAGATTCGCATGTACGCCCAGACGCGCAATCTGCAGGAGCTACCGCCGAGTACCCGCCAGATTGTCGAGGCCAAAATGCGCGAGAAGGACTTTAACGAGAAAGAGGCTGACGCCCTTTTGGCTGAGGCGGTGCTCCATGCACGATGCGCCGTCAACGGGCGCATGATTGAGATCCGTGCTGCCAAACCCGCTCAGGTCTTTGAGCAGGTGCTGGCGCAGCTGTGCGATGCGGTCTTTGAAAAGGCTGACTATATCGGCGCGCCGGTCACGAGCGATTCCGATATTCGCTCTACTCTGGTGGGCAACGTCCAAGTGGGGCTCGCTGGCATGGATGCAGGTAACACGCGTGCGCTCAAAGAGGTCGAGGACTACCTCAAAGTGCAGCACCAGCGCCACCTGGATACCGCTATGGGCGATATCCAGCGCCAGTACCAGCAAAGGCCCTTTGGCTGGCGCGAGGTCGACATCGCAAATGTGGTGGCGCAGCTTGTGGTGGAGCAGCGCGCGCAGGTGCTGTTTGGCGGTCAGACGGTTCAAGCTAACGACAGCCGCATGGTGGCGCTCCTGCGCAAGGATGCCGATAAGGCCCAGGTGCGCTTGCGCATGCGCATGAGCGACCGGTTGCTACGCGCCACGGGCGAACTCATGTGTGACCTGTTTGATCTCAAGACCGTGCCCTCCAACGAGGATAAGCTCGTGGCCGAGCTCAAAGAGCGCCTTGAGGGCTTGCGTGAGGTGTGCGTCGCTATGGCACGCGACTACTACACGGGTATCAAGCCGGCCTACCCGTATCCCGGTGAGGACGAGTGCGAGAAGATGCGCTCGGAGGTGGTCGACGTTCTTAAGGACCAGAGCGATTCCGAGGCGTTCTTGACCACGTTCACCAAGCACGAGGACCGCTTGCTCGATGCCAAGGAAGACTTTGACAAGGTGGTTGAGTTCTTCGAGTCCAACCAACGAACAGCGTTTGACCACGCCAAGGATTTCTTGAGCCGCACCGAGGGTATCGAGTATGCCTCCGATGACATTCCCGGTGCGGTGGAGAACGTGGCAAAGGTTCGTGAGATCCTCAAAGATCCCAAGCCCTACGGCCGTATTAAAGACCTGCAGCCGCTTATGGATCCCGTCGAGGATGACATGAAAAAGCTGTTGGGCATCCGCCGCAATGAGTTTTTGTGTCGCATCGAGAGCGATCTGCAAGACCTGCGGGTGCAGGCCGAGAGTCAAAAGGGCTTTGTCAATCAGGCCAAGGATGCCATAGCAGACGCCGGCACCAAATACGAGTCGTTCAAAAACCGTGCCCACAGCGCTCAAAGTCTCAACGAACTGAGCGTTGTTGCAACTAACTGGGGCGACTGGCTCAGTGCGGCGGCCAACGAGATGTACGACGCTGTGGATGAGGCCCGCGTGCGTATGGACAACGAGCGCCGCACCACCGAGGTCATGAGTACGGGCGAGGTGGTCAAGAAGGTCTCCAACAAGGGCGCCGCATCGTCTGCTCCCGTGCCCGCGCCCAAGCCCCAGCGCAAGATCAAGACTGTGCGCCGCGCCGATCTGGCCAAGCCGAGTCGTCTCTTGTCCGCAGAGGACGTGGAGCGCTACGTGGACGACCTGCGCTCCCGTCTTATGCAGGCGCTCGCTGCAAACGACGAGATCCGTATCAACTAACCCGCGGAGCCACCGGTGCCAAAGCGCGCACCGGTGGCTTATGGCGTTTAGAAAGGCTCATCAACCATGAACGATTCTGCTCTTAAGAGCTTCTGCACCTGGGCCCGTACGGAGCTCATCAAAGGCGTGGAGGCGCAGATGGTGCGCTACGGCATCACCGAACCTGCACCCGCGCCCGTTGGGTCCGAGACCGTCAACGGCCTGCCCCTAAGTCCGGCTGAGATTGAGCAACGCGACGAACTGCTGCGCATGCAGGCAGAGGTGGGTCACGAGGCGCTGCTCGACCGTGCGGCCTACACCTGGTTCAACCGCATCGTGGCCATTCGCTTCATGGATGCATGCGGATGGCTTCCCAGCCGTATGCGCATGCTAAGTCGTGCGGACGGCAGCCATGGCAGCGAGGCCGTGGAGAACGCACTGGACGTGGAAATAACGACGGCCGATACCGATCGCATAGCCGAGCTCAAGATGGCGGGCTTGGATGAACCGTTGTGGCGCTACCTGTTTGTTGCTCAGTGCGAGGAGCTTGCCGATTGCCTGCCGGGCGTCTTTGAACGCGTGGGCGGAGCCATGGAGCTGCTGTTACCCCAGGGCCTCATGATGGCTGACAGTGTGGTGGGCAAACTCAATGCCGTCCTCACTGACGAGGACTGGCGCGAGGGCGTGACCGTTCTGGGCTGGATGTATCAGTACTACAATGCTGACGTTAAAGACGAGTTCTTCAAGTCCAAGCGCAAGGCAGCGGCGGCGGACATCGCGCCCGCCACGCAGCTCTTCACCCCCGAGTGGATCGTGCGCTATATGGTCGAGAACTCGCTCGGCCGTCTGTGGATGCTCAACAATCCGGGGAGTTCGCTACGCGAGCGCATGGAGTATTACATCGAGCCCGATGCTGAGCACGAGGACTTCATCCGCATTTCGAGTCCCGAGGAGATAACCCTCTGCGACCCCGCATGCGGCTCGGGCCATATCTTGGTCTATGCGTTTGAGCTGCTCTTCCATATGTACGAGGAGCGCGGCTATCGTGAGCGCGAGATTCCCGAGCTCATTCTTACTAAAAACCTTGCAGGTATGGAAATCGATTCCCGCGCGGCACAGATCGCGGAGCTGGCGCTTGCCATGTGCGCCCGCGAGCACGATCGTCGCTTCTTTAGGCGTGGCGTTCGCGCCGACGTTACCGTGCTCTCGAGCATCCCGCTAGGGGAGGACGAGCTGCCGGGTAACAAGAAGCTCGCCGAGGAATTGAGCCATTTGGGCGAGATCGGTTCGCTGCTCAATCCCTCAGAGGACGAGATCGACGAGCTCAAGGCTGCCGCTGCGAGTTGTTCCGAGGACCTTTTTGCTTCTGCGACCAAAACTAAGCTCGAAAGCGCTGTCGCCATTTGCGAGAAACTGTCCCGTCGTTTTATCTGCGTCGTGGCGAATCCTCCGTATATGGGCAGCAGCAGCTTTAACCCCTTCATGAGCAAGTGGGTCAAGAAGAACTACCCCGACGTGAAGAGCGACCTCTGCACGTGCTTTATCGAGCGCGGTTTTAACCTTGTCGAAGATAAGGGCTATGCCGCAATGGTTACCATGCAGAGCTGGATGTTCCTGGGCAGCTTTGAGAAGATGCGCGCCAAGGTTATCGACAACAAGACAATCGTTTCCATGGCCCATCTGGGACCGCGCGCGTTTGATGCTATCGGCGGCGAAGTCGTCAACGTTACAGCTGACGTGATCTACAACCAGCATTCGGACGCCGAGGGCGCCTATGTGCGCCTTGTTGATATCAACGGCTCTGAGGCCAAAAGGCTCAAACTGGTCGAGGCCATCCAAAACCCCGACTGCGGCTGGTTATACCGCCGCAACGCCGGCACCTTCAAGCAGATCCCCGGCACCCCCATGGCCTACTGGGCCAGCGACGCTATGATCGAAGCATTTGGGGGACATTCCATTCGCGATGAAGCTTTTGCTGGAATAGGTATGCGTACGGGTGACAATGCAAGATTTTTGAGATTGTGGCATGAAGTCGGTCTGAGCGACATGGTTACCGGATGTTGCTCTGCTGAGGAGCAAATCAATAGCGGTGCTCGATGGGTTCCTTACAATAAAGGAGGCAATTTTCGCAGATGGCACGGAAACAATGACTACGTTGTTAACTGGTTTAATAATGGTGAAGAGATTAAGGCTAACACTAAGGCTGTATACCCAGAATTGGGCGATGATCTTGGATGGAAGATAAGCAACGAGCGTTTTTACTTTAAGCCTGGACTTACTTGGACGGGCGTAACCTCGGGATTATTTAACTGCCGTCTATATCACCAGGGTTTTATTTTTGATTCCGGCGCTAATGGCCTTTTCTCAACTAAGGAACTTGGAGTTTCCTACCTTTCTGCCCTGCTGAACTCTTCTGTAGCTGCTTCAGCCTTTAGCTTTTTGAACCCTACGTTGAATTTTGGGGCAGGCACTGTGAATAACATGCCAGTTATTCGGCCCTCTGCTTCAGACTATTCCATCGTCGAAGATCTGGCGCATCGTTGTTTTGATGCGTCGGAAGCAGATTACAACTCCTTCGAAACCTCATGGGATTTTAGTCACAATCCCCTTGTTTAGGAGACTTGTATGTGTATTGATCTTAATCAGACAGCATTTCAGCTTGCCAATGAAATTAAACGCGTTTTAGATTCTGATGTTAGAATTCGCATCTCGTTAAACAACGCCACTTTCTTTGAATACGACTCGGATGAAGATGCTGTAATCGTCGCTCCTGTTTCTTTGCTTGAAATTGAAGAAAAGGAGAAAGCGCAGATATCGTCTCGGGCGGCATATGAGTTGGTTCTTATGAGTGCGAAAACCTCCGCGCGGAAGTTTAACGGCATTTTATTGCCTGACTGTTTCTTATATTGCGTGTATTCAACGCTACACGAGATGGGCCACCATGACTATTTTGTCAGCTCTTCCGCAACGGAGTTTCAAGGCCATGTTGCACAGCGCGAGTCACTTCTTGAGTTTTCTAAGGGCAAGTTGATTAATGCAATTGCTTCGGGACAAGACCCACGAAATAGCCAGAAGATATTTGCGAGATCGTATAGGGATATTCCTTTTGAGAAGATAGCTGATGATTACGCTAGGAGATTGATGCCCGTCGTTCTTTCCAAACTCTTAGTAGAGGATGGACCAAATGAAGCAAAATGAGTCTATTGATGTTCGCTGCGATATGGCAACGATGCATGATTTTTTCCTAAATAAGATTGATGAATCGATTAAGGGAGGGCTCTACTTCGAAGCCGCTTGGCTAATCTATTCGTGTCTCGAGAATCGTTTCTTTCGAGTGTTAGATAAATATAAGCGGAACTGCAAATATTGCGTTAATGGCGGCAAATGCCGCAAGGGAAGCAACCAATTAGCAATCGGGACCAAGATCAAGTGTGTTGAAAGACTATATAACGCAGATGTGTCTTGTGTTCGCAGCTCTTTTTCAGCTGAGTTATTCGCTGAAGTAAGGCTGTGGGTCAAATTGCGTAACAAACTAATGCATAACTTGCTGTCCCTTGAGCACTATGAAGAGCATTTTGATAATGACTTTAAAGAACTCGCTTTAAACGGAAAGAAAGTTGTGGACGACGTTTACGATGCCTGCACGAAATTTAGGGTGGCTTTCTTCGAACCCGGCTACGAGTTCATATTCCCTGAATCGTGCATGGAGCAATGTCCTTGTAAGCCGCGTAATCAATAGAAAGACGACTAATGCTATGTGTCACATTCGGGGTCGTGATTCACAAAGTTATCTTCATACGGAATATTCGGTTTTGCTCATCGTGCTGAGCGCGGAGTGCGGGCTTGGTTGTGTGATGGCTCTGATTTGATTCACGCTTTATTTCTTCGTTGCCGGTATCTCAACAATATCGAAAGGACGGCCTGTATGGCCACTTTACTTCAAGATAAATACGAGGCCCACAAGGCCGAGGTCAACAAGCGGTTTGAGCAGCTTCGTGCCAACGAGGAGGAGCTTAACCGCATTTTCGCCAAGATCTACAACATGGAGGGCGAGGTGCCCATCGAGGTCGAGGATAAGTACGTCTCGGTGGCGCGCATCTTTGACACCGCCGACGAGATTCCCGAGAGCTATAAGGGCAACAAATACGTGCGCACCAAGCGCGACGAGATCATCTCGCTCATAAGCTATGCCGTGGGCTGCATGTTTGGCCGCTATTCGCTGGACGTGGACGGACTGGTCCTGGCCGATCAGGGTGCCACGGTTTCTGACTATCTTGCCAAGATGCCCGATTCCGATCACGTGACCTTTATGCCCGATGGCGACAACGTGCTGCCCATTACCGACGACGAGTACTTTGACGACGACATCGTGCGCTATTTTATTGACTTTGTGCGCACCGTGTACGGCGAGGAGACGCTCGAGCAGAACCTGGCCTTTATTGCCGAGGCGCTCGGCGGCAAGGGCACCTCGCGCGAGGTCATCCGCACCTACTTTTTGAAGGACTTCTTTAAGGACCACTGCCAGACCTATAAGAAGCGCCCCATCTACTGGCTGTTCGACAGCGGCAAAAAGAACGGCTTCAAGTGCCTTGTTTACATGCATCGCTATCAGCCCGACCTGTTGGCTCGCATCCGCACCGACTATGTGCATGAGCAGCAGGAGCGCTATCGCTCGCAGATCGGCTATGCCAACGATGCCCTTGCCAGTGCTGAGCGTGGTGAGCGCGTGCGCTTGGATAAGCGTGTCAAAAAGCTCAATGACCAGCTTAAAGAGACCATCGGCTACGAGGAGAAGTTGCACCACTTGGCAGACCAGATGATTAAGATCGACCTGGATGACGGCGTCAAGGTCAACTACGCCAAGTTTCAGGATGTACTGGCAAAGATCAAGTAACTGCAGATACGGTAAGGATATTCATGCCCAAGATCGATGTAGAAGAACAGCTTAAGCTGCGGTTTTTGCAGCCGTTGTCCGCATGCATGCCCCGTCGTGTGGTGGTTTGGCACGATGCGGACGGCGAGTTTGCCCCTGAGTTTGAGCGATTGGCCGCCGAGGGTTTCGACGGCGCGGGGGCCGATGACAGCGTCATGCCCGCTCACGGGGACTTTGAGCGCCCGGTGCGGTTTGTTGAGGCTTGCGAGGGCCGCATGTTTGCGGTCAAGAAGCTCATCAACCGCGATGACCTTGCGAGCGATATCTTGTTGTATCGTCGTTGCCCGCGCGGCAGGCTTGAGGGCGATTGGCTTGTCGATGTCGAGCTGTATGCTGACCGGTTTCAAGCTGATTATCTTTCGCTTTTGGCCGATCAAATGGGAGGCTTCGGTAGTTTGTGTGACAAGGGGCTAGCCTAGGC
>UMCB01015090.1_pt1 | contig 11208 bp, 10 predicted proteins | sample 1964151 | NCBI WGS metagenome assembly UMCB01 (sample SAMEA4835960, study PRJEB28245) | human gut metagenome | biome: gut microbiome; material: fecal sample | place: Denmark | collected 2008
ATTCCCTCCGGGAATTCAAATGGATTGATATGTATCGGAAACAGACTGTTCGCAGATGGGGAAAAAAGTGTAATTCCCTTCATGTCCTCAAGTGTAGACAGCACCCGGTACTCTTTCTTAGCTGGTTCCATAACAAGAACAGGGATTCCTGCTTTGTACATGCTGTTCACAAGATACATCATCGTATTCGTCTTACCACTTCCAGGCATTCCTGCCAGAAATCCATGCTTTGGCAACAGGCTCCACGGATAATAGATTTCATGCCCGTCTCTGTCCCTGCCCAGAAACATGCCCTCCATCCGTTCAGGAACTGTTTCTTTTGGAAGTTCTATGGTTTCTCCCGGATAAAGAACCGGTAATACCGCAATAGCAGAAACTTCCTCAACCGTATAAAGGTAAGGGATTACCATCAGACTTTCTGGATGCATTTCCTCACTCAGGCACTGAAAACCTTCTTCCAGTATCTGGATAATATCTCCCCCATACTGCTCCCCATACAGATCGTAAGTTCCTTCCTGCAATGCTTCACTTGCAGCGGAATCCAGTATCATCTTTGCACAGTTCTCGTTTTCACATAAAGCATGTACATTTACCATAAAATGTGGAGATGCTGCCAGCTGCTCCAGCAGATCCTCATAATATTTCAGCGCCTGTTTTGCCCCTTCGTCCTTTCCTGCGCTTGAAACAGAATTTCCTCCTGTCTTTACACGAAAAGAGCTCAGGTCCCGCAGTCTGCTCATCGGATAGGACAGATCAGATTTCAGTTTGTCACAATAATCTACGGGATACAGGCTTACGATATAAACGCATTTCTTATTCAGCGCAGCAAGCATTTTCATCATAGAATATAAGCGCGCATTCTGATTGATCTTCCATTCGCTGGCTGTAAAGAAAGATTCTTTGTTATTTTCTGTAGATTCAATACTCCGTTCTTTTTTGAACAGATTTACTTCGTATTTATACTCTTCAGACAAAAAGGAACTTTCTGTACACAGCTTCATCTGATCATAATATGGAGCCAGAACGGAAGCCTTCATCAGCTCTTTCACACAGATAATAGCTTCTTCCTCTTTAGCCTCCAGACATAATATGATCTGCATTCTTTCCCCGGTTTCTTTTTCCGGCGAAAACCTGTATAACAAATGGATTCTTCCCTGAAACAATTTGCCCCACTGATTCATCTGGCGCCAGAATGCATTATGCTGTGTGATCACACCGGAAGGACCTGTTTCTGATAATGAAGAATATTTATTCAGGGAAAAGTCCGGAACCCGTTTCAATTCATAAAAGCACCGATACATATCCTACTCCTCATTCTTCTTATCCCATAATTTCATCAATCTGCCGCTCATGTTCTTCTTCCGATTCTTCCAGATCACTTTCTGCTGTCTCCTGATAATCTTCAAAGTTTTCGGACATGTCCTCTGCTGTTTCTTTTGCTGATTCTGCTGTCTCACTTCCGTAGTCCTTGATCGAATCCAGCTCACTGACAGCCTCGTTATTTAATTCAACCTGCTCCTGAGATTCATCTGTAACTTCATCAACTTTTTCTGATCCGTCATCCAGAGATTCATGTACTTCTGATTTCATATGGTCTGTGCCATCTCCTTTGACAGCATCTGTTGTTGCCTCCACCGCCGACAAAATATCCTGCTCAACGTCAAGTCCCTTGACGCCTTCCAGTATACCCTCTGCTTCTTTAACCTCTTCTACTACGCTTTCGCCCCGTTCCAACGCTTTCGTCTCAAATTCTTTTGCATTTTCTGTATTTTTTCTGACATTCTCCAGACTGTTTCCCATTGATATTTTCCTCTCTTTCGCTTATTTATCTTTTCTTAACCCGCATTTTTCCTCTGTTATTGCCGTTATCACTTCTGTTCCATTCCTCTAATGTATATCCCAAACTGCTGCCACACACTTCTCCTGCTTTTGGAATCAGATACACATTTTCGCCTTCTACTCTCCAGACTACATTGGCATTCTTCCGAAATTCTTCCATTAGTTCTGCCGTTATATGGTATTTATTTTCACCAACATAAGAGTCCAGGTCATAGGAACTTATGGAAGAGTCGTATTTCATGCTTCCCACATAAGAAACTTTTGAAAAATCCGTTGAGCCATCCGCCTTAACCAGGACAGAGGATTCTCCGTAATTTTCAAGGAAGCGTTGCTGTCTGGATGACACTGTGCCGACAGACGTAGAATCACTGTATGACCGTTCTGTCGTCCTGCCTCCTTTGGCATACCCTCGATTCATCACATCTTCTGTGTGAAAATCACCTGAATATTCTCCACCTGATGAAGACTGTCCGGATGAATTTTCCCCATTGATTATACTGAGGGCAAGCTCGGCCAGCATTATCGCAATTCCACTTTTTTTCCGGTAGTTTCTGGCAATATTATCTGCTGTCTGTCTTCCACTGGCAGCCGCATTTGTACCAAATCTTGTAACTGTTTGAACCTGTGCAAAAGTCCCTGATGCTTTTGTATGTTCATTTGCCACCTTTTCTGCTTCTCTGGCAACTTCTCTCTGTTCTATCATATGATTTTTACAGTCTGTTACGATTTTTTCATCTTCACTCTTTAACTGAGAAATTTCTCTTTGTAGAGTCTGGATCCTGTTCTGTAACGCTCTTATTTTACTGTTAATACCCTCCAGGCGATCATCTAAATCCTGAACGGCCTGTTGTGTCCGCGCAACAGCATTCCTCCAGTACTGTCTTAATCTTTCATTCTCCTGCTCATTTTTTGAAGTGTTTCTAGGTGGATGCTGCCTGATATGATCAAGCTGTTTCTGGCATTCTATTCTTTGCGCTGTCAGCTTTGTCTGTTCCTGCTCCAGTTCTGTGACTCTGCTTTCTGATTCTTTTATACTGTTTTCACGCTGCTGGATCTCTCCTGGAATTTCCTTTCGCCGTTTCTGCATTTCCAACAGCTCTGATTTGACATTTTTAAATGCGTCCAAAGTCCATTTGTCAATCTTTCCCACTTTCTTTCACTCCTTCTCCGTTTTTACTGCCATATAAGCTTTATGGAAACTGTATCCTCTTCTATGTCAGTCAGCCGGATTCTTTCTCCTGCGCGAATGGATTCAAAAGCAATCTCACGTCCCAGCGGTGTCAGGAAATAATATTCCACCGCATTTCCGATTCCGCGTCCTCCATATTGAAGATTCCTCATACAATATGCTCTTAATTTCTGATAAAACAGACTGTCCTGTATCCAGGTTATTCTGATATTTTTCTGAGACTCTATAAGAGCGCAGATCTTGTCCAGCTGTTTTTGTAGTATTGCTTCCGCTTCTTTTTCACGGATATAATCAAAAACGATTACATTCTGACCAATTCTGTTGATAAACTCCGGCCGCCAGTTTTCGCGCAGAGCCTGTCTGACTTTTCTTTCCAGTTCTACGTAAGACAGATCTTGTTCTGCATGATCTTCATCTGCAATCCCCGGATTCATCCCTATATTACTGGTGAACACGATCAGACATTCTGTGAAATAGACAGTTTCTCCACGCGAATCTGTCATTCGTCCGTCATCAAGTATCTGTAGAAATTTATCCAGTATTGTCGGATTTGCTTTTTCTATCTCATCAAAGAGAAGAATCGAAAAAGGTTTTGATTTTACCGCATTGGTAAGTTCTCCTCCGGCATCATATCCCACATATCCCGGCGGCGCGCCCAGAAGCCTCTGATCTGAATGACTTTGACTGTACTCACTCATATCAAATCGCAACATTGCCTCTTCCGTGCCAAAGATTTCTCGCGCCATAACCTTTGCCATTTCTGTTTTTCCCACACCGGTAGGTCCGGCAAACAGCAGCACACCTCTTGGTCTGGTTCCTGATGAATGCTGTATTCCTGCCAGCCCGGTTGTCGCACGGATGATAACATCCCGCACCGATGCTACTGCCTTCTCCTGCCCCAGCACTTCCGAACTCAACGCTTCTGCAATCTTTTTTACTCTTTCCCCATTGATTTCCATCCATGGATTTTCCTTTTTTCCATGTCGGTAGCTGTAGATCTGTTCTTCTATACTATGTACAGGCAGCCCCTCTGCCGCAGTCAGGATTCCATCCAGCTCCATACACGACATTCCTTCTGTCCTCTGAAGAAGCCTCAGTAACAGTTTCTCTCTGTCATCTTCTTCAAGCTGGTTCCAGTCCTGATAGTAGTTTGCATGCGTCTGAAACAGACTTTTTCTCAATCTCTCATCTGGCAGTTCTATTTCTACACTTCTGACAAACGGTGCATAACGATAAAACCAGGTAGGCAGTTCATGTACTTTATTCGTAACCATGATCAGCAAATTTGAAGTCCAGCCCTGAACAGAAGATATCGGTGCTTCTGCCGCTTCTTTTGCTGCCAGAAAAAGTGTCGTCAGATATTCGATCTCCTGGTCTCCGAGATGTTCCGGACTGCTCATGAGCTGACCTGCCATATTTATCACAACCGCAATAGAATGTTCCTCATTTTTCATCGCTACACGAATTGCTGACATTGCCTGTATCAGATCCGGTTTCTCGTTATCGTTCACTATTTCCGCTTCTTTATAAAACAACTTCAGCATTTCGCCGGTTCTATCATAAGGATTATAGAAAGAATCGATTCGATTAAAAAACACAACTGCATGATATCCTGCATCCACAAGATACTGATATAAATACTGATCCAGTTCAACCAGTCTTCCCGCTTCCAGCCCGTTTTCCTGGATAAACATATCAGAAACATTTCCTTCCAGAACGATCATCCTGGCAAGAAGCCTTACATGCTCCAGTCTTTCTTTCCACTGACTAACAACCATATCTTTATGCTTCCTTTACCTCAAATAACATATCTGCCAGCCACAGGCGGTCTCCATTTTTCAGATGTACACCTGTTTCTTTATCAACAGCAAATCGTCCACTTCCTGTGTCTGCAAAGGTTCCGTTCATGCTTCCTGCATCTCGTATTTCCAGCCCTTTCTGTTTTGTTACAATAAAATAACAATGTTCACGGCTTATCAGACGATCCACAGCCAGTATCTCAGCCCCTGTCTTTTCCCTTCCCAGAATACCTTCTCCATCCAGTTGGATCGATACTGCGCCTGACTGCAGGCATACTGCCGCAGAAGATAATCCTGCTCCCAATGTAATTGTTTCTGGCAATTCTTCTACAATGTTTTCATTCCCTGTTGTTTCATCTATTTGGGATTCTTCAGTTTCCATTATCTCATCCAGAAAAGACCTTTTCCTGCGCCTTCTGGTGGAAGTTTCCCCTGCTGGTATTTCGCTTATATTTTCCGTTTGAATTTCCTGGCTGTATTCCTGTTCTGCGTTCTCACTCTCCAATATATTTCCATCTTTATCACACCAGACAGGTCTGGATGTCCTCAGATATTGCTGACGGCAAATTACGCAGCGCCTTGGCAGAGGATCATTTTCCTTCACCGGAGCACTGGAATGTCCGTTGGGACATATGATTTTTCTGTATTTTTCTTCCATCTTTTGCCTCCGTTGATGCTTTCATTACAATAGTCTGTTCAGACGGTGGTATGTCGCTTATGCTATCAAAGACTACGCCGTACTCTCGTTCCAGTTCCTCATAAATTGTTTTAAATACTCTGCATGCTTTTTTTGCTGAAGTTACACTTCTTCGCTTTTCATCCAGCGTAGGACTGCTGCCTGTATATTTTCCCTCAACCTCAACAATGCATTTGTTCTGTGTCAGCCCTGAAACAGAAAAATCAAGATTTTCGTCGTATTGTCCCTGTTTCTTTTCCTCAAAGAAGGGAATATTGTGTTTCTCCATTACCTTTTTTAATGCGGCGGCTACATATTCCCTTTTTTCGATTTCCAGCAGCTGTCCCTCCAGTTTCCTGCATTGCAGATTCAATGCAGCCACGGAAATTGCTGTGAAATCTGTTTCATTCTCCGGCTCCTTGGCTCCACTTTTTTCTGCCAGCAGTTTTTGTAAAGCCATGTATTTCAAAACAGCTTTTTCATGTTCGCCATCGTCCTGCGCCTCTTTCTCCTCAAGCATTTCCTTAAGTTCTTTTATTTTGCTGCGTGCATAGAGTTCTCTGGCAAATTCCGGTTCTTCATAATATTCTTTCTCCATTACAAGCGCACAGTCTTTTATTTCCTCTGTACTTTTTGCCTTATTCAGTTTGTCTTCAAATATACTTTTTATATCCTCAGAAGTTTGCGGCTCTTCCGGTTCTTTCTTCTCTACATAAAGACAGACGCCCTTTTTTCTCTCTGTACTCTTCTCGTTTGTTCTGAAAGCGTGCCGGACTGTCTCTCGCATTTCTTTCGAAAAAGCAATCTCCGATTCTATATTTTCGGACACTTGTCCATTTAGTTGAACACGTATTTTCTCTGCTTCAGCTCTCGCATGTTCCACACGTTCCTCTTCTGATTTTTTCTGTTCCATCTGACCTCGAAGCATGTGTTCTTTAAATACATCAGATGCATTTTCTATTTCATGTCTTCTCTTACAAAGTCTGGAAGTGGCCTCATTCAACTCCTGCTGACATTTTGTAACAATCTGCTGCAGTCTTCTGTGTTCTATGGAATACGCACTTTCTATATAACTACTCATCTTTTCCCTGCCTGCATCTTTTTAAAATTGATTCTGCAAAATCTCCATATCCCTGAAATGCCATCCATGCCTGAAATTTCTTATCATTCAGCAGTTCTTCTACTGTCTGATCGACTCCGTCCGGATCCTGACAGATAAATTCAAGCAGGTCCTCTATCGAAGCATACAGTCTGTCACCCCAGACGAATCTTTCTTCTCCCCTGAGTGCAATGAATAAAAGATTACATGCCTTTTCCGGATTTAACCGACCCATGTCCATAAGTTCTTGCACATAGTCCAATGCCTCATCGGAACTACCTTCCTTTTTCAGAATGAATTTTACAGAGCCATTCAGTAAGAACGTTTTTACAGCATCTTTGTCCTCATACCAGGTATTTTCCATTTCATACAAATGTCGGTATTTTTTTCCTCTCCATATGAAATATTGTCCTCCTGAAAAATGATAAGATAATAAGAAAGCTGTCTGTTCTGCATCATATGTTTTGCTCAGTGAATGACAATACATATATTCTTCTTCGTCTATGCTTCTCAAAAAATCTTCTATTTTCTTTTGCTTCTGTAAAAAAACAAAATGCTCCCAATAGTGTTCTATTGCAAGGAGCATTCCATTCACATCTTTTACAATAAATCGCGGATTCTCAAAAACCAGTTCTTTTTTCCTGTTATCTATTGTCCGTCTATGTCTGAGTCTGTTTTCTGTTCCTGCAAGATCATTATTCAGCCATGCCGCTGCTGCCTTCGGACCCAATCTACGCCTGACATCTGTTTGAATCATGCCATTTATTAACTGATTAAAAGTTTCTGATCCTTTTGTATAAAGGAAATTTCTCTCCCACCATTTCAGAGCTGAAGTCTTTGTCTCTGCCTGAACAATTTTTTCGTTCTGAACCAGCGAACCAAGTGTCAGTCCTACCGAAGTCCAGTCCGTAGAAAACTGCGCTGCATTTCCCAGTAAAATTTCCGGTGCCGCATAAGACAGAGAATAACCTTCTGGTTTCTCACCTTTTCTTGAAACACAACCATAATCCCCTAAAAGGATCTTCTGTTTCCGGTCATCCCAGAAAATATTTTCTGGTTTAATATCATTATGTATCAGTTGATTCTCATGTAATATCTTTAATGCATTTATCAGTCCCGGCAGAATACTTTTCCGGATAGTCTCTTCACTGATCGTACAATTCTCTATGGAACCATTTCTGTAATACGGCATAATTTCATAAAAAGCTTCTTCGCAGAAACCGTAATCCAGCACAGGAACCAGATACTCACTCTGTAATTCACTGATTTTCTTTATGATTCCTATATCCATCGTCCGCTTTGTGATTTTTACTGCAACAGACTGATGAAATTCATCCGATGCCAGCCAGATTTCTGACTCCGGATGTACAGAAATACAGTTTTGTAAAATACATCCTCTCAAATTCTGTCCTGCCATTCCCAGGCGGGGAAACAGCTTTTGTTCTCTTTTTCCGTCTGCTGCTTCTTTCTGGAGGGAATTCATCGGCAATGTAATTTCCTGTAGCAGTGCAGATGCCGCAATTGTAATTTCCAAATTTCTTATCCACCTCTGTCAAAATATTTCTGATCACTCTGATGGAGGCACTCCAACCATCCAAATATCACCGTTTTTTTTCAATATACACATTATTTTTCTTTTCCATTTATCCGCGCCTTCATATATTTCATGTTTTTTTAATATATGAATCTTCTGATTGGAAGAACCCGCCAGTCCTACTCCCGTATTACGTGCCGGTTCATATCTTCCATCGATTAGAACAGCTGTACGCCTAAGTATTTCCCTGTATACGTCATTCGGTTTCTGTTGCAATTCTGCCAGCCTGTATCCCGTATATATAATGATATCGTCTCCATATCTGGTCTCAAATTCCTTTACCAGATCTAACAGTGCTTCCGGCTGATCAAATGGCTCGCCGCCGCTCACAACCAGCCCGTCTGGTTTTTCCATATGATATCGTTCCAAAAGACAAGTAATCTCAATCTTTTGTCCGCCTTCATAAGGCTGAAATTCAGGGCTGATACATTCCTCACATTTTTTATTACATCCCTGAAACCATATTCCCAGCTTTTTCCCTGGTCCAAATACAGTGACCGGATACCAGCAGGTCGCCATCTGTAATACCATATTACTCACATTAATCTCCCCAGATCTGATTCAGCCGCTGAAGAATCATACAGCTATTTGCAAATCTGAAATATGCCTCTGCTGAAATAACAAAGATTTTTTCATCAAAATAGAAAGTCAGTACTTTCAGCGGGTTTTCATTAAAATTCATTTCCAATATTCTTTCATCCTTTATATTCAGATCTCTGTCTGAACAGATTAAAAGATTCGTCTCCGGGTTTTCTCGCTCCGGATTATAATTTGTAATATTTCCTTTTCCAGCTACATTCATGATCGCATGTTTTGTCTGTCCGAAACTTTCAAATGAGAGTTTCGGATTTCCCGGAAGGATGCCCTCTGTTCGTTTTCCCTGCACTGTCCGGACAAACTGGGGAACTTCCCCAAGTTTATCCAGATTAATCAGTTTCTGTTGATATTTCCAGAGTTCCATCTTTTCCGGTTCTATAAACTGAAACAGTCTTTGCCATTTTGCAAAGAGTACTTCACATACATATTTTGGTTCATTTGCTGTTTCAACATGCAGATCCAGATAGTTCTCTATTTCTGTTCCGTTCTGACAAAGCGCATAATACATCATATAACTATACATTCGTCTGATTTTCGTATCTGCATATTGATCAAACAGCGAAAAAATGACATCCATATCTTCCGGCAGAAAAACGTTCTGATCCAGATTCTTCATAGAATAAAGCAAATAACGCTGTGTTGTTTCCTTCAATATTTGCAGCTTTTTCTGAATTTCCAGAAAGTCTGCCGGCATTTCTGCCTCTTCCACCTGCTCTTCTAATACTCTGAACTGTTTTTCTATTCTCTGTGCCCGTTCTGACAAATAGATATTTTTTACAAAAAAACTTTGTTCTTTTTCCAGTTCCATTTTCTGGACAATTTTGCAAAAATCCAGAATTTTGTCCTGCGATATAGAATTCTGATACAGCTCCTGAAAAAAAAGTACGGTTTCTTTTCTCATGATCAGTGCTCCATTTCCTGTACTTTTTATCTGTGATGATCTTGAAGATTCTGTCTGGCTCTAAGCACTCTGTCTTCGCACTCCGCTCTGTTTTTTTCCAGATTTTCCAGTTCCTCTTTCCTGCGTACCCTTCTGCTTTGCAGTTCTCTGCCGGCAAGGATATTTACTGCATAAGCCAGTAATTCATCCAGATATGAATGTACTTCTGAATTATCAGCCTGCACCATCAGCCTGTGTATCTCTGCGTTACTTCCCTCGCACCTGGAAGATAGTAATATCTTCCATAATATTTTTTCCTTATCCGGCCAGTCCAGCTGTGACAGCCTTCCAATACAAAATGCCATATTTTTCTGGTCATTACTCAAATACGCATTTAAAAAGGTAGTCCATGTATCTTCTTTCGATGAATTATAAATTTCATCTGGCACATGTATATATGCTGTTTCATCGTTGAAAAAGGCAGCCAGATTATTCAATTCAGCTTTCAGCAATCTTTCGTTCACCTGATGTCTCCTATGCTCTGTAATGCTTAGTGCAACAGATTCTTCAAGGTATCCAGCACACCCATCTGTGTATCCAGCTCAATTCTTTTGGTTTCCATTTTTTCAACAATCGCTTCCATTTCTTTGACCTGTTTTTCCATTGTATTAAGCTTGATTTCCATATCTTTATTCATCTAAATTTCCTCCTGTTCTTTCAATATTTTCTGCGCTTCCGCAGCCATACAAGTCCCAGAACTGTACCTGCATTTCCAATCCATGGCAGAATATAAAACATATCAAATGCTACATAAAATCCTCCGCCATATGACAGCCAGTCACTTATTGCCGGGAACCACAAAACTGACAGAACAGTCATTACAATAACTTTCATCTTTTCACTATGCAATGCCCGGTCCAGTCCCACAAAAATCAGCCATGGGATGCAATATTTCAACAGTGTCATGCTGCCATATTGTATGCTGCCTGAAAACACCTGGCTTTGTCCATATTGTATGATCGGCAGGATTTCCCCCCAGAAACCGAGCAGATATAATAGCTGATAGATTGCAGAAACTTTTGTTTCATAATATATAACGAAATAAACGATACATCCTGCAAAAGCACCTTGCAGGAACAGGCTCAGACAAGATCTGACTCTCCATCCACTTTCCAGAAACGCATACAGCCCCTCTGATCCCATATACATAGCATATCTGTTTAGAGCATTATTGATAACGAATACAAAAATCGGTATTAACACCAGCAGTTTTTCATATGTACAGAGACTTGCCATTCCTGCTTTCTGCACATCACCGTTCGAAAACAGTCTCGATACAGAAGGCTTCTGAATCGGCGGCGGTGTCACCGGATTTATTTTTTTCTCAATATTGATGCGTTTTTTTGGCGTTCCACCTTCCATTTTTCTGAGCCACCTAGACTGTACTTTGATTCCCGCTGCAGCAATAATTATTGTAAGAATCACAGAAAACGCATTGAGTTCTTCTGAACCAAGCAGCCAGACATGATTGATCA
>UMCB01047597.1_pt1 | contig 11175 bp, 9 predicted proteins | sample 1964151 | NCBI WGS metagenome assembly UMCB01 (sample SAMEA4835960, study PRJEB28245) | human gut metagenome | biome: gut microbiome; material: fecal sample | place: Denmark | collected 2008
ACCCGGTCTTTGTACTCGCGATTTGGATATCCAAATACTTGCGCCATTTTCTTAAAGGCTTTCTCCATATTTTGTGAGATTCTTCTGTTATCTGTTTTTCTGTCCCTTACTGCTTTCATACTTTTTGTCATTCAGTATCCTCCTTCTTCTGTGTTCGAAAGGACTCTCCTCCTGACTTTTTCTAAGCTTTCTAAGAATCCCTTCTGCTTGTTCATTGTGGTAATTCAAGCATTGAAAATTCCTAGAAAATATATTGAAATTAGAAATGGTACAAACCTTCAAGATCTTGGAAATATAATGCTTGAAAGAATTGTACCACAATTAATATATTATGTCGAGATATTTTCCTAAAATAATGCTACTGGAAAGCAACGCTAAAGCAACTATAACCATTAATTGCTTTTTACTTTACATTCACCGTAATACTGCCTTGCACTACGCTAAATCTTAGCTTCATATTATCCTGATCTAATTTTTCCCAGTCACTTTCAGACATGAGTTGTCTGTACGCCACATATGGTATGACGATTGTTTTCGTTTTGCCTGCTGGTATCGACCAAACTAACTCTGAGTTGTCATTCATTTCCGAGAATAAATCCCAGCTCACTGCTGAAGACCATTTTCCAACTTCCAGATTCACCTTGTAAATGGTAAATGACTGCCAGTCTTTTGTAGGATTTTTTATATCTACCGTCAAAACCGGAATCTTGATATCTTTTCCTGATTCTCTCAGGTTTTCCTTTACAGAGTCACTGCAAGAAACCTGCCCCAGAGTCTGCACAGTCAAATCTTTTACAATCATCTGTGTAGTTCCCAGATTTACTCCCTGTTTTGGCTCTTTCCATATGTGATTGACGATCATAGCTCCCAATCCTGTTCCCAATAGAACTGCCAAAAGACCTATACATATTTTCTTTCTCATAGCAGCTTCCCCTACTCCGCCAGTCCTTCTGCCGCGGTTCCTTCAATCTGAATCTTCTTTTCTCCGGTATACTCTTCTGTCGGATTGCTTTCCGGCACATATTCTTTTACTTCTATCGGCAGGAATTCGGTTCCGATATTTGTTCCGGCGGCGTATATCTTTCCGTCTTTTTTCAGGATAAATGTATCATCATAACAGGTCGTACCGTAATCATTCGGGTTCACATTTGCCAGATCTGTCCAGACTGAATTCTGTCCAATCTCATCACACCAGACCATTCGTACATTTTCCATGACCTTTTCCGGCTCTGTCAGAAATGTTTTCTCACCGGTATATCCACACTGACCATAGGTGTTATCGCCCCAGGTGTACAGGTCATCATTCGCCGTTATCGCTGCTGAACGTCTGTTGGCGGTCGTGACGTAAATTGCCTGATCCAGCATCTTGTGTGGTTCGGTGTACATCAGCGTTCCTTCCCCGTAAATGCTGCTTGCTTCGCCGGACATAAACTCACCCCACCAGTACACTTCCCCGTTCTTTTTGAGCGCAATCGCACAGGTCGCACCAGCCCGCATATAAGACACATCACTCATCAGAAGCTTCGGCTGGTTCACCACATTTTGCTGTGGATTCATGGCATCGTTTTCGCCTGGTTCTTTTCCAAGAATTCCCTGCAGATTCGCACCTGCGCCGTACAGTTCTCCATTTTCCGTAAGATACATCATAAAATATCCATTGGCTGATGCATCTACATGAACAACATGCTCGGCTATTTTCTGAGGTTCCATGTACTCCTCGTGATACCAGTTGCCCACATCTTCCGGGTGATTGATTCCAAGCTGGGCATAGTAGTTCATGCCCTGTCCCCACAGCACATGATTTTCATCAATATAATATCGGTTGCCTGCAATCACCTTATTCGTAATATAATAATCAGAAATGTGAAAATCTTCCGGCTGGTTCAATAAAGACATATCTGTTGTATAAAATTCCTTCTTTTTCTGATTTTCTGCCTTCTTTTCGGCTTCTTCTTTTGCTTTTTCTTCCTTCGATTTTTTCTTCTTTTTGTTCAAATCATCTGTCGCTTTTTCCAGGTTCTCTGCCTTCGCAAATACATTTTCCCCAAGCTTTATCTCTCGGATATTCTCCCAGTCACTAAGTTCCAAGGCATAATAACAACGGTTTTCTTCTGATTTTTCTTCCCCTGTGGAAGTTACTTTCGGGACGATAATATCCGCAGCTTCATACTCTGATACGTCTGCATTTGGATCAAACTGAATCTGTTTCTCTTTCCCATTTTTCCAGCATACCGTCATAAGCCCGGCGGTCATTGCCTGCGAATTATAAAATTCTTCGTCAGTTCCCGCATCTAACAGAATTCCTTCCTCACTCACATACAGATCTTTTCCCCGGTACTCATATCTGCGCGCGTCCTTTTTGACTTTCGGTGAAGTCTTAATGTTGATAAGCTCCTTACCCGTTTTTGCGTCATTCATCACCAGATGCATTTTTCCTTGCCTGCCGGAAGCTTCATGGTTTACATAATAAAGCGTAAGATACTGAATCCCGCCGGCATTTTTCTGCTCATAAATATTTCCATCATAGGCAGACGCATCATCGACAATCCCCAGTTTATAAGAATCTTCTACAATCTGAAAAGACTGGCTCTGCTTAAGCTCCTGCTGTGTCTGCAGCAGCTTGGCCTTCTTTCCGCCTTTTCGCCTGATCTGCAGATCCACTCGCCCTGTCTGCGTCTTCTCACAATACACATTCTTCTTCACAACAATATCATAATTCTTATAAGTGGCATGGGAATTCTCCCAGCGAATCCACAAAACTAGCAGACTGACTGCAATTACAGCCAGAAAAATAATAAGTTCTGCTCGAAACACATTTTTTCTTTTCGTCCGTTCCATAGGCACCTCTCTTTTCCCCTGATCAACAGCTTCACCGGTTCATCCTGATAAATCCAAAATCCCCATTTATCATAACATTTTTTCTATATATATGAAATCCATTGGCATAACTGGTAACAATCCGGTATTATCTCGCACATTTTCCTGATTGTATGAAAAGACCGCTGGCAATTACTATCAGCAACTCCAGCGGTATCTTAATGTCTTATTCTATAAACTTTTAATCAAAGTGAAATTCTTCTAATAACTTCTTCCTACATTCGGAATCTGCAGCCATTTTTACAATATCTTCCGTTCTACCTTGTCGATTTCATTCTATAATCAATTTTGCTATTCGCACTTCACCACATTTTTCGCCCTCTTCAAAGCCTTCCTGCCTGCTTTCTTCTCGTTCCTGCCTCATATGTTCTTCTTCATCGTATTCAAATATGCTCACCCTTAACACCTCTGCTCTGTTCTTCCGATTTACTTTCATAAGCATCGGATAAACGTAAAACACTCTGTTCCGGCATCTTGGAAATATAATGCTTGAAAGGATTGTACCACAATCAATATATTATGTCGAGATGTTTTTCTAAAATTAATATAGTCAGAATTGTATCCAAATTGATTTATTCAACTAATATTGCATTCATGTAAAATAGTGTGATTTTTGCCTTATTTTTCACACTAAACTGCACGAACTTTTCTTAATTTTTTACATTATTCTACACATAAGCACTTCAATGGTCTGACTTAATTGTCTTTATTAACCCTCCAGCTCTGCCGGATCTACTCCCTGTTTCTTCAGCTTCAGATACACAATTTCCCGGAACAGTGCATATGCCACCGACACGATCGGTATAAATATCAGCATTCCGACTACTCCCATAAGGCTGCCTCCTATGCTGACCGCTGCCAGCACCCAGATGGACGGCAACCCTACAGAATTACCTACTACATGCGGATAAATCAGGTTTCCCTCTATCTGCTGAAGCACAAGAAACAACACGATGAACATAAGCGCCTTCATCGGATCGACCATGAAGATTAAAAATGCTCCCACCGCACAGCCTAAGAATGCTCCAAAGATCGGTATCAGTGCAGTAAATGCGATAAAGATTCCTACCAGCAGTGCATACGGCAGCCGAAAGATCGTCATGGCCAGTACGAACATGCTTCCAAGAATCACAGCCTCCAGGCACTGCCCGGTCAGGAAGCTTGAAAATGTACTGTAAGTCAGGGAAGAGACTTCCACCACAGCCTCCGCACGACCTCTTCGTACGAATGCAAACAGTACCTTTTTCGCCTGTATCCCAAGCTTTTTCTTCTGCAGCAAAATATAAATCGCAAATACAAAAGCGATGACAAATGTTGAAACTCCGCTGATAATGCTTTTTGCAGCGGTAAGTGTCGAATTCAGCATATTTCCTGCACCATTTTTCAGGAAATCAATCAGTGTCTCCACAATCTTGTCCCAGTCAAACTGTACACTGTTGATCAGTTCGACAACCTCCTTGTTTCCATGAAAGACCTCTTTCCCCCACGCCTGTGCATGTGGGATGAACTGGGTAATACTCTGCCCCAGATTTCCAAATGTATTTACAAGCTGAGGTACAACACCAAAGATCACTACCGTTAACACGCCAACTACGATACAAAGTACACTCAACAGACTCACCGGTCTTGCAAGCTTATCTGCCACTTTATTTTTTCTTACTTTTTCCGTAAACAAGTGCCGCTCGATAAAGTTCATCGGTACATTCAGTACAAATGCGATGGCTCCTCCAAGCAGAAATGGAAAGATCAGATGTCCCACATATCCCAGTACCTCCAACACCTCTTCATATTTCCACAGCACCACGATCAGCAGTGCTGTAAACAAAATCAGCTCCCGGATTTTCCGCATATTTTCCTTATTCAGTTCCATTTAATTCCTTCCTTTATTCAATATCCTGTCAAATCCTCTATTTCTTTCGCGTTCTGATCCATTTCAGCAGCTGAATAACCGGCAGATTCAAAAGAGCCAGTCCATATACAGTCATCAACTGTGCCACCGTCAGTGTCTGCACTTTGAACATTCCCTGAAGCGCCGGGATCATCAGTACTCCTGTAATCAAAAGCCAGCCAAGTACAAATGCTCCGATCAGATAAATGTTATTCCAGAATCGTTTCGTAAAAATGATCGGTTTGTTTGCTTTACAGTTAAATCCGTGAACCAGACGGCTGCTGCAAAGTGTTCCAAATGCCATCGTACTTGCCAGCACTGCATTTCCATCGCGATATCCGATCATAAATGCTGTCATGGTCATGATTCCGATACACAGACCTTCCACTCCGATGCTTGTAAGAAATGGTTTTGTCAAAATGGACTCTCCCATGGCACGTGGTTTTTCTTTCATCACTTCCGGATTGTGCGGCTCCAGTCCAAGCGCAATCGCCGGCAGGCTGTCTGTCAGAAGGTTGATGAACAGCAGATGTACCGGTGCAAATGGAACCGGCAGACTTGCAAGTGATGCGTACAAAACTGCAAGAATCGCTGCAAAATTTCCAGAAAGCAAGAACTGAATCGCATTTTTAATATTCTGATAAATGTTTCGTCCATTTTCCACTGCCTTGACAATTGTTGCAAAGTTGTCGTCCGTCAGCACCATAGCTGCCGCATCTTTCGCCACCTCACTTCCCGTGATTCCCATGGCAACTCCGATATCTGCCTGCTTCAGTGCCGGGGCATCATTCACGCCATCTCCCGTCATTGCCACAATATTTCCACGCTCCTGCCATGCCCGCACGATACGGATCTTGTGTTCCGGTGAAACTCTTGCATACACGGATATCTGTGGTACGAAATCCTGAAGTTCTTCATCAGTCATATCCTCAATAATCGCACCTTCACAGGCTTCCGACATATTTTCCAGAATTCCGATCCGTTTTGCAATGGCCGCTGCTGTTACTTTATGGTCTCCTGTAATCATGATTGGCTTGATTCCTGCCTTGATACATTCCGCAACTGCATCTTTAGACTCCACTCTTGGCGGATCCATCATGGAAATCAGTCCCAGGAATGTCAGGTCGTTTTCATCATTTAATGTAAGCCCCTGCTCCTGTTCCATCGTCTTAAATGCAAATGCAAGAACTCGCAGTCCGTTTTCTGAAAAATGTTTATTCTGCACTTCAATTCTGACGCGGTCTTCTTCTGTGATCTTTCTTAGAGTATCTCCATCCTGAATATGGCTCATACGCTCAAGAAGCACATCGACCGCACCTTTTACGACCATAACGTACCGTCCGTCTATAAAATGCTCCGTGGACATGAGTTTTCTGTCACTGTCGAACGGCACCTCGGAAAGCCTTGGGTACTCTTCACGCACTTGTGCATAATCTACTCCCAAAAGGCTGCCAAGATTAATAAGAGCCGTCTCCGTCGGATCCCCGATTTCCTGACCATCGTGATTTGTAGAATCATTGCAAAGCATACTGAACATCAGTAACTCTCGCTGCGCCGGATCCTTCAGATCAATCTCTCCGGAACAGACACTCTCACCATTTACATAATAATTTTCCACAGTCATTTTATTCTGCGTCAAAGTTCCAGTTTTATCAGAGCAGATGATTGACACACTGCCAAGTCCTTCGACCGCTTGAAGCTTACGGATGATTGCATGCTCCTTCGCCATCTTCTGTGTACCAAAGGAAAGCACGATGGTCACGATAGAACTAAGCGCCTCCGGGATAGCTGCTACCGCCAGCGCTACCGCAAATAAAAATGCATTTACAATAGATTCTCCACGGATTACGCTGATGGCAAATAAAATCCCACAAAATACAAGGATTGTGATGGACAACTTCTTACCAAAATCATCCAGATTCTTCTGAAGCGGTGTCTGCTTCTCGGATGCATTTTTCAGAAGCCCGGCAATCTTACCGACCTCCGTACTCATTCCGACTTCCGTTACTTCATAAGATGCTCGCCCATAAGTCACGAAGCTTCCAGAAAATACTCGGTTCGTCTGATCTCCGAGTGCTGCGCCCTCCGGCACTTCATCTAAAGACTTCTCCACTGGAAGACTCTCACCTGTCAGTGCACTTTCGTCCACTTTAAGACTTGCAACTGTAAGTAACTTTCCATCTGCCGGGATTAAGTCTCCCGCCTCCACAATTACTTCATCACCGACGGTCACTTCTCTCGCCGGTACCTGCATTAACTGCCCGTCACGCACAACTTTCGCATCCGGTGCCGACAGCTGCTTCAAACTATTCAGCGACTGCTCCGCCTTCACCGTCTGCACCGTTCCAAGAATCGCATTCATCGTAATAACTACAAAGATTACAATCGCACTCTCCACATCTCCAAGAAATCCTGAGATCACCGCGGAGATGATCAGAATAATTACCAGAAAATCCTTGAACTGTTCTAAAAATATTTGAAAGACACTTTTTTTCTTTCCCTCTTCCAGTTCATTCGGTCCGTATTTCTTTAGATTTTCCTTCGCCTGCTCATTTGTCAACATAATTTGTACCTCCTTTTAATCGCTGTGGCCAAACGTCCTATACTGCTTTAGAGCTGATCAGGTGTACAAAAATAGAGACCTTTATTGCACACCAAAAATATGCAATAAAAGTCTCACCATTTCATTACGATACGGATGATCACTCATCGTACTGACGACATCGCAAACGCCTGATTTTCTACTTTACAAGACTGACAGGCGCCAGTTACTCCCTTTTATTAATGTTAATATAGTCGATTCTTTCGAATCTGTCAACGGGGTTTTTTACCTTTCCATCAAAAAATCTATAACATTCTGATGTATAATTCCATCTCTTGAAAAATCAAATCTGTCCATGGAAAGTACATACTTCGGATAATTATCCTGAATATCTTTATATGCTCCAAATTCTCTTTCTATGACATCTTCTGTTGCCAGCAAATAGGCGACCTGGTAATACTCTTTCTTCCCATCTTTTACCGCCACAAAATCAATCTCGCCCTTTGTCGTTTTTCCTACATCGTATTCCGGAATCCTTTTCCAATGATCTCACTACTGTTTGTGATCATCATAAATGCGTGTGGTTCTACGCTTCTTACGAATTTCCGCAGTTTTAATGCCTGGTCACGGTTCACAACAGTCATGATGACTTTCTTCGGCTCGTGTGAGTAAGAGCCTTCCGCTGACATAATGGTCGCACTGTGATTCAGCTCTTTATGAATATAATCACAGATTGTATCAGCATTATCTGACACGATTGTAAAATATTTACACAGGTTCAGACTCTCAATTACGGAATCAATGAAAAATGATTTTGCAAGGAATCCGGCAAATGAAAACAGTCCAACGGTCGGATTATATACAAAGAAAGAAATCAAAACAACTGCGAAGTCTACAAGCAGTAACGCCATTCCAATTGACACGCTGGTATACTTTTTTAATATCAAAGCAATAATATCGGTTCCTCCGCTGGACGCATCCATGAAGAAGAATATCGCGGAACACACTGCCAGCAGCATAAAAGAAAATACAAGCTCCAGCACCGGCTGGTTCGTGATTGGCTCGTCTATCGGATACACATACTGCGCAACTTCCAGCACACCACTGAATATGATGCTGACATAGAAAGACCGCATTGCAACTTCCTTTCCCAATATTGGAAATGCGATCAATAACAGTAACATATTGATTACAAATGTGTACGTACTGGCGGAACCGCCAAACATTCCACTTAAAATAACTGCAAAACCGGCTACACCTCCGAAACTAAAATGGTTCGGAAACTTAAATACATAGTTCGCCAGTGCAAGTACGACTGCCCCCACAGTCAGTATACTGTATTTTTTAATCGGTCCCATGTGCTCATCTAACATAATTTATCCCCTCTTTCCCTTACTCATGACACTTGATTGTTTATCTTTGTTATAACATACTCTCCAAAAAAAAGGAATGCCATCCGGCATTCCTTTTCGTAATATTTACATTCCAAGTCTCTCTGCAATTTCAAGACCCTTCGGACTTGTTGCGACACCACCCATACTTGTCTCTCTGAGTGACACGTCCATCTTCATTCCGACTTCGCCCATGGCATCAATGACCTGATCTACCGGAATGTGGCTTGCGATTCCTGCCAGTGCCATATCTGCTGCCGCCAAAGCGTTGACCGCCCCGCCTACATTTCTTTTCACACACGGAACTTCTACCAGCCCGGCTACCGGGTCACAGACAAGTCCCATCAGATTCTTAAGTGCCATGGCGCATGCATGTCCCATTTGCTCTTTACTTCCGCCACGTACAGAACAGATTGCTGCTGCTGTCATTCCGGAGGCTGAGCCAATCTCTGCCTGACATCCGCCGGATGCTCCTGCAAGAGATGCGCGGTTCGCAATCACCTGTCCGATTCCTGCTGCCACATACATAGCCTCGATCATACGATCTTCCTCTACACCATACTCTCTGAAATAAGTGACAAGAACTGCAGGCATAACACCACACGCTCCGGCAGTCGGAGCTGCAACAATTCGCTTCATACATGCGTTATTACATCCCATTTTTAATGCATTTGCGATAACCTTTGACACAAAATTTCCGCATAATGGCTTTTCATTCTCCCGATATACATCCATCTGCTTACCTTCACTTCCTACAAGCCCACTTCTGGATACTGCTTCCGGATCATATGCCTCCACACTTTCTTTCATTCTTGTCCACATTAAAGTCATCTGCTTCCAGGACTCTTCTTCACTGATTCCATTTTCTTCACAATCTTCAAGCTGGACAGCTTTCCAGAACTCCACGCCATCCTTCTCACATCTTGCCATAATCTCATCCACTGCCTGATATGCCATAATTATCGTCCCTCCTCCAGATTCAGAGATATTACTTCCAGAATATCCTCTTTCTTTTTCAGTTCATTCACTACATTTTCCGGAATGAACTGATCTGTCTCTACGACCATGACTGCACTTCCACCTCTTTTATGGCGGAAGACCTGCATCGTTGCAACATTTATCTTCTCGTGACTAAGTGCCGCACTGACTTCCGTAATACATCCCGGCCTGTCCATATTTCGAACGATCAGTGTATTACTCTCACCACTAAAATCTACCTCGATTCCATCCAGAACACTGACACGGATTCTTCCTCCTCCAATGGAGTATGCCTGCATGACCATTTTTTTATCCGCATCATTTTCCATAATGATTCGTGCTGTATTCGGGTGTGCCCCTCTGATTTCTTTCTTATCAATGACAAATTCCATGCCACTTTCTTTTGCGACTGTAAAACTATATGGAATTCGGAGATCATCCGGCTTCATCCCTAGAAGACCTGCGATGATCGCCTTATCCGTCCCATGTCCTTCTCCGGTTGCTGCAAATGAACCATGAAGATATACAATTGCCTTTTTCACCGGCTCCCCAAAAAGTTGTCTGGCTGTATATCCAATTCGCACCGCTCCTGCTGTATGGGAACTGGACGGACCGACCATGACCGGTCCCAATATATCAAATATGCTGCTCATCGCAAGCTCCTCCTATTCTATAAATCCTTTACCAATAATCTCGCTGCTGTTGGTGATCATCATAAATGCGTCCGGATCTACTTTGTGAACATAGTTCCGGAGATTTCTCGCCTGTTCGCGTTTTACAACTGTCATAACTACCTGTTTGTTATCTTTCGTATAAGCGCCTCTTGCATCGTAAATCGTCGCACCGTGATTCAACTCTGCATTAATGTAATTGCAGATTGGCTCTGCATTTTTGGAAATGATTGTAAAATATTTACATAGATTCAATGACTCAATGACCGTGTCAATAAAAAATGACTTTGCAAGGAATCCGGCCAGTGAAAATAAACCTACAGTTACACCATACACGAAAAATGCCACAATGACAACTATGAAATCTACGACCAGCAGTGCTGTTCCGATTGAAACATTGGTATACTTTTTTAATATCAAAGCAATAATATCCGATCCACCGCTGGATGCATTCATGTTGAAGAAAATTGCGGAACATACTGCAATGATCATAAAGCAAAATACAAGTTCCAACACCGGCTGATTTGTAAGTGGCTTTGACATCGGCCACACATACTGTATGACTTCCAGTGTTACACTGTACAAGACGCTCACATAGGCAGACCGCATTGCCACTTCTTTTCCCAGCAATACAAATGCAACTACAAGTAAAAGCATATTAATGACAAATGTATACGTGCTCGCAGAGCCTCCAAGCAGACCGCTCATAATCACGGCGATACCGCTGACTCCGCCAAAACTAAAGTGATTCTGAAATTTGAATATGTAGTCCGAAATTCCCAATACGACAGAACCAACTGTCAATATTCCATATCTTTTCACTGCTTC
>UMCB01047207.1_pt1 | contig 10984 bp, 6 predicted proteins | sample 1964151 | NCBI WGS metagenome assembly UMCB01 (sample SAMEA4835960, study PRJEB28245) | human gut metagenome | biome: gut microbiome; material: fecal sample | place: Denmark | collected 2008
GCGGTCCCCGAATCATCACCTGTTATCTAAACTGTTAGATTAATGTTTAATCCTACGCCTCCGTGGGCTCCATGCCCAGCTCGTTACGGACGAGCTCAAAGGCAGCGGCGATGGCTTTGTCCATGTCGTAGTACTTGTAGCCGCCCAGGCGACCGGCGAAGATCACGTCGCCCTCCTGAATGTATCCCCTAATTCGATGAATTCTCTTTACATTATCGATTGTATAGCCGCTTATAAAGCTATATATACATATATACTAGTTTATAAATCTATATAAGCGACGTTTGCCTGAGGATTCTGGTTATGGACAAAGCCAAGTTCTACAATCCATTTCGTCCGACCGCCGGTGCGGAGCCTCCTCGAATCATCGGTCGTGATGATATCTCTCTCGAGTTCGTGGAGGGTCTCATGTCCGGCGTTGGCGCCCCCGCACGTCTTTTGCGAATCACAGGCCCGCGCGGGTCGGGGAAAACGGTTCTTCTTTGCGATCTGCGCGACCGAGCGATTGAACTGGGTTGGAAGGCCGTTGTTGTTTCGGCTGGTCCGCGTTTGTCGCACGATCTTATGGAGCAGATTCAAGACCAACTGACTTTTTCCTCCGCTTCGCTTGGCGTTAACGTTGGTATTGCTTCTGCCAAGTTGGACATTTCTTCAAGCGAAATGAGCCTTCGGGCAAAACTAAAGCAGATTGCACAGGGCTCAAAGGGCCTGTTTATCGCTGTTGATGAAGTCCAAGATGCCCCAGTTGAGGAAATGCGCATTATTGCCTCAACAGTTCAATTACTCATTGGGGAGAAAGCCAACATCGCTCTTGCCTTTGCCGGATTGCCATCGGGCGTTATGGATCTCATTAACGGCAAGGCACTTACTTTTCTTCGTCGCGCGGTTCCTGAAGACCTTGCTCCTATCAATCAAATCGAGGTTGCACTTTCTTTGAGTGATTGCTTTAATGCGACCGGTCTTTCTCTCGACGGGGATTTGCTATCAAAAGCGGCGAGAGCAACAAAAGGTTATGCGTATTTAGTTCAACTTGTTGGGTATTCAATCTGGCAGCGCGCCAACCTTCATCGGGAGAAATCAACTCTCGTTACTGGGCGCGATGTTGATGAAGGTATCCTACTCGCCGAAGCGCGTTTCCACGACGTGGTTCACGAGCCTGCAATTTCGGGTCTTTCCCGTAATGAAATCAACTACCTGTATGCCATGTGCGAGGATAGTAGGCAATCCAAGACCTCGGATTTAGCCAAACGCCTTGGTAAAAAAACGAGTGAGCTGAGTTCTGTTAGGGCCAAGCTGCTTTCACGAGAAGTAATCCAGGCGCCTCAGAGGGGCTATGTTCAATTTGCTGTGCCGGATTTGGATGAGTATCTCAAAGATAATAGAGATGAGATTCTATCGAGGTATTAAGGCTCCAGATTAAATGTACAACGATTGAAGGCGGCCCCTGCCACCCCCTTATCCTCTAAAAAAGTTCTTAAGACAGCCTTAAAGGCGCCCTGGCTTGCGTTGACAGCGTACAATACGCATATTTGACTATGACAAATGTGGAATTAAGGGGAGGAGTGCGCCATGGAGGTGCTAGTTGTTGGCAACACCGCATATGTTGACGATGATTTTTGTGCCAAGACGTTCCCCGGGGACCACGTTAAGGTCGTCGCTGCCGCGGAATCGCGCCGCGATGAATCGTCGCCCCATGCCTCGTGGAATGAGCTCCTCCAGCACTTGGAGCAGGCCTACGAGTTCGACCGCGTGGTCTACCTGTCTAATTTCCTTACCCCGCATACCGATATCATGGGCGATATCGAGCTGCTGCGCTCGGTCTTTCGTGCGTGCATGGGTCGCCGGGTCCAGCTGCTGTATGTAGCGGGGCCCGCGAGTGCCGAGGGCTCAGCCGATGCCGCGGGGCGAACGGGTAAGGGAATTATCGCCCGCGCGGCCAACGACCTTTGCCGCCACTACGCTGCGCACGAAGGCGTTCAGGCAAAGATTCTGCGCGTGCCCTTCCTCTACACTGCCTCCGCCGCGCTGGAGGATCCGTTTTTCGCGCCGCTGTTCGACGCGTGCTTAACCGGATCGGTCGCTTTGCAGGGCTCGGAGGATGCGGCGTTTCCGCTGCTGTGTGCCGAGGAGCTCGCGGTGCTGGTGCGCCGCATCTTTGACAGCTGGGACGCCTCCTTTGAGACACTCGACGTTGCCGATAGTTTCCATCACACGTCAGGTGAGGTGGGCGAGGCCCTCAAGGCGATGTTCCCCGACCTTGCCGTTGCCTATGGCGATTCTGCCGGCTATGCCCTGCCCGTCAGCGACATCGTTCGCGTTCGTTATGGCTGGTTTCAGCGCTACGATCTGCTGCGCGACCTGTCGACCATTCAGGCTCGTTGGGATGCTGGCCGCGCAAGGAAGGTCAACCCCTTGCGCGCCGCCATCGACCGCATCCAGATGCACACACTGCCTATTAAATGCCTGGAGACGGGCGTTGCCTGGGTCCTGTTCGAGGTTCTGGAGTATCTGTTCTCTCAATCGGCCCAGCTCAACGTGCTCGATTATCGCCTGCTCTACGTCGTGCTCATCGGCACGCTGTATGGCCTGGACTTTGGCCTAGTTGCGGCGCTGTTGGCATCGGTGGGCCTGGCCGTGAGCTTCTTTACCCAGTATGGCTATACCTTCCAGGGCCTGTTCTACGAGCCGTCCAACTGGCTGCCGTTTATCGCGTACTTCGTGGTGGGCGCCGTGTGCGGCTATGTACAGCTGCGCAACAGTGAGGCCATTAAGGTGGAGCGCGACCAAAACGAGCTCGTGCGTAATCGCAATACGTTCCTCACACAGCTCTACCACGATGCCATCGAGGACAAGCGTACATACAAGCGTCAGATTGTGGGGCGCCACGATAGCTTTGGCAAGATTTTTGCCGTGACGCAAGAGCTCGATGTGCTCAGCCCGCGCGATATCTACCGCAAGTGCTGCGAGCTCCTGGGTGAGATTCTCGAAAACGATTCGGTGACGATCTATCACGTTTCGGGCGGGGCGTTTGCACGTCTGGTGGCGGCGAGTCCCGTGATTGCCGAAGATGCCCCGCGCTCTCTCTCGCTTGATCAGCTTGCGTCCCTTTTGGGCGGCGAGGGTCGTTCGAGCCTGTGGGTGAATCGCGAGCTTACGCCGGGGCTTCCCATGTTTGGATATACGATCGAGCGCGACGGGGCACCCGCCGTGTTGATCTTTGTGCGACGCGCGGCCGAGAACCAAATGACGCTCTATTACCAAAACCTGTTCCGCATCTTGTGCGGCCTGGTCGAAAGTGCGCTGGGGCGTGCTTTTGACTATGAGGCGGTGGCGCAGGATAAACGCTGCGTTGCCGGTTCGTGCGTGCTCAAGCAGGCGGCCTTTGGTCAAGAGCTCGCGGCCGAGCAGGCGCTGGCAGACGGCAAGATGGGCAGCTTTTTGCTCCTGCGCGTGGTGCCGGGCATGGAGCCTGTTGGCGAGCTGGTGGGCGCGATTGGGTCGGCAATCCGCGAGAGCGATGCGGCGGGCCTGGTCGATGGTGACGTGCTTTACCTGCTTATGCGCCAGGCAAAGGCGTGCGATTTACCCATTATCCGCGAGCGCCTGAGCGCCAAGCAGATTGCGGTGGAGCTCGTCGAAGGCGAGGACATCGTGGCGCTGTTGCAGCACATTGCTGACACCGGTGACGGCGAGGGGGATGTCGCTTGATATCGTTTGTCGTCGCTGCCGTCTTGCTGCTGATTCATGCGCTGGTTTGCCTGGTGCTGTGGACGCTCATGAAGTTGGGCCTGCTGCCGGTGCGCGGGCATATGCTGGCCGTGATGGTTCTCGTGCCGTTGTGGGGGCCGCTGCTGGTGGTGCTTCTTTCGGTGCGCAGTGCCGTGTTTGGTACGGACCTTAAGGACGCCACGTTGGAGTCGCTGCGCATTAACGACGAGCTGCATCGCAGCATCTTGGTGCACGACCGTGAAACCGATGCGGGCGTGGTACCGCTCGAGGAGGCTCTTATCGTCAACGACCCGGCAGATCGGCGCCGCCTAATGCTCTCCATGCTCACCGAGGAGCCCGACGCGTATCTGGCGCAGCTGCAAGCAGCTAAGCTTAATGACGACGTAGAGGTGGCGCACTATGCCGCAACGGCGGTGGCGCAGATCTCCAAGGAGTCCGACCTTAAACTGCAGCAGCTGGAGCGCGCCTTTAAGACCGATCCCAGTTCGCATAACCTGGATTCGTATTGCGATTTTCTGGGCGCCTATCTGGACTCGGGTTTGGCAGAGGGCCGCGTGGCGCAGATTCAGCGTCAGCAGTATGCACGCTTGCTCGCGCGTCGTTGCGAACGTGAGGACGGGCCGGTGCTGCGCATTCGCTATGCCACGGCGCTGACCGATGCCGGCAAGATTGATAAGGCAGAGGACGTCGCCAGCCAGCTGGTGATCGATGCACCAGATGATCAGGACGTGTGGATGCTCTGCCTGCGCTTGGCTGTGATTCGTCACGATGGGCAGGCTGTGCAGCGTGTAATCGACGCGATCGACAAGCAGCATGTGTATTTGAATGCCGAAAATCGCGAGAGGTTGTCATTTTGGCATGAAGGAGAGGAGGCCCGATGAGCGTGGTTCAGCATATCCGCGACCGTGCGGGCCATTTTCGCTGGATGGGGCTGCTCGTGGTATGGGCGGTCTTTATCGCCATGGCCGCCGTGCTGTTGATCGAGCGTGCCGGCGTGCAGTACAGCGCCGGGCAGCGTAAGCTGGGCATGCTCGCTGCCAACGACGCGGTGCCGGCAAGCTCGGCGATGTTTGGCAAAAAGCCCACGTGCTTGGTTATTACCGACTCGGGCCAAGATGGCGTCGAGGACGTCAAAGAGCAGTTTGACCAGATTCTGCTCGACATGAAAATTGCCCACCGCGATGTGGATATTGCCACCGATGGTGCTGATGCGATTCCTACCCTCACATCCTTCGACCGCGTGATTTTATTGATGCCTTCGATCGATGGGCTCGGTACGCACCTCTCCGACATCATGAGTTGGGTGAGCGCCGGCGGTTCGCTGATGCTCGCCATGACGCCGGACAATTCGAGCTATCTGCAGGCAATCGGTCCCAAGCTGGGCATCGATTCTGCCGGCTATGAATATGCGACGGCTGAGAGCATCGTGCCGAGCGAGGACTTTATGATCGGCGGTGGCCAGCGTTATGAGCTCTCGGACCCCTTCGATTCGTCGCTCTCGGTTTCGCTGCGTGAGACGGCCCACGTGTGGGCTAAAACCGGCGATACGGGTTCTCCGCTAATTTGGTCGAGCGATTGCGGCAGCGGCCGTACCGTGGTGTGCAATATCGGTATCTACGACAAGGTCATGCGCGGTTTCTATGCCGCGGCCGTGAGCCTGTTGGGCGATGCCACGGCCTATCCGGTCATCAATAGCGCGGTGTTTTACCTGGACGATTTCCCGAGCCCCGTTCCCTCGGGCGACGGGACTTACATCAAGCGCGACTACGGCCTTTCTATCGCTGATTTTTATGCCAAGGTGTGGTGGCCCGACCTGCAAAAACTCGCGCAGCAATACGGCATTCGTTATACCGGCGTGATGATCGAAAACTACGAGGACGCGGTTAATCAGGCTGAGCCCGCGCGTCAGCCCGATACCACGCAGTTCCGCTACTTTGGCGGTATGCTGCTGCAGATGGGCGGAGAGCTGGGCTTTCACGGCTACAATCATCAGCCGCTGGCGCTCTGGGATACCGACTATGGCACGCTGTACGACTACAAGACATGGAAGAACAAGGAGACGCTTGTTGCATCGCTCAACGAGCTTATCGCCTTTCAGGACGACGTCCTACCCAATGCACACGGCTCGGTCTACGTGCCGCCGTCGAATATCCTTTCGGCCCGCGCCCGCAAGATTATCGGCGAGGACGTGCCGCGCATCAAAACTATCGCCAGTACGTACTTTGAGGATGGAACCGATCTGCCCTACGTACAGGAGTTTGGCGTGGCGAGCGATGGCATTGTGGAGCAGCCGCGCATTGTCTCGGGCGGTATGGTCGACGATTCCTATATGCGCTTGGCTGCGGTGTCCGAGCTCAACATGCACTACGTGAGTACTCACTTTATGCATCCCGATGACCTGCTGGATCCCGATCGCGGCGCCAAGGAGGGCTGGGAAGTCTATAAGGGCGGCCTGGTCAACTATCTGGACTGGCTTGCTGCGTCCGCTCCTGATCTGCGCCATCAGACGGGTTCGGAGTGCTCGGGTGCCATCCAGCGTTTTTCGTCCGTGACGGTGAGCGTGGATACGAGCGATGATGCCTGGACGCTCAACCTGGGCAATTTCCGCGACGAGGCGTGGCTTATGTTCCGCACCAACAACGGCGAGCCGGGTACGGTGTCTGGTGGCGAGCTGACGCACCTGACGGGCAATCTGTACCTGCTTAAGGCCAATGACAAGACCGTGACGATCGAGCGCAAGGAGGGTGGCGACCGATGAGAATCTGCTTAGTACTCGAGGGCTGCTACCCCTATGTGCACGGCGGAGTGTCCACATGGATGCATGGCTACATCACGGCCATGCCCGAGCATGAGTTCGTGCTGTGGGTGATTGGCGCTCACGCCGAAGACCGCGGCAAGTTTGTCTACGAGCTGCCCGGTAACGTCGTCGAGGTGCACGAGGTGTTCCTGGACGACGCCCTGCGTCTTTCGGGCGAGCAGCAAGAAGTCGACTTCGACGACCGCGAGCGCGAGGCGTTGCGCCGCCTGGTATCTCTCTCTAATCCAGATTGGGACGTGCTGTTCGATATCTTCCAGCGCCGCCACGTGCACCCGCTCTCATTTTTGCAGAGCCGCACGTTTATGGACATCTTCCGCGACGTGTGCCTGGCCGAGTACCCGTATACGCCTTTCGCCGACGCCTTCCACACCATGCGTTCATTGTTACTGCCCGTGCTCTATCTGTTGGGCAGCGAGGTTCCGGTGGCCGACGTATATCACGCTATTTCGACCGGCTACGGCGGTCTGCTTGCGAGTCTGGGCTCGAGCGTCCATAACGCGCCGGCATTGCTGACCGAGCACGGCATCTACACGCGCGAGCGCGAGGAGGAGATCATTCGCGCCGACTGGGTGGTGCCCTCGTTTAAGGACCGTTGGATCCGCTTTTTCTACCTGCTTTCGGAGGAAATCTACCGCCGCGCCTTCCGCGTGACGAGTCTGTTCCACAATGCGCGCAAAACGCAGATCGACATGGGATGCGATGCAGAAAAATGTCTGGTTATCCCCAACGGCATTCAGTTCGATCGCTTTAAGGACATTCCCTTAAAGCCCGATGACGGCTGGGTGGACATTGGCGCGGTGGTGCGCCTGGCGCCCATCAAGGACGTTAAGACCATGATCTATGCCTTCTTTGAGCTGCACGAGCGCCTGCCCAAGGTGCGCCTGCACATTATGGGCGGCGTGGACGATGAGGAATATGGTGCCGAGTGCCATGCGCTGGTGGAGACATTGGGCGTGCGTGACTTGATCTTTACCGGCCGCGTCAACGTGGTCGAGTACATGGAAAAGCTTGACTTTACCATTTTGACGAGTATCTCTGAGGGCCAGCCGTTGAGCGTGTTGGAATCGCTTGCCGCACGTCGCCCCTGCGTGACGACTGAGGTCGGCTGCTGCCGCGAGCTGCTCGAGGGCGCCCCCGGCGACGACTTTGGCGTTGCCGGGTTTGTATGCCCGCCCATGTATCGCAAGGGCTTGGCCGATGCCATGGAGCGCATGTGCGCGAGCCGTGCCCGCCGCCTGGAAATGGGGGAGCGCGGCCAGCGTCGCGTGGCGACCTACTACCTACACGAGCAGATGCTCGCCAACTATCGCGCGCTGTACGACGAGACGGCGCAAGCGTTTGACCTGCCCAGAGAGGGGGAGTAGCCGGTGGCCGGAATCGGTTTTGAGCTCAAGCGCTTGTTTAGACGCAAGGGTCTGTTTGCCACGATGCGCGCCTACGGCTACGCCGGCATTGTGTGCACGGGTCCCATGCTGCTGGGCGTGCTGCTGCAGGTGGGCATTTTGGTGCTGTGCAGCCTGTGGGGCGTGGGACGCGCCAACCAGGATCTGCTGGTGTGCATGGTGACCTATACGCTGCTAGCCTCGCTTACGCTCACAAGCTTTTTCTCCATGCCGGTCACGCGCTTTTTGGCCGACATGCTCTTTGCCGAGCGCGAAGAAGAGGTTCTGCCCTCGTTTTGGGGCTCCAACGCCATCATGCTCGTTGCGGGCACGGTGCTTTACGGCGTATTTTTGCTGTTCTCGGGCGCCACGCTGCTGCAGGGGCTGCTGTGCCTATGGCTGTTCAACATTATGATCGTCAACTGGAACGGCATGAGCTATCTTACGGCCATCAAGGATTACCGCGGCATTCTGTGTAGCTTTGCCGCGGCCATTGGCGTGGCATGCCTGTGCGCCCTGTGCTCGCTGGCGCTGGGACTGCCGCCGGTCGAGGGCCTGCTGGCTTCGATCGCCCTGGGCTACGGTGTGATGCTCGCCTGGGATGTGGTGCTGCTGTACCGGTATTTTCCTCAGAGCGACCGCAGCCCCTGGCTCTTTTTACAGCGGCTCGATCAGTTCATGCCGCTGGCGCTCACGGGCCTGTTTACCAACCTGGGGCTCTTTGCGCACCTGGTGATCATTTGGGTCGGTCCCATTGGCGTGCAGGTCAAAGGCCTGTTTTACGGCGCGCCCTATCATGATGTGCCGGCGTTGCTTGCGTTTTTGACCATTCTGGTCACGACCGTCAACTTTGTGGTGTCGGTCGAGGTAAACTTCTATCCGCGCTACCGCGACTACTACAGCCTGTTTAACGACGGCGGCGTGGTGGGCGACATCGTGGTGGCCGAGGAGGAAATGCTCGCCACGCTCAACCGGGAGCTGCGGTTTTGCGCGCTCAAGCAGCTATTTGTGACGGCAGCGGTCATCTCGCTCGAGACCACGGTGCTCTCGGCCCTGCCACTCGGCTTCAACAACCTAATGCACGGGTATTTTCGCACGCTGTGCGTGGGCTATGGCCTGTATGCCGTGGGCAATACGGTGATGCTTATCTTGCTGTACTTTACCGACTACAAGGGCGCCGTGCTTGCCTCCGGGCTGTTCGCGGGCGTGGCGGGGCTGGCGACCATCGTCTCGCTGTTCTTTCCGCAGCAGTTTTATGGCTTTGGCTTTTTGCTCGGCGCGGCGGTGTTTTTTGTTGTGGCGCTCATGCGGCTCGATACCTATACCGCCAACTTGCCGTATCGTATTCTGAGCCAGCAGCCCATTGTGGCGACCGACAAAACGGGTCGCTTTACGGAGCTGGGCTGCTTGCTTGACCGTGCCGAACAGCGCTACGAGGAACTGCGTCTAGAGGGCGAGCCGCATGGTGTGTTTGAGCGCACGGTGGTTCGCGTGTATCGCAATCGTTGGGGAGGTCCTGATGACCGATAGGATGATATCGCGTCGCCGCTTGATTGAGGCGGCTGCCGGAGCGCTGCTGCTTTCGGGCTGCTCGTCTCAGGACGAATCCTCGACAAAAAAGACCAAGAAGCAGGGCAAGATTAATAAGGCCGATGCGTCTAGCGAGACCAAGCACCTTCGCGACAAGGATGAGTTGTACGAGGTCTACGACGACTCGGGCATCGTATGCATGTACCTGACGGTCTCGCGTGGCAACAGCTCCGAGAACACCGACCATAGCTGGGCCGAGATCAATACCTACTCGGTCTACGACTATGCCGACATGGGCGTGACGCGCTATCAGGTTATGGGCCTGCTGCAGCCTGGCGATGATAAGGGGCCCGTTGCTGGCGAGGTCGGCTATGGCGAGGAGGCGCCCAACGCCACGGTGCAGGTGCGCGGCCAGACGTCGAGTACCTATACGCAAAAGAACTACAAGGTGGAGCTCAAAAAGGGCAAGGGCACGTGGCGCCAGCAGCGCGCGATTGCGCTTAACAAGCACATGGGCGAGGGCATGCGCTTTCGTAACAAGATGGCCTATGACCTCATTCGCGGGATTCCTCAGATGATGGGCCTGCGCACACAGTTTGTGCACTTATGGGTGTGCGACCAGACCGAAAAATCTAACGACACCTTTGAGGACTACGGCCTGTTTACGCAGGTCGAGCAGCTCAACAAGACGGCGCTCAAGGCCCACGGTCTGGATAAGAGCGGGCATCTGTACAAGGTGAACGGCTTCGATTTCCATCGCTTCGAAGACACCATCAAGCTGGCGGATGACCCCGACTATAACCAGACGGCCTTTGAGGGCATGCTCGAGATTAAGGGCGACTCGGACCATACCAAGTTGATCGAGATGCTCGATGCGCTCAACGACGATACGCAAAAGATCGACGATGTGCTCGACACCTACTTCGATACCGAGAACCTGGTCTATTGGATGGCGTTTCAGATCTTGACGGGCAATTGCGATACGCAGAACCGCAACTGCTATCTGTACAGCCCGCTTAACTCAAAGGTCTGGTACATCCTGGATTGGGATAACGACGGCATGCTGCGCAAGCTCGAGTTGAGCCTGACGGGATTCTCGGATTATGCGAGCTGGGAGCGCGGCGTGAGCAACTACTGGGGCAACGTGCTATTTAACCGCGCGTTGCGCAGCAAGTCGTTCCGCAGCGAACTCGATAGCGCCGTCAAGGACCTGCGCTCGTATTTGACCGAGGATCGCCTGGCCAAGATGGTCGAGCATTATCGCGAGGTCACGGAGCCGCTCGTCTTTGCTGCGCCCGACCTGGAGAATCTGCCCGTGACCAAGGACGAATACAAGCAGATTGCCGCGGCGATTCCTTCCGAGATCGAGGAGAACTATAAGAGCTTCCGCGAGAGCTATAAAAAGCCCATGCCGTTCTACATTGGCGTGCCGCAGATCGATAACGGTAAGCTGCGCATCAACTGGGATGCGTCCTACGACTTTAAGGCGCGCGACATTCGCTACACCGTAGAGCTTGCGAGCGAC
>UMCB01032067.1_pt1 | contig 10957 bp, 9 predicted proteins | sample 1964151 | NCBI WGS metagenome assembly UMCB01 (sample SAMEA4835960, study PRJEB28245) | human gut metagenome | biome: gut microbiome; material: fecal sample | place: Denmark | collected 2008
TCGATGTATACGGCTTTCCGCTTATTATATTTGCGGTATTAAGAATGAATCAATTTATGACATTCGGGGCATACCACAAGAGTTTTCCGTCTCCTTTTGCGCATAAGGAGTACCCACTCCGTATTGCCCTTTAAGTCTTTTAGTTTCTTTACTTGATGGATTTCCAGATTTCTGCAATCCTTTCCACAAAGTTCACAGGTATGGCGTTCCACTCTCTGTTTCAGAGTGTTGGTTTTAGCGTATTTTGAGAACTGCGGAAGTTCGCTCACATTGTCAAACTTCGTAGCTGATTCTTTTCGCTTAAACCCGTCTCTGTAAAAGGTTGTGGTTTTCCTTCCTGCTCTGGTATCGTATGCGATTGTAAACAGTCCTCCAACGCAATATCTGCGCTTGATTTCGTGAACATTTGTTTTATACTTACAGGCAAATGTCTTGTACATACTGTACTTCATAAGATTGGCGAATCTGCCTATCTTAAAGGAATCATTTGCTATGGCATAGTAGTTATAAAGTCCACGAACTTCCGCATTATATCTTGCCAGAATCTCTATATCGCTTTGGTTTACCAGTTTTCCCCTGTGTAGGGCTACAAATCTTTCTTTTCCATTTTCGTTAATCTTGATTTTGATTGCATGATATTCCAATAACTTTCCTACCCATTTTTCTCTGGGTACAAGTAATTTCACCACTCCTGCATTGCTCCTGATTTTGTATCCTCCTGCGGATTTCTTTAAATCCTGACTTCTGGATACCGTAATGTCGTAGCCTAAAAATCTGGCTCTGTCTCCTGTATGTGTAACTTTAGTTTTGGTTTCGGACATTTCCAAATCCAGTTCTTCCCTGAGGAATCTGCCGACATCAGCTTTAATCTGTTCTGCGTCCGCTTTGCTCCCAATTACCCCAATAATAAAATCATCAGCGTAACGGGTGTACTGAATCCGTTTATACGTCTCATCTAAAGGTTCAGTAGGAGTTAGTTGTCGTGCTTGCTTTTCAAGCGTTTTCAAATGCTTATTGCGTTCCCAGCGTTCTTCTGGAGATAAATCCGCCCACTTCTTTTTGCCCATACATCTGTAATAAGATGCCTTTTTGACAACTTTATTGTAGTCGGAGTTCATTTGTTTCTTCTTTCCTCGGTTATATTTCTGTGCGTATTCTTCCATAAATTTGTCTAATTCATGGAGATATACGTTCGCAAGCACTGGACTGACACCAGACCCCTGCGGTACACCGCTATATGTCCGATTGTACGTCCATTGCTCCATATATCCTGCTTTTAGGAATTTCCAGATAAGTTGTAGGAACATTTCATCATCAATGCGTTTTCTCAGCAATCTGATGATTGTGTGGTGATTAAAACTGTCGAAGCAGGCGTGTATATCACCCTCAACAAACCAGTTCGTTCCCGTAAAGGTTTTCTGAATCTGGTATAATGCTGTCTGACAGCTTTTGTTTGGTCTGAACCCATGAGATGTTTTCTTAAACACAGGCTCATAAATGCTTTCTAAAATCATTTTCACTACTTCCTGCACCAGTTTGTCATTGCCCGACTGGATTCCCAACGGGCGCTTTTTATTGCTGTTTTTCTTAGCAATATATTCCCTGCGTGCAGGTTTTGGCAGGTAACTTTTATCTCGCATGGATTCAATAATCCTTTGGATTCTTTCGTCACTCATGCCATCAATGGTAGTTCCATCTGCACCGGCAGTCATACTGCCTGTGTTTGCATATATGTTTTTATATGCAAGCCAGTAGAACTCTGGATTGTACAGATTTCGATATAATCTCTGAAACCTGTAAGATTCATTCTTTGACTTTTCCGTCAAACTACTTAATACTTGGATTGGATTTCTCAATGCCTCTCGCACCGTCCTTTCATATCGTATTAGTAAATAAGCTGCTCCCCTTCGCCATGTGAACGTCATTAACGTCTCGGACTACTATGGGAGCTGTGTGACCATGCCCGTTACCGGGTTTAGGTCATCCCCAGTTAGTATTCATAGAATTAGCGTTTCGTGTTGTCGGCACCGACTTTCGCCATTTACCCGCTGTCTTGCGGTTGTCCTTCCATGAGTATCGCTTGCTTTCATAACTGCGAAATGAAACCAACATGGAATGGCATACGTTTCAATCCTTTTCGTATGCGGAGTGCGGATTCCCCCACTCTGGCTATCGTTCAGGCAGTTTAGCTTTATACCTCATACACGAATTTTTATTCTTGAATTTTCAGATACACAGGATTAGTACCTTATCATTCAGGCTCTCGTCTATTGACAAGAGCGACAACATGCTACACTCCCCTTCGGGTTTCCCCTCTCGGATAAGTTGTAGAATAATAGGTTGTGATTTTTCATCACTTGATACTTTTACCTACTGCTTGCTAAAGGCAGTATTCCATAAATACCACGCCGCCGAATTTATAATGCGCTGGCGACTTCTGGGCGCACGCAGTTCCCGATGATTTCCTGCCATTGGTTTAAGGGATACCGGTTCTGCATCTGAGGCAGGTTTTGGAAAATGCAGGAAATACTGAGGTTTCGACTTCGGATCACGGAAATCTTTTTGTTGAGCGATAGGATTGCTCCCGTATTCGCCAGCTCATCAGCCAGGATATGTACCGGAACCGGCAGTTTTCCATCTTCCCCATAGGTGTCTGCATAACGGACCAGTTTGATAAATACGAAGGTCATAAACAGGGAAGAAAGAAAATCAAAAGTGCTGTCTTGATCCGAAGTGATGCAGAAGTATGCACATTTTTCTTTTCCCGGCAGCGTCAGGTTGATCTCATCATAGGAAGTGATCTGGCGGATCAGCTTGTTCTGGAATACCTGAAGTCTGGAACCGAGTCCGATGATGACGCCGGAACGTACCGTGTCACTTGCCTGCTTATAGATGCAGTAGGGGACTTTTGCCGGATGGGAGACCGGAAGCAGGTCAAAGAGGCTGTTCAGTTCTTTTTCCGAACTCATGGTCAGGAGTTTGTATACCTGTCCGATATTCTTTGCCTCCGGTGGGAATCCCTGATCCACATAGAGAATCAGAGCTTTTAATAAGTTCATCTCGGCATTGTCCCAGAAGTGATCGCCTTTGGCAGAACCGGTATTCTGGATGATGACATCAGCAAATACCTGTGCCATGGTTTCCTGTCCGCCAATTTCACCCAGACAATTCCAACTATCCGAGTTTTCCGGGTTTACAAGATTAAAGGATTTCACGATATATCCGGCATTCTCAAGGTAAGTGGCTGTACTTTCGTACAATTCCGATTTTGGATCGGTGATGATGAGGCTTTCCCCGCGGGCAACACACTGGAAGATCATGTTGCGTGCAAAGGCCCGGCTTTTCATGGAACCGCTGGCACCGTAAACGGCAATATTCCGGTTCATGCGGGTATCCTTCGGGAGACAAACGGCTTTTCCGTTCAGTTTTCCAAGAATGGTTCCCTTGTGTTTCTTGACATCATTCGTAAGCTCCAGTACCTGATGCATTTCCTCCAAAGTCATAAAACCGGAAGTCCCATAGGTTCCCTTTGTGGAATAATTCAGGTTCCGGCCCCGGTCTGTTATTTCCCCGTTTCGGTCAAATCCCATACGCATGAGAAGGAAGGTCAGGAGTCCAAAAGCTGCCAGACATAGAAAAATCCCATACAGATTGTACGGGAAAGCAGTCAGGGCATCCAGACAGGCGAGCGGGTGCGGGGAGGGGATCTGCGGGGCAGTTCCGTTTCCGGCAAAATTGCCGGCAGATTCCCAGGTCTGATAGTTGCGGATAAATTGAGCAACATAGCCTCCTGCATAGAGGGTGCAGAAGGTGATCGGAAGCATATAAATGAGCTTCCACCATTTACGGTTCATGTAAAAACCCCCTTTTGAATTTGCAAAGGTCAATACTGGAGAAATGGATTGTGGCAGTTAAGTATTTTTTCAGGACCGGAATCTGAAAATCGAAACAGATCAGGTTCCCGGATCTGCCGTATACATTTAAGCCGGTATTGAACCGGTTGATTCGCTGCATGTCAAAATCATAAGCAAGAAGGATGGGGTTCCCGGAAGCATCCGTGGCATCATGTTCCAGTGGAATTGAATCGCTGCGGCAGCCCAGATCGGACAGCAGGAGGTTGTCCAGCTTTTCCATGATCTCAGGGTGAACCAGCAGTTTTAAAAGCACTTCCCCTTCCGGAGTATTGGGAAGGTAATGGAAATGCTCGAAGGAGGTGTCCAGCATAAACAGGCTCTTTTTGTAGCCTCCGGTACTGGTAAACAGCCGGAAAGCCATTTCCATGTCGGTTCCGGTCATGATTGCCCGGATCTGTGGATGTCCGTTGTAAGGGTAGCCTTGCAGGTAATGCTGCAGGAAGGCGTTTAAGCGGACTTCCGTTCGATATTCCCATTTCAGGACTCCGTTTCCCGTGTTATAAAGGACATAGACACATTGCGGTGCCATCAGGATGCCCATGCTGCGGGAGTTCCTAATCTTCGTGGTCTCCGGGCCCAATTCCTTAATTTCTCTGGAAGCGTAAAAAAGAGGAAGGCTTCGCATACCGATGGAACCAGCTTCGCGGTGATTACAGAAGATGTCAGGTTTTACATCCGGATAAAAGGGAATCCCGGCATGAAGGAGTGTCAGATACGTTTCGGCTTTCTGATGTAAGCGGATACGTCGGGATACTTCACTTCGGATGAGGTTCGTCTCGGTATTGCCGGTCAGATAGCACTGGAAGCGTAGCGGCGAGACAGATAACAGCATCTCTTTCGCAGCTTTTGTAAGACGGTAGCCTCTGAGAGCATCCCGGTAGTGGGTACGGATGAGGTGTTCCGCCTTCAAATCCGTAATGAGTTTTTCCGCATAGGAGGCACTTGGGATGAGTCTGTTTAGCTGGTCTGCGGGAAATTCCCCGCACATCCCTATCATTTCCAGTAAGCGGTATTTCGTAGTGTCAGGTCTTATCAAATAAGCATCACCTCAATTCAGTTCTTACCCATGCAAGCCTATACTTGGGTAAATCTCCGGTGGTTTGGAGATAAAAAAAGCAAGAAAACAAAGTTCCCTGCGGTGGTTCTTACCGATGTCGGATTTCTGCCTGAGAAGTCAGGAGATTTTCCGACATGCTTTCGTGATGATTTTTCTGGTTCTGCAGCCATTTCGGAAAGTCAGCTTTTTCCATAACCGATACCAGTGTACAGTCCTTTAAGCCAAGCTGTGTCGTGTAGTAGGAATCACAGAAAAAGCCGCTGTCATCTGTCAGAACATAAGTACAAAGTGTATCCAGAATCTGTTTAAACTCCAGATTGTCATAATCCCGGATACGTCTTTGAGGAAGTTCCCTGTCATATATTTGACTGAAACATATCACGCAGTCACGATAGAGGGGCAGGGCATTTTGTTTTACATACTCCCGAAGCATATAATTAAGCGGTTCATGGAGAAATGCAGTGTTTGTGTGGACTCTTCGTTTCGGAAGCAGTCCGGGAAGCGTAATGGTGAGAATCCCCTGCTGTTCTGCAATCCGCATTCCCTGTGCATCTGCCGCTTTGGGAAGATAAGCTGCTTGATTTGGGGAGAGAGCCGGACAGACAAGGTTACGCATCTGGCAGGCAATCCGCTCCGCCCGAAGAGCAGCACTGACGCTCAGTTCCTCAAAATTTTTATCATAATTCTGGATATCAGTGACCTTCAGAGCGTAAACGGTATTCGTCAGTTTTTGCAGCTCCCCTTCCAGTTTTTCAAGCCGCTGGTAAATGGTTGGTGTATTTTGCGTCATAATAACCTACTTTCTCATGTAGTAACTGACAGCACCGGATTCATTTACAAGGCAGTAAGCGGCTACATCATCAATGGTGATTTTGGCAGCCTGGCTTTCGGATTCTAAGACAATCAGGCGTTTGGAACCATGTGATGGGATACTTTCCATCACATGATTGATCAGAGCCTCCTGTTCTTCACCGATATAGATGATTTCGTATTGTTCATCTTGCGAAAAGAAATTGAGCTTGATTGGAAATTCGCCACTGGTGTGGTATACAACACCTTTCTTAAAATCCAGCAGTACCCAGAAGCATGTAATTATAGCATAGTCAGGATTCTCAGCAGACTGCTGGCTGTCACAAAGAAGGTCATGCTCTTTATCGTAAATGATGCGCCCTTGTTTGATGAGGCTGGTAATCAATGACTTGATAGACTGCTCATGTCGGGAGAAAAGTTGTAAAACCTGGTCATACCTCAGAGTATGGTAAGTGGTAATGAACCGTAAGAGCTTGGCTCCCTCTCCTTGATAGATTTCGTTCCTTGTTTTCATGATTGACTCCCTTCTATATATAATAGGAAACTTTATACATATGGCTGTACGTACAGGATACGTTTGGTATTGTAAGTATAGTGTACGTACAAAGTACATAGAACCTGCTGTCAGCGATTGAATTTACAGGTACAAAAAAAGCACCATCTATGGGTGCTGGAAATAAGGAAAACTATAAGCAATACCTATTGTAGCATGGGTAATTTTACGCTTCAATCGCAGAAGCAGGTCATTTCTGTGCCATTTTCACTGGTTGGCATAAAAAAAGCAGGAAACCATTTTGATTCCCTGCATGGTGTATTGTTGTGCTTTTGTGTAGTTCTAATGATTACTTGTCTTTATAAAATGCTTCGAAAGCTTGTGCGAAGAATTCGGCTGTACCATTGCCGTATTTTTCATCTATCATAGGTTTGATTTTTTCATTACGGTAATATTGAGCCTGTGCAACCATCAGACCGTGTTCTTTCTTTATCTGTGAAAGTTGTTTCATAAGAAAACCGTATTCGGAAACAAGTTCTCTTACTTCAGAAGAATCTGGTGAACATACTTTTTTAGCTGCTAATTTGTATAAAAGATTGTCAAATTGTTGGTTGTAACTTTCTGCAGCCTCTTTGCTAATAGGATTGTTGGCAACAGACAGGAATTGCTCTTTTCCTCCATACCACTCAACAACTTTAGCATAGCCTTTCTGCATTTCTTCTGATGAAACTGTCTTAATATAATGCTTTTTCCATTCTTCAATGCTTCCAAACTCTTTTACAGCAAGTTCTTTCATATTGTCAGGCATATGTTCAAACATAGTTTGGAACATTTCTTCAACTTCCGTTTTACTAAAAATCGCAAAATCCATTTTATTCTCTCCTTTCAGGATATCATCAATGCTGGCAATCAGATGTTCCATACGTTCTTTCTTTGCTACCAACATTTTTCTCTGCATTTGCAAGATCTGGTTCCTTTCAAGAGCAGGATTCTCCAGAACAGCTTTGATTTCTTTCAAAGGAATGTCAAACTCACGGAAAAACAGAATCTGCTGTAATATTTCCAATGCCCTATCGTCATAAAGCCGGTATCCCGCATCACTTTTTTGTGTTGGTTTTAAAAGCCCGATTTCATCGTAATAGTGAAGCGTGCGAACGCTGATACCTGTAAGTTCTGATATTTCTTTGACTGTCCTCATAGTTGCTGACCTCCTGTTCCTGATAAGATAACTGTACGCTATGACGTTCCGTGAGAGTCAATATATATTTTGCATTTTTTAGTATAACATTTTTATGATATTACGAAAAGCCGAGGAGATAGGCGATATGTATTACTCTGGAAAGAACTTGTTGAGCGTATCCAATGTCTCTTTTGCAGTAAATCCCCAAAGGATGGTACTGAGTGCTTCAATCGCAGCCCTGCGTTTCCGGTAATAGGTGCGGTAGGAAATATTGGTGATGTGGTGAGCCAGCTTATCCAATATCTCATCTGTATTTTTCATTTCCTGTGGAGAGAGAAAAGCGTAGTAGAGAATCCAGTAATACTGTTCCCCATGCTTGTGATTGTTCCGGAGGAGATCGATGGATGATTCCAAAAGCTTCAGCATCTGGTTGCTTCTGGCAATACTTTTTGCCCGTTGTTCGATGTCGCTTCCGGTAAGATCAGCCCCGGCAGCATAGATGGAGTCCAGAAATTTGTCGATGTCATTGTCGTATTGGAGCTTAAACTGGTGCTCCATCTGGTGTACGACTACCTTCAGGCTGTAGGTTGCATCCCGGTATCTGCGTAAAAACTGATAGGTGTCGTGAAAACGTGGATCTTCTTCGGGTGAAGGAAATCCCTGTGTATTGCGGTTTGCCATGTCTATTCCCCCCCTTTCAGTGCAGAAGGCTCTGCCACGGCAGGCATCTTTTGGGCAGACTCATCCCCTGGACTTACGGACAACTCAAACCGATAAGCGGCATTTCCGTAGGGACAGATAATATTTAGAGTAAATGTATTAAATATATCTTTGCAGGCTGATAATGGAGATAATATATAGCGGGTTTTGGAGCAGTGGCAACATGGAATCCCTTGTGAATCCAATAGTTCTGCGACTTTTTGCACGATAAATTTCATGTGTGAATCTGGAACGCAGGAATCATTTTTTGTAACGGTGATTTGTGAGTCTGTGACAGTTTCTGAAACGCTAACAGAAGCAGAATCCTCAATAGTGATTTCTTCAGGTACATGGATTGGTAATTGCATCTTCATAGCGATCTCCTCCTTGTCAATCATAACGTCGCTGATATTAAACATCACGGACAGGTAATTGTTGAGATAAATTACGCTTCCGTGTTTTCCTGTAAATGAGATAAGTGTAATGTATTCTTTTTCCTCCAGTTTCTTCAAGAGTCGTGATACCGATGCCTTTGACAGACTCCACCTTTCACCCAGTTCATTAAAGCTGGTAAGGGGATTTCCGGTATTATCCCGGTAATAGACAATGGGACCGGAATCAGATCCCAGGACAGAGGAATCGTTGTAAACTGCATGAATCCACAGATCCAGAATAACATCCATTTCCGAGCATTTTCCAATGCCAATTAGTTCGTGAACTTTGGCAATCGGGAAAAAGAAAAACCCTGTATCTTTTTTACAGGGATAGTTGTATTCCAATACGGTATTGTCTTTGGGCCAGTCTGATATTTTGAATTTGACCAGGCGGTTTTTGCCGAGAAGAGAGTAGGTAATGTAATTCTGCTCTTCAAAAAATCGAAGGATGGACAACGCTTGATGTTGGAAACGGCAGCGAAACCATTCCTGAAGATCTGTGACTGTGCAGATCCACTCTCCTGGACCAATGGTAAGATTACAATGTACTGGGCGTTAAAGGTTGAAAAACTAAAAAAGAAAAATGATATACAAACCTATAAGGAAATTGTTGCATTTACGGAGGGAAAAAAATTGGATGAACTTCATAAGGCAGTTGAAGTGGGAAAACGTCCTTTCAAAATATATTAAAGGTTATTATTAGTGCGGGTGTTACAGCGATGATTTGCTTCTTAATTGGAGTACTGATGCACGTATTCTTGAATTAATTAAATTTAAGGATATTTTGATTTGTAGAATTATAAAATAGAGCATTTTTCTCGCAGATTTTAACCGGTAGTTAAGAAATCGAAGCCATAATTAAACGAAGGCTCAATTGTAAACACATATTAGAAATACTATAATGAGAATATAAACAGGAGGTAGGAACAATGCAAATTGGTGAGAAGATAAAAAACTATCGGAAAACTGCGGGATTAACACAAGAACAGGTGGCGGATTATTTGGACGTTTCTACTCCTGCGGTAAATAAATGGGAAAAAGGAAACACATATCCAGATATATCATTACTTCCGGCAATTGCTCGATTATTAAAAATTGATATGAATGAACTATTTTCATTTCGTGAAGAATTGACAGAAAAAGAGATTGGACAATTTGTGAATGAGCTTTCGGAAGTTTCATTGGATAGCTTTATAAAAGCTTTTGAGATGGGAAAAAATAAAATAAAGGAATATCCTCATTGTGATTCGTTGATTTATTCAATTGCTACTGTTTTAAATGCGGCGTTAACTTTATCCGATGTCGATGATGAGAAAAAGTTGGAATGCAATAATGTGATTGTTGAATGGCTGGAACGAACTGCTGAAAGTCCGAATGAAAAGGTAAGGATTTCCAGTATTTTTATGCTTGCAGCGAAATATATACAAATGGAAAAATATAAAGAAGCAAATATCTTTTTGGATAAAATTCCAGATACTGTGATAGATGCCACAATTATGAAAACGAATGTACTAGCACACCAGGAAGGGACAGATATTGCAGCGTTCTTTTTAGAGGGAAAACTGATGCAGACAGTTACGAATATACAAAACTATCTGTATAAGTTGATAGAAATGGAAGAAGAAACCGGAAATCATTGTAAAGCAGAGGAGATTGCCGAAATCACAGAACATATGGTATCGTTATTTGGTCTGTGGGATTACGGTAAAGTAGTACCATATCTATTGATTGCCGTGTATCGAAAGGATGTAGAAAAATGTATTCAGTTGATAAAAGAAGTGCTGATGGAGTCACAGAAGCCATGGAAGATGGTGGAATCACCTTTATATTACAGATATGTGGATACAGTGCAGGGAAAGTCTTTTTCAGGTGTTGGAAATAATTTTGTTCATGCATTAGCTACAGAAATTGAAAATAAAGAAGAGTATGAATTTTTGAAAGGGAATAAAGAACTGGAGGCGATTTTTTCTCAATATTTGAAATAGATTGCGATAAAAATATATAGAATGACAAAATTAAAGCTGTAAAAATCTACGTTGAATTTTACAGCTTTTTGTGTATAATAGAAGTAGCAGAAACAATTTAAAATCAAAGGAAGGAGCTGAAAGAATATGGCAAATATTTTACCAGTATCTGATTTGAGAAATTATAATGAAGTCCTGAAGAACTGTCACAAAGGAGAACCGGTATATCTGACTAAGAATGGCAGAGGACGTTTCGTTGTCATGGATATTGAAGATTATGAGCGTGACCGAGCAGAGAAAAAGCTTCTGATGAAGCTGCAGGAAGCTGAAGAAGTAGTGAAAGACGGAGAAGGCTGGCTGAATCTGGATGAACTGAAAGCACTTGTGGGGGAATAAGATGTTAAAA
>UMCB01017942.1_pt1 | contig 10937 bp, 6 predicted proteins | sample 1964151 | NCBI WGS metagenome assembly UMCB01 (sample SAMEA4835960, study PRJEB28245) | human gut metagenome | biome: gut microbiome; material: fecal sample | place: Denmark | collected 2008
ACTGCACATAGCCGGATTTTGGACAAATAAAAAAGCCACTGAAAATCAGTGGCTTCATTATAATTGGTTCTAATTCGTTACAGTTAATTGCGATATATCATTTTCCGATGCAGAATCTACTTCCCTATGCAGAATGTAAAATCTGCAAATATAAGTAATTGATAATCAGTACATGTACCTCCAATTACGGGGGACAGATACTATGCCGAGGGACGGAGGAGGGACGGAAAATATACAAACATCTGCAAATGAAGCTGCCGTCAAAAATAAAATATACAAACATCTGCAAAGACGTTTTTCCAGTTCTTTGTATATTCACATTCGTTAACACGGATTTTTGCACATTTTTGTATTCTCTGTGAAGTGAGTGAAGTGCGACTTCCAATTTCTGTCCCTTTAGGTACATTTATCTTTGCAGTTCTTTGTATATCTTTGTAATCTGACGAAAAATCGGAGTTTTTTTAAGCTTAAAATCGTGTTGTTAAAAAGTGTTGGTTCTCATTTATCTTAGCCTATAATGTGTTATTCCTTTTCTTCTAATCTTTGATCTTGACCATTCGGTATGACATTAATAGTAGTCGGAAGATAAAAGGTTTAGTTTAGGTTATAGATATATAATATGAGGACAAACTAAACCGTGCATAGAAATGGATCCGAACTATCACATTATTTTCTTTTGGTAGGCAATTGTATCTCTATTTTGTAGTTTTTTGCACGTATTTTACTTCCAAATTCGCTAAAAATATGAATTTGAGGATAAATTTCTATAAAAAACATCATTATTTGAGGAAATTATTTGGTTGGGTAAAATAAAAAGGGTATTTTTGCAACAAATTTAGGCTGGTATTCATAAAATAAACGAAGATGACAACAAAAATACAGCAAATATTAGAAACAGCACCCAATGAGTCGGTCCTGTTTGGTTCGTGGCTTTCAAGTCAAGGATTGGATGCTCGTGGTCAGTATGCTTATATGAAAAGTGGATGGCTTGACCGTATATCGAAGGGTGTTTATAAGATACACGGGACAGAACCAAGCCTATTTGCTGCTGTATCGTCATACAACACGCAACTTAGTAAGAGTTGTGTTGTAGGTGCATATACAGCTTTGGAACTCCGCGGATACTCCCATTACTTGTCAATGGGGAAGCCTAAGGCTTATCTTTTTACTGACAAAAGTAATAAGTTGCCTTCGTGGTTACTAAAAGAGGAGTGGGATATGACTATAAAATACATGACTACATCTTTTCTGGGTGATGAGCTGTTGGGAGTAGAAGCCATGACTATCAATCAACATGATTTGCTTGTGTCATCTCCAGAGCGTGCTATGTTGGAGTGTCTGAACTTGCCGGATGCATCTTCATCTTTGCTCGATATCTATTATGTCATGGAGGGCTTAACTACATTACGTCCCAAGATGGTTCAGACATTATTGGAGACATGCACCTCTCAGAAAGTGAAACGCCTGTTCCTCTATATGGCAGAAAAGGCTGGTCACTCCTGGTATAAGGCTTTGAAACTGGAAAATGTCGATCTTGGCACATCTAGGTTTATGATAACGTCAACAGGAAAGTACATCAATAAGTATCATATGACAATCTCAAAAGAACTTGCAGAATATGAATGATATAAGATCAAATGTTTATGCGCAGAAGGTTGAGTTGCTACTCCGTCTCATTCCGATTGTGATGGAAGAGGATGTGTTTGCCATACATGGTGGCACCGCCATCAATCTGTTCTTGAAGGATTTGCCTCGTTATTCTGTAGATATTGATTTGACCTATATTCCATTGGCTGACCGTCAGACAAGTTTGGACGACATCAATATGCATCTGAAAGCCATCGCTGAAAAGGCAAAGAAAGCATTCAAAGGAATGCATATTGTTCCCAATTTCAATACTTGCAAACTGTTGTGCGAGTATCGAGGCAAACAGGTGAAGATTGAGGTCAATCAAACCAAGAGAGGAATAGTAGGCGGTGCTGTCCAAACTATACCATTGAGTGAGAAGGCTCAGGAAGAGTTTTCTCTCTTTTGTGAGGCAAATGTTGTACCCCTAACTCTATTGTATGGTGGCAAGATCGCAGCAGCGTTATCACGTCAGCATCCTCGTGATCTGTTTGATGTGAAGTATATGGATATTCCATTGAGTGAATGCCGAGAGGGACTCATCTTCTGTTTGCTTGGCAGCGATAGACCCATCCATGAGTCTTTTGCCCCAAGCATGATTGACCAGCGAGAAGCAATGGAAAACCAGTTTGCAGGTATGACGGATGTTCCTTTTACATACGAAGAGTTTGAAGAAACTCGTGCAAAACTCATTAATGATGTAAAGTTGTTGATGACAGAATCGGATAAGAAGTTCCTGATTAGTTTCGAATCTGGACAACCAGAATGGGAAGGATATGAGTTTGAATATTTCAAGGATTACCCATCAGTACAATGGAAGTTGCTTAATTTGAAGAAGCTTGCCAAGCAAAATCCGCAGAAGTTGCGAGAGGAGGTGGAGTATTTAAAAGGTGCTTTTTAGTGTATTATGTAGTAGATAATAATAAAATTATGAAACGAGGAATTGAAAACATTGATTTGGGAGACCCGGTTCCTATTAAGATTCCCTATGGTGAAAGAAAACATGTTACCTTTCTTCTTGGTTCAGGTTTTTCTGTACCTTGTGGAATGCCAACAGGAAAGCAATTGAATGATTTTGTGCTCAATATTAATAATGAGTCTATTACTTTTGATTTTGCAGGAAAACTTGCAATTTCATATGATGGCCAAAAATACCAAACTGGAAGTCCATATGAGAGTTGCTTGATGTTCTGTTCTGAAGCAATGAAGGAGTATAGTAAAAATCATGAGTTTGATTATGAACAGTTCTTTGATTTTATAAGTAGTGAAGGAATATATGATTCCTTATATGAGAAACTCGCAAAACCATTTCTTTATGCGTTCTCTGACTACCATCAGTTGGTTTTTAATATGAAAACCATTTATATTCAGGTGATAGATCATGAACTGAGGAAAGGAAGAAAAACAGAAATACTTGAACGTGAGATTGCTACTGACAAATTTGGAAGATACGAGAACTTTGTGAAGTATCTTGATAAGCTTTCTATTGACCATGTCGTTGACATCTTCTCTTTGAATCACGATTTGCTTATTGAAAATTTACCAAGAACAAATTGGTTACAACATGAAGGCATATCAGATGGTTTTCATAGCTATAGGTCGCCCTATTATGGAGAACTGGAGTGTAATGGCCATAAATATGATTGTAGACTTGAAGAATATAAGGCCTATTACAATACGGCAATTAGGTTATATAAATTACATGGTAGTTTGGATTACCTTATGTTTAAAAGGTGTGATAGTAATGGCTGTTTCTGGAATGACAAAATGATTAAGATACCATATGGAATAGGTGTCGATAAAACGAAGAAACAGAACAAGAAACGTTTGGGCTATATAATGGATTGGATTGAGTATAATCATGATTTCCTTTCAGGAACAAAGTCCAAAATTCACCATTATAATGATAGTTTCTACAAGAAACTGTTCCAACGATTTAGGCATAATCTTAATAAGGCAGAATGCTTAATTGTTATAGGTTATGGTGGACGTGATGCAGGTATTAATAAATATATTCTTGAGTACTTTGATTACCACAATAAGCCTTCATATATCGTGGATCCCTTTTATAGTAGTAACGAAGAACTGAAGCAGTTCGGGGTAATGATTGGAGCTAAACCTATTGAAAAGTCCATAGAGGATTTTCAAGAGATAATGTGGTAAAGATGACATAATTGCTTATGACGGATACATGTCTTGATATAATAACACAGTTAACTGTTGAATTACATAAAGATGACACCTCAAAAGAAAAGTTGGGGACTGGCGTTCTTTATATCAATAGGGAATTTTCTGGAGTGGTATATGTTTTGACGGCCAAACATTGCCTTTTGGGGTTGGGGGAAAAAGGTAGGGTGTCGTTAAGAATTTATAATCCCGATACTAGCACATACGAATACTTTACACCTGTTAAGCAAAGCATTTTGTATCATCCAGTAGATGATGCTGGCATAGTCGTTTTTAATCAACGAGAGCTTACATTGGTTGTATCAAACCTTCCATCAGTGTTTGTTGTTGATAGGAATGTGGGGGGTGATGAAGTTGTAACCAAGGGGTTCCCTATGGCTACTTTTGATCAGACCAACGAGAACGGTGAGTCTTCTTTGGCAATGATCAGAATGAATTACCTCCAAGAAGATACAACTAAGAATGTATTCCAGCTTTCTACAAATGATGACTATAGTGAAGATACAATTGTTGGAATGTCAGGTTCCGGTATTTTTATCGAAGCTTGTGAGGAATTGTATATTAATGGTATTCTCATTAGGTATACTGACGAGGAGCGTGGAAAGGTAATAAGTGCTCAGAGGTTGACTTCCTACAATGAACTGTTGGAAAAGGAGTATAAAAAGAAAATGCCACTGGCTTTCCTTGGGCATCATGGTTTGGGACATAAGACATTTAAAAACAATGTTGATAATTCCGTCGCTAACTTGGGTCCTAGGTATTGTCAGAAAGTTAATGTGAAGACTGGAACGGCCAAGTATTTTGATTGCGTAGCCAAAACACCTGCATATTTTGAAAGATTGAAAAGGAATATAGATGGCTGGTTGACAGAAAAGAGTTACAGAGCCAGAAATGATTCTAGCAGAATCGGTGATTTGGAGGCTCGTCTGAAAGCGATTAGGAACGATTTTACTTCCGCTTTGAAAGAACTGGATACGAGCGTAGAAGCGATTATAGAGTTTTCAGATTTAAATAAACGTATAGATGAATATCTGGAAGAGTTAGAGGATGTTAGGCACAAATTATATTCTGATTTCTCGTCAGTTTATAAAGATGAGAACTTAAGAAAGGAAATAGAGGCAGACGAGTCTAGAATTTCAGAAATATCCCGAGATCTTTATTCATTCAAGGAAGACTATGACGATTTAAAGATTAATCTAGCGAACAACCCCTATATGGTTATCAAAGGCGAAGCTGGATGTGGAAAATCTCACTTGTTAGGAGACGTGGCAAGTAATAGGATAGCTGACGGTTTGCCGACCGTGCTATTATTAGGCACAGACTTCGCGGGAGATACTTATGAGGCCACCATTACGTCGAAGGTCGGATTTACAGGCACATTCCAGGAATTTCTCTCCAGTTTCAATCAGATTGGAGTCCAAGTAGGATCTCGGGCACTTCTGATGATTGATGCACTGAATGAAGGACCTCAGGCTGTATTATGGAAAGACAGACTCTCTGGGCTTATCAAGTCCCTTAAAGACTATCCTGCGATAGGTTTGGTAGTATCAGTGCGTGATACATACTTTAATGATGTTATCCCCGATGGTGTAGAAGATGATTTGAAAGCTACTATTATTGAACACAAGGGCTTTAAGGGCTTGGAATATGAGGCGGTAAGACAGTTCTGTTTAGCGTATGAATTGAACTTACCCAACGTCCCCATCCTGACACCAGAGTTTTGTAACCCTTTATTCCTGAAGATAATTTGCGATACACTTGAAGCTTCTGGAGAGAAAGACTTTCCTAAAGGATTCAATGGCGTTTCAGCACTGTTTAGTCAGTATTTCAATAATCTTGATAAGAAGTTCGCCGAAAAAAGAATTGATTATAAATACAGGAATGTCGTCAGTGCGGCGGTTAAGCTACTTGCATTCCCAGTATTTGAGGCAGAATACAATCTCCTGAAGATGCAGGACGCTGATAAGATAATTCAGCAACATTTCCCAGGCTGTCCCTATTTACTGGCAGACCTCATAGATAACAACGTCTTGCTCAAAACGAAATCACAATATAGTGACGAAAAAGAGGACTGTGTGGTTTTCTCTTATCAGAGGATCAGTGACTTTATAATAGCACGAGAAATTGTCGCCAAGTATCAAGATTGGGAATTATTTGCAGAAAACATAAATACTGACAAGGCTTTACGCTCCATTTTTGTAGACAATCATTGGTCATTTAAAGGAATTTTAGAAGCTATGGCTATCTTAATTCCTGAGAAATATGCTCGTGAGATAACAGATGTTATTCGTTTCATACCAGAAGAAGAGTATGAAAGAACGTATTATACTTGTCTTGACACAATTTCTGAAGCTCAGATTAATAGCCTGTGTTGGCGTTCGATTGAATCCATTAATAAGGAAGCAATAAGGCAGTTTCTTGGCTCTTCATATTGTAGTATTGATTCTGATGGTTGGTATTATAAACTTGTAGAACTCTCAACTATTCCTAATCACCCTTTTAATGCTGATTATTTTCATGCGTTAATGATGGGGCTTACCATGCCAAAGCGTGATGGCATATTCCAATCCTTTTTCAATGGTTGCGCAGGTTACGATGATGATAAGTGTGCAAATCCTTTACGACGTCTGATAGACTGGGCTTGGTCTGACGGAGTGTCTGAAAAGGCTGATCCCGAATCAGCCAGATTAGCAGCCATTATGCTTTGTTGGCTGTTGTCATCAACATATATTAAACACAGAGACGAGGCGACTAAGGCTCTTGTTAACCTTCTTTCTGAACAGGTAGATGTGTTGATTGATACGCTACGCCTGTTTGAGGACGTAGATGATATGTATGTCTATGAGCGGTTGTATGCAGTGGCTTATGGTGTTGCATTGCGGACTTCGTCACGCAATGGACTGACGAACCTTGCAAGATATGTGTATAAAACCATATTTAAGCATAACAATCCCCCAAAAGATGTTTTGCTGCGAGACCATGCAAGAAATATCGTGGAATATGCCAAATACAAGGTGGAATTGACAGCTGTTGATATGGAAAAGGTTCGTCCTCCGTATACGAGCATACTTCCCACATGGCCTACCGATGATGAGGTTAAATACCTCCACGTTGATTATAATGAACCAGACTTCAAGGAAAGAAAAGGTCCGGAGCAAAACCAGATTTGGGAATCAGTAAAAGGAGGGCTGGCGGATTTTTGGAATAAGCTGGCAGGGCCCAAAATCGAAGATTTCTATCCTATATCTATTGCAGAAGAAAAGGAATATGAGAAAGCTTTGAGATTATTCAAGGGAGATATGAGAAAGTTGGCAAAGATTATGTCTGAGGCAAAAGCAATCAGAAACTTAAGTGGAAGAACTGCATCAGAAAGCAAAACAATTCACGATAGACTGTTTGAAACGCTTGAAAATAGTTTCAACCAGATGATGACAATAGAGCAATCGAAGGCAATGAATGAAGTACTGATTCCTTTTAAGATGAAGGAACTGCCTTTACAGAATCACTATTGTCGTTTTTCGACAGGCGGAGTGAGGAACTGGTTGGTTAAGAGAGCATACGATTTAGGCTATGATGCAAATTTGCATGGCAATTATGATCGTTTCGCAAAGGACTGGACGTTTCGGAATTCGGATAATAGAATAGACCGCATAGGGAAAAAATATCAGTGGATAGCCTTCCATGAGATTATGGGGATATTAGCTGACAATTACAAATATAAGGATGATGATGCAAACAATGGAGCTGGGGGATATGAGTTGTTTCATGGAACGTGGCAATCTTTTCTGAGGAATATCAATCCTTCAATGATTGCAAGGGTTAATAACGTTGATCGTGATGATCCAGATGATAGCAGGGAGATAGAAGAACAGGAATGGTATAAGGACGAAGAGTTCGATAACTGGAAGTATTCTGGTACAAACGAATCATGGGCATCCATGGTTAGAGATTTGCCAGATCCTGTTTCCTTAATCCAAAAGTTGGATGATGATGGGATAGAATGGTTGACACTGAATAATTCCAGAAGTTGGGATGAACCCAAAGATATTGGTAAGGAAAAATATGATCATAATCTCTTAAAGCATGATGTGTTTTTGGCCGCAGATGCCATTCTCGTAAAGCGACAAGACAAAGAAAGGGCTATACAGTCTTTGGATGACAGAATTTTATGGGATGGTATTGAAATACCTACCGATGACTGGCAGCATCTGGTGAACAGGGAAAAATATTGGTCTCCAGCATATAAGGACGTTTACAGAGGTCGGCAGGGTTGGTCAAACTCAATAGAAGGGCTTGATGTATCTTATATTTATTCTTGTGAGAAAGCTTGCGGTTATATAGAAGGTGATTGTTCTGGAACTATCAGAAATTATAGCATTCCGTGCAGGCTTATATTTGAGGGCATAGGAATGGAGTATGATTCACATGACGGTCAATATCTGGATAAAGATGGCAACCTTGTGGCGTTTACATATGGGTATGACCAGATTCTGGTTAAGAAAGAGCCTCTTTTACAGTTCCTTGGCCAAAGAGGACTGGCCATATTGTGGATTGTACGAGGCGAAAAGCGTGTATATATAAGTGGAGGAATGGGATGTCAGTGTTTATATGCTCCATGTGGCGTATATTATTTGGATGATAATAATGTCCCTGAAGGTGTTCTTAAAACATATAAAAGAGTGTGATATGAGGCTTTTTTGTTATAGGGCAAAGTGTGGAGATGCGTTTCATCTACAGTATAAGGGTGAAAGCGGCAAGTGTTGTAACATATTACTTGATATGGGCTATTCCAAGACCTATACTCAAGTGTTGAAAGGTGTTATTTCAAATATTATAGGGCGTTCTGAACAGATTGATGCTTTATTTTTGTCTCATATTCATGATGATCACATTGGCGGTGCCAGTAGATTCATAAAAGATATTCAGCTAAATTCTACTTTAAGGAATGCTGTTGGTAAGTGGATTTATAATGCACCAAGAAAGTATGATTTTGAACAAGCTCCCGATAATAAGAAGGGAGTATTGTGTGGGATAGTCTCAGGGGATAAGATATATGAGCACATTATATCATATACCCCCTCAGATTTATGTGATATCGTAGAAGGGATGTCTTTCTGTATTGATGGAATGACAGTAACAATCCTTTCTCCTGATGAGAGCAAACTAACCCTTCTTAGAGAAAAATATTCAAACAATCGTCCTCTTTGCAAGTCAGAAACAGATGAGGTTAGTGTTGAGGCCGGTAATGTGGTGGATGATTATGCTACTCCGCTGAATGAGTTTAAACCTGATATTTTTCATGAAGACTTAAGTGTTGAGAACGCCAGCAGTATAGCCGCGTTGTTTGAATGTGAAGGAAAAACAGTCTTATGGCTTTCCGACTCAGTGCCATCCGTTATAATACACTCATTGTCTAAACTTGGATATAGTGAGGCAAACAAACTTCGTTGTGATGTTGTCTTGGTTTCGCATCATGGAAGTGCGGCGAATAATAGCTTGGCTCTATTAAAGATGATTCAATGTGACAAGTATATTTTTAGTGCTGATGGAATTAATCGCCATTGTCTGCCAAATAAAGAAACTATTGCAAGAATCATATTTGCATCTTCGAAGCTACCTGTAACGTTATATTTTAATTATGATGATGGACGATTGATGAGAATGTTTAAACAAGATGAACCAGAGTATGTGAAATCTGTTATTGACATACATTATTTGCGTGATATGGAAGGAATCGTTTTTTGAAGGCTATTTGATCGCCTACATTAAGCTTGCTAATAGAAAACGAAATGTTCTTGTATTTCCATTTTGTCGTATCACTTCAGAAGCAAGAATTATAGGGGTCTTATTAATCCCCTTTGAAAAAGGGATGGAAAAAGAATATACGAATCATCTCCGATGAAATCTTTTTGTCCCTCGAAGAAAAAGTGTAATCTCGGGGGACAGCTGGGGGACAAATTTGGCGAAAAACGGCAAATATGGACGTTAAAAAACAAAAATCTGCAAATATGGGCATTATTCATAGTGCTTGAAATAAAGCAAATTATGAGCAATATTTGCAGATGGTATGTTTTTCTTTGCAAAAATCACTTTCCCACGCAGAATCTACTTTCCGATGCAGAGCATCTAACACATTGATAATCAGACATGAACACAATGCAGGAACAGAGTTTGAGCCGTTGTTAGAAACGGCGGTTTTTCTTCTGCAAATCACTGATTATCAATCCAATATGCCGTAGTGTTCCTGTTTGTTTTCTCTTGTTTTCATGTCCTACTTTCCAATACAGAGCGTGTAACACTCTGACTATCAGTGTATATAGTGTATAACGGTCGGTAATTGAGCCGTTGGTCACAGTCTCTGTACTCCCCTGTTAATCCTTTGAATATCAGCGGTTTAGTTATTTCGCTATGATTTGACCTTTCATTGGGGAGATGTCTTCTAATTAACATTTTCTACTTTCCCACGCAGATTTTCAACACATCTGATTATCAGTGTTTTACGTATTAAAAGGACGATAGTTGAGCCGTTGTCCTTTTGAAAACATTTTAGCTTGATTATCAGCTATTTGTCTAAGTTTTGCTTTCTCTTCTTTTCATTTTGAACCTAATTTTGCAGATTCCAAAATTAACATATTTAACATTCAATAACACGATATTGCTATGTGCTCATATCAAAACGTAGCGTAATCTTGCTTTGTTCTGCAGATCCAGTTGTTCAACATGAACACATCGAAGAACTTGTATGTGTTCATTCTGGCATATGCTTTCATGCTTTTTGGAGAATGCAATTCTATCTTGGCTCGACATCTTGCCGATAAGATGTATGAGTTGCAATCTATATTACCTGTTCTAATGATGATGCAAAATTACCACAAATACTTTTCATTGTGGCATTTTTATACTGAAATCAGTCAAAACACCTCAAAATTTAACTTTCTTCAGTAAAGAGAAAGAAAAAATGGAGTATCAGCTATTCATACAAGTTTATTTCGTCATATACATATATATGGCTTTCATAAACCTGTAAACTCAATCTCTGTTCCTGTTCTAAGCCATTTGAGGTCATGACATTTGAGTTTGGAGAACATGTATATATACATGAGTAATTCTAAACTTAAACTTAC
>UMCB01022658.1_pt1 | contig 10918 bp, 9 predicted proteins | sample 1964151 | NCBI WGS metagenome assembly UMCB01 (sample SAMEA4835960, study PRJEB28245) | human gut metagenome | biome: gut microbiome; material: fecal sample | place: Denmark | collected 2008
GAGGAGTGAACAGTAACATAAAAGGATAAATGAGGAGGAAACACGATGATTAACGAGCAGTTCAAAAAAGAAGCTTTTAAGAAGAGTGTAAAAGAGAATGTAAAATTTCTTTATCGTAAGAAACTGGAAGAGGCTACACAGGAGCAGATCTTTCAGGCTGTATGCTATACGGTAAAAGATGTTATTATTGATAACTGGCTGGAAACACAGAATGCATATAAAGAGCAGGATCCTAAGACAGTTTACTATATGTCCATGGAGTTCCTTATGGGACGTGCTCTTGGAAATAACCTGCTCAATCTGACTGCATACAAAGAAGTAAAAGATGCTCTGGATGAGCTTGGTCTGGATCTTAATGTGATTGAAGATCAGGAACCGGATCCGGCACTTGGAAACGGTGGTCTGGGACGTCTGGCAGCATGCTTTTTGGATTCTCTTGCAACACTGAACTACAGTGCATATGGATGTGGTATCCGTTATCGTTATGGTATGTTCAAACAGCAGATCAAAGACGGATATCAGGTAGAGGTTCCGGATAACTGGCTGAAAGACGGATATCCATTTGAACTTCGCCGTCCGGAGTACGCAAAAGAAGTTCATTTTGGCGGATATGTAGATGTTGAGTACGATCCGGCAACAGGAAGTAATAAATTCGTACACAAGGGATATCAGGCAGTAAAAGCTGTTCCGTTTGATATGCCGATCGTAGGATACAACAATAATATCGTAAATACCTTAAGAATCTGGGATGCAGAGCCGATCGTAGACTTCGAGCTGGATTCCTTTGATAAAGGTGATTACAAGAAAGCAGTTGAGCAGGAAAACCTTGCCCGCAATATCGTGGAAGTTCTTTATCCGAACGATAATCATATGGCTGGTAAAGAGCTGCGTCTGAAACAGCAGTACTTCTTCGTATCTGCAAGTCTTCAGGCTGCAATCGAAAAATACAAAAAAGATCATAAAGATATCATGAAGCTTTATGAGAAAGTTACTTTCCAGATGAATGATACTCATCCGACAGTTGCTGTAGCAGAGCTTATGCGTATCCTTATGGATGAAGAAGGTCTTGGCTGGGATGATGCATGGTCTGTAACAACAAAATGTGTTGCTTACACAAACCATACAATCATGGCAGAAGCTCTCGAGAAATGGCCGGTTGAGCTGTTCTCCAGACTGCTTCCACGTGTATACCAGATCATCGAAGAGATCAACCGTCGTTTCATCCTTGATATTCAGGCTAAATATCCTGGAAACTATGAAAAGATCAAGAAGATGGCAATCCTCTATGATGGACAGGTAAAAATGGCTCATCTTGCAATCGTTGCAGGTTACTCTGTAAACGGTGTTGCAAAACTTCATACAGAAATCCTTAAGAAACAGGAACTGAAAGATTTCTATGAAATGATGCCGGAGAAATTCAACAACAAGACAAACGGTATCACACAGAGACGTTTCCTGCTTCACGGAAACCAGCTTCTTGCAGACTGGGTAACAGATCATATCGGACCGGAATGGATCACAGATCTGTCTCAGATCAGCAAACTGAAAGTTTATGTTGATGATGAAAAAGCACAGCAGGAATTCATGAACATCAAATACCAGAACAAAGTTCGTCTGGCAAAATATATCCTGGAGCACAACGGAGTAGAGGTAAATCCACGTTCTATCTTCGATGTACAGGTTAAGAGACTTCATGAGTACAAACGTCAGCTTCTGAACATCCTGCATGTAATCTATCTGTATGACCAGATTAAGAAACATCCGGAAATGGATTTTTATCCAAGAACATTCATCTTCGGTGCAAAAGCATCTGCAGGTTATGCACGTGCTAAGAAAATCATTAAACTGATCAACTCTGTAGCAGATGTTGTAAACAATGACGCATCTATCGAAGGCAAGCTGAAAGTTGTATTCATCGAGAACTATCGTGTATCCAACGCTGAGATGATCTTTGCAGCAGCAGATGTATCTGAGCAGATCTCTACAGCAAGTAAAGAAGCTTCCGGTACAGGTAACATGAAGTTCATGCTGAACGGTGCACCGACACTTGGAACCATGGATGGTGCTAACGTTGAGATCGTTGATGAAGTTGGCAAAGAAAACGCATTTATCTTTGGTCTGAGCGCAGATGAAGTAATCAACTATGAAAACAACGGTGGATATGATCCGAGAGTCATCTACAATACAGATGATGAGATCCGTCAGGTGCTGACAGAGCTTGTCAATGGAACGTTCTCCTCTGATACAGAACTGTTCCGTGATCTGTACAATTCTCTTCTTAACCAGAATGGTGGAGAAAGAGCAGACCAGTACTTTATCCTTGCTGACTTCCGTTCTTATGCAGCAGCACAGAAGAAAGTGGAAGAAGCCTACAAAGATGAAAAAGGCTGGGCTCGTATGGCTATGCTGAACACAGCATGCGCTGGTAAGTTCACATCTGACAGAACTATCCAGGAATATGTGGATGATATCTGGCATCTGGACAAGGTTTTTGTTAAATAAAACTTTTATAAAAGTGGATTTCTAAGATTTACGCAAAGGGGACTTGACGGTCCCCTTTGTGCATCCCTGGCTTTTTAGAAAAAATTTTACATGGTATAAGACGGAAGAGAGTTGTAATTGTGTCTGACTCCTGGTGCATCATGGATATATTTTGCGAGATGTGTGCGAATGTTTTCCATTTTCTGTTTTGTATCAGGATTGCTGTATGGAATCCGGTCGATGATCTTATTCAGATAATCATGTTCTTCAATGATATCAAAACTTGCACGGAAATAGATATCACAGAAATAAGCAACATAGGATACCCAGTAATCCATTTTGGTTACACGGTCCGGGGAATAAATGCACTGATCTTTGAGTACAGTGTCATAAACGACAGGAGTGATCTCCTGTGCACCAATTTCTTTGCCTGAAGCACCCATAAAAACAAGAAGATCATCTTGCAGTTTTACGCGGCAGTTATCAAGTTTGTCTGCATCACGGATCAGACGTGCATGGAGCAGCGTCCGATTATCGGTAATTCCTTCGAGGTGGAAATCACTGTGTCTGGCAATTGCGGTGCGAATAATATCATCCCAGGTGTCTTCCGGAACAAACTGTCGGATCATTCCTTCTTCAAATAATACCTGAACTCCATAAGCGGCATGGTCCATGGTTGTTGGCTCGAAACTGTCAAAGCGTTTTAACTGTTCAAAACGTCCGATGTCATGAAGCAGGGCAATGATGCGTGCAAGTTCAGTATCTTCTTCTGTCAGGTGCATCCGATGACAGATTTCACTCATATCATGTACGACTCCATAAGTATGTATGATCTTCAGTCGAACTTTGTCATTGCTGCGGTCATAACTTTCAAGATAAGTTTCAAATTTTTGTTTTGCATCGTTATAGTTCATGTGAGATGGTATCCTTTAAATTTTTTCGGTATTCTCTTGGACTGCATCCTTTAATCTTGCTGAATACTTTGGAATAATAATTGGAATCGGAAAAGCCGGTTTTTTCAGCAATACTGCTGATGGATTCTTTGGTATTGAGATATTCCAGGCTTCGCTCGATCCGGTATTCCTGCAGAAAAGAAAAAAGGGTAGTATTCATATGGCGTTTAAAAAGACGAGTACATTCACTCTCGCACAAATGAATATGTTCGGAAATATCATCCAGTGTAATCTGATTCATATAATTTTGTTCGATGTAGGAGAGAATCCTGCGGATTCGTTCGTATTCTGTGAAATCAGAAGTAGTTGATACAGGCTGATGCGGAAGGTGTTCCACAAGCAGCCGCCACAGGAGCTGCATCCGAATGGAAATATCCAGTTCATAGAAATCCGGCTTTTTTTTATCGAGTGAGATGACTTCCAGCATTCGGTCACGAAAAGTTTCGTGCCATTTTTCACTGTAATCAATATGTACCGCACATACAGCAAGATTCTGAATCACAGGATCTACATATCTGGTACAGATGGTACTTTGAAAGAAACCATAGATCAGTTTGGGATCAAAGGTGATCGGTATGTAAGAACAGTCCTCCTGATTTTCCATTTCTCCGGAATGGAGGGCATTGGAATTGCAGAAGATAATATCGCCCTCTTTCAGATGGAAGGAGCGGTTGTTTATACGATAATGCATGGAGCCTTCTTTTACATAAGTAATCTCGATTTCCGGATGGCAGTGCCACATAAAAGAATTGGAATCGTATTCAGACAGACACTGATAACTGACCAGAAAGGGAAAGTGATCGCTTCCATGTTTTTTTAGTTCTTTTTGAAATTGATTTGTGATAATTTGCATGTTAAGCTCCTTACAGCTGGGTATCGCGCAGATATGATCAGATATATCAGATTGTATGCGGAGATACTTTAAACGCATAAAATTACGGTTATTCTTCTTCTATTATAGGCATATTTCTATGAGATACGCAAGATTTTACTTGTTTTTCGCAGATTAATTAAGGTATTTTACAGAAAAAGCAGTATAATGAGAGTATCAGATATGCAAAACAGAGTGCATGATGAAAGAGCGGAAACAAGCAGGATACTATATGGGTTGCAACAAATAACATGTAAAAGGAGAACAGAGTCATGAATTTACCGGAAACAGCAAAACTTCAGGAAATTTACGGGGAAACAGAAATCAGCGGAGCACGTTTCAAAAATCTTGCAGATAATTTTTCAAAAATCTATGGACAGGATAAGGCAGAATACTTTACAGCACCTGGAAGAACAGAGATCATTGGTAATCATACAGATCATAACGGTGGTAAAGTAATTGCAGGAAGCATTAATCTGGATACGATAGGGGCAGCTTATCCGAATGGAACACAGGTGATCCGTATCACAAGTGAAGGATACAGGGATGAAATCGTAGTTGACCTTACAAAACTCAGCAAGAGTAATTACAAAAAAGGCACAGCAGCACTTGTAGCAGGAATGATGGAAGGTGCGCAGAAGAATGGTTTTGAAACAGGTGGATTTGATGCTTATGTCAGCACCAATGTTATTGCGGCAGCAGGTGTCAGCTCTTCTGCTTCTTTTGAAATGCTGATCTGTACGATCATTGATTACTTTTTCAATGAGAGCAAAATGTCCTTTAATGATTATGCCAAAGTAGGTCAGTACGCAGAAAATGTATACTGGGACAAGGCATCCGGAATGATGGATCAGATGGCATGTGCAGTTGGTGGTCCGGTACTGTTTGATTTTGCAGACAGAGATAACCTGAAATATAGCAAACTGGATTTTTCCTTCGGAAAATTTGGATACAGACTTGTTATTGTAAACACAGGAAAAGGTCATGCAGATCTCAGTCAGGAATATTCTGAGATCCCTGGTGAGATGAAAGCGGTTGCAAAAGTACTTGGTGTGGAACTTCTTCATGAAACAAATGTAGATGCACTTCTTGAACACTGCAATGAAATTGAAGATGACAGAGCCGTCCTTCGTGCACTTCATTTCTTTGGAGAAACATCACGCGTAGAAGATGCAGCAGATGCGATTCATCACAATGATTATGACAAGTTCCTTGAACTGATCGATGAGTCAGGAAAATCTTCATGGGAACTTCTTCAGAACTGCTACACAATGAAAGATTTTCATGAGCAGAAGATTACCAGAACACTTGCATTGACTCAGCTCTTCCTCAAGAAGATCGGGGCAGGTGTATGCCGTGTTCATGGAGGCGGTTTTGCAGGTGTTATCGCAGCAATCGTGCCGGAAAAAGAACAGGATAATTACGTAGAATATATTTCCAGATTTGTTGGAAAAGAAAATGTATATCCGATGGACATCCGCGCGATCGGAGCAGTACATATTGGATAATATGAAAGATAAACGACAACAGTTGATTATCCTTTGAAAATTATTAAAATACATACATAAAAAACATAAGGTATCATAAATACAGACAAAGGAGAGATTCTTTGAAGATCATTTCCTATATTTCTGTATTTATGATACCTTTTTTATACCAGTGATTTATTCTTTTCAAGCATTTCGTAAATGATATTTTGAGTATAAGTTCCGAGATGCTTCTGATCCTCTTTGGAAAGTTCTTTTACATAGATCGGTTTACCGTATTCCAGAACAACATGTGTGGATTTGATCTTTGGCATATGTGCCTCAAAAATTTCTGCGGTATTGTTCATCGCCATCGGGATGATCGCACATCCGGATTTGCTGGCAATTTTGAAACTTCCCTCATGGAACGGAAGGAGTTCCAGTTCATCCTTGTTTTTGTTCCGGGTTCCTTCCGGGAAGATGCAGATGGAGATGCCGGATTTGATCTTTTCAATAGCGGTAAGGATGGTTTTCAGTCCCTGTTTGATATCCTTACGATCCAGAAACAGGCAATGCAGATAGCGCATCCAGTTGGAAAGAAGCGGATATCGTTCCATTTCTTTCTTTGCAATATAACCGGTACGGATCGGGCAGCGACTGTAGGAAAGTACAATGTCAAAGTAGCTTCTGTGATTACCAATATAAAGGACTGGTGTGTCTTTTGGGACATTTTCTTCACCGATTATCGTGACCTTGGTTCCGGCTTCCCACAGAATAAATTTAAAAACTGCCTGGATAATACGAAGAGAGCTGATCTCTTTTGTTCGCGGTGAAAATTTTCCGATGATCCATTCCACAAAAAGGATTGGAATAGATAAAATCAGAAATCCAATGACCGTGATGGCAACAATAACTAAACGAATCATAATGAATTCCTCTTTCTGTCAAAAAGATGTCCCGCATAGCAAGACTCTGGTACAAGTATAAGTGATTTTGCAAATACTTGCAATAAATGTTTTATACTCTGCATAGAATACATACTGAAGAAATCTAATACCGGGAAATGAGAGAATTTATGAAAAAAGCAGCTTCTCTGCTGTGTCTGGCAGTGCTTTTTCTTATGTTGGGCGGATGTCAGATGATACGGATCGAGGAAGAAAATAAAACACCACTTGCATATACCGTGATCGAGGATTCCCAGATTCCGGAAGAAATGCAGGAGCTGATCAGAGAAAAGAAAGAAACAGAATTTCAGATTGCCTATCAGAAGGGAACGGAGCTGTTTCTGGCAAAAGGGTATGGCCGACAGATGAGTGGAGGATACAGCATTCAGGTAAAAGAACTTTCTGCATCTTCAAATGCAGTTTTTTTTGAAACAAAACTGATCGGTCCGACGGAAAAGATTCAGGGCGGGGAACCGTCATATCCGTATATTGTGATAAAGACAGAATACCGGGATGGCCCGGTGCAGTTTCAGTGAGACGGGAGGATGGAATTGTGGAATTAAAAAAAGAAGATATTCAGATATTAAGGACAAAGAGCAAGGCATCCAGCCAGGTAACATTTGATGTGGATTACAATGTACCGGATGTAAAACCGGACATTGGACGTATGATTCAGAATAAGGGGGAGATGACAGTAGAAGAAGTGCGCCTGAATGAAGGGCATGCATTTCTGAAAGGAAAACTGCAGGCAGATCTTCTTTATGTCGGTGAGGAGGATGGCAGGATCTACAGTCTTTCTGCAAATCTTCCAATGGAAGAGACACTGAATCTGGATGGAATAGTCAACGGGGATAAAATGTGCCTGAAATGGGAAATTGAGGATCTGAGCATTCATATCATCCATTCCAGAAAAATGAATATTAAAGCAGTGGTTACTTTTTTTGCTTCTGTAGATGAGCTGACAGGAGTACGGCTTCCGGTATCTCTTGATGATGAGACAGTATCTGTGCAGAAAAAAACAATGCGTGTACTGAGTCTTGTAATACATAAAAAGGATACTATGCGCCTGAAAGAGGAAATAACACTTGTATCGAACAAACCTAATATAGCAGAGCTGCTCTGGTATACAACAGAAGTTCGTGGACTGGATCTCAGACCGGAAGAAAACAGTGTAAAAGCCAAAGGAGAACTTTTTATTTTTGCATTATATACAGGTGATGATGAAAGTGGAACGCTCCAGTGGATAGAACATTCTATACCATTTAATGGAGAGGTGGAGTGCTCAGGCTGTATTTCGGAAATGATCCCAAATCTGGAAGCTGCTGTGATCAATCAGACCCTGGAGGTAAAACCGGATGCGGATGGAGAAGAAAGAAAGCTTCAGGCAGATGTTGTACTGGAACTGGATATGAAGCTTTATCAGGAAGAAGATCATGAGGTCATCATGGATGTGTATACACCGTTTCGTCAGTGTATGCCAAAAGGTCGGAAAGAGATACTGGAAAGTCTTCTTGTCCGTAATTTCTCCCGATGCAGGATCGCAGACAGGATAGAAGTCAAAGAGACACAGGGGAAGATCCTTCAGATCTGTCACAGCCAGGGCAAAATAAAAATAGACAAAATCCAAATCGTTAAAGATGGAATTCTGGCAGAAGGAATTGTACGACTAAAAGTGCTGTATATTATAGAAAATGATGAAATGCCGTTTTATTCCATGGAAGCAATGCTGCCGTTCAGTCACGTAGTTGAAGCCAAAGGCATTACAGAAAACAGTGTATATTATCTGCATACGGAACTGGAACAGCTTTCAACGACAATGGTAGACAGCAATGATATTGAGATCCGGGCGACGATAGGACTGAATGTGCTTGTGATCCAGTGCAGTGAGGAGATGATTCTTGAAAAAATTGAAGAAATTCCACTGGATCAGGAAAAAATCCGAAATATGCCGGGAATTACAGTGTATATCATGAAACCAGGTGATACATTGTGGAATATTGCGAAAAAATTTTATACAACGGTGGAGGAGATCATACAGATGAATAATCTGGACGGGGATGAGGTATCTTCCGGAACACCACTTCTTCTGGTGAAAAAAGTCGAAGAATAATATTGAATTTAGTATGAAAATCGGCTAAAATATAGCCAGATCATGTTTGTATACAAAGTACAAAGGAACGAAAAGTACAAAGGATGGAAGGTGAATTTATGCGTTTACGTGCAATGGCCAAGATTAATCTGGGACTGGATGTTCTTCGTAAAAGAGAGGATGGATATCATGAGGTTCGAATGATCATGCAGACGATCCAGATGTATGATCTTCTGGATATCCGGAAGAAGGAAGAACCGGGGATCTCCTTATCTACCAATCTTCCATATGTCCCGTCAGATGAAAGAAATCTGGTATATAAAGCAGCAAAACTTCTTATGGATGAATTTGATATCAAAGAAGGCCTTTCTATGAAGCTGACGAAATTTATTCCGGTGGCAGCTGGTATGGCTGGAGGAAGCTCGGATGCAGCAGCAGCATTTGTAGGAGTGAATCGTCTGTTTCGTCTTGGATTAAGTGAAGAGGAACTGATGAAGAGGGCAGTACAGGTTGGTGCGGATGTTCCGTATTGTGTTATGCGTGGAACTGCACTTGCAGAAGGAATTGGAGAGAAGCTGACCAGACTTCCGGGACTGCCGAAATGCTATGTGTTGGTTGGTAAACCGGGAATCAATGTTTCCACAAAACTTGCCTATGAAAATCTTCATCTGGATCAGATTCAGTCGCACCCGGATATTGATGGAATGATCAGTGACATTGAGAATCAGGATCTTCACAGTCTTACTGCGAAAATGCAAAATGTTTTTGAACCGGGAATCATCAGTCAGTATCCGGTTATTCAGGAGATTAAAGATCTTATGGAAGCGAACGGTGCGCTTAAGGCAATGATGAGCGGAAGCGGACCGACCGTCTTTGGAATATTTGATGACCGCAGTAAACTTCGGGAAGCTACGGAAGCGCTTCGCAACAGTCATCTGGCGAAAACTGTATTTGCAACACAGATATACAATAAAAAGTAAGAAAGGGGAAGTACTTATGATAAATGATTTTTCTGTAGACATGAATGAATATCTGCCATTACGCGATGTTGTATTTAATACACTCCGTAAAGCAATTTTAAAAGGCGAACTGAAGCCAGGAGAACGACTGATGGAAATTGCACTTGCAGAACGTCTTGGTGTCAGCAGGACTCCGGTAAGGGAAGCTATGCGAAAACTGGAACTGGAAGGTCTGGTTGTGATGATTCCCCGAAGAGGTGCACAGGTTGCCAATATCACAGAGAAAGATCTGAATGATGTTCTGGAAGTTCGAATTGCTCTGGAAAATCTTTCTATTGAAAATGCATGTGCACGTATGACAGAGGAACAGCTGGCGGAATTGTGGAAAGCGGCCAAAGACTTCGAAGCAACTATGGCAGAGGGTAATCTGGTCAAGCTTGCAGAGGCCGATGTGGCATTTCACGAAGTGATTTATAAATCTTCTGATAACAGAAGACTGAATCAGGTATTGAATAATCTTCGGGAACAGATTTATCGTTACCGTGTGGAGTATCTGAAGGATGAAGAGACAAGAAATCTTCTCGTCAAAGAACATGAAGAAATTTACGAAGCAATCCGTAATCGTGATGTAAAACAGGCACAGGAGATTTCCTATCAGCATATTGAGAATCAGCGGGAGGCGATCATACGGTCTATCCGTGAAGAGACACAGAACCGACAGGTTCATAAATAAAACGGTCAGCAGTGTCTGCACACATAAAATCTTATAATCTGGTTATTCTAAAAGAGATGCATAAAGTGTATCTCTTTTTTTATTCTCAATTTTATTATAGCAGGTATCTGTCTTCAGGAGGAAATGATGAGAGAAGCAGTAGAAGGACCAGTAAAAGAAACAGAGCAGATCAGGATTTCGTCAAATCTGAGGGATAATGAGATATATATCCGAAAGCAATGCGAAAATTGTGCAGATATTCTGGTACGTCCGATGCGTCTGGGAGAAGATCGTAAAGTGGACTGCCTTATGGTTTATATTGAAGTTACGGTATCGAATATGATGCTGGATGATTCAGCGATTGGAAAAATGATCAATCATTTCTGGAAAATACCGCCGGAAAAAATACAGGAATTTCTCAAAAATAATAGTCTGGGCATTGC
>UMCB01000677.1_pt1 | contig 10891 bp, 6 predicted proteins | sample 1964151 | NCBI WGS metagenome assembly UMCB01 (sample SAMEA4835960, study PRJEB28245) | human gut metagenome | biome: gut microbiome; material: fecal sample | place: Denmark | collected 2008
CGTTGATGAGGACGCGGAGGTCATCCGTTGTGTGGACGCCGACGGCACCGGCTTCGTGATCACCACGCAGGAAGCGCGCATGGTGACGAGGGGCAAGAGCGAGCTGTCAATGAAGATGGCGGCCGGGGAAGTGTACGAGGTGGCCTTCGTGAGCTTCCCCAAGAGCACGGACGGCTCGTCCGACTACGAGAAGCTGAACACGGAGATGGTGTACCTGTACATCAACGGCATCATGTCCGGAAGCGTACAGAGGGCGACGAGCGACAGCGTGTACCAGGCCACGCCTTCGTACATCGGGCTTGGCGCGGACGGCGCGACCACCGACGTGTACCTCATGCGTGCCTACGACACGTACCTGAGCGACTCGCAGGTGCTTGAGACCTACATGATAGACCAGGACAGCTCGGACGGCATGATGGCCTTGTACGACAGCAACGACGTGATCGACGACAGCGGCAACGTAACGGTCGACAGCGTGCCGGACGGCATGAGGTACATCATCATCACCGGACGGCAGGACAACGGCGTGCCCACGGTGCTGCAGGCGGCGGTGAACAACGACAAAGACCCGAAGTACGACGTGGACGAGATGCTGTGCGTGGTGAAGGGCAGCCAGGCGTTGAACTTCCGCTGCGTGGGCGGCTGCATCCGCCTGCAGGGCACAAGCTCGCTTGCCTATCCGATAAAGAACTACCGCATCTACTTCAAGAACGCCTCGAAGGTGGCCGGCGACCTGTACCTCGGCTGTGACGAGCAGGGCGTGGGCGGCGAGCTGCAGGAAGAGGCGAAATACTCCTTCCGCCCGGCAAGCGGCAGCCGGAAACAGGCCGCGCCGGTGGACTGCTTCTGCTTGAAGGCCGACTTCGCGGAAAGCTCCAGCTCGCACAACACCGGTATGGCCAAGCTGGTGCAGAACATCCTGACGGCGGCCGGGGAGCTTACCCCGGCGCAGAGGCACTGCGACAGCAGCTACCCCTATGATGTGCGCACGACGGTTGACGGCGAGCCGTGCTACCTGTTCTACCGCGGTGCGCTGGAGGAAACCCCGCAGTTCCTGGGCAAGTTCAACTTCAACAACGACAAGAGCACCGAGGCCGTGTTCGGCTTCCTCGACATACCCGGCTACCATGACCAGGCGTGGGTGACGGAGAAGTTCGGAGGGCAGAACCCGACCGAATGCTGGGAGTTCCTGAACAACGACTACCCGATGGGCATGTTCCTGGACGACGACTTCGACACGAAGGGCGAGGACGGCACGCCGAACTGGCTGAAGGTGTTCGAGGCGCGCTTCCCGGACGACGACGACATCAACGCGGAGTACGAGGCCGGAACCCGGAAGCCGAAATACCTCGAGCCGCTGGTGAAGTGGGTGAAGAGCACGCAGGACGACGGGGCGAAGTTCAAGGCGGAGCTTGCGGACTGGTTTGACGTGGACTACCTGTGCGACTACTACATGTTCACGGACATCATGGGCTGCGTCGACCAGCGCGTGAAGAACATGATGATGGCCTTCTGGTACGACCCCGACAAGGACAAGACGCTCGCCTACATGATATTCTACGACTGCGACACCATCCTCGGCGTGCGCAATGACGGCCGCCTGAAGTACCCGTGGGACGTGGACGAGAACACCACCGACCCGGAACTGTCGACGGAGGTCAAGACCGTCTATGCCTACGCCGGGCACGACAGCGTGCTTTGGAAGAACCTGAGGGAGCAGTTCCCCGGCGAGCTGGCGGCGGCCTACGTGCGCATCCGGGAAAGGATGTCGAACTCGACCATCTTCAACATGTTCGACACGGAGCAGAGCGCGAAGTTCTGCGAGCGCATCTACAACCTGGACGCGCAGAACAAGTACGTGAGGCCCAAGACGCAGGGCGTGGAGGTGAACAACGACGGTAGCGTGACGAACGTGAAGTCCTCTTACCTGGAAGCGATGCAGGGCAACCGCAAGGCACACAGGCACTGGTGGGTAACGAACCGCATGGGCCTGTTCGACGCGCGTTACAGCACCGGGCAGTACACCGCCACGGACATATCGTTCAAGGGCAACAGCGCGGCCGGCGCGACGGTGAGGGCCACCCCGGCGCGTGACTTCTACTTCGAGTTCCGGCGCGAGGGCGACACGATGACGCACGACGCGGTGACAAAGGACAATGAGTGGAGCTACACCTACGGGCAGACGGCGAACATCGGCACCATCTTCCACCTGTACGGCGGCGAGTGGATGAAGAAGCTCGACCTTTCGGACTGGGGCGGCTTCACGGACATGAGCCTTCCGAACCTGCCGGTGCTGGAAGAACTGGTGTTGGGCAACAGCGGCAACACATACGCCCTGACCGAACTCGTGCTGGGCACGAAGTTGCCCATGCTCAGGAAACTGGACGTTGTGAACTACACGAACCTGCCGGGGCTTGACCTTTCCGGCTGCAACAGGCTGGAGGAGGTGAACGCGGCGGGCTGCACGGCGCTGGGCACCATCACCTTCGCCGAGGGTGCGGCGGTAAACAGGCTGCACCTTCCGGCCAACTTCCAGACGCTTACGCTGCGCTCCATGCAGTATATCAAGTGGAGTGCGATAACTTTTGACAACAAGCGTAACCTTACCGGCATCTGGATAGAGAACTGCGCCCTCATCGACGGGCTGTCGGTGTTCAAGGAACTGTTCGCGCTGAAAGGCAAGCTGAAGTACGTGCGCGTCACCGGCCTGGAGCTTGAGGGCGACGGCAGCGACCTGAAAGAGTGGTATGACGCCGGGCTGGGCGGCTTCGACGCATCCGGCAACACCACGAACACGCGGTGCAAGCTCGTCGGCACGTACAGGCTGACGAAATACCTGGACGACGACACCTTCAACAAATATGCGGAGCGCTTCGACGAGCTGAACATCCGGCAGCCGCAGTACACGATGATTGAGTTTGACGACACGGTGAGCGACGACGCGAATGTGAGCAACCCCGACAACGAGACCGGGTACAAGTACGGCAACCAGTATGTTCCGAGTGCGCATGTGGCGGCCATATTGCGGCAACGGCACCGGGTGCTCGGCAAGCAGGCAGTCAAGGGAACAATGACAATCGCGCAGCTTGACGATGCGGACAGCAACAAGTATGCCGACGGTACGGCGGCAAAACTGGACGGCACGGAAGGCGACGTGTTCGTCTATGAGCCCCATTACTGGTACAAGGGCGTGAACGACTACCTGCGCAACAGGAAATACGCCTGCTTCAGTTCCCGGGACGAAATGCCCGACCGTCCGGAATGCACCGTCATCACCTTTGAGGAACTCCGTGACGGCGGCTCGATTGACAGCGGGATGAAGGTACAGGCCGGGAAGGCGGATGTCCAGAGTTCGCTGACGTCTGACTCCAACTACAGTGCCGTGACGGTATCCGTATCCGGCTACAAGCGTGTCCGCTTCCCGTCGGTAGTCGGCAGCAACCTTGTGGGCGCGGTGTTCGCCGACGATGCGGGAACTGTGGTCAAGAGCGTCATCGTGGAAACGCTGAACGCCCGTTTTGTGGACGGCATGTACCTCATATCCGACGTGCCGGACGGTGCGACCCGGCTTCATTTCTCTATCCGCAATACATCTGACTTTGACTGCGTGGTGCTGAGCAACAGCGACAAGATAGAAGACATGGAGCCGGACTGGGTGGAGCATGAAGCTTGCCTGTGCGGCGCATTCCAGGCCGTGACTATCGGCTCGAAGCTGTACAGCGCCATCAACGGCGCCACCAGCGTGGCCTCTTTGACGCAGCCGGACATGGTGTATTATGCCAACCAGCGGGGCTTGCAACTGGTGGACTGGGAGATGAACAAGGACGTGGCGAACCTGTTCTATGCGAAGTACGGCCGCCGTGACGCGCAAGACCAGTGCGGATACGGACAGAACACGAATGCGCGCATTATCGGTACGACATCCATCCTTGGCATGGCGGACACGGTGAACCCCGACCACAAGACGGAATGGTGCTGGTATAAGACGCAGGACGAGTACGGTTCCGACAAGTACGTCCAGATAGCGTCCTGCAACTGCCTGGGCTATGAGAACTGGTTCGGCAACAAGGCGGAGTGGATGGACAAGGTGAGCCTTCCGAACAGCCCGTCAAGCGAGCAGTACAAGCTGTATATAGAAATGCCTGACGGCACGACGCGGAAGGTGAAAAGCACGACGACGAGCGGCTTTATGACTGCCGTTGTCCACCAGAAGTGGATGGACATAGTAAGCGCTGCCGGTGCTGGAAGCTCCACTACATACTACTGCGACGAGTTCGTTCCGAGCGGTTCCACAGGCCGTGTGGTCTATCGGTCGAGCGTCAGCGCGTATGCGAACGCCGGTGTCGGTCGTGCGAATTGCGGTTACGATTCGTCGCATGCGAACGCGAACATCGGTTCTCGTCTCGCCTTCCGCGGCAAAATCGATGTCGCGGAAAGCGTCGGAGCGTTCAAGTCGCTGAGCGTTCCGGAGGAGTATGCGTGAGCGTAAGGCGGAGCGCGCCAAAGCGGGAGCGAAGCGACAAAGCGAAAGCAGAAGGAAGGTAAAAATACGGGCGTAAGCCCGTCGAATTTTGAAAATTAGGAAGTTAAGATGAATAAAAGTGTTAATTTTGCAGTTCGTAGGCGGATTCCCCCATAGGCCGTGTGGTCTATCGGTCGAACAACAACGCGAATGCGAACGCCGGTGTCGGTCGTGCGAATTGCGGTAACGATTCGTCGAATACGAACGCGAACATCGGTTCTCGTCTCGGTAACAGTCCAAGGGAACTCCAGTCGGCGTACAGGGCCGGGCACGTGTGCCCAATCCGGTGCCGAGGGGGATGAGCCTCGCCAGCAGCGGCCTATGGCCGGAAAGGCGGAACATCAAGTGTCGGGCGATAGGGTTTGGTAGGCCGTATAAACGGCTCGAAGAAGCTTGGCCCGGAGGATTGAAGGCATTAACAGTAAAGCGACAGCAATGCACAGGGAAGGACATCTGATGGAAGAGATAACGGCATATCCGAACATGGAGGAGTCGTTCAGGGCGGTAGTCCGCGGCAGCCGCCGCAAGGGCAGCCGTACCGGCCGTGCGCTTCTTGCCCACAAGGAAGAAGTCATCGCCGAACTGTCGGCACGCCTGGCCGACGGGAGCTACACCATCAGCAACTACCACGAGATGGAAGTGATGGAGGCCGGCAAGCTGAGGCGCATCCAGGTGCTTCCCATGAAGGACAGGATAGCCATCCATGCCGTCATGAACGTGGTGGACGACCACCTTCGGCGCAGATTCATCCGCACGACGGCGGCCTCGATAAAGGGACGTGGCATGCACGACCTGCTGGGCTGCATACGGAGGGACATGGAGGCCGACCCTGAAGGCACCGCCTACTGTTACAAGCTGGATGTCCGCAAGTATTATGAGAGTGTCAGCCAGGACAGGCTGATGGAATGTGTAAGGCGTGTTTTCAAGGACAGGACGCTCCTTGTGCTGCTGGAGCGGTTCGTGCGCATGATGCCTTCTGGCATCAGCATCGGGCTGCGCAGCTCGCAGGGGCTCGGCAACCTGTTCCTGTCGGACAACCTTGACCATCATGTAAAAGACAAGTGCGGCGTGCCGTATTATTACAGGTACTGTGACGACATCGTCGTGCTCGGTAAAGCGAAATCGGAATTGTGGAAAGTCCGTGACATCATCCACGGGAGGCTGTCGCTTGCCGGGCTTGAAGTCAAGCCCAACGAGCGCATCTTCCCCGTGAGCGAAGGCATAGATTTCCTGGGATACGTCATCAGGCCGGGCTTCACCCTGCTCAGGAAGCGCGTAAAACAGAACTTTGCCCGGAAGATGCACGACATCCAGAGCAAGCGAAGGAAACGTGAACTGACGGCCAGCTTTTACGGCATGGCCAAACACGCGGACAGTATAAGGTTGTTTAACAAATTAACAGGCAAAGAAATGAGAGACTTCAAGAGTTTGAACGTGTCTTACAAGCCCGAGGACGGCAAGAAGCGTTTCCCGGGCACGGTAGTGAGCATCCGCGAGCTGGTGAACCTCCCCATCGTGGTGAAGGACTTTGAGACCGGCATCAAGACGGAACAGGGTGAGGACAGGTGCATCGTCGCCATCGAGCTGAACGGTGAGCCGCGCAAGTTCTTCACCAACAGCGAGGAGATGAAGAACATCCTCGCGCAGATAAGGGAAATCCCCGACGGTTTTCCGTTCGAGACGACCATCAGGACGGAGAGCTTCGGGAAAGGTCGGACAAAGTATGTATTCAGTTAGGCAATGAAGCGAGTGGAAGGAAGTGCCGGTGTGGCGTTGCTGGAATGCACGAACCCGGTGTTAGGCAAATGGCGCATCCGTTGGGATGTGGAAGCGAGGGAGGACGGAACTGTCACCTACATGGAGGAGGAACTTGACCACAGGCCGGACGCAGAAGAGGTGCGGTCGCTGGTATCGGGATGGTACAATTCCATGACGGACGAGCGTATCCTGTCCGGTTTCGAGTACGATGGGCAGCCCGTATGGCTGTCAAGCGAGAACCAGTTCAACTACAAGGCGGCCTACGACCTTGCCGTGCAGACGGACGGGCAGAACCTGCCCGTGACCTTCAAGCTGGGCACGGACAAGGAGCCGTATTACCGGATGTTCGACACGGTGGCAGACCTTCAGGACTTCTACGTGAAGGTGATGAAGCACATTCAGGATGCCCTGTCGGAAGGATGGAGGAAGAAGGATGCGCTGGACTTGGCTTTGTATGAAGCCGAGTGGTTCTGAATGAATCCCCACGGGGGAGGGATATAAAAAAGCCCCCGGCCTGTTAAGTTAAGTATAGACGCCAATCACATACTTACGCATACGCGCTGTAACCGCCCAGCCGGGGGCAAATGCCCTCTGCTGCGGTTACAGCGTTTTTTGTGTAAATATGTGATTGGCACTGCAAAATTAATAAAATGATTGGACATGACACTATTTGAAGCACTTAAATTTAACAGAGAACCGTTGGAGATGCTCATAAAGCTGGGAATAAAGCAGGATGATGTTCGCTATATAGACCTTTACTCGGAGTTTGAGGCGATGAAGAACAGGGGTGAGAAAACAACTTATGCCGTGCTGTACCTGGCCAACAAGTATTCAGTATGCGAGCGCAAAGTCTATGACGTGATTAAACGCTTCGGAAAACGCTGTACGTTTGGTGCAGTGTGATTTATCCCCATCCTTCTTTTGTTCTGTCCGGTGTGGCTACCTTTGTGCAAACTTAAAATGATGGCACATGAACAAGTATTACCAAATGCTGGGCAAGATACTCAAAGAAGGTAAAGTCCAGACAAACAAAAAGGGTAGCATCAGGTACCTGCTGAACGAAAGGATGACTCTTATGCCGGCCGACCTGCTCGATATATTCGGGAGTCATGGCATTGCACGCAAGAAGCTGAAGACAGAATTCGGTCTGTTCATGCAGGGGGAACGTGACGTAGAAAAGTACCGGGAAGCGGGCATAACATGGTGGGATTATTGCGGCCATACGCTTGTCAACAGTTACCCGACCTATTTTGAGAAGCTGCCGCCACTCATCGCCCAAATCAATGCGGAAAAGCGCAACAGCAAGAACTATGTCCTGTTCCTCGGTGCAACAGGAGTGGAAACCAACCAGGCACCATGCCTTAGCCTTGTACAGTTTCAGATAGACGAAGGTGAACTGGTGGTGTCGGCCTACCAGAGAAGCAGCGATGCGAACCTCGGGCTGCCGTCGGATATTTACCACCTTTATTTGATGTCAAGGCAGATAGACCTGCCTTTGAAGTCCATAACGCTCGACCTTGGGAACGTGCATATCTACGAGAACAACCTATCCCGGGCAAAGGATTTGCTGGCCGGGATGGAAAACATAAAATTCGAGTTGAACGTATGAAGAAGTTGTATTTATCGGCCCCGTTGCCTTTCATGGGGCAAAAACGCATGTTTGCCAGAGAGTTTATAAGAGTATTGGAACAGTTCAAGGACAAAACCGTGTTTGTGGATTTGTTCGGTGGAAGTGGACTATTGTCGCATATTACCAAGCACCAAAGGCCGGACGCTACGGTCATTTATAACGATTATGACGGCTATTGCCAACGTTTACAAGCCATTCCGCAAACTAATTCCCTTTTGTCCGACTTGCGTACCATTGCCAAGGACGTTCCACGCCATAAGCCGATAACAGGATATGCAAGAGAGCGTATATTTGAACGTATCATACGCGAGGAACAGGAGCGTGGCTACGTGGACTTCATCACTATCTCATCCTCGCTGATGTTTTCCATGAAGTATCAGCTGAGTGTGGAAGGAATGAAGAAAGAAACGCTTTATAATAATATCCGTACAACGGATTACCAGCCTTGTCCCGATTATCTGGACGGATTGACTGTTACATCCTGTGACTACAAGGAGCTATATGAACAGTACAAGGATGTGCCTGATGTTGTGTTCCTGGTCGATCCGCCTTATTTGTCGACTGAGGTTGGAACCTACAAGATGTATTGGCGGCTTTCGGACTATCTGGATGTGTTGACAGTCCTGAACGGCCATTCGTTCGTTTACTTCACGTCAAACAAGTCTTCCATCGTAGAACTGTGTCAATGGATGGGCAAAAACAGAACATTGGGTGATCCGTTCGAGGGTTGCGTGAAGTCTGAGTTCAATGCGCACATGAACTATTCTGCCAAGTACACAGACATAATGCTGTATAAAAAGCAGGATGAAACTCCCTGTAATAGGGCAGCTTAACACTAAACAAAGATACGCATTTTTGTTGGGATAACAAAGGTTTTCGACTGATATTTGAATGCTATTTTAATGCCTGTCTTAATCGATTTGTAGATACTAAAAATGCAACCTTTTCTGGTTGCATTTTTGGTGTTGTGCGCTTACGGTTTTCAGAACGCTTCGTTTTATGTGAAAGTGCGATTTTCGGACGCTTCGTTTCGGATTTGGGGAAAAATTGGATTTGCGGATTATACATTACCGTTTGGGATTCGCTGCCGGTTGCGGTTAAGGGATATGTGACGTCATTTCCTACAAAACGCAACAACAGGATATGCTGCACGCTTCGCCCAGCACGCTTCATATAGATATCAACGACTACGGCTTTGTAAACATGGCTTTGAGGGCTTCGCCATGCATAGTTGATCCCGAGGAACACGAGCCAGACAAAGCTGAAAAACAACACCCCCGCCAATACCCCGAGAAACAGATGCAGAATCCATAAGCCATTGCCGACAGTGTTTTTAAACCACGATCGGAACAAGGCCGCAATGCCAAACGCGAGGCAGACAAACCAAAAGGCATAAGAAGGCACTGAAACCATTGTGCGGGAGTCAAGGAAGATGTTGGCAAACACCAAAACGGCAATTGACAATACAGACAACGCCAAGCCGATTTTGGAGCGCAGAAATGCACTGAATCGCAAAAGCCAATCAGCCTGGCGGCTTGGCTTTTGCGCCTTTTTGCGCGATGTGCTTCTTTTTCTGTTATTGTCTGCATTGCCCATAACCAGCATTCTTTACCCTATGGTTTCAAGTGTGTGCGCCGGCCGACAAACCGTAAGCATGCAATCACTACATTGCAATATGGCACATCCTCGATTCTGACGCCCGGATTTTGCAAAGATAATGAAAACGTGAGTAATGCGAGCTCGCTTTAATATACACGGGCGCAACATATCTTTTGCAAATATACAAATAAAATCATTATATCTACATGTAGTTTCAAAAAGTGTTGAATATTTACGAAATAATGAACCATCACAGGCAAGTCGAAACAAGCATTGTGTAAATAATTAATGCAACGAGGGGCCATGTGCCGAACTGCCTGACGGCCAAATGGTTGCAAAGCCGAGGCAAGCCACCGCGCGAAACAGGCCGTTTGGCAACGCAAAACAGGCCCCGACGCCATGCAACACGTGCCGTTTGGCAACACGAAACGGGCCAAAGCAGCGCACCATGACCGCGATGTAAACAATCAGGACATCGACCGAGACAGCCGGCAACTCGCGGCTGGCAAAAGCGCAAAGCGGCGGGCGGGCATTGGAAACACTGCATACCGGTGTGGAAAACCAATGCACACAAACCACAATATTGGCATGGAGCATTATCAGGTTTCACTTTTTTTTTGTAAGTTTGCAGCATGATAGATTTCCCGATAGCAAAAATCAACCTGGGGTTAAACATCGTCAGACGGCGTGCAGACGGCTACCATGACCTGGAAACCGTATTCTACCCCATCCCGCTGAAAGACGCGCTGGAAGTGCAAACGATGGACGAGGGGTTCCCGTCGGCCACCGACTGCGACATAAAAGTGACTAACATAAACATCGAAGGCAACGAACAAGACAACCTGGTGGTGAGGGCCTACAACCTGATAAAAGAGCGTTACGACCTGCCGCGCATACACACCCACCTTTACAAAGGCATCCCTACGCAGGCAGGCATGGGAGGCGGGTCGAGCGATTGCGCATTCATGATAAAACTGCTCGACAGAATGTTTGCCCTCGGCATGGGCGACACTGAAATGAAAGACTATGCCACAAGGCTCGGGGCCGACTGCCCGTTTTTCCTGATGGGAGTGCCGGCATACGCCGAAGGCATAGGCGAAAAGCTCGAGCCGATAGGCCTCAGCCTGGAAGGGCTGACCATAGGCATTGTCTGTCCGCACATCCCAATATCAACGAAAGAGGCTTTTTCGCGCATAAAGCCCAGGCAGACAGAAGTGAAATGCAGGGAAATAGTGATGCAACCGATAGAAACGTGGCGCTCAAGGCTCTCAAACGATTTTGAAGAGGGGGTGTTTGCCCTGCATCCGGAAATTGGCCTCATTAAGCAAAATCTATATGAGCTCGGCGCAGTATATGCCTCGATGAGCGGCAGCGGCAGCAGC
>UMCB01044832.1_pt1 | contig 10827 bp, 9 predicted proteins | sample 1964151 | NCBI WGS metagenome assembly UMCB01 (sample SAMEA4835960, study PRJEB28245) | human gut metagenome | biome: gut microbiome; material: fecal sample | place: Denmark | collected 2008
GTTGGGGCTGTTTGCCAATATCCGTCCGGTGCAGACCTTCAAGTGCCTCTTGCACAAGTCGCCGCTCCGTGCGGAACTGGTGGACGGTGCGGACTTCATCTGCATCCGCGAACTGACGGGCGGTATGTATTTCGGTGAGAAGTATCAGGACAACGACAAGGCCTACGACACCAATATGTATACCCGTCCGGAGATTGAACGCATCCTGAAAGTGGGCTTTGAGTATGCCATGAAGCGCAACAAGCACCTTACGGTAGTGGACAAGGCGAATGTACTTGCCTCTTCGCGCCTGTGGAGACAGATTGCGCAGGAAATGGCCCCGGACTATCCGGAAGTCACCACCGACTATATGTACGTGGACAACGCCGCCATGCGCATGATTCAGGAACCGAAGTTCTTCGACGTGATGGTGACCGAGAATACCTTCGGCGATATTCTGACCGATGAAGGCTCCTGCATCAGCGGCTCCATGGGCTTGCTTCCTTCGGCTTCCACGGGCGAAAGCACGCCGGTGTTCGAGCCTATTCACGGCTCATGGCCGCAGGCTAAGGGCCTGAACATAGCCAACCCGCTGGCACAGATTCTTTCCGTAGCCATGCTGTTTGAGTATTTCGACCTGAAGGAAGAAGGCGCGCTTATCCGCAAGGCGGTGGATGCTTCGCTCGACGCCAATATCCGTACCCCGGAAATCCAGGTGGAAGGCGGCGGCAAATACGGCACGAAAGAAGTGGGTGCGTGGATTGTGGACTATATCAAACACTAATCTTTATTAAGGAAAGAAAGGGCGAAACGTTTTTTTCCTACCTTTGCGAGGAGATGCGTCAAGAGTACGGCGATAGCGAGCCTGCTTTTGGTGTGTCTCCTCATTTGTGTCTTATTCTGTATAAACTCGGACGAATTATGGCGAAAATAGCGAATAACTTGACGGAACTTATCGGCGGTACGCCGCTGATGAAACTGGCGGGGTACAGCCGGAAGTACGGATTGCAACGGGAGGTGGTTGCCAAACTGGAGTCCTTTAATCCCGCAGGCAGCGTAAAAGACCGCGTAGGGCTGGCGATGATCGAGGATGCCGAAGCGCGCGGAGCGTTGAAGCCCGGCGCCACCATTATAGAGCCTACCAGCGGCAATACGGGAGTAGGGCTGGCAATGGTGGCTACCATTAAAGGCTATCATCTGATACTGACCATGCCCGAAACCATGAGCATCGAACGCCGCAACCTGCTGAAAGCCCTCGGAGCGGAAATCGTGCTGACGGACGGACTGGCAGGCATGGCGGGTTCTATTGCCAAGGCGCAGGAACTGAGGAACAAGATACCCGGCGCCGTGATTCTGCAACAGTTCGAGAACCCTTCCAACGCCCGGATACACGAACTTACTACGGGCGAGGAAATCTGGACGGATACGGACGGACAAGTGGACGTATTTGTAGCGGGAGTAGGTACAGGCGGCACGATTTGCGGTGTGGCGCGCGCCTTGAAAAGGCATAATCCGAATGTCTACATTGTGGCCGTAGAACCTGCATCGTCTCCTGTGCTTGAGGGGGGCGAGGACGCGCCTCACCGCATACAGGGCATCGGGGCAAACTTTATTCCGGCCCTTTACGATGCTTCGGTAGTGGATGAGGTGATTCCCGTGCCGGATGATGAAGCCATTCGTGCCGGACGCGAACTGGCATCCACCGAGGGACTGCTGGCGGGAATATCTTCCGGAGCGGCTGTCTATGCGGCACGTCTGCTGGCGGTGCGTCCCGAATTTGCCGACAAAACGGTGGTGGCCTTGCTGCCTGATACGGGAGAGAGGTATCTCTCTACGGAGTTGTTTGCTTTTGACACCTATCCTTTGGATTAAATGCCGGGGACGGACGTTTGTTTCACCCGGTGGTAGCGGTCATACCGACGGGTGGTAGCACTTGTACCGTCGCTTGGTATTGCCCGTACCATCCTTTGGTACTCTTTGTACCAGCGCTTGGTACTGTCCGTACCACCGCCTGATATTCTTTGTACCCTTGCTTGGTACTTCCTGTACCGGCTGGTGAAACCGGTACGGGGGCATTAATAAATTTAGAATCATAAGTATGAAGAAACTGATTTTTCTCGCAGTATGTTTATTGGCAAGCGGTATGCCTGCATTCGGGCAAACCTATCAGGAACTTTGCGACCGTGCCGTAACTTATACGGAGCAGGATAGTCTGCCGCAGGCGGAAACGTACATCCGCAGAGCCTTGAAGCTGGAGCCTGCGAATCCTCATAACGCCCTTCTGTTCTCCAACCTCGGTACGATACAACGCCGCCAGCGGAAGTACGAAAAGGCTTTGGAGTCCTATAACTTCGCCCTGAATATCGCCCCGCGGGCAGTGCCTATCTTGCTGAACCGTGCGACCATTTATATGGAACTGGGGCGCAACAACCTAGCACAAGCCGACTATTTGCTGGTGCTGGATTTGGAGAAAGACAACGAAGAAGCCCTGCTGATGCGCGCTTATATTTATATGCAGCAGCGTGACTATAAAATGGCAAAGGCGGATTACGAACGCTTGTTGAAAGTGAATCCTACCAGCTACAACGGCCGTCTCGGCTTGGCTACTTTAGAGCAAAGAGAGGGAAAATACGAAGAAGCACTGAGGCTATTGAACACTATGATTGCCGCCAAAGGAGAGAACCGGCAGTTGTCTCCTTCCCAATATGCCATGCTTTATGTGGCTCGTGCCGGAGTAGAAAAAGACTTGCACCATACAGATATGGCATTGGTAGACCTGGAAGAGGCGATAAGCCTGGATAGCTCGCAGCCTGAAATATACCTGATGCGCGGCGAAATCTACCTCGCCCAAAAAAAGAAAGAACTTGCCAAACGCGATTTCGAGAAAGCCATATCGTTAGGAGTACCGCAATCTGATTTACGCAACTTCTTACAACAAACGGGGAAATAGGGGGTAGTGGTTAGTGATTAGCGTTTAGTGGTTAGTGATTAAGTTATGTACAATAAACAGTTAATTGCTAATCGCAAAACACTCACTGCTCACCACTAATCCTTAATCGCTAATCACTAATCACTATATTTTCGTATTAGGTTGATAAATTCTTTGCCGTATTTCTTTTTTTTGTGTTCTCCGATGCCGCTGATGTTGCCGAACTCTTCGAGATTGGTGGGGCGTGAGGTGCTAAGCAAGTGGAGAACCTTGTCGGACAGGACGATATAGGCAGGCAGGGCCTCTTCATCGGCAAGACGTTTTCTTAATTTGCGCAATGCTTCAAAGAGGGCTTCGTTCTCTGTATTGGGAAGTCCTAAGGGTAGCTCTTGGGCGGGGACGGTTGCTTTGCGTTTTCTGCCACGTTTGGTTTCGTTTGTTTCTTCCCGGCGTATCACTACCAATCGGGCGGTGGCTCTGCCGAAGAGGACATCGCTTCCTGCGGAAGTTATTTTCAGATGATTATTTTCGTTGTAGGCAATCTCGAAGTATCCGAGTTGCAGCATTTGTAATAAATAATCATGCCAGTCGCGGGCGGGAACATCACGTCCGGCGGCAAAGGTTTTCAGTTGCTGATAGCCTTTGCCTACGACTTCGGGCGACATGTTTCCTCTGAGAATATCCACTAAAACGCCTGTACCGATTTGCTGGTCTGTGCGGACAATGGCGCTCAGGGCTTTTTGTACGATGACAGTTCCGTCAAAGCGTTCGGGCGGGTTCTTGCAGACGTCGCAATTACCGCAGTCATGATCTGCTATTTCTCCAAAATAACTTAACAATATGCGGCGTCGGCAGATGTCGGATTCGGCGTATTGCTGCATGCGTTGCAGTTTCTCCAGGTTGATGTTCTGCTGTCCGCTCTCGGTAGCGAATTTGGTAAGCAAAATCAGGTCTGCAAGCGAGTAGAACAGTAGCGTGTCACTGGGCAGTCCGTCTCTGCCGGCACGTCCTATCTCCTGGTAGAAACTCTCGATGCTCTTTGGTAAATTATAATGAATAACCCAACGAACGTTACTCTTGTCTATACCCATGCCGAAAGCGATGGTGGCGCACACTACCTGCACGCGGTCGTTGATGAAATCGTCCTGCGCTTCGTCCCTGAGGGAGGGGGAGAGGCCGGCATGGTAGACGGCGGTGCGGATACCCTGCTTCTGGAGCATCTGCGCCACGGATTCCGTCTTGCTACGGCTCATGCAATAGATGATGCCGCTTTCTCCGGGATGGCCGGCTATGAAGTCAAGAATTGTCTTGGATTTTTCCTTCTGCTGGTAGCCCCGTTTTACGGTGAGGCTCAGGTTGGGACGGTCGAACGAGGAGATGAACGTCCGGGGATGGTTCAGGTGAAGCTGCCTGATGATATCTTCGCGCGTGATTTTGTCGGCGGTGGCGGTCAGGGCGATGATGGGCACGTGCGGGAACTGCTGGTGCAGAATCCCCATCTGTGCGTATTCAGGCCGGAAGTCATGTCCCCATTGCGAGATGCAGTGCGCTTCGTCGATGGCGAAAAGCGAGATGTGCATGTCCCGCAGGAGATAATTGGCTTCTGCAAGCAGCTTTTCGGGCGAGATATACAGCAGTTTCAGTCTGCCTTCCATGCAGGCACGGCGCAGGGCAGCATTTTCCGTTTCGTCATTGCTGCTGTTCAGCGCACCGGCGCTGATGCCGTTGGCGCATAATGCCTCTACCTGGTCCTTCATCAGCGAGATGAGCGGCGAAACGACTACCGCGGTTCCTTCGCGCAGCAGGGCGGGAAGCTGGTAGCATATTGATTTTCCACCGCCGGTGGGCATTAACACAAGTGCGTCGTTTCCGTCCAGAATGTGACGGATAATCTCTTCCTGAAGGGGACGGAAACTGTCGTATCCGAAGTATGTTTTAAGCGTTTGTAGCATAAGCAGTGCCGGTATCTTTTTATCAGGGGACAAAGGTACGTTAATTCTTGCATAAAATGCAAAAGGAAGTGGCGTTCAGTCAAATAACTTAATAATGAAGCAGTTGTGTTAAATAAGCTTGTAATTAAACGTATCCTGCTTCTTTTCAAGCTTTTTCGTTGTTTGTATATTAAAAATATGTACGGGAAAAGTTGCGTATTAAAAAAAAATGTTAGACTTTTGTGTAATCTAAGGGAAGCTCCTTTGGATTTCCGTATTTAAACAACCCTAACCAGTTAATTTAATGAGTGATTTAGAAAAGAATGCACAGGAGGAGGCTACAAAGAAGCATCCCTATAACCTGCGCGAAAAGAAAGAAAAGAAGGCTGCCTACCGTTCCTTGATACGGCCGGAACTGGCAGACGAGCTGTACGACAGGATATTGAATATCATTGTCGTGCAGAAGAAGTACAGAGACCCCAATTACTCTGCTAAGGATTTGGCGAAAGAACTGCAGACCAATACCCGTTATTTGTCGGCAGTGGTGAACTCCCGTTTCGGCATGAATTATTCTTGTTTGTTGAATGAGTACAGAGTGAAAGACGCTTTGCATTTATTGACAGATAAGAGATATGCTGACAAGAATGTTGAGGAAATCAGCACGATGGTAGGCTTTGCCAATCGTCAGTCTTTTTATGCTGCATTTTATAAAAATGTAGGAGAAACTCCTAACGGTTATCGTAAGAAAAATGCAGTGAAAGGTAAATAATGCAGTAAAACTGAACTTATAAAAGGAAATATTCCGAGCCATGTGCTCCGGAATACTTCCTTTTGTTATTTTAATACTAATCAATCTTTTCCAAACACGCATGAAAAAACAACTGATTTCCGTAATGGTTGCCGCGTCCTTGCTGACAGCTTGCGGCGGAGCACCGAAAACTACTGCCAAGGCAGAAAAATTTGATTATACAGTGGAACAATTTGCAGACTTACAGATTTTACGCTATCGCGTACCGGAGTTTGAGAACTTGTCTCTCAAACAGAAAGAATTAGTTTATTACCTCACGGAAGCCGCTTTGCAGGGACGTGACATCCTGTTCGACCAGAACGGGAAATACAACCTCAGAATCCGCCGGATGCTGGAAGCCGTCTATACGGGCTATACCGGCGACAAGACTGCGGCAGACTTCAAGGCTATGGAAGTGTACCTGAAACGGGTATGGTTCTCCAACGGCATTCATCATCATTACGGCTGCGAGAAGTTCGTACCGGGCTTTACTCCCGAATTCTTCAGGCAAGCCCTTTTAAGCGTGGACGCCGCTACACTGCCGCTTGCAGAAGGGCAGACGGTGGAGCAGCTTTATGAAGAGGTGGCTCCCGTTATCTTCGACCCCAAAGTAATGCCGAAGCGTGTGAACCAGGCTGCCGGTGAGGATTTGGTGCTGACCTCGGCATGTAATTATTATGACGGGGTGACGCAGCAGGAAGCCGAAGCCTTTTACAGCGCCATGAAAGACCCTAAGGATGAAACGCCGGTTTCTTACGGATTGAACAGCCGCCTGGTGAAAGAGAACGGCAAGATTCAGGAAAAAGTGTGGAAAGTGGGGGGCTTGTACGGTGCGGCCATCGGGAAGATTGTGTATTGGCTGAAGAAAGCGGAAGGCGTGGCCGAGAACCCTGAACAGAAAGCGGTTATAGCCAAGCTGATAGAGTTTTATGAAACAGGTGACTTAAAGACCTTTGATGATTATGCCATTCTGTGGGTAAAGGATTTGGATTCCCGCATCGACTTCGTAAACGGATTCACCGAAAGCTACGGCGACCCGTTGGGCATGAAGGCAAGCTGGGAATCTTTGGTGAACTTCAAGGATTTGGAAGCTACCCGCCGCACGGAGATTATCAGCAGCAATGCGCAATGGTTCGAAGACCACTCTCCGGTGGAAAAGCAGTTCAAGAAAGAGAAGGTGAAAGGTGTTTCAGCCAAGGTAATCACTGCCGCTATTCTGGCGGGCGACCTCTATCCTTCGACGGCTATCGGTATCAACCTGCCCAATGCCAACTGGATCCGCAGCCATCACGGCTCCAAATCCGTAACGATTGGCAATATAACGGATGCCTACAACAAGGCGGCCCATGGCAACGGCTTCAACGAAGAGTTTGTATATAGCGATGCCGAACTGCAATTGATAGACAAATATGCCGATACGACCGATGAACTGCATACCGACCTGCATGAGTGTCTGGGACATGGTTCCGGCAAACTGCTTCCGGGCGTAGACCCCGATGCGCTGAAGGCTTACGGCTCTACTATCGAAGAGGCGCGTGCCGACCTGTTCGGACTGTATTATGTGGCCGATCCGAAACTGGTGGAACTGGGGCTGACTCCGAGTGCGGATGCCTACAAGGCCCAATTCTATACCTATCTGATGAACGGCCTGATGACACAGCTTGTGCGTATCGAACCGGGAAACAACGTGGAAGAGGCACATATGCGCAACCGCCAGCTCATAGCCCGTTGGGTATATGAAAAGGGCGCTGCCGACAAAGTGGTGGAACTGGTGAAGAAGGACGGAAAGACTTATGTCGTAATCAATGATTATGAAAAGGTACGGGAACTGTTTGGCGAACTGCTTGCCGAAATACAGCGTATCAAGTCCACGGGCGACTATGACGCAGCCCGTGAACTGGTAGAGTCCTATGCCGTAAAAGTAGACCCGGAACTGCACGCGGAAGTATTGGAACGTTACAAGAAGCTGAACCTGGCTCCGTATAAGGGCTTTGTCAACCCGAAGTATGAGGCTGTGACGGATGCGGACGGCAACATAACCGATGTGAAGGTGACTTATGATGAAGGGTATGCCGAACAGATGCTGCGTTATAGCAAGGACTACTCGGCATTGCCTTCAGTGAACGATTGAATGGTAATTTAGAGATTTTATTGTTTTCTTTTAGGCACGGATTACACGGATTTCACGGAAACGGAAAAAAGGATAAAGTAAATCCGTGCATTCCGCGTAATCCGTGCCTAAAAAAATCATCAGGTGCATTTTGACACACCTCTTTTAAGATAAAAGGCTTTTTGCCTCAGGTGATAACCGGAACTCTCATTTCTGAAACTAATGGAACTAAAAGAACAACTCAAAGAAATAAAAACCCAGCTCCGCCTCTCCATGAATGGGGCTGTGTCTCAAAGTATGCGTGAGAAAGGTTTGGTCTACAAACTTAACTTCGGCGTGGAACTGCCCCGTATTAAAAGTATTGCTTCTGCTTACGGGAAAGATCATGCCTTGGCGCAGGCACTTTGGAAAGAAGATATTCGCGAATGTAAAATATTGGCGGGATTGCTCCAGCCTGTCGACAGCTTCTTGCCCGAAATAGCGGACATATGGGTGGAGAACATCCGGAACATCGAGATTGCGGAACTTACCTGTATGAACCTTTTTCAGCATCTTCCGTATGCTCCTGCGAAGTCTTTTCACTGGATTGCCGCTGAAGATGAATATATGCAGGTCTGCGGTTTCCTTACCATTGCCCGGCTGTTAATGAAAAAAGGTGATATGAACGAACGGGTGGAGAATGAATTCCTTGACCAGGCAATATCGGCGTTCCTCTCAGGCTCTTATCATGTGCGCAATGCCGCGCTGACCGCTATCCGCCGTTTCATGCAGCACAGCGAGGAAAATGCGTTTCAGGTTTGCCGCAGGGTAGAAGGCATGGGAGATTCCTCTTCGGAGACAGAACGGCTGCTTTACAATCTGGTAAAGGAAGAGGTAGCGTTATGATAAAACGGTAAAGTGATAGAGTGCCGGCTACTTTACCATTCTCATCATTAATTTTTCTTTTTTTGTTTGCTTTCCGCAAAAAAGGCTTAACTTTGTTGGCTGTTAAAAAACTGCGCCTTTAAATGGAAAGTCAGAACGTGAAAGATACGGTTAGACAGATATTCACCGAATATCTCAATATGAACGGGCATCGCAAGACTCCCGAACGCTATGCCATACTCGACACTATTTATTCCATAGACGGCCATTTCGATGTTGACACGCTTTATTCGCTGATGGCAGACCAAGAGAATTTCAGAGTGAGCCGTGCGACGCTGTACAACACCATCATATTGCTTATCAATGCCCGGCTGGTTATCAAGCATCAGTTCGGAAATTCCTCTCAATACGAAAAATGCTATAACCGTGATACGCATCATCACCAAATCTGCACGCAGTGCGGCAAGGTTACCGAATTCCAGAACGAGGAATTGCAGCACGCCATTGAGAATACCAGATTGAGCCGCTTTAACTTGACGCATTATTCGCTGTACATGTACGGCTTGTGTAGCAAGTGCGACCGCGCAAACAAAAGAAAGAAGAAAAATAATAACCATAAGAAAGAGAAATGAAAGTAGACATTCTATTAGGATTACAATGGGGCGACGAAGGCAAAGGCAAAGTCGTTGATGTATTAACTCCGAGATACGATGTAGTGGCACGTTTTCAAGGCGGCCCGAACGCCGGCCATACATTGGAGTTTGAAGGTCAGAAATATGTGCTCCGTTCCATTCCTTCGGGAATCTTCCAGGGTGATAAGGTGAATATCATCGGTAACGGTGTAGTGCTCGACCCGGCGCTGTTCAAGGCGGAAGCGGAAGCATTGGAAGCATCCGGTCATAATTTGAAGGAACGCTTGCATATTTCCAAGAAAGCACACCTCATCCTGCCCACGCACCGCATTCTGGATGCTGCCTATGAAGCTGCAAAAGGAGATGCCAAAGTGGGAACTACCGGCAAGGGCATCGGTCCTACCTATACAGACAAGATTAGCCGCAACGGTGTACGTGTAGGTGATATCCTGCACGATTTCGACAAGAAGTATGCTGCTGCCAAAGCCCGTCACGAACAAATCCTGAAAGGCTTGAATTACGAATATGATTTGAGCGAACTGGAAAAGGCATGGTTCAAGGGTATCGAATACCTGAAGCAGTTCAAGTTTGTGGACAGCGAACATGAAATAAACGGTCTGCTGTCGGACGGCAAGTCTGTTTTGTGCGAAGGTGCGCAAGGTACGATGCTCGATATTGATTTCGGTTCTTATCCGTTTGTCACTTCTTCCAATACCATTTGTGCAGGAGCCTGCACGGGCTTGGGCATAGCTCCCAATAAGATTGGCGAAGTGTACGGTATCTTCAAGGCATATTGTACGCGTGTGGGTGCGGGTCCGTTCCCGACGGAACTGTTCGACAAGACCGGTGACCAGATTTGTACGCTGGGACATGAATTCGGTTCGGTAACCGGACGTAAGCGCCGTTGCGGATGGATTGACCTGGTAGCCTTGAAATATGCCATTATGGTAGACGGCGTAACCAAGCTCATCATGATGAAGAGCGATGTACTCGACTCATTCGAAACAATCAAAGCCTGTGTGGCATATAAGGTCAACGGTGAGGAAATCGATTACTTCCCGTTCGATATCGAAGGCGTGGAACCGGTGTACGTGGAATTGCCCGGCTGGCAGACGGATATGACAAAGATGCAGAGCGAAGACGAATTCCCCGAAGAATTCAATGCTTATCTGTCGTTCCTGGAAGAACAGCTCGGTGTGCCTGTGAAGATTGTATCTGTAGGTCCCGACCGCGAACAAACCATCGAACGCTATACGGAGGAATAACATAGATTGACAAATAGACAACCTTACGTACGGGTTACGCGAATTTTGTGGCTTCGATAACGGACTGTATAAATTCGGGTAACCCGTACTTTTTTTATTTATTACCATGAAAACACGTATTATCTCTTTATTGCTTCTGCTCTCTCTCTGCTCTTCCGGGAGGTCGCAACCTTATCAGCCTACGGCAGAAAACTTACAGTCGCGCCAGGAGTTCAGGGACAGCAAATTCGGCATTTTCCTCCATTGGGGGCTGTACTGCATGTTGGCAACCGGAGAATGGACCATGACCAATAATAACCTGAATTATAAAGAATATGCCAAATTGGCGGG
>UMCB01002945.1_pt1 | contig 10611 bp, 8 predicted proteins | sample 1964151 | NCBI WGS metagenome assembly UMCB01 (sample SAMEA4835960, study PRJEB28245) | human gut metagenome | biome: gut microbiome; material: fecal sample | place: Denmark | collected 2008
TGTGCGCGGCCACGCTGGCAGGGTGCTTGAACCGCTGGGCCCTCTGGGTATCCGGCTGGCCCGGGGCACAGATCTATTTTGACACTGCCTGCGCCGCCCTCGTCTGCCTGCTGCTGTTGGGGCTGGGGTGGCTGGCGTACCACTGGCGTGTCCGGCCGCGGGTGGCACTGCCCTGTCTGGTGCTGACGGCGGCGCTGGCCATCGGTTTGGGGAACGTCCTGAACCGGGAGATCGTCCGGGTGGAGCTGGCCGGGAGCCGGAACGCTCCGGCTGTGGTCATCACGCGGGGAGAGAGCGCCGTGGTGCTCTTCCGGGGTGGCAGCAGTACCCAGCAGGCGGTGGAAACGCTGCTCACCCAGCGGGGCGTGCGGGAAGTGGAAATGCTGGTAGACCTGCGGATGAACCCGCGGACGCCCTGCACGCTGGAAGCCAGAGAGCGGATGGCAGCAGACGAGATGCCCCGCTATACTACCCGCCGTGCCCACAGCAGCCCGGCAGAGCTGGAAGTGCTGCGAGTACAGAATGGCTGCATCGTCCGTATCACGGCGGCGGGGCGGCAGTTTGCTGCCCTGAGCGGGAGCGTCCCGTTGGCAAAGCCTGTCCGGGTTGACTGGCTGCTGGCAAGCCCGGCCCGCCCGGACGCGGTGCGGTACACAGACTGCCTGACACTGAGCAGTGCATACCGCTGGATGGAGGAAAACGCGGAAACAGAGACCGCCTCCTGCCTGGCGCTCCGCCCCGGCGGCGGGGAGCGGCTTTCGTGAGCGCTTTTCAAAGCGGGTGGAATATGGTAAAATAGCACTTGACAAAACAAAAAGGAGGCCAGCCTTTTGGCAACCGAAACAAAACTCCGGCAGCTGGCAGAGCAGGGCTGTGCGGTCTACTATTTTTATTCCAGCGAGCGGTATCTGGTGCGGCGGGCGGTGGCGGCTGCGTCCCAGCTGCTGGCAGCAGGGGAGGACGAAGAGACCACCGTGCTGGACGGAGCGACCCCGGGCATTGAGCCGCTCATCATGGCGGCGGGTACCATCTCGTTTTTTGGCACCCGGCGCGTAGTCGTCCTGCCGGAGATCGACCCAAGCGCTTACAGCGACAAAGACCTGGACGAGCTCTGCGAGACGCTGGGCAGTTTGGAAAACGCCGTGGTGGTGCTGGGCACCGTGTTTGACCTGGAACGCAATAAGCTCAAGCTGGGCAAGCGGGCGCAAAAGCTCATCAACCAGTGCAAAAAGCTGGGTTTTACCGAGGAGCTGGCCAAACCCAAGCCCTATGAGCTGAAAATCATGATGATCGAGCGGGCCAAGGAACAGGGAACAAACCTGCCCGAGGGCGCGGCCGGTGCTTTGCTGGAGCGCTGCGGCGAGGACCCGTTTCTGCTGGAAAATGAGGTGGACAAGCTCTGCGCCGTTTCCGGCTACAAGACCGTTACCACGGCCATGGTGGCCGAGATGGGCACGGTCAGCCTGGAAGCAGACGTGTTTGAGATGATCCGGATGATCACGGCCAAAAACGCCACGGGTGCCTGCAAAAAAATGCAGACACTGCTCCGCCTGCAGCAGGAGCCCATTGCCATTACAGCGGCCATGATCGGCAGCTATGTGGACCTGTACCGGGTCAAGCTGGGGGCGGTCCGGCGGAAAAACTACAGCACGGTCTTCAAGGATTTCGGGTACAGGGGGAGCGATTACCGGCTCAAGCGCTCGGCGGAGACAGCCGCCCACTACACGCTGCCCCAGCTGGAAGCCTGTATGCAGGTGCTGCTGGAGCTGGATAAAAGTTTGAAAAGCCAGCCTGTGGACGACGGGGTGCTGATGGAAACGGCCCTCTGCCGCCTGGCACTGGCGGGGAGCAGCCGATGAACGAAGCAAATTTTGTACACACCAGCCGGGTGCTGATCGTGGAGGGAAAATACGATGCAGCCCGGCTTTCCCATTTGACCGACGCCATGATCCTGCTGACGGACGGGTTTGCGATCTATAAGGACAAAAAGCGCCAGCAGCTGTTCAAGGCGCTGGCGAAGAAGAACGGCCTCATTCTGCTCACCGACTCGGACGCGGCAGGGTTCCGCATCCGCAACTACATCACCAATTTAGTAGGGGCGCAGAATGTGGTGCAGGCCTATGTCCCGGCCATCCACGGCAAGGAGAAGCGGAAACCCCAGCCCGGCAAAGAGGGGCTTCTGGGCGTGGAGGGCGTGGACGACGCCATTGTGGTCAAGATTCTGCGGGAAGCACTGGGCACGGAGGCCGATGCGGCAGTCCCCCGCCCGGAGGGACGGCAGATCACCTATACCGACCTGTACGATTGGGGCCTTTCCGGCACGGCAGGCAGCGCGGAGCGGAAAACAAAGCTCCTCAACGCGCTGGGCCTGCCGCCGCGCCTCTCCAAAAAGGAGCTGGTGGAGGCGCTGAACCGTCTGTACAGTTTTGAACAGTTGAATTCCATGCAAGAAACACTCTTTAAAGATGAAGAATAAGACGATTGAAAAACCCGGTAATCCGGCGGGGATTGTGCTATAATAGTAACATTATGCGCACTGGGTGTACGGAAACACCCGCAGGGCAAAAATCCGGCTGCACAAATCGGTGCGGCGGTGGAAGAAAGAGGAGAAAAATCATGGAACGAGAAAAACTCAAATCAAGACTTGGGTTTATCCTGCTTTCCGCGGGCTGTGCCATCGGCATCGGAAACGTATGGAAATTCCCCTACATGGCCGGCCAGGGCGGCGGCGGCGCGTTCGTGCTGTTCTATCTGCTGTTCCTGGTCATCTTGGGCCTGCCCATCATGAGCATGGAGTTTGCAGTGGGCCGCGCCAGCCACAAGAGTCCGGTGCGCGCCTATCAGGCACTGGAAAAGCCGGGCCAGAAATGGCACATCCACGGCTACTTTACCCTCATTGGCTGCTACTTGCTGATGATGTTCTACACCACCGTGGCCGGCTGGATGATGCATTACTTCTACATGACGGCTGCGGGCAAGCTCTCCGGCCTGACCGCGGATGAAGTGGCAAGTGCCTTTACCGAGATGCTGGCAAGCCCCGGCATCATGGCGTTCTGGATGGTCGTGGTGGTCGTGTTCGGCATCTTTGTCTGTGCCCGTGGCCTGCAGAACGGCTTGGAGCGTGTGACCAAAGTCATGATGATCGCTCTGCTGGTCATCATGGTCATCCTGGCCGTCAACAGCCTGTTCATGCCGGGGGCAGCTGAGGGCCTCAAGTTCTATCTGGTGCCGGACTTTGCCCGCATGAAAGAGGTGGGCGTCGTCAACACGCTGGTGGGTGCTATGAACCAGGCGTTCTTCACCCTGAGCCTGGGCGTGGGTGCCATGGCCATCTTTGGCAGCTACATTGGCAAAGAGCGCGCGCTGCTGGGCGAGTCCGTCCGTGTGGTGGTGCTGGATACATTCGTAGCCATTACGGCCGGCCTCATCATTTTCCCGGCCTGCTTTACTTATGGCGTGGACCAGACCTCCGGCCCCAGCCTCATTTTTATCACCCTGCCCAACATTTTTGCCAACATGGCCATGGGCCGGCTGTGGGGCAGCCTGTTCTTCCTGTTCATGGCGTTTGCGGCTCTCTCCACGGTGCTGGCCGTGTTTGAGAACATCATCTGCTGCGATATGGAGCTGATGCACTGGAGCCGCAAAAAGTCCAGCTGGGTCAACCTGTTCCTCATCATTGCCCTCTCATTGCCCTGCGTGCTGGGCTACAACCTCTGGGCCTGGGATGGCTTTGCCATCTTCGGCGGCGCCGTGCTGGATCTGGAGGATTTCCTCGTCAGCAACCTGTTCCTGCCGCTGGGTTCGCTGGTCTACCTGCTGTTCTGCACCTCCCGCTATGGCTGGGGCTGGGAGAACTACAAAAAAGAGGTCAACACCGGCGATGGCCTCAAAGTGCACGACTGGATGCGCGGCTACCTGACCTACGGCTTGCCGGTCATCGTGCTGTTCATCTTTGCATTTGGCCTGTACGATAAATTCCTGGCGTAACCCGGCAGCCGGGGCCGCTGCAAATGACCACTGACCCCTAAGAGGCGGCCCTCCTTCCCGGAGGACTGCCTCTTTTTGCTTCCACAGGAGGAAAATGACCATGTATATTCTGATCTGTGACGACGAGCCCGCGGTGGCCCGGCAGGTGGAACAACTTGCCCGGCAGCACCTGGAACAGCGGGGCATCCCGGTGCAGTGCGCCGTCTGCACCCGGGGCGAGGAGGTGCTGGCCCGGACGGACCTGGCCCAGTACCAACTGGCCCTGCTGGACGTGGACTTGGAGACCATGACCGGCATTGCACTGGGGCGGCGGCTCAAGCAGCAGAACCCGGAGCTGGTGCTGGTGTACATTTCAGCCTATTTGGAGTTTGCTCCTGAGGGCTACACGGTCCGCGCGTTCCGGTATCTCCTCAAGCGGGATATGGAGCGGATGCTGCCCAGCTGCCTGGACGCCGTGCTTGCCGAGCACAGCCGGGAGTGCCGGACGCTGCCCATCCGGCAGGGGCGGCGCGAGACAGAGGTACCGCTGGATCAGATCTATTATCTGGAGAGCGACCTGCGCAAAATCAATGTCTATGGTGAGACGCTCCACAAGCCGCTCTGCTCCTACTACGGCAAACTGACGGACCTGCCCGCCTCCCTGCAGGAAGACGGTTTTTTGCGGGTTGGGCGCAGCTTTGTGGTCAACATGCGGTATATCCGGCAGATCAGCAATTATAAAGTGATGCTCCAGAACGGCGTGGAACTGGGCGTCAGCCGGAACGGCTATGCAGCCATCCGGGGCGCTTATCTGGAGTGGAAAGGGCAGTTTGGCGATGAGCTATGAGTTGAAGATGAAGCTGCTGATGCACCTGGTCTGCATCGTGCAGTGGGGCGTGTTTGCCCTCATCCACTGGGAGATGCTGGGCAAAGGCAAGTGGAAACATCCCTTTGCCTGTACGGCGCTGGCATTGTGCGGGATGCTGGTAATTTCGCTCTGGATCGATTTCGGCTTTTTCAATGCCGCTTCCATTGCGTTCAACGTGCTGTACCTGCTGGTGACATCGGCGTTTTTTGGCGGGACCATCCGCCAGAAGCTGATGTCCTGCATGACCAACGGCGTGGTCTGCCTGCTGACGGAAAATACAGTCATATATCTCTATACCTATATCGAAGCGGTTCCGCCTGCGCAGGTGATCCGGCAGCCGCTGGGCGTTCTGCTCATGGCAGCGGCGATGTTCATAGTGGGTGGCATCACGGCTCAGATGGCAAGGCACTGGGGCCAGAAGCAGGCGCTGGAACCGCTGCAGCTGGTGGTTGCCATGTTCTTCCCGGGGGTGGTCGTGGTGCTCAACATGCTGCTGATGGTCTCGGGCGGCCGGTTCGATGCCACCCAGTTCAGCGTGCTGTTTACGGTGGGGCTCACGGTGGCGGTGTTGGTGCACCTGCTCTTTGTCCAGATGCTCAACGAGCAGGTGGTGCAGAAAAAGGATTCTCAGTACCGTGCCACATTGGAGCAGGAGCGGGCGGAAGCCCTGATGGAATCCTACACCACCCAGCGCCGCCTGACCCATGAGTTTGCCAACCATCTCGAAGCACTGAGCCTGATGCTCCAGCAGAACGATGTGGCCGGGGCCCGCGGCTACCTGACCTCCATCAGCAAGACCATCCAGATGAACAGTGCCATCCTCAATACCCACAACCCCCTGCTGGACGCTCTGCTCAGCAAAAAGTACGAGGAAGCAGCCCGGAAAGGGGTCATGATGTACTTTGACCTCTCAGACCTGAAAGACATCCCGCTGGATCGGACGCATCTGGTCATCGTGGTGTCCAACCTGCTCAACAATGCCATTGAGGCGGCGGCACAGGCGGCCCCGCCCGAGGTGCATGTCCGGATGAAAAAGACGGAGGGAGAGCTGGTGATCTCGGTGCGCAACCGGGTCAGACAGAATGTGGAGATCCCGGAGGGGCAGCTGCCCCGTTCCACCAAGCGCGAACCTGGCCACGGCATGGGGCTGGCCAATGTCTGTGCGGTGCTGGAGGCGCACAACGCCGAGTACACCCTCAGCTGCCGGGACAACTGGTTCCGCTTTACCTGCGCGTTCCCGACCAACGGAATATGACATCCTGAGATGCAGAATATGACAACTCCCGTGCAATGGCGGCACAAATCTGATATGATAAAGGCAGTAAAGGCGACCTGAGCGGGAATGGCGCTTTGATTGCGGCCGGATTTTTCCGGGGCGTCTGCTGATGCATAAGGCCCTGCGATGCGTGTGTGCAGGGCCTCTGGCCTTTGCTTTCCAAAAGTCTGACGAAGCTCTTGGCGGCAGTCTGGGGATTGCTGTACATAGAGAACTTGACCGCTGTGTGGCTTGCGGCGGGCGGCACCGTGTGTGGGAACGGGGTGCTGCCCGGCGGGGCTATGTGGTTTTGCAGGTCAAGAGCTTCGCCGGGCTTTTTCTTTTTTACCGTTTTGTCATATTTCACGGTTTGTTTCTTGTTTTTTCGCCGGGTGCATGGTAAAATTAAGATATTCTTGAACAAGAAAATTCACAAAACTTTAAATTTTACAGTTAAAATACCCGGAAAGAAAGTGGGCGGAGCAGATGCGAAACAAACGGGCCGGAAAGGCTGTGGCAGCGTTGGCCATGGGAATTGTGGTGGCCGCGGGTCTGGTGGCTGTGGGCGCAAAGGAATCCGGCCCCAGCCTGACGTATCATGAGCTGCTGGTGCTGGCCGGGGATAAGACTCAGGCGGCCTCCGCGAAGCAAGACCTGGAAGCAGCGTCTGGCCTGCCGGAAGCCATCGGGGAAGAAGCGGTCGCTGTCAGCAAGTTAAAAGAAGAGCTGGAAGAGATCGACGCGGAAAACAGCGCTTCCAGTGAGGCCGGGCCGGAAGAGATGCCGGAGTCCGAGGCGGCTGCCTCGGAAGAAAGTGCCTCGACGGAGAGCACCGCCCCGGAGGATTCCTCGGCCTCGGAAGCCGCCGCGTCTTCCGTGCCATCCAGTGCGGCGGAATCCCATGCCGTGTCCGAAGCCGCCAGTGCCCCGTCCAGTACAGCGGCCAGCAGTGCCCCCACTGCAGAGGAACTCTGTGACCAGCAGGTCGCGGAGTATATCCGCCAGATCGAGCAGCTGCAGGCCCGCAGTGAAAAGCGGCTTTACAGTATTATGCTGTCGGCCTATAGCGAGTATATGTCTCACCCGGTGGAGGAGCGGAGCCTTGTGACGAAAGTGTCTGCGGTCCTCTCCAAGAGCGGGGAGCTAACGGCCGCCCAGAACCAGTGTGACGCGGAGTTTGCGCAGATCATGGCTGCCATGCGGAAGACCCTGCGAGAAAATGGCCGGGATGAGAGCATTGCGGATGAGGCGGAAAAAACCTATAAGCAGAAGAAAAACGCCCTCATCAAGGAACTGACCAGCCAGGCCTACAGCGGCGGCGACGGCAGCGGCCAATCCGGCAAATGGCTGGCCGAGCACGCCGATGGAAACATCGTGGACTGAGATGGAAATAAGAAAAACAGCGCCGCTGCGGCTCTGGGAGAATTTCCTGAGAAATGCAGCGGCGCTGTTTTGCAGATGAAACACTTTCGTGTCCTGAACTTCACGAAAATCGATTTACAAACCTGAAGAGATATATTATAATAAAATCGCTGTGTTTCGATATAACACAACCAAAGGAGGAAAACTTGGTGCTGGTTACTTTGATTGAGAGCGTTTACAATTTTTTGTGGGGAGATCTGCTCACTCTGCCGTTGGGCGGGGTGACGCTCAACCTCTCCCTTATGGTCATCCTGCTGTTTACGGCGGGCATCTATTTCACACTGCGCACCCGGCTGCTTCCGATGCGGCTGTTCCGGGATATGCTGGACGCTGTCTGCGAGAAAAAGCAGGGGAAGCAGGGCGGCCTTTCGTCGCTCCAGACGCTGGTGGTCTCCACCGCTACCCGGGTGGGTATGGGCAACCTCGTTGGCGTGGTGGCGGCGGTTTCCGTGGGTGGTGCAGGGGCCGTGTTCTGGATGTGGGTCACGGCGCTGCTGGGGGCGTCCACTTCCTTTGTGGAGTCCACGCTGGCGCAGAAATATAAGGAGCCTGATCCGCTTTATGGCGGCTGGCGCGGCGGCCCGGCGTTTTATCTGCACAAGCTGGCAGAGCGCAAGCGGGGGAAACTGCTCAAAAAATCTGTTGTGGCATCGCTGTTTGCAGTGTCCGGACTCATCTGCTGGTGCGGCATCAGCCAGGTTATCAGCAACTCGGTGAGCGAGGCGTTTTCCAATGCGTTTTCCATTCCGCCGCTGGTGACGACCCTTGCGCTTACCGCGCTGGCGGCAGTCATCGTCCTGCGGAAAGATGCAACGGTCAAGAGCCTGGATGTGATTGTTCCCATCATGGCGGGCTGCTATTTCCTCATGACGCTCTATGTTGTTTTCACCAATCTGTCGCAGCTGCCCGGCGTGCTTGCCCGTATTTTCTCGGAGGCATTTGGCCTGCGGCAGGCGGCCGCTGGCGGCTTCGGAGCCGTGGTTATGAATGGCGTCAAGCGAGGCCTTTTTTCCAATGAAGCAGGTTCCGGTTCTGCTCCCTGCGCGGCGGCGGCTGCCGAGTGTGACGACCCGGTCAAGATGGGATTGGTGCAGGCGCTGGGCGTTCTGATTGACACCATCGTGATCTGTAGCTGTACCGCTTTTGTAATGCTGCTAGCGCCGGAAAGCGTGACCGCTGGGCTGCAGGGCATGAATCTGTTACAGGCAGCGATGCAGTACCATCTGGGCGGCTTCGGAGTGGTGTTCATTGCCGTCACGCTGGCACTGTTCAGCTTCTCAACGTTTATCGGGATTTTGTTCTATGCACGATGCAACGTGGCTTATCTCTTTGGCGACCATTGGGGCTGGCAGACCGCCTATAAGCTGCTGGCACTGGCGATGATGCTGGTGGGCGGTATGGCAGCCTATACGGTCGTATGGGATTTGGGCGATGTGGGCATCGGCCTGATGACCATTTTCAATATGATCGCTCTTTACCCCTTGTCCGGCGAAGCTTTGACCGCTTTGCAGGAATATGAGAAGAAAAAGCACCTGAAATAAAGATCACGGAAATAGAAGAAATAAAGACACCGCACCCTGCTTGTAAGATGAAAGCCAGGGTGCGGTGCCTTTTTTGCTGGAGGAAAATGAGAGATAGAGGGGCATTCGATCGGCTTAATTGCTGAAAAGTATAAGTTTGTCAGAAGAGAAGCACAGGAACTTATGGAATGAGAAACCGCTGATGATTCAGAACCGATAAGAAATCAGACGATTTGTAAAGAAAGCTCAAGCTGATGCGATTTTTTTTAGATAGTAATATAATGAGGACAAGGCGAAAACTATTGATTGTTGACGAGACACGTGATAAAATAATATGAGACTTAAAATGTGAAATAATGTCATTTGATAAAATACAAAATATATTTATTGCTGACAGGATAAAGCGGAATGTTAAATCAATTGAACGATACGCATGAATATTGAATACAAATTTCGTCAACAAATATTGTCAGATTTCTGAATTCGGAGACTTAAAATGAAATGACTGCACGGGAGAAAAGGAAAAATGAATGCGGTGAGTTTAGAGAATAAAACAATTTTAGTCACAGGGGAGTGTGAAATAATACGCGGCTGTCATAATAGGAACAAGGGCACGGCAGAGAATGAAAGGCTCCGCGACCCGAAGTTCATATTTTCTTACCCGAAGAATGAACGATTGATCTTTCTGTGTGGCAGAAATGCCGCTCAGAAAGAAATCTCGACCATGAGGGTGGGGTGACAGGCAGCGGACAGGTGTACGAACCTATCCGCTCTTTGTGTTGGCCGAGATGTTGATGAAGAAATTGAGTGGGATTGTGGGAAAGATTTATGAGTAAAAAACTTGCGATTGCAATGTTCGGACAGAAGCGATTATCGAGAGAAGGTGGAGTAGAGATTGTTGTCAAAGAGCTCTGCACCCGAATGGCACAGAAGGGTTGTGATGTAACTTGCTACAATAGAGCAGGCCATCATGTGAGTGGTGCAGAATATGACGATGCTGGTAAAACGGAGTACGAGGGAATCCGTCAGAAGTCTGTTCCGACCATTGAACGGCGTGGACTTGCAGCGGTAAGCTCTTCCTTTTTCGCAGCACTTTGTAGTGCATTTGGAAGATACGATGTGGTGCATATCCATGCAGAAGGACCGGCGTTCTTTGCATGGCTGCCGAAGATGTTTGGGAAAAGAGTTGTTGTTACCGTCCATGGCATTGATTGGCAGCGCGAGAAATGGCAATCAGGACTTGGCTCTAAGTTTATCCACCAAGGCGAAAAAAATGCTGCGAAATATGCGGACGAGGTCATTGTTCTGAGCAAAGGAGTGCAGAAGTATTTCTTGGAGACCTATGGAAGGGAGACGCATTTTATCCCTAATGGTGTCAATCGGCCAGAGGTTCGGGAGGCAAGGCTGATCAAGGATCATTTTGGACTGGAAAAGGATTCCTACATATTGTTCCTCGGTCGTCTGGTGCCGGAGAAGGGGATTCGATATCTGGTTGAGGCATTCAAGAATGTCAAGACGGATAAAAAGTTGGTCATCGCAGGCGGCTCCAGCGATACGGATTCCTTTATGGAGGAATTGAA
>UMCB01027164.1_pt1 | contig 10471 bp, 10 predicted proteins | sample 1964151 | NCBI WGS metagenome assembly UMCB01 (sample SAMEA4835960, study PRJEB28245) | human gut metagenome | biome: gut microbiome; material: fecal sample | place: Denmark | collected 2008
GCGGAAGAACGCCGCACGGTGCGGCACAGGGCGAACGGGCGGGTGTTTACTGCCCGTCCTTGTGGCTCAGATCATGGTATGCGTTTATGTGGTAGGCCTGTTCGAGAATGTGTTCCAGCAGGAAACGGATTCTGTCCGCCGCCTCCCGGTCCAGTTCCTTTGCGCGGGGATTCCGCAGAATCTGGCGGATATTGGAGTCGATCTTGTTGACTTCCTCGTGGAGCCGAAACCTGATCCGGCTGGGTCTTTCCACGATCTCGCTCTCTGCAATGAGCTTGCGGAAATAGGTGGTGACCGGCAGGCGGGTCAGTTCCCGATAGCGTTCCAGCCTTTGAAATTGTTCCTCTGTCATCCGGACAGAGATGCTTTTGCTGTTGTCCCGCAGTTTCCCTCTGGGAAGCGGCTTTTTGCGCTTACGGCGCATGGGTGAATCCCTCCTTCCTGACCTCGTATGCTGCCTGGGCAATGTCCTTCAGACAGTCGAGTGCTTGCTGGAGCCCCTCTGCCGTGCCATATCCGCTGTTGAAGGCACGAGCCACGGTGTTGATCTCCCGCCCCTTCTGATTGAGCAGGCAGAGAAAGTCCGACATGATGCCGTTCCGACTGATGATGGGACGATTGCCGGCGAGCTGCTCCATAAGCCATGCGTTGGCAGACAGCCCTGCCGCCCTGCTTCGTTCCATGAGCCGGTTGTATTCTTTGGCACTCATGCGGACGCAGGTCCGATGTGTCTGTTTGTTCATAAACCACCTCCAGACCGCTTCCGGCAATGTTGCCGAGAGCGGTTTTCTGTTTTTTCAGATACCCCCTCACTACCCCTCCCGAAAAAACAGCATGGTGAATAACAAAAAATCCAAAAATTTTGCAAAAAAAATTGAAATCCAGGGTGTGCAATAGACACCCTCGCCGTCCAATCAAGGGTGTCTTATTGACACCCAAAGCGAAAAAATCGGCAGACAGACCCTTATAAAGTCTATCTGCCGATGGTAACATACCACAAATCTAAGAAGGAGGCTCGGAACATGATGTATGCTGTTTTATCATTGGGGCTGGCGCTGCTGGGCGGGATCGTCCGTCTGGCACAGGTGCTACGGTTGTCTGCGCCGCTGCTGTACGGTGCACTGGTAATCACGGTATTCCGCCCGTGGTATCTGGCCCATACCGCTCTGGCGGACGGCATTTTCCTTGTGCTGGTGGGTCTTGCGGCGCTGTCATGGGTGGTGACGCTGATTCGAGCGGTGCGGGAGACGATCTGGTAAAGTAAGGGTTGGCAAGATTGCCAACCCTTACTTTCAGACAACCTTGTCAAAAAGTCTGACCGGGTTCGGTGAATTCACCGAACCCGGTTTTCAGCGTCTACCGCTTTTGACAATGTTGTCTGAAGCGCTTTAGGGCAGTCCGCTGTGATCGGGTTCGGCCATATTGCCGAACCCGATTTTTACACTCACTTTCCGGCAATGCTGCCGAGAAGTTCCCGCCCGCGGGCGGCATGGGGGACTGGGGTTTACCCCAGCAAGCAGTATTTTGACATCAAAATGCGATGCTTGCGTCAACGCCGCCACAGGCGGCGTTGGTATCTCAAAGGTGCCGATAATACTCCTTATGAGAAAATCGGCGATGAAGTGCGGTCGCTGGCGGATGAGGTACCGTTCGACATCCCCGATTCGTGGGAGTGGGTGCGTATTCGCTCCTTGGGAGAGATTGTGCGCGGTAGCGGCATAAAGCGGAACGAAACAGTTCAACAGGGTCTCCCGTGCGTCCGCTACGGTGAGCTCTATACAACCTATCAGACATTGTTCACTTCAGCTGTTTCATTTATTGCCCCTGATCTCTACGAGAAATGTAAGCATTTTTCGTATGGCGATGTGCTCATGACTCTTACCGGCGAGAATAAGCCGGATATAGCTAAAGCTGTAGCGTATTTAGGAACAGAGCCAATTGCCGCAAGCGGCGACCTTGCTTTTTGGACTCAGCATGGCATGAACCCGCTTTTTCTTTCATACATTATGGCTTCGCCGTATATAATCGCCCGCAAAGTAGCTTTAGCAACCGGCGACATAATCGTTCACATCTCAGGAGACAAGCTGGGAACGATACTGCTTCCCGTCCCGCCGCTTGCCGAGCAAGAAAGAATTGTAGCTTGTATCCAAGAAGCTGAACTGGTCATTGAGAATTACGCAATTAAGGCAACAGCTCTCCAAAAACTACAGGATTCTTTCCCAGAAGCCCTAAAAAAGTCCATCCTGCAAGAGGCAGTCCAGGGCAAGCTGGTACCGCAAGACCCATCCGACGAGCCTGCAGAGGCTCTGCTGGAGCGTATCCGGGCGGAGAAGCAGCGGCTCATCAAGGAAGGCAAAATCAAAAAGGACAAGCACGAATCTGTCATTTTCAGACGGGATAATTCTCATTATGAAAAGCGAGGTTCCGAAGAGGTCTGCATTGATGATGAGATCCCGTTTGAGATACCAGAGAACTGGGCTTGGTGTCGGGCTTCCAGTTTAGGGACAATGAACAGAGGGCGTGGCATCAAACGAACAGAAACTGTTGCCCAAGGGTGCCCGTGCATTCGATACGGGGAGATTTACACCACCTATGAAACCTCCTTTGATTCAGCAGTCTCCTTTGTCCCTGATACGCTCGATAAGGATTGCTTGCATTTCTCCTCCGGCGATGTAGTGTTCACATTGACGGGTGAAAATAAAGTGGACATTGCTAAAACAGTGGCGTTTCTCGGAGACGGACAAATTGCGGCAGGTGGCGACTTGGCTTTCTGGACGCATCATGGAATGAATCCGCTGTATCTGGTGTACTATATGGCTTCGCCGTATTGCATCGAGCTTAAACGCAGGACGGCGACAGGTGACATTATCGTACACATTTCGACATCAAAGGTCGGCGATTTCCTTGTTCCCGTTCCTCCAATTAAAGAGCAGAACCGAATTGTATCAGCGATTGAACAGCTTTTTGCTGTGGCTTCTACTTTGTAAAGTTCTCATTATGAGAAGTTGGACGGTGTGGAGCGCTGTATCGACGATGAACTCCTATTTGAAATACCCGATTCTTGGGAGTGGGTACGGCTCGGTACTGTTTTGGAAATAGCACGAGGAGGTTCCCCACGTCCGATCCAGCAATATCTTACGACCGAGCCGGACGGAATAAACTGGATCAAAATCGGTGATACGGACAAAGGCGGGAAGTACATTTACAAAACAAAGGAGAAAATCCGCCCGGAAGGGGTTGCAAAAAGTCGCATGGTTCATAGCGGTGACTTTTTGCTCACAAACTCAATGAGTTTCGGACGCCCCTATATTCTCAAATCTGACGGTTGTATCCACGACGGTTGGCTCGTTTTGTCGAATAGATTTGAATGCTACTCTGTGGATTTCCTATATTACATTCTTTCTTCGCCGTTTGCGTACTACCAGTTCTGTGATAGCGTCAGTGGTGCTGTGGTAAAAAATTTGAACAGCGATAAAGTTGCAAATGCACTCTTTCCACTCCCTCCACTTAGCGAACAGAAACGGATTGTTCAGCGGATTGAAGAGCTGCTCCCGCTGGTCAAAGGGTTGTAAAAGGAACACGGTATAATATCATAGTGAAAGGAGGTCTTTCACTATGATAGAAGAATTCGAAAGACACTTGAGGGGCACAAACCTCTCGGAAAACACGATATCCTCGTACCTTTTTGCCATTCGGCAATACAGCTCGCAGTACGACGGTATCACGAAAAAGAACCTGCGGGCGTATAAGGTGTGGTTGATAGAGAACTACAAGTCTAAGACCGTCAATCTGCGTCTGAGGGCAATCAACTGCTACTTGGAGAGCATTGGCAAAGAAAGCTGGAAAATACCGTTTGTGCGAGTGCAGCAGAAAGCCTTTCTGGAAAATGTCATCAGCGAGGCCGATTATGAGTATTTCAAAACCTGCCTCAAACGGGATGACGAGCTGTTCTGGTATTTTGTCATACGCTTTCTGGCCGCAACCGGCGCACGGGTCAGTGAGCTCATACAGATCAAGGTGGAACACATCAAGCTGGGGCATTTGGATTTGTGCTCGAAGGGCGGTAAGCTCCGACGAATATACATACCAAAAGCTCTGCAAAATGAAGCCCTTTCTTGGCTGAACGATAAGCACCAAGAAAGCGGCTTCATTTTTTTGAACAAATACGGGGACAGAATCACTACCAGAGGTATCTCCGGGCAGTTAAAAAAGCTGGCAGTCCGGTATGGCATTGACCCTGTGGTAGTATACCCACACTCCTTCCGTCACCGCTTTGCAAAGAGCTTCTTGGAGCGCTGCAACGACATCGCTTTCCTTGCTGACCTTATGGGACATGAAAGTATAGAAACCACCCGCATCTATCTCCGCAAAACCTCGACCGAACAACGAGCTATCGTTGATGAAGTCATAGACTGGTAAAGAAAGAGCATACCCCGTGCGTATAACCACGAGGTATGCTCTTTTTAGGATTGCTGGATAATTGCTGCAATTCCTTCAAAAGCAGATACAATACGACGCTGCTCGTTAGTTGGCGGTAGCGGCACTAAAATGGAATTGAGCTTTTCCTGGTTCATTTTTGGCTGAGCGGTACCGGTAACATACGGAGCAAGGTTTGTTGCATTTATGAAGAGCGCTATATAGCGTAAATCAACGCCTGCAACGGCGTCAATGACATGGGCATGATTATTTACCCAGTATTGACCGGAAGCGATAAAAGCGATTGGCTTACTTCGCAAGAGGAGATTTGCCCCATCTTCGCCGACGAGGAGCAGAGGTTTATCGAATAAATACCGATCCACCTTATCAATGACCCCAGATGCCCCGTAATAATCGTACTTTTTATCAAGTTTTTCGCGCTGGGAAACTGACAGAGGAATGCGTTCTGCATCTCTATTTACGAGAGCTGTTCCAAACCGGACCCAGCACCAGTTTTCGGGTATTTCAAAGGGCGTTTCATCGTCGATACAGCGCTCCACACCGTCCAACTTCTCATAATGAGAATTATCCCGTCTGAAAATGACAGATTCGTGCTTGTCCTTTTTGATTTTGCCTTCCTTGATGAGCCGCTGCTTCTCCGCCCGGATACGCTCCAGCAGAGCCTCTGCAGGCTCGTCGGATGGGTCTTGCGGTACCAGCTTGCCCTGGACTGCCTCTTGTAAAATCGACTTCTTGAGGGACTCAGGGAAGGCTTCCTGCATTGCTGTGGTTTCATCGTATACTACGCCATAGTTCTTCACTACTGGTAGGACTTCCGACAGTTTCGCCAAAATACGGCGTTGCTCATCAAGGGGAGGAATTGGTGTTAGATACGCTTTGATGGTCGCTGTGGCAAGTTCCTTCTGCTTCGTAGTACCGTCTGCCTGATCTTCTATAACGCTTTGTACGCTTGGATTGGCAAAGTAGTAGTACAAGTATTCCGGGAGAACAAACTGTTTCAGGGGGCGTATAACGGTGACATGGCTATCAGCAACAGCCAGCTCATACGGATTAGCTGCGGTTTTGTAAATAGCCATTCGTCCAAGTGTGCCAAGGCCAGTAGAGTTCCACATTAGGTCGTTGTCCTGCAAAAGACGCTCAGGCCCATAGGAGGACAGAGAATTCGGCTCAATAAACTGTGCCTTTTCAATCGAAAAACCGCTCCATTGATTGCACTTTTGGGCGACAACGGGGTACTTTTTGATTGGAGAATACTTCGGTGACTTTCCACGCTGGATGTACTCACAGACATCAATGAGCCGCACCCACTCCCACGAATCGGGGATTTCAAACGGTACCTCATCCGCCAGCGACCGCACTTCATCGCCGATTTTCTCATAAGGAGTATTATCGGCACCTTTGAAAATGACGGAGGGGTTCTTTTCACGCTTGATTTTCTTTTCTTTGATGAGCCGCTCCTTCTCCGCACGGATGCGTTCCAGCAGAACGCTGGCGGGCTCGTCATTCGGGTCCTGCGGCACGAGCTTGCCTTGAACAGCCATCTGGAGAATTGAGTTTTTCAGTTGCTGCGCAGTCATTCGTCGCCCTCCTCCGTAATGTCGATGCCAAGGATGTCGGTGATCTGGGCAAGGATGCGGTCGATGTCAGCGTTCAAGCTGGCCCGCTTTTCCTGGTACTGCTGAATCAGTTCTTTTGGCGGCAGGATCTCCTCCTCTTCGTGAGGATAGCCGCAAAGGTCAATGTTATAGCTCCGTGCTTTCAGTTCCTCGACGGTGTACTTCTTCGCCTTGTCGAAGCCGTCGATAGTGATTTCCTCACGGTTGTCCCACCACTCAACAGTCGGGGCGAAGTGCTCCAGCTTCATGGGCTTCGTTTTGGAGAAGTTCTTGTATCCCTCCGGCATATCCAGACGATAGAACCAGGTCTCCGTCGTGGGATGCGTCCGGTCGAAGAAAAGGATGTTTGTTGTGATAGAGGTGTACGGCGCAAACACGCTGTGCGGCATACGGATGACCGTATGGAGATTGAACTCGGACAGCAGTTTTTCCTTGATCGCCATTTTTGCGTTATCCGTGCCGAACAGGAAGCCGTCCGGCAGAATAATGGCGCACCGGCCGTTCTGCTTCAGCCGATACATGATGACAGACATAAAGAGGTCTGCGGTTTCGCTGCTACGAAGGTCAGCCGGGAAATTCTGTTTCACGCCCTCTTTTTCGTTGCCGCCATAAGGAGGATTCATCAGAATGACATCGAAGCGGTCGCTCTCCTTGTACTCACGCACATTCTTTTCCAAACTGTTGCCGTGGATGATGCGAGGATTGTCGATGTCGTGGAGCAGCATATTTGTGGCGCACAGAAGGAATGGCAGCGCCTTCTTTTCGATACCGTAGATGGAGTTGCTGTAAACCGTTCTGTCCTCGACAGTCTGCACCTGGGCGTCCAGCACCTTCAGCGCAGAGGTAAGGAAGCCGCCTGTACCGCATGCGAAGTCCGCAATGGACTCGCCGAGCTTCGGCTTGATCATCTGCACCATGAAGTCCGTGACCGCACGGGGCGTATAGAATTCACCGGAGTTACCGGCGCTCTGCAAACTGCGGAGAATCGTTTCGTAGATCTCGCCGAAGGCGTGACGGTCCTCGTACTCTTCAAAGTCGATCTCGTCAATGACATTGATAACCTGGCGGAGCAGGATGCCGTCCTTCATGTAGTTATTGTTGTCCTCGAAGGCGGTGCGGACGATGATCTGGCTCATGGGTGTATTCTCATCGATTGCGATGGCCTTGAGGGTCGGGAACAGCTTTCCGTTCACGAAGTCCAGAAGCGCATCGCCGGTGAGAGCCTTGCCATCCTTGTGGTCTACGGCCCAATTGCGCCAGCGCAGCTCCTCAGGGATGATGGAGGTGTAATTCTCGTCGTAAAACTCCCATATCTCTTCCTTGGCGTCATACACCTTCAGAAAGAGAATCCAAACCATCTGCTCGATACGCTGGGCATCGCCGTTGATGCCTGCGTCATTGCGCATGATGTCCTGCAGTCGTTTTACCAGGTTATTTAAACTCATAGCTTATATCTCCTTACGCAGCGTAGATTTCCTTCTGCAAATCACGGATGGCTTGAATGTATCCGTTTTTGCCGCCGAACAGCTTTGCAATCTTCATGGGGGTGCCGAATTTGCGGAACGGGTCATTGGACAGGATTTCGAGGTTCTCGATGTCCTGAATGCCCTCGTTCATGTATTTGTCCAACAGCGCACTCAGAACTTCCTGTGCCAAGCCGGAATACTTGTAGAGGTATCCACGCTTGCGGACATTGTTTGCCCGCTCTGCCTTCGTCAGCGGTGCCTTGTCGTAGGCAATGTGGCAGATTAGGTCAAAATCGTCGATGTCCTTATTGCCTGATGCCTCGCGCAGCGCCTCTAGCAGAACGCCACGCTCCTGGAGTTCATCAATAATTGCCTGTTTCTTCTCCTCGGAGTTCCAGGCACGGAGGAACGAATCCAGGGTGGCATACTCACCGAGAATGTTCTTCTTGGAGTAATCCGTCACGCTTTCCGTGATGAGCTTACCGTCCTTGTCGTAGTATTGGACTCGCTCGTTCAAAATCGTGACCTCGACACCACGCACCCGGTATTTATGCTTCTTTTCAGGCGGATCGTCGGTGTCCCCGCAGGGACCGGGAGTCGGGGCGGGCGGCTTCGGCGGATCGATGGTCGGCTCTTCGCCGGGATCATCGTCGTCATCAATGATAGAGATCGGGTCTCCATCGAATTCCGGGTCTGCGAAAAGTCGGCAGGCGTTGCGGAAATCCATAATGGTGAAATACTCTTTGCCATAATCGGGCTTGAGTCGTGTACCACGACCGATGATCTGTTTGAACTCGGTCATGGAGTTTATGTTGTTGTCCAAAACGATGAGCCGGCATGTTTTGCAGTCCACGCCAGTTGTCATCAGTTTGGAAGTCGTAACGATCACGGGATATTTGCTATCCTCTGCGATGAAGTAGTCGAGCTGCGCCTTGCCCTCGGCGTTGTCGCCGGTAATGCGCATGACATACTTGGCGTTCTCAGCCACAAGGTCGCTGTTCTCATTCACGAGCGCCTGCCGCATACGCTCTGCATGGTCTATATCCACACAGAATACGATGGTCTTGGCAAAGCAGTCGTTCTCCTTCAAAAAGCGAGTAATACGTTTTGCAACGGCATTGGTACGCTCATCAATGATGAGGTTCTTGTCGTAGTCCTTGGTATTGTACTCACGGTCATCAATCTCATAGCCGTAGATATCCCGCTGTCCCGCTGTGGGACGCCAGCCTTCCAGATCTTTGTCCAGACCGACACGGAGAACTTTGTACGGCGCAAGGAAACCGTCGTCGATACCTTGCTTCAGACTGTATGTATAGATGGGTTCGCCGAAGTAAGAGATATTGGATACCTCTTTCGTTTCCTTCGGCGTAGCCGTCATGCCGATCTGGGTGGCGCTGTGGAAGTATTCGAGTATTCTGCGCCAGCGGGAATCCTCCTTGGCACTGCCACGGTGACACTCATCGATGACAATAAGGTCGAAGAAATCCGGCTGGAATGCACGGAACGGCTCTTCATTCTCATCACCGGCCAACTGCTGATAAAGGGACAGATACAACTCATAGGAGCTGTCCAGCTTTTTGCCCTCGATTTTCGTCATGACCTTTGCAAAAGGCTTGAAGTCCTGTTGCATGGTCTGGTCGACAAGAATGTTGCGGTCAGCAAGGAACAGGATCTTTTTCTTTCGGCCGGATTTCCAAAGGCGATGAATAATCTGGAACGCAGTATAAGTCTTGCCAGTGCCGGTCGCCATAACGAGGAGAATGCGGTCTTGCCCACGGGCAACCGCATCAACGGTGCGGTTGATGGCGATGCGCTGATAGTAGCGAGGGGTCTTATCACCCAGCTGGAAATAGTACGGCTCGGTAATAAGTTGTTCCTGCTCCGGCGTGAAATGCTCGTCGCCGATGTGCCGCTGCCAGAGATCATACGGCGAGGGAAACTGCTCCAACATCAATTCACGCTCTTTGCCGGATTTCATATCGTGTTCCAAGAAACCGTCGCCATTTGAGCTGTACACAAACGGGATGTCCAGCACCTCGGCATATTCGATGGCCTGTTGCATCCCGGCTCCGACACTGTGTCTGTTATCCTTTGCCTCGACGATAGCCAAAGGAATATTGGGCTTGTAGTAAAGCAGATAGTCTGTGCGCTTTCTCTTTCCCCTGGCTGTGACATTTCCGCGGACGATGACACGACCGTCCGTGAAGTTGTACTCCATTTTAATTTGCTTAAGTTTATCCCAGCCTGCGCTCTCAATCGCTGGAGTAATATACTGTAACTTGATATCTTCCTCAGTCATCTCGTGTTTCGTCATAAGTTCGCTCACAGTGCCCCTCCTTTCAACTTCCGATAAGGTGCAATTATGGGAAGTTCCTTTTATACACATAGATTGTACCAGAATGCAGCCTCGTTTTCAACGAAAAGCCACTGACCCTGAATAATTCAGAGTCAGTGGCTTTTTCAATGCTACTTGAACGGTAATTTGAAATGTTGTCCTTATGCGTAGGTAACTTTGGGCCCGGGGGTTTTCTTTGTCTACAGGAACGCATAATAGCGGTACAGCGTCCCCTCCTGGTTCAGGCCGTGGGGAGAACCGTTCACCCGGAACCCATCTTCCGTAATAATCACGCTCCGCTCATTCATTCCATCCAGCCCCAGCTCATAGCCGGAGGAAAAGGATGAAGTGTTGTCCACCACAGCCAGCTTGGGTCTTGCGCCCAGCGATACCGTGTAGCTCAGCTCCCCATCCCCTGTGTACCGCCCGATGGCTGCGCGGCATTTGTCCCGCTCAAGCCCCAGCAGCGCGGCGTCAATGGCCGAAAGATCTCCGTTGAAGTCGGTGCGGAGGAAGCTGTCCTCCGGCTCCCACTGGTGCAGGTGATAGTGCTGTGTATAATTTGCCATTCTGATTACCTCCTCTGGAGATAAAAGCACCCCCGCGCACGGCGTACC
>UMCB01018256.1_pt1 | contig 10440 bp, 10 predicted proteins | sample 1964151 | NCBI WGS metagenome assembly UMCB01 (sample SAMEA4835960, study PRJEB28245) | human gut metagenome | biome: gut microbiome; material: fecal sample | place: Denmark | collected 2008
CATGTGATTGATACCGAACAGGAAGCCCGTGAAATTGCCAATAAGCGTGAACAGTTGCAGCGTGAACAGGGCTTGCGTACTCAGAAGATGTTGACATTGGATGAAGTCGGACGCCGTTTGGCATTGGGTGATTTCCATGAGTTGAACATCATCGTTAAGGGTGACGTCGACGGTTCAGTGGAAGCATTGAGCGATTCCTTGATTAAGTTGTCTACCGAGCAGGTTCAGGTTAACGTAATCCATAAAGGTGTAGGTCAGATTTCTGAGTCTGATGTTACCTTGGCTGCAGCTTCGAATGCAATTATTGTTGGTTTCCAAGTGCGTCCTTCGAGTGCTGCTGCTAAGATGGCAGAACAAGATGGTGTAGATATCCGTAAATATTCTGTTATCTACGATGCTATCGAGGAAGTGAAGGCTGCGATGGAAGGTATGTTGGCTCCTACATTGAAGGAACAGGTAACTGCTACCATCGAAGTGCGTGAGGTGTTCAACATCAGCAAGGTAGGTATTGTTGCCGGTGCGATGGTGAAGACCGGTAAGGTGAAGCGTTCGGATAAGGCTCGTTTGATTCGTGATGGTATTGTAGTATTTACAGGTACTATCAACGCGTTGAAGCGTTTCAAGGATGATGTGAAGGGAGTCGGTACTAACTTTGAATGTGGTATCAGTTTGACAAACTGCAATGATATCAAGGTTGAAGATATCATTGAAACTTACGAAGAAGTAGAAGTTAAACAGACTCTATAATAATTTTTTCAGGTACGGATTACACGGATTTCACGGATGGTATTTATAAAAACCGTGTATTTCCGTGTAATCCGTGCCTTTTTTATATCATAAAGATGACGACAATAGATATTATTATATTGGTGGTGATAGGTGTTGGAGTGATACAGGGCTTGATGAAAGGATTTGTGAAGCAACTGGCTTCTATTGTCGGGTTGATAGCAGGACTTCTTGTGGCGCGGGCTTTATTTGCCTCCGTTGCCGAAAAGCTTGCTCCTGTTTTGGGAACATCGACCGTTATTGCCCAGATATTGGCATTTGTTCTTATTTGGGTGGCGGTGCCGTTAGGCTTTGTATTGGTTGCCTCTTTTTTGACGAAGGCTTTGGATGCCGTCCGTTTGGGATGGTTGAACCGTTGGCTGGGAAGTGGATTGGGGGCTTTGAAATATATGATACTGATAGGGTTAGCTATCCATGTATTGGAATATATTGACCCGAAAGATGAGATGATAGATGCAACAAAGAAGCAGGAGTCGGTGTTATATTATTCAATAAGAGATTTGTCCGGTATCTTTTTCCCGGTATTCAAAAATGTAACAGAACAATTAATAGAAATATAAGATATGCAAGAAGAACCCAATAAATATGTGAAAGAGCTGACGCAGGAGAAGTATAAATATGGCTTTACTACGGATGTTCACACAGATATTATAGAGAAGGGGTTGAATGAGGATGTCATTCGGTTGATTTCTGCCAAGAAAGAGGAACCGGAATGGCTGTTGGAATTCCGATTGAAAGCATACCGCCATTGGCTTACAATGGAGATGCCTACATGGGCACACCTCACGATTCCCGAAATAGATTATCAGGCTATTTCTTATTATGCCGACCCGACCAAGAAAAAGGAAGGTCCCAAGAGCTTGGATGAAGTAGATCCGGAACTGATTAAGACCTTTAATAAATTAGGTATTCCTCTGCACGAACAGCGCCAGCTGAGTGGTATGGCGGTAGATGCGGTCATGGACTCTGTATCGGTAAAAACTACTTTTCGCGAGACGTTGTTGGAGAAAGGCATTATTTTCTGTTCGTTTAGTGAGGCAGTGAAGGAACATCCGGATTTGGTACAGAAATATATGGGCTCGGTAGTGGGCTATCGTGATAATTTCTTTGCTGCATTAAACTCGGCTGTATTTAGCGATGGTTCGTTTGTGTATATTCCGAAAGGAGTACGCTGTCCTATGGAACTTTCTACTTATTTTCGCATCAATGCGGCAAATACCGGACAGTTTGAACGTACATTGATTGTGGCGGATGACGACAGTTATGTATCTTATCTGGAAGGATGTACGGCTCCGCAGCGTGATGAGAATCAGTTGCATGCTGCTATTGTGGAGATTGTGGTACACGACCGTGCCGAAGTGAAATATTCCACTGTCCAAAACTGGTATCCGGGGGATGCGGAAGGCAAAGGAGGTATTTATAACTTCGTGACCAAGCGCGGTCATTGTAAAGGAGTGGACAGTAAGTTGAGTTGGACACAGGTGGAAACAGGCTCGGCCATTACGTGGAAGTATCCGAGTTGTATCCTGAGTGGAGATAATTCTACGGCGGAATTCTATTCTGTTGCTGTAACCAATAACTATCAGCAGGCCGATACCGGTACCAAGATGATTCATCTGGGTAAAAATACACGTTCTACGATTGTGAGCAAAGGTATCAGTGCAGGTAAAAGCCAGAATTCTTATCGTGGATTGGTGCGTGTGGCAGAGAAAGCCGAGAATGCGCGTAATTACAGCCAGTGTGATTCTTTGCTTTTGGGCAGTAATTGTGGTGCACATACTTTCCCTTACATGGATATTCACAATGAAACGGCTGTGGTAGAGCATGAGGCAACGACCAGCAAAATCAGCGAAGACCAGTTGTTCTATTGTAATCAGCGCGGTATTCCGACAGAAGATGCCATCGGGCTGATTGTGAACGGTTATGCTAAAGAAGTTATCAATAAACTTCCGATGGAGTTTGCTGTGGAGGCTCAGAAGCTGTTGGCTATTTCGTTGGAAGGAAGCGTAGGATAAATAAAAAGATAAAGGATTATGTTAGAGATAAAAGATTTGCATGCCAGTATTAATGGCAAAGAAATATTGAAAGGTATTAATCTGAATATAAAGAAAGGTGAGGTTCATGCTATCATGGGACCGAATGGCTCCGGTAAGAGTACACTGTCATCTGTATTGGTAGGGAATCCGGCTTTCGAAGTGACGAAAGGTTCGGTTACATTTGGAGGAAAAGATTTATTGGCTTTGAGTCCTGAAGACCGTAGTCATGAAGGTTTGTTTCTTTCATTTCAGTATCCGGTAGAAATTCCAGGCGTGAGCATGGTGAATTTTATGCGTGCTGCGGTGAACGAAAAACGGAAGTATGAAGGTTTGGCGCCTTTGACTGCCAGCGAATTCTTAAAATTGATGCGCGAGAAGCGTGCAGTTGTCGAATTGGATAATAAGTTGGCTAATCGTTCGGTGAATGAGGGCTTTTCGGGTGGAGAAAAAAAACGTAACGAGATATTCCAGATGGCAATGCTCGAACCGAAGTTAAGTATTTTGGACGAGACGGATTCCGGATTGGATATCGATGCTTTACGTATCGTAGCGGAAGGTGTGAATAAGTTGAAAACTCCCGAAACCAGCTGTATCGTGATTACTCACTACCAACGTCTGCTGGACTACATCAAACCGGATATCGTTCATGTGCTGTACAAAGGTCGTATTGTGAAGACTGCCGGTCCTGAGCTGGCATTGGAATTGGAAAAGCGCGGTTACGATTGGATTAAAGCAGAATTAGGAGAATAATTATGAGAGCAGAACAACAATATATTGACCTCTTTTCCCAATGCGAAGCAATGATATGCAAGCATAGTGCCGAGGTGTTGAATGCTCCCCGTGCACAGGCGTTTGCTGATTTTGAACGATTGGGATTCCCTACTCGTAAACAGGAAAAGTATAAGTATATCGATGCAAGTAAGTTGTTTGAGTCTGATTATGGCTTAAATCTGAATCGACTTGATATACCTGTGAACCCATACGAAGTGTTTAAGTGTGATGTGCCTAATATGAGCACTTCCCTTTACTTTGTAGTGAACGATGCTTTCTACAATAAATCATTGACTAAGCCGCAGTTGCCGGAAGGTGTGTTGCTAGGCAGCCTGAAAGAACTGTCCGAACAACATCCTGCATTGGTAAAGAAGTATTATGGTAAGTTGGCCGATACTGCCAAGGATGGAATAACTGCCTTCAATACAACTTTTGCACAGGATGGCTTCATGCTCTACGTCCCCAAAGGGGTAGTCATAGACAAGCCGATTCAGTTGGTGAATATTCTTCGTGCAGATGTCAACTTTATGGTGAATCGCCGTATCTTGATTGTGTTGGAAGATGGGGCACAAGCCCGCCTGTTGGTATGCGACCATGCGATGGATAACGTTAACTTCCTCTCTACACAGGTGATTGAAGCTCATATCGGCGAAAATGCAGTCTTTGATTTATATGAGCTTGAAGAAACTCATACCAGCAGTGTGCGTTTCAGCAATCTGTATGTGAATCAGGAAGCCAACAGCAATGTATTGCTGAGCGGAATGACCTTGCATAACGGTACTACCCGTAATACGACGGAAGTAACCTTGTCGGGACGGGGGGCCGAAATCAATCTTTGCGGCATGGCTATTGCTGATAAGAACGAGCAGGTGGACAACCATACGTTTATCGACCATAAAGTGAGTGACTGCACCAGCAACGAACTGTTCAAGTATGTGTTGGATGATCAGGCTATCGGTGCTTTTGCAGGAAAGGTTTTGGTGCGTCCGGGAGCACAGCATACCAATTCCCAACAGACTAACCGCAATCTTTGCGCCACACGTGATGCACACATGTATACTCAGCCTCAACTGGAGATTTATGCAGATGATGTGAAGTGTTCACATGGAGCAACCGTGGGACAGTTGGATGAAAATGCGTTGTTCTATATGCAGCAACGCGGTATCAGTCTTCACGAAGCCCGACTGTTGCTGATGTTTGCATTTGTGAATGAAGTAATTGACACCATCCGTCTGGAGGCGTTGAAAGACCGCCTGCACTTGTTAGTGGAAAAACGTTTCCGTGGCGAACTGAATAAGTGCCGGGGATGTGCTATGTGTAAATAGAAAGGACTAACTATGTACGATATACAGAAAATAAGAGAAGACTTTCCGATATTGGGTAGGGAAGTATATGGCAAACCGCTGATTTATTTGGATAACGGGGCAACCACACAGAAACCGCGTTGTGTCGTAGAAGCTATTACCGATGAATATTATTCGGTTAATGCCAATGTGCATCGCGGTGTGCACTTCCTTTCCCAACAGGCCACCGAGTTACACGAAGCCTCGCGTGAAACAGTCCGTAAGTTTATCAATGCACGCAGTTCGAATGAAATCGTGTTTACACGGGGAACTACTGAAAGTATCAACCTGTTGGCTTCTTCCTTTGCCGAAAGTCAGATGAAGGAAGGCGACGAGGTGATTGTTTCTACCATGGAACACCACAGTAATATCGTTCCCTGGCAGTTACAGGCTGAGAAAAGAGGTATTGTGCTGAAGGTTATCCCGATGAATGATAAAGGCGAACTGCTTATCGATGCGTATGAGAAACTTTTTTCTGAACGTACAAAATTGGTGAGTTTGGTGCATGTTAGCAATGTGCTCGGTACTGTGAATCCGGTGAAGGAGATGATTGCAACGGCTCACAGTCACGGTGTCCCTGTCTTGATAGACGGTGCGCAGAGCGTACCTCACATGAAAGTGGACGTGCAGGACTTGGATGCAGATTTCTTTGCATTTAGCGGGCATAAGATATATGGGCCTACGGGGGTAGGAGTACTCTATGGAAAGGAGGGATGGTTGGATAAACTCCCGCCTTATCAGGGAGGAGGGGAAATGATACAGAATGTCAGCTTCGAGAAAACCACTTTCAATGAACTTCCTTTTAAGTTTGAAGCCGGAACGCCCGATTATATCGGTACTACGGCATTGGCAAAAGCGCTTGATTATGTATCGGCTATCGGAATGGACAAGATTGCTGCCTATGAGAACGAATTGACAGCGTATGCCATGAAACGTTTGAAATCTATAGAAGGAATGCGCATCTTTGGTGAGGCAGAACACAAGAGCGGGGTCATTTCTTTTCTGGTAGGGAATATTCATCATTTGGATATGGGGACCTTGCTCGACCGATTGGGCATTGCCGTTCGCACCGGTCATCACTGTGCACAGCCGTTGATGATTCGTTTGGGTATAGAAGGGACAGTGCGTGCTTCTTTCGGACTTTATAATACAAAAGAGGAGGTAGAAGCTTTGGCTGCCGGCATCGAACGTGTCAGCAAAATGTTCTGATACCTTGCCTGTTATGGTGCCTTCGATTCTTCAGGCACGGATTTCACGGATTACACGGATGAATTTCTTTCTGTGTTTTCTGTGTAATCCGTGCCTGAATTATGTCTATTGGTAAGCTTTATGGGGTTTGTTTATCCTATAGGTGGTAAAACTTATGGAAACGAACAAAATAAGGTGACCAAAAACGGTACACTAAAATCTACCACAAATCCGTGGAAAATAGAAACGACCACAAAACTTTCCCCCGCTGTCCTTGTGATAATAGGCAGGGTTGTATCCATAGTGGTTGCTCCACCGGATGATATGGGGGCAAGATTTCCAAACCATCTTACAAGCAAAGGTGCAAACAGCAGTGTAATAATCTCACGCGATATATTGGACAGTAAGGCAATAGTTCCTAATTCCGCTCCTTTATATTCGGTTATGAAGATGCTTGACAATGAATAGTAACCGAATCCGGAGCCGACAGCCAGACAATCCGATAAAGAACGGTGGGAGAGGAATAAACTGATTATTGCGCATCCTGCCAATGTGCCTAGAATGGTCATGACAGGTAAGAATATAAGCCGTGGATTGAGTGAACGGAAATTACGGAGTGTCTGCGGATCATTTCCCACGCTGATGCCCACACTGAACATTAATGCGCATAGGGCATAATAGCTTAAATTGCTTTGCGTAAAGTCGTATGGAATCAAATGATAAACTCCACACAGCGTGCCAATAATAAAAAAAGAGATAATAATCAGGCTTCCTTTCATGCTTCGCTCCTCCTGTTTCTTTTATATACCATATACCATAATGCCCAGGCAGCAGTGACGCTACCCAGTACGGCTGCCAATGTGAGGATGACAGCTTCCAAACCGATAGTATGTAATCCGTTGATAATCTCTTGATTACTACCCACATCTATTCCCAGCAGAAAAAGCAGTAACCAAATAAAAACAGTAATGACCTTGTGTATCCACGATAGTCGTTGTTTGCGTAGCAGAAAGCCGAGTAACATCCCGGCAAACATAATTCCTATAATAATAAACATATTTTTTCTTGTTTTGCTGCAAATATATGTTCTTTTCTGTAAGTGTGTGGTATACGAAATATATTTGACGTTTTTATAATAAACTGATGTTTTCTGCGACAAAATTAACCGTTTATTTTGAGACTGCCTAATGATTTTATTTTTTAAAAAGGGTATCTTTGCAGACAAGAAATAAAACAGGAATCGTATGTTATTGCCTTATTTAAATAAAGAATTGATAGAAGCCGGATGCGATGAGGCCGGTCGTGGGTGTTTGGCCGGTTCGGTTTATGCCGCTGCTGTTATCTTACCAAAAGATTTTAAAAATGAGTTGTTGAATGATTCCAAACAGTTGACCGAACATCAGCGGTATGCTCTTCGTGAAGTGATAGAGAAGGAAGCTTTGGCATGGGCCGTGGGAGTAGTGACACCTGCAGAGATTGATGAGATAAATATTTTGAATGCTTCATTTCTGGCTATGCATCGTGCTGTAGACGGATTGAAACTGAAGCCCCAACATCTGTTGATAGATGGAAATCGTTTTAAAAAGTACCAGGATGTACCGCATACCACGGTGGTGAAAGGAGATGGCAAATATCTTTCTATTGCGGCTGCATCTATTCTGGCAAAGACGTATCGTGATGACTATATGAAGGCTTTGCATGAAGAGTATCCTTATTATGACTGGAGCTCTAATAAGGGATATCCCACCAAGAAGCATCGTGCGGCCATCAGGGAATATGGCACGACTCCTTACCATCGGATGACATTCAACCTTTTGGGAGAAGATTCGCAATTGGAGTTGCAGTTTTAAAGCGGACGCATTGTGATGAATACTTTATGTAGATGCAGAAGATAATCCACTTACTTTTTGGCGAATATCGAAAATTGCATTAACTATTGTCTATAATCTATTCCGGCTAGGGGAAACTTATTATGTTTATATTAGGAGAACCCGCTTATGAAAACTGTAGAAATGAACCTTGACATGCAACGTACCGAAATCATTCGGCAACCCTTTGCCACTGATAGCCCGGAAGTGATAAAGGAAGTGCGGTGTGCGCTGAGCAAAGCAATGGAAAAACCATAAAAAGAAATGCCGTAGGCATCCCGGTATCAGGCATTAAAAACTTTAGTTTTATGGCGATGAAATTAGAGTTTCAACGTAATGAAACTAACTAGGATTGCAGACGGATACAGAGGTTTTGTTCTTGGGGGGCAAGAACTGTGCTACTTAGACTGATTGGCTGAAATCGCTTGTTATTTTGACTGAGATATTAAGTTCTAAATTTGTTCTTATTTTTTACGGAATGCTTTTCTGTCTTATTTCTTTTTCATATATTTGTAGAATATAGAAATATGATATACTATGAAAACAAAAAGATTTTTTTTAAGATTCATCTTAATTTTCACCGTTGGTGCAAATATGTATTTTGTATTTAAAGCCAATAGTGAAGAGATTGAAAAGCTACCGTTACTTACTGATTTGGAGGCGTTAGCTGATGATGGCAAATTTGTACGCGGTCCTCGGGGTACTAATTGGGAAGAATACACCACGGATTGTACTTATACCAAAACGTCAGGCACTTCTGTTACAATAGGGATACCGGGAACAGGGGTAACGGTGAGTGAGACTCAGACAGCCACATGGACGGAGTATAACAAAAAGGTGTGCGGATATGGAGCCGGAACATGTTTGGCATCGGCCGGATGTTGACATGAAGTATTTGTGTTTTTTTTTAATATCCATGCTCCTGCTTTCATGTTCCCGACAAAAGAGGGCAGAAACATTGTTCAGGGGCATACAGTCGGACGATTACATCTCTGAATCTTTTCATGAGGTTGCTGTTTCGGCAGGAAAAAATATCACTATTCATGCTGGTGAGTTTGACTCTGAGGGCTATTGCCTAATGCATGAATTATTTGATACGGTGATTGCTGTCCGATTGGAAACTACCGAAGAATCTTTGGTAGGGGGTGTTGATAAAGTCATTGTCGTAGACAGCTGTATGTATGTACTTGATAAGTTCAAGACCAAATCAGTAAAGCGTTTTACATTGGAAGGGAAATATCTGAATGTTATTGGGCAGTATGGGGAAGGTCCTGAGATGCAAAGGGAAGTGACTGACTTTTGTATCTCTGAAAACGAAGTTTTGATTTTAGACCAATTTCAAAGCAAAATATTCATCTATACTTTGGATGGTATTTTAAAGGATATCAGACAACTTCCTTTTTCATGTATACAATTACACCGCTTTTCTACAAACAATTATGTATTTTTGGGTATAAACGCTTTCAATTATCATTTTCCTGAAATTCTGAATTATTCCTTGTGGCAGACGGATTCTTGTTTTAAGGTGAATAACCGGTTAGCATACAAAGAAAAGGAAAAATACCAAAACATTTTAGAAAGAAACAGTCTGGCTTCATTTTCGGATACACTCTATTATAAAAAGACATGGAGTGATACTATTTTTTCAATTTCACCGGAGGGTGAAATGAAGTATGAATATATCATAGATTTAAATGGTAAGGCGGTTCCTCAAGAATTGATTAGAAAAGGGAATGAAAATATATGGCCGCGAGAGATAGAAGAAGGAAAATATGTGATAATAGATACTTATGCAATTACATCAGACTATATATATGCATCGTGTGTGCTAAAGAACTTAAACTATCACTTATTTTATCATATTGCAAGTAAAAAAACTATAATGAGACCTCTGCTGTTGAATAGCATAAACTCGATATTCCCATTTACACGACCTATTGTCGGTGCTACAGAACAATATCTTGTTGGTGCCATAGATGCAGCGTCTATATATGATTCTTTTCATGAACGTACTGAACAAGAATGGTTGGAGAAGAAGGGGTATTGTAAAGGCAAAGTTACAAATATAGGGGATAATCTCATTCCTTTCTGCAAGGATTTGAAGATGGATGATAATCCAATAATCTTATTGTATTATTTCAAGAAATAAAATGAAAAAGAGTTGTGCCATATTTATTATCGTTTCTTTAATGTTAGGCAGTTTTTTATCTGTCCACCCGGATAAGAATGGCAGAATGAGCTACAACAAATTCATATACTGGCTTCTTATCATAATCGAAATGATTTATTAATATTCAAACGTATTAATAATTTGTCCTATCCTATCTATAGGATAGATTCCTTGGGTATTTCATTGGAAAATCTAAATGAGCCATTTATTTTTGTATTAAATAAAGATTACTCCATAAGTCATCTTTTTATTCCACATAAAGAGAGGCCACAAGACAC
>UMCB01040248.1_pt1 | contig 10340 bp, 8 predicted proteins | sample 1964151 | NCBI WGS metagenome assembly UMCB01 (sample SAMEA4835960, study PRJEB28245) | human gut metagenome | biome: gut microbiome; material: fecal sample | place: Denmark | collected 2008
GCCGCAGGCGCGAGAATGTGCCAAGGCACATTCTTTGTTCTTGCGTTGCATATCAATAACTGGCCCGGTGGACCAATTTTGATTTTACGGAAAACATAAAACACCAGGTAACGAGAGATTACCTGGTGTACATGAAAATTCATATTTTATTTTTGAAAAGCAGATCATGTGGTCTGATACGCGGTGAAACAACAAAGGGGTATTAGTAATGTTCAAGAATTTCCCGGATTCGCTGTGGAAAATCAGCACTCATATTTTTTGATTTTACATAGGCGGCAAGAAAATCAAGAACTCCTGTTTCAGTATCACGGCTTTGAGAAATGGCATTTAAGAATGCCTGCTGTTCTTTATAGGCTTCTTTTGAAATAGCAGCAACATATGCTTTACCGGTTCTTGTATAAGATTTCCCAATCGAATCAACTTTCAGATAACCTTTATTTTCAAGGAGAACCAGTGCGGGAGCTACCGTATTTCTTTTTAAAGCAGGCGATGCTTTTAAAATTTCCGAAATCAGACAAGGATGATCCATATTCCATATGGTATTCATAATCTGTTCTTCCCTGGGTGTCAATCCATACATATTTCTATCCTCCGTAAAATTACATATTCTATAGTAGTTTCGTAACTATTCAGTAGCCGCTGTCCCACGAGGTGTTATGACATGAATATGTCAAAATCCCGAGACATACAAGCCAAAATGCCATCACCGAAGGCGATTTTTTATGCATTTTGGCTCGTAACTGTGAAGGTACTGAACAGTTACGCAGTTTCATACAGAAAACCCCATCTCCAACATATTCTAGTATAAAGAAAGGGGTGAAAAAAATCAATAGAATTGTAGAAAAATCAAACGATTTATTGATTTTTTGACATGGGATCTTATAAATAATCCGAGGAACTGCTTTTTTGAAATGATAAAACAAAAACCGCCAGAATCAAATTCTGACGGTTAAGCGTGCGTTAGAGGATTCGAACCCCCGGCCTTTTGGTCCGTAGCCAAACGCTCTATCCAGCTGAGCTAAACGCACATTTTTGTTTGTGTTGTTCGGTTGTCCCTCACAACAAAACCTATTATAAGGGAGAGTTAGTCAAATGTCAACACTTTTTTTGAAAAAAATTAAATTTTTTTAATTGTTAGAAAAACAGGCAAAATTATGGGATTGCTTGAAAAGAAAGAAATGATGTGCTAATGTTAGTAAGAGAATACACAGGGAGGGTATACAAATGAGAGCAAGTGGTGTGTTGATGCCTGTTTCTTCTTTGCCGTCCAGATATGGGATCGGTTGCTTTTCGAAAGAGGCATATGAATTTGTGGACTGCCTGGAGCGTGCAGGCCAGTCAAAATGGCAGGTCCTTCCATTAGGACCTACCGGATATGGAGATTCTCCGTATCAGCCGTTTTCCACATTCGCAGGTAATCCGTACTTTATCGATCTGGATATGCTGGTGGAAGAAGGTCTCCTTTTTAAAGAAGAATGTGAACAGCTGCAGTGGGGATGGGATCCGAGATTTGTAGATTATGAAAGAATCTACTTTTCAAAAAATGAGATTTTGAGAAAAGCGTACGGGCGTTTTGATGCAGATGATAAATTTTATGCTTTCTGTAAAAAAGAGCAGGAATGGCTGGAACCGTACTGTCTGTTCCGTGCTATCAAGGACAGCCAGAACGGTGCACTGTGGACAACCTGGCCGGAAGAACTGCGAAAAAGTGATTCCAAAGAAGTGCAGAATAAGAAAAAAGAGCTGGAAAAAGAGATGGAATACTACCAGTTTCTGGAATATGAGTTTGACTGTCAGTGGAACAAACTGAAAGCATATGCCAATAAGAAGGGAATCACCATTATCGGAGATCTTCCAATCTATGTGGCTATTGACAGTGCGGATGCATGGGCGAATCCGATGATGTTCCAGATGGACGAGAATGGTGTGCCAAGTGCTATTGCAGGCTGTCCCCCGGATGCATTTTCAGCGGACGGCCAGATGTGGGGCAATCCGTTGTATGACTGGAAAACACAGAAAAAAACCGGATATAAATGGTGGATTCAGCGCATGAAGAGAAGTCTTGTATTATACGATACCGTGCGCATCGATCATTTTCGTGGATTTGCAGAGTATTATGCGATTCCGGCGGACGCAGAAAATGCATTGGAAGGAGAATGGAAGGAAGGTCCTGGCATCGATCTGTTCCGGGCGATGGAAAAAGCACTGGGAGATATGGATGTGATCGCGGAAGATCTTGGAACTTTGGATGAGAAAGTTTTTGATCTGATGGACGAGACAGGATATCCGGGGATGAAAGTCCTGCAATTTGCTTTTGATTCCGGTAATACAAACTTTTATCTGCCGCATCGCTATAAGAAAAACTGCGTCGTATATACAGGAACTCACGACAACGATACGACAAAGGCATGGTATTATGGTATGAACGACTGGGCGAGAGAGTACTCCAAAGCATATCTGAATAATTATGACCGCCCGTGGGAAGACATCCCGTGGGATTTTATCCGGGCGGCAGAAGCCAGCGTTGCTGATCTGGCAGTGATTCCGATGTGGGATCTGTTGTGCTGTGGCAGCGAAGGAAGAATGAATCATCCATCCACACTGGGGGAAAACTGGAAATGGAGGATGCTTCCGGGCGAGTTCCGTGAGGATATCATCGGACGACTGCGCTGGCTGACAGATACTTTCCAGAGAATGCTTGTTCCTCCGAAAATCGAAGAAGAGCAGGAGGAAAACGAAGATGAAACAGATGCTTCAGTATCTGAAAGCGTATAAAAAAGAGTCGATTATTGCACCGCTGTTTAAAATGCTGGAAGCCAGTTTTGAATTGCTGGTTCCGATCGTTATGGCAAACATCATTGATGTCGGTATCCAGAATGGCGACAAGCCGTATATCTGGAGAATGTGTGCGCTGATGATCGCACTGGGTGTGCTGGGACTGGTGTGTTCCCTGACGGCGCAGTATTTTGCTGCAAAGGCGGCGATGGGATTTGGAACGGCGCTGAGAAAGGCACTGTTTGGACACATCAACAGCCTGAGCTATAACGAACTAGATCAGATCGGAACGCCGACACTGATCACCCGTATGACCAGTGATATCAACCAGGCGCAGACCGGTGTCAATATGATGCTCCGTCTGTTCCTGCGTTCTCCGTTCATCGTCATCGGAGCAGTTGTGATGGCTTTTACTATCAGCGCAAAACTGACGATCATTTTCCTGATTGCAGTACCGTTAATCGGACTGGCAATTTATCTGATTATGCGTATCACTGTACCGATCTATAAAAAAGTACAGAGTATTTTGGATCAGATCGTGCTTCATACGAGAGAAAATTATGTAGGTGCCAGAGTGGTACGTGCATTTTCTAGGGAAAAAGATGAGACGGAACAGTTTGATGAAATCAGCGGCAACCTGAAAAATACACAGCTGTATGCCGGCAAGATTTCTGCACTGATGAACCCGATCACCTATGTGATGGTCAATATCGCGATCCTGTGTATCCTGTGGTTTGGCGGCTGGCAGGTACAGATCGGCAGCGTATCCCAGGGACAGATTGTGGCGCTGGTTAATTATATGAATCAGATTCTGCTGGCGCTGGTTGCACTGGCGAACCTGATTGTTGCTGTAACAAGAGCACTGGCTTGTGCGATACGCATTAATGAAGTTTTCCAGGTAAACAGTTCCATGAAAGAGGGCACTGAAGAAAAAAATGCGCAGGAAAGCGGGAAACCGAGAGTCGTGTTTGACCATGTGACTTTTACTTATGGTGGGGCGCAGGAAGCTTCTCTGACAGATATCAGTTTTTCGGCAATGCCAGGAGAAACGGTTGGAATCATCGGCGGTACCGGATCCGGAAAGTCCACACTGGTTAATCTGATTCCACGGTTCTACGACGCTACAAAAGGTTCGGTTACTGTAGACGGTCAGGATGTGAAAGCTTATACTTTCCGGCATCTGCGTGAGAAGATTGGTGTGGTTCCACAGAAAGCAGTTCTGTTCCTGGGAACCATCCGAAGTAACCTTCAGTGGCGTAAAAAAGATGCGAAAGAGAGCGAACTGTGGAAAGCCCTGCAGATCGCGCAGGCGGAAGAAGTGGTGAAGAAGAAACAGAAAGGGCTGGATGAAAAAGTAGAAACCGGTGGAAGAAACTTTTCCGGAGGACAAAGACAGCGGCTGACCATTGCACGGGCACTGGTCGGGGAACCGGAGATTCTGATTCTTGACGACAGTGCTTCCGCACTGGACTTTGCAACGGATGCGGCTCTGCGAAGATCCATTAAAGAAAGTACCGGAAATGCAACGGTATTCCTGGTATCCCAGCGTGCGGCAACCGTCAAAAATGCAGATCAGATTCTGGTGCTGGATGACGGAAAACTTGTGGGGAAAGGAACTCATGAGGAATTATTGAAGAATTGTAACGTATATAAGGAGATCTGTATGTCACAGTTTTCCAGTCAGGAGGTAGCACAGTTATGAAAAACAAAAAGACCATAAACCGTGTCCTACAGCTGATTCGCCCGTACACGTATCTGGTGGTCAGTATTCTGGTACTGGCGGCAGTCACAGTAGCAGCTACCCTATATTCGCCCATCCTGATTGGTAAAGGTGTGGACTGTATGATAGAGAAGGGGCTGGTAAGCTTCCCGGATCTGAAACTGGTGCTGCTCCAGCTGGCAGTGGTGACTGCAATCTCTGCGATATCTCAGTGGGTGATGAGTCTTCTGACCAATAAAATGACATACAAGATCGTAGATGATATCCGCAGACGGGTATTTGCCCATATGGAAATTCTTCCGCTCCGTTATATGGACGCGCACCAGCCGGGTGATGCGATCAGCAGAATTTCCACAGATGTGGATCAGTTTTCCGACGGTCTTTTAATGGGATTTACCCAGCTGTTTTCCGGTGTGATGACGATTCTCGGAACACTGGGATTTATGATATCCATCGATGGAAGAATCACGCTGATCGTGGTATTGATCACGCCGTTATCTTTTTTCGTGGCAAACTTTATCGCAAAACGTACATTTACCATGTTCCGTCTGCAGTCTGAGACGAGAGCAGAGATGACTTCTCTGGTAGAAGAAATGGTGGGAAACCAGAAAGTGGTTAAAGCATTTGCCTATGAAAAAGAGGCGGAGGAACAGTTTGATGATATTAACCAGAGACTGCAGTCCTGCAGCCTGAAAGCGACCTTCTTCTCTTCCATTACTAATCCTTCCACCCGCTTTGTCAACGGACTGGTATATACGGGCGTTGGTATTTTCGGTGCATTTTCCGCGATCCAGGGAAGAATTACCGTTGGTCAGCTGAGTAGTTTTCTGAATTATGCCAATCAGTATACCAAGCCGTTTAACGAGATCTCCGGCGTGGTGACAGAACTTCAGAACGCGCTGGCATGTGCGGGGAGAATCTTTCATTTTCTGGACGAAGAACCGGTACCGGAGAATGCGGCAGATGCTAAGACGCTGGATCAGGTGGAAGGCCGCGTGAGATTTGAGGATGTAAGCTTTTCTTATACCAGTGAGGTGCCACTGATCGAACATATGAATCTGGAAGTAAAACCGGGACAGCGGGTGGCAATTGTAGGTCCGACCGGATGTGGTAAGACGACAGTAATCAATCTGCTGATGCGTTTTTATGATGTAAATAAAGGAAAGATCACATTGGATGGTGTACCGATTCAGGATCTGACCTGGGAAAGTCTCCGTTCCAGTTACGGAATGGTGCTTCAGGAAACCTGGCTGAAAACGGGTACGATCCGGGATAATATCTCTTACGGAAAACCGGATGCCACAAGGGAGGAAGTGATCGAAGCAGCAAAACAGGCTCATGCCCACAGTTTTATCAAACGTCTTCCGAAAGGATATGACACGGTGATGGGTGAGGACGGCGGAAGCCTGTCCCAGGGACAGAAACAGCTGCTTTGTATCGCCAGACTGATGTTACTAAAACCGCCGGTACTGATTCTGGACGAGGCGACATCTTCCATCGATACGATGACAGAGATCCGTATCCAGAAAGCATTCCAGAAACTGATGGAGGGACGGACGAGTTTTGTGGTGGCACACCGGCTGTCTACCATTAAGGAATCGGATGTGATTCTGGTTATGAAGGACGGACATATTCTGGAGACCGGCAAGCATGAGGAACTGCTGGAGAAGAAAGGGTTCTATGCACAGCTGTATCAGAGCCAGTTCTGTAATGTGTAAGTGAGATTGCAAAAAAGGACGCGCCAGATCCCGGATGGAACATTCAGGCAAATAAGATGCAAAAAGTGACGCGGCAGGTTCCTGATGGAACATTCGTGCAACGTGGGCAGGGGAACTTTGAACTAATCCCTAACTTCGACTAAGACTCTCGCGAGAGCGCTCGAGCCTAAGTCTGCGTAAGGGCTGGATTTCAAAACTTCCCCTAACCGCCCACAAAGTGTTGCACGAACGTTCCATCAGGAACCTGCCGCTGTTTGTTCGCAAAAGGGAGGAGATCTGGGAAAATAGCTTTATAAGTCGTAACTGTTCAGTACCTTCACAGTTACGTGCCAAAATGCATTTAAAATCACCTTCGGTGATGGCATTTTGGCTTGTATGTCTCGGGATTTTGGCATATTCATGCCAAAACACCTCGCGGTACAGTGGCTACTGAATAGTTACTATAAGTCAACAAAATCATATCAGCCCGTTTTAGTTCCAGAAAACGTCAGCAGAGGGAACGGGCAGCAGGGGCGAGGGACACTTTGTGGGCGTTTAGGGCAAGCTTTGAGATCCAGCATTTACGCAGACTTTCGCGAGGGTCAGCTGACCCTCGTGAATATAGTCGGAGTTAATGCTTAGCTCAAAGTTGCCCTGCCCACGTCCCTCGCCCCTGCTGCCCGCTCCCTCTGCGTCCGTCTTGAACATACTACCTCAACAACTTGAACATACTATCTCAACAAACTTTGACACATCCTCAGAAAAATGCTATAGTATAGACCAAATCTATTTCACCCAAAACCAACGAATCCAAAAATCAAAAAGGGGGCAAACCCATGTTTCATAAAGTCATCATCACCCTTCTGAAACCCTTATCCTTCCTCCCGGCTCTTCTGGTTATGTATATGATATTTTCTTTTTCGGCGCAGAACGGTACGGAGTCGGGTGATCTGAGTTTCAAAGTGAGTGTAAAACTGGTGGAAGTCGGATCAGAAGTGCTGGATATGAAACTGACGGACAGCGAGATTCAGATGTATGCGAACAAATACCATCATTATGTAAGAAAACTCGGCCATATGACCGAATACTGTGTATTGGCGATCACGCTTTGTGTGCCGTTGTATGCGTACGGTGTGCGGGGCATCTGGCTGTATCTGCTGGCGGGATTGATCTGTGCCGGATTTGCGGCAACGGATGAATACCATCAGTCGTTTGTGGCCGGACGTGGGCCGTCGGTGCGGGATGTCTGCATCGATACGTTTGGAGCCATGATCGGCATCACAGGAACACAGATTGTCGGCTGGGCAGCCGTAAAGAGCACGAAAGAACTGGAAAGAGAGCGGAAACGCAAAAGAAAGCAGAAAAGAAGAAGGCAGAAACGCTGATCGGAAAAGAAGAACCGTGTTATTGGGAACGGAGTGAACAGTAAAACAGATGGGCGGAAGTGTCAGAATAAGATTGAATTAGGTGTATCGCTATATTATAATTAAATCAGTGATTTTGATCTGGCGAAGAGCCGGTTCGAAAAAGGAGGAAAGCAATGAGTTACGCAGATGATTTATTTATCCGCATGTGTCAGGATATTATAGATAACGGATTAAGTACGGAGGGAGAAAAAGTGCGTCCGGTGTGGGAAGATACCGGGGAGAGCGCTTACACGATCAAGAGGTTCGGTGTGGTCAACCGCTATGATCTTTCAAAAGAATTTCCGGCACTGACACTTCGGAGAACAGCACTGAAAAGTGCTTTTGATGAGATCCTGTGGATCTGGCAGAAAAAATCGAATAATATTCACGATCTGAACAGCCATATCTGGGATAGCTGGGCAGATGAAGACGGATCCATAGGAAAGGCCTACGGGTATCAGCTGGGAGTAAAGCACCAGTATAAAGAGGGCATGATGGATCAGGTCGACCGTGTACTGTATGATCTGAAAAACAATCCATACAGCAGAAGAATCATGACGAACATCTACGTGCATCAGGATCTGCACGAGATGAATCTGTATCCCTGTGCGTATTCGATGACATTTAACGTGACAAAAGAAAAAGACAGTGACAGACTGACACTGAACGGTGTGTTGAACCAGCGTTCTAATGATGTGCTAGCAGCGAATAACTGGAATGTCTGCCAGTATGCGCTGCTTCTGATGATGATCGCACAGGTATGCGATATGAAAGCGGGCGAACTACTCCATGTGATTGCGGATGCTCATATATACGACCGCCATATCCCACTGGTAAAAGAGCTGATCAGCAGAGAAACTCATCCGGCACCAAAGGTATGGCTGAATCCGGAAGTCAAGGATTTCTATGCATTTACAGTGGATGATCTTCATGTGGAAGATTATGTAACAGGGCCACAGATTAAAAATATTCCGATTGCTGTGTAAGAAGATGATTTTAAATGCATTTTGGCTCGCAACGGTGAAGGTAGTGAGCAGTTACAAGCAGACAATGAGTCGGGAAAACAGAAAAATAAAAACGTATCAGACAGGAGAATAATAATGAATCTTATTGTAGCAGCAGATAAAAACTGGGGCATCGGAAAAGACAACAAACTTCTGGTGAGCATCCCTTCCGATATGAAATTTTTCCGTCAGGAAACCATGGGAAAAGTAGTAGTTATGGGAAGAAAGACTCTTGAAAGCTTTCCTAACGGTCTGCCGTTAAAAAACAGAACCAACGTGGTACTGACCAGCGATAAAAATTATCAGGTGAAAGATGCAGTGATCGTACACAGCATCGATGAAGTTCTAGAAGAACTGAAGAAATATGATGATGATGAGATCTACGTCATTGGTGGAGGAAAAGTTTATGAAGAACTGCTTCCATACTGTGATGTGGCGCATGTGACCAAGATTGATTTCGCTTTTGAGGCGGATACTCATTTTCCGAATCTGGACGAAGATACGGAGTGGGAAATCACTGCAGCCAGCGATGAACAGACGTATTTTGATCTGGAATATACATTTGTAAAATACGAGAGAAAGTAATAAGAAAAAAGGTAACTGTGAGGGTACTGAAAAGTTGCAAAAAAAGAAAGCAACAGGAAAGACCGGGAGGACATTGGGTCAACATGGAAAAAAACGATTGGCAGGATCAGAAAAATAATAATGGAAGCGATTTTATGAAAGTTGTCCAGGATGCCATCAACAGCGGGGACTATCAGCAATTAAACGAGCAGGTGCGAAAGACAGTCAGTGCTTCCGTACAGGAAGTGTACAATATGGGTGGAAAACTGCAAAATGGTATTATGGAGGGGATGCGACAGGCAGGAAACGGACAGCAGGAAGGTCTGAAAGAGGGCATGAACAGTGCACAGCGGGAGTGGAGAGAGTCAGCAAATACAGGCTGGAAAAAAACAGAAGTGACATACCGTACGAATTACGGCAAAGATCATACACCGGCATATCAGGCGGGTGCCTGGAAGCGGACACAGCAGGGGAAACAGCTGCCGGCCATCTATGCACCGAATCCGCCGGGAAAAATCACAGGAACGATTCTTGCCATCACAGGATACTCTCTGACCGGTGTATTTGCACTCAGTACTATTGTGACAGGAATCGTGACAGCCATTTATCCCGGTGTACCGTCAATCATTGCAACCGCCACCGTGGGAGGCATTACAGCGGCAAGTCTCGGAATGGGAATCACCGGAACTGTGATCCGTGGCAGAGTGAAGAGATTCCGCCAGTACGTACAGCAGATCGGAGACCGGGCATACTGCAATATCAAAGAACTGGCCGATAAGACCGGAAAGACAGAAACTAAGGTTCGTAAGGATCTGAAACTGATGATTGAGAAAAGAATGTTTCTGCAGGGGCATCTGGATCAGAAAGAAACCTGTCTGATCGTTACGGACGCGATGTATCAGCAGTATCTGGAAACGGAAAAACAGGCGAAAACCGTACAGATGCAACAACAGCAACAGAAAGAACAACGCTCCCGGATGCCGGAAGAGTGCAGAAAGATCCTGGAAGAAGGACAGGAATACATTACTTATATTCATAAGTGTAATGACGATCTTCCGGGAGAAGAAATTACCAGAAAACTGAGCCGCCTTGAAACTATCATAACCCGTATCTTTCAGGAAGTGGAAAAACAACCGGAACTGGCTTCAGATCTGCGCAGATTTATGAATTATTA
>UMCB01017463.1_pt1 | contig 10121 bp, 4 predicted proteins | sample 1964151 | NCBI WGS metagenome assembly UMCB01 (sample SAMEA4835960, study PRJEB28245) | human gut metagenome | biome: gut microbiome; material: fecal sample | place: Denmark | collected 2008
TTGACTAATCCAGAAAGAAAATAAATAAAGAAAGAAAACAGCTGTATGGGTTATGCCTTAAAAACATATAAAAGAATATATATATTATAATAGACGTTCACAACTTCACAAAATGGTCTCAAGCCCGATAAGTTATTCAGGCCTGCCAATGACTTACAGAGATTTCCCGGTAAGTCATTGAGACATCTCAGTGACTTACCGGGACATGCTAACTATTAAACTGAGGTTTCGTTAGTATGGAAGTTAAGGAGTTAAGGAGTTAAGGAGTTAAGACAAATGCTTTAGTGGACATGAAACTAAACACTAAACATAAACAATTAAATATTAAACTTCAAGGCTGTTGGCTATAACTTCTAACGACCGTAGGGAGTGATAACTTCTTTAACTTCTATAACTTCTGAACTTGCTAAAGTTTTATAAGTGTATAAATACCTGAAAGCATGACAATAAGAAAAAAGGCATATCGCAAGAACCAAAAGTAAGCCACACGCAAACGATTACGTAGAAAATCTGATTTTAGACAAAATGGATTCATTCCTTTTTAACATATTTTCGTATCTTTGCAGCCGAAAAGAAAGTGCAATCGATTGCACAAAAAATTTCATCGTATAAGTTCTCGACATCGACCGCTATACTGGGATGTTTAAAACAGACTACCATCAAAAATAACTAAAGAAAAAAATCAGCGGCGCATAGACTTACAGTAGAAGTATGAGTAATATAAAACAGCTAAATAAGCACTAAAACAATAAAAATAAAAGTGAAATGAAACACGAAACACTTACATTCCGCTTCCTCGACATGAGCCGAGGTGGTTTCGCTCGCCTGTTTCTTCTCCTTTTACTCCCATGCCTCAGCGTCATTGGAGTGAAAGCGGCAGATAGCAATGGGGGGGTAAAGGTAACATTCAATTCCGGTGTCCGCTATTCGCAGTGGGCGATTAATTCACGACTTCACGATTTCTATGGAAATCAAAAGAAGTTTGGTTTCGATTATTACGATAATAACGGAACTCTAACAAAAGGAGTTACTTGGTACAAACTTGACGGAAAGACTGAAGTTACTCGATCTTTTGACTATGTGGCAGGTCTTGTAGGTAAAGCTTCTCTTGAAGCAGCCGATTTCTATGAGAATTTCGACTGGTCAAAGCCTTGGTTCTATGCTGCACAAGGTTATGCTACTGGCACACCTTATGCAAATAAGGATATGACTCTTGACAACATGAATGCTGCCAAGATGTATTTTCCTATTCTTGCAGGAAAATTAATGTCTCCCGATGCAGAAACAGTTGCAACAAAAGCAATTTCTGATGTTATCGCTCATATGAAAACCTATAATTCAACATACGTTATAGGTAGAGGAAAGAGCGCATTGGCCAACACTAATGCCAACAATGTTCAGAAAACAATGATTGGCGGATGGTTCCATAAATCTTCTGATTATACAGACCAGATGTGGTGTGATGGTCAGTATATGGGACCGGCTTTGCTTGCTCAGATTATCAAGCATACAGGCAAGACAAATAATATTTCCGACAATGACAATGACTGGGATATTATTGCTAAGCAATTTTCTATCACATGGGCGCAGCTCTACGACAAAAATACAGGTTTGCTTTATCATGGTTTTACTGCAAATCCTGGTGATGATGCGTCTAAATCATGGGCTGGCATCAGCAAGGAAAAAGGAATCTATCACTCTGCATCTTTCTGGGGGCGTGCCAACGCTTGGTATTTCCTCGCATTGGTTGACATTCTCGAAGTAATGCCAACAGATAATACTTATTATAACACTTTCAAAGGTTATTTGACAGACCTTGCTGCAGGAATAAAGAAATATCAAGATGAAACTACAGGTTGCTGGTATCAGGTGATGGATAAGGTTCCTGCTTCACTTACTGGTAATTACCTTGAGGCATCTTGTTCTTCTATCTTTACTGCCGGTTATCTCAAAGCTATCCGTCTCGGACTTCTTGACAAGACAACTTACGAGCCTATCGCAAAGAAGGCATACGAAGGATTGGTAAATCAATTCATGGTTTATGACAATAAAGACAACAGTACGATTCAGTTGGTTCATAGCTGTACTTCTGCTGGTCTTGGAGGAAGCAACAATCGTGCTGGAGATGATAATTATTACCTGACAGGTAAAGATGCAAGTGTTGTAACATCTTCTGATCCAGCAAGTCAATATTATTATACCGAGGGCAAGGTTCTCGGTGGCTTCATCATGGCTGCAACAGAGTACGAGCGTGCTTATCAGAACCAAGACAGCAAGCAGATTCTCTTTGCCAAGGACTTGGCTCCAAGTTATGACTTCACTACTACGGAAGGAAAACTCGATGCAACTGCTTATGGAAGTGGTGATGTCACTTATCAGTGGTATAAGAGCGATGGAACAAAAGAAACAAAAATCGCAGATGCCACATCTGCTACTTATACTCCAACAGAAAGTGGAAGTTATTATTGCGAAGCTACTGCTAATGGTAAAACTATTAAGACAAACACCGCCGATGTAGCCGCCAATTCGTCACCTTCTCCAACGACTAAATATACCGTCAGAGCAACAGCTGGCGAAGGTGGTACTGTATCTATCAAGAACGGTAACGAAGACGTCACCTCAGGTTCTACTGTTGTTGCAGGATCAACTATTACGTTTACTGCAAATCCTGCAAACGGCTACAAGTTCAAAAATTGGACTGTAAACAATGCTGTAAACTCTGAGACAAGCGCAACTCTCAAGATTTCAAACCTTGCTGCCAACACTACCGTTGTGGCAAACTTTGAAAAAGAGAGCACGGATACTCCTACTACAGGAAGTGGAAGTGCAACGTTTAATAAGGAGAATCTGCAGACTTTAGATTCTAAACCATCCGGCAATACAGAAACAAAAGTTTTGACAATAGATAAAATAACCATTTCTGCAGGAACTGGTATCAATGCCTCAGAATATGGAATAAAGGTATCAAAGTCAGATAAGTCTTCTTTCAAGATTTCTGCAGAAAATACTAAGATTACAAAAATTATTGTTACCCAGGAGGATGCAAACAGAGAACTTAATTATTCACCTTCAGCTAATGGAAGTTCAAATGCCAATAACATATTTACATATGATTATTCTACAGCTAAGCCATCCGAAATAGTGGTTAACTACAATACTAATGGAAATATATACGTTTCCAACATCCAAGTATTTTATGAGACTACAGGCTCAACTACCCCTGCAACCGACCTCACAGCAACATACGCAGAGGGAACATTGTCTGTCGTTGCCAACGAAGGGGCTCTCACTACTCCTACACTTACAGTAAAAGCAGGAGAAACCACATTGGAAGAAGGTACTGACTACAGCGTAACCTACGCTTCAAGCAACACAAATGCAGTGAGCGTTTCTGCCGATGGCAAGACACTTACTTCTGTCAATAAGGGAGAATCAGCTACAATCACAGCAACCATCACACCTGTCGACAAGTCCAAATACAACGCTACTACTGCCCAATTTACCATCAGCGTAACAGGAAGACAGCTCGTACCAGCATTCTCTTCTGCTTCAGTAAGTGCCAATGAAGGCGATGAGGCAAGAGTTTTGCCTACACTTACCGTCAAAGACAAGATTAGCGAACAGGAAATGACCGACTACACCGTGAAGTACACTTCTGGCAATGAAAATATAGCCAAAGTAGTAGACGGAAAATTGACATTTGTCGGCATAGGAAAGACCACCATCACAGCTACAATAACACCCAACAAGGAGACTATCTATGACGGATGCACTTGTAGTTTTGATGTCAGCATAGCAAAGAAGGAAGATGTCACCCCATCTGAGACAACTGTAGTTTACGACTTCTTGACGAATATCGGTGAAGAAGAAACTACCAACTCCAGCATTACAATTGGTACAAACAATATCATGTTGGGCACCAACTTCAAGCAAGGTGAGAACAAATATGTTACCATTACCCCTGCTGGTGATGGCGGTTTCCATGCTGGCGATATAGTAACCATCAAGGGCTACTGTCCCAAGGCAACATCTGGCATTTTGCTCTATGCCAACCTCACAGACGATGAACCACAGTACCAGTCACCAGCATTCCCTGCTACAGAGAAGGAATATACCTTTACCGTACAGGCTGATTGCGACGCTCTCTATCTCGGACGTTTCGGTGGCAGTACAACCTACATTACTTCACTCAACATCACACGTCCTGGAGTAACAGGCAACAAGACCCGTCTCACAGCAGCCTTTGCTGAGCATAGTAAAGTGGTCATCAACAAGACAGACAACTACACCATGTCATTGCCTCAACTCACCGTAAAGGCAGGCGACAATGATTTCAGCGCCTACACAGTCGCTTACACCTCTAACGATGAGGGTATCGCATCAGTAGCTGCCAACGGCGAAATCACAATCAAGTCGACAGGTACCGTTACCATTCTCACAACCATTACCCCAACAGACAAGGATAACTACGAGGGATGTACTGCTACCTACACCATCACGGTAAAGGATGCGACACCTCTGACTATCACCACCAACGACGTGAACATCAACGCCACTGATGCCCAGATTAAGCAACCAGACATCAAGGTTTATGGTGACAACGACAAACTCTTGACTCTCGGAACAGACTACACCCTGTCGTTCACTATTGTGGGCAGCAATGTGACAGAGAACAATGGTGAATTCAAGGTTACAGGTGATCCATACAAATGGACAGAGGGCACTTCCACTATCACCGTGACAGCAAAGCCAACAGAATCACTCAGCGAGTTGTTCACCGAAAGTACATTCACCTTTACATATAATGTGGTAAAGGGTAAGCTTACTCCCGCATTCCTGAACAACTTTGCGACGGAGACAATAAAGGTGAAATATGACACGGACATGACTAAAAACAAGTCATTCGCCGTGCCACTGATCTATGATGGTGAGGATGTGAGCGAATACTTCAAATACACATACTATATCGACGAAAAGGAAGCAACTGAAGTAAACAAGAGCAACAAAGTAGAAGGCAACAAACTCACAATGCTTCGTAACCTATCCGAAGGAGAGCACACCATAAAGGTAACTGCTGACCCTAAGTCAAGTAATACTGACAAAGACAACTATGCTGACGTTTACAATGCACCAGCACCTATCACGTTCACAATCAACATAAGCGCAAGTTACATCATTCCAAAAGTAGATTTCAACCCTGCAAATGTTACGATGTATACAGGAACAACTGAGGGTGCGCCTGACGTTTTAGTAACCGACGGAACAAATAAAATTGAAGAATACACCACAAAATGGGTATCGTTTACACCAAGTTTCGTAAAGGTAGACATGGAGACAGGCAAACTGGAGGCAGTAAACGAAGGAACCGGTAGCGTCAGAGTCACCGTAAAGGGAGATAATTTGGAAACGACCACAGCCTTCCTCACTGTATATGTAGATGACCCAGCCTTGTATCGCGCCAAAGAAAAAGAAAACGACGGCACCCCTGTATCGTATGGCAACCAGAAGATCATGTGGAACCAGGACAAGACTATGCAGGTGACTCTTGGTGGATGGATGTTCCCTACCGAAGTACCAACAACAGATTATTCAACAGAAGGCTTAAGTAGTACCTATCAATGGGCAAATAAAGCTACTCTGCCAAAATGGAAGATGGCAGGTTTTGACCGCTACGTCTCTGGCGAGAGCAGCAGGAATGCACGTCAGGAGAATGGCTCTAACGCCATGCCAAACTCCACACAAATCTCGAAGGCAGACTTCAAGACTAATGTCAATACAATTAGAGACAAGATGTTCAACGTACCATGCTCTGGATCATACCTCGTCTTCAATCCTGTCACAACTGGTACGGTTACGGTACATATCTTCCAGAATGGTGCGTTCGACAGTGGTGTCTATCGTCCTCAGCGTCGTGTGTTTGTCATGGACGAAGAAGGTAACTTCGTACAGTCTACCGCAAGCATCGCCAATGCCAATGGTAAGCCAACTGGAGGTATTAAGTCTGTAAGTAGCTACAAGTGGGATATTAATCCTAATGGAGCCAATACCGCTCCTACGTTAGAGCAGGTAAGAAGTCACTTTAAGAATCTCCCAACCGACTTCGACATGACATCTGAGAAATTCCAGAACAACATCTATGAGAGCGACCTCCCTAAAAATGTCGCTCCAAACGATGCTTACGATGAGAATGTGCCAGGTTCAAACGGATGGTGTGTATTAGCTGACTCGCCTGTAACTTATACCTTCAGCGTAAAACCAGGCAAGACATACTATCTCTACAACTTCGGTTCGAAGATAGGTTTCTATGGTTTCTCTTTTAAGAAGAGTGCAACCGAGCCAAAAGTTGACGAGTTTACTTTCAACGACGACCAGACCAATACTATCGAGGCAACAGAGGCTGGTCATGTGGCAAAGGTAACTGTCAACCGCAAAATGACAGCAGGAATTTGGACAACTTGTGTTCTTCCTTTCAGCCTCAACGTACATCAGGTAGATGCTATCTTTGGTGACACTTACAAGTCCGGCAATGTGAATGGTACTCAGATTCTTTACTTCGACCGTGTAGAAAATGGTAAGGTTTACTTTGTACGTCATGCTTACAATACCATCGTGGCCAACAAACCATTCCTTATCAAGCCAAGCAAGGATGTAGAGAGCATCAGCACCGCTGCTGCAACAGAATATCCTTACGTAACTATCGAGGCAACCAAACACGAAAATGGTAAACCTGACGATTGGTGTACTGGCAATGGCTATACATGGGCTTCAAGCTACAGCAATGATATGACCGTGAAGGAAGGCGATGGCTTCATCAGTAAGGATGGTTTGTTTAAGAACTTCGTTGGACAGAATGGTACCTTGAAAGGCTTCCGTGGCTATCTGAAACGTACAGAAACACAAACAGGTGCCAAACCTATCATGCTGCAGGTGGTAAACAGTAGCAACGTAGATGGCGACAATGGTGAGACTACAGGTATCGAAGACTTGATCATTGATGCTGACGGACAGCTGATGCCAGCCAACGGAAAGGTATACAACATCAACGGACAGTTGGTTAGCGAGGATGCCAACAGCTTCCAGTCACTGCCAAGTGGTATCTATATTATTAATGGTAAAAAATATATTAAATAAGAACGATTATGATCATGAATAAAAAAGTATATTTACAACCACAGATAAAATGTGCTCCGTTACCGATGGAAAACTTGCTGGCAAGCTGGTCGAAACCTGAGACAGAAAGTAAGACTGATCCAGATAATCCTCCGATTGGTCCTGGTAACGGAGGCTTAGGCGGAAAGGATGATTTGGGCTCCAAGGAGCACTTTAACGACTTTGATTCCTGGGATTCCTGGGATTAAGAACTACCAACAATAGAAACAAGAACAACGAGGGAGCAACCTAACAGGGTTCGCTCCCTTGTTTTTTGCAGTTGAAATTTGGGTAACATTCAAAAAATTCGTAACTTTGCCGACTGAAAATAAGATCAACATGATATATCCAGATAATTTTGAACAAAAGATAGGATTCAACGAGATTCGAAACCTGTTGCGTGAGCGATGCCTCTCCACCCTGGGCAAGGAACAGGTGGAGAAGATGCACTTCAGCTCTGATGCCGACGAGGTGAACGAATGGCTGTTGCAGACCCGAGAGTTTCGCAGACTCATGGAGGAGGTGGAAGACTTCCCCCTGCAATACTTCTACGATGTGAGAGAGTCAATTGTACGCATCCGCGTGGAGAACACCCACTTAGAGGAAGACGAGCTCTTTGACCTTCGCCGCTCGCTGAGCACCATCGACGGTATCGTAAAGATACTCAACCACAGCGATGACGACGAGGCCGAACAAGAAGACGGTTGGCGCAGAGAGAAGAAATATCCCTACCCTGCACTGCATCGCCTGTCGGCTGACGTCATGTCTTTCCCACAACTGGTACAACGCATCGACCAGATACTCGACAAGTTTGGCAAGATACGCGACAACGCTACCCCCGAGTTGCTGCAGATACGCCGGGAGTTAGCTAAGACAGAGGGCAGTATCTCTCGCACACTGTACGGCATACTGCGAGCAGCACAGAGCGAGGGAGTGGTAGAGAAAGATGTCACCCCTACCCTGCGCGACGGACGACTCGTCATCCCCGTCATCCCTACCCTGAAACGTAAGATAAAAGGTATCGTGCACGACGAGAGTGCCACGGGAAGAACGGTATTCATTGAGCCTACCGAGGTGGTGGAAGCCAACAACCGCGTGAGAGAACTCGAGGGAGAGGAACGCAAGGAGATCATACGCATCCTCACCGACTTCACCAACAAGGTGCGACCCTTCTCGCGCGAGATATTGGACAGCTACCGATTCCTTGCCATCATCGACCTGATACAGGCCAAGGCAAAGCTTGCAGAGACCCAGCAAGCCATAGAACCCGAAGTGGAAACCCACCCACACGTAGACTGGACCAGAGCCATTCATCCGCTGCTCAGACTCTCGTTGGAGAAGAAAGGCGAGAAGGTGGTGCCACTCGACATCATGCTGACACAAGAGAAGCGCATCCTCATCATCTCAGGTCCTAACGCCGGAGGAAAGTCGGTCTGTCTGAAGACCGTGGGACTGCTGCAATACATGCTGCAGTGCGGACTGAGCATCCCCGTGAGCGAGCGTTCGAAGACGGGGGTGTTCCAGAACATCATGATCGACATAGGCGACGAACAGAGTCTGGAGAACGACCTGAGTACCTACTCCTCGCATCTGCTCAACATGAAGAATATGATGAAGGCTGCCAATGGCGACACCATCATCCTCATCGATGAGTTTGGTACAGGCACCGAACCTGGCATCGGCGGAGCTATCGCCGAAGCTGTGCTCGACCGCTTCTGCCAGCAAGGTGCCTATGGAGTCATTACCACACACTATCAGAACCTGAAGCATTTTGCCGACAGTCATGAGGGTGTGGCTAATGGTGCCATGCTCTACGACCGCCACGAGATGAAAGCTCTCTTCCAGTTGGCTATAGGCAGACCGGGGTCTTCCTTCGCCATCGAGATAGCTCGCAAGATAGGTCTTCCCGAGGAGGTGATCAAGGAGGCCAGCGACATCGTAGGCTCCGAATACATACAGAGCGACAAGTATCTGCAGGACATCGTTCGTGATAAGCGCTACTGGGAGAACAAGCGACAGAGCATACACCAGCGCGAGAAAGACATGGAAAAGACTATCTCGCGATACGAGAGCGACATAGAGGACATAGAACGAAGCCGCAAACAGATACTCGCCAAAGCCAAACAACAGGCAGAGGAACTGCTGAAGGAGAGCAACAAAAAGATAGAGAACGCCATACGCGAGATACGCGAGAAGCAGGCTGAGAAGGAGGAGACCAAGCGCATACGTCAGGAGCTGGACGCCTTCAAGGAAGAGATGCAGGACATCGACACCAAGGAGAACGACGACAAGATAGCCCGCAAGATAGCACAGATACAGCAACGCAAGGAACGACATGCCAAGCGTAAAGCCGAAAAAACTCAGAACCAAGAGAAGGCTGCGGCGGCGCTGCGCAGTGCTGTCAACAAGACGCAGCAGGAAAACCGTCCTCTATCGGTAGGCGACACCGTACGCATCAAGGGGCTCTCCACCATAGGAACCATAGAGAGCATAGCGGGCGATATGGCTACTGCTGTCTTTGGAGGTATGCGTACCAAGATGCGCCTCAACCGTCTGGAACATGCTGTCGCCACCACCGAGACCGACAAGACAAAACAACGCAAGGAGAACTTAGGCTCGTATGGCATCAGTACCGAGACACGCAACACGATAGACAAGCACAAGACCAATTTCCACCAAGACCTCGACATCAGAGGTATGCGTGGCGATGAGGCGCTCAATGCCGTGCAGTATTTCATCGACGATGCCATCCTCGTGGGAATGCCCCGTGTGCGCATCCTCCATGGTAAGGGCAACGGCATCCTGAGACAACTCATACGCCAGTATCTGAGCAGTGTGCCCAATGTCACCCACTTTGCCGATGAGCATGTGCAGTTTGGCGGAGCAGGAATCACGGTCGTGGACTTTTAGAGGAGTTAAAAGAGTTAAGACCACGCCCTGAAGGGGCAGAAGCTCTTAGCCCAGGGCAACGC
>UMCB01001119.1_pt1 | contig 10070 bp, 3 predicted proteins | sample 1964151 | NCBI WGS metagenome assembly UMCB01 (sample SAMEA4835960, study PRJEB28245) | human gut metagenome | biome: gut microbiome; material: fecal sample | place: Denmark | collected 2008
GTATTGCAGCTTGCTGAGCTGCATGTAGTAGAGGGCGTTGCTCAGTGCCGCATGCTCTATGTCGCCATTCTTGTCGGTCACCTCCTTGTCGGTGATGAGGAAGTATAGCTTCTTCAGATACGACTCATAGCCGGTCACCAGGGTCTTGAGGTATATGCGTTTCTCAGCCAGGGTGAGGGTGTTGGGCGAGCAGTAAAGTTTGAAGAGGGCGTTGAGCACCGTCTCTGTCATTCCGTTGTATTTGCTGATGCTGTTTACCTTGATCACCTTCACCATCCATTCGAAGGCATTCTCCACCGTGCGGCTGTAGCCCGCCGTTTCCTTGAACTCCTCTCTTACGAGTGGCAGCATCTTCTGCTGCAGGTTGTCGATGGTATACGCCTTAGCCTCCAGTTCGCGATAGCGATCGTAGATGGCATGCCCCATCTGTTGCATCAGTGTTTGATAAAACTCCTGGTTTTCAAACAATTTACGATAAGCATCCGTCTGGGTGGTGTAGCATTGCTGAGCAGCCTTGCTGAATATTTCGGGGAAGATGCTGTCTACAAACTGGTTTTCGTCGTTGCCCACAGCCTGTTTCTGCATCCTCTTTGTTGCCGTCTTCTGTATGTGGTCGAAGATGCCTTCCACCATCACACGGTCTGCTGCCGAGAACTCGCCTCTGAACATGATGTTCACTTTGTCGATGATGTTGTCCAGCAGGTCGTGCACCTCCTCTGGCTTATGTGCTGCCCCTGGTTTTTCGCCCTTTATCTTAGGCTTATCTCCGCCAAGGGTGATATTCGTTATCTCGTTAGCCTTGATGATATTGTTCACCAGCCTTACCTTCTTGTCGAGGTCTACACTATCTCTTTTGCCTTTTGGCAACACCCTATACAGATAGTCGGCAAAGACATACGACTTCATGAGCGAGCGGTCGAAGGTGCGAGCTATCTGCGCCATATAGGCATAGAAGCGCACAAAGTTCTTTATTTTTCCTCTCACCTCAAATTGTTTCTCCTCGTCCAGTTCCTCGAAGCTTTCCACAATAGGTTTCAGCGCATTCGACAGCGCTGCCAACTTAGAGTTGCTTTTCGTCTTTTTGGCAGCAGTATACAAGTTGTAGAAATTCTCCTCGTCTTCTGTCTTCCACAGATGATACAGCTCTATGTCTTTATGGAATTGGTACACATAGTTTACGTCTACTGGATTTATCAGTTCAGTACCTTTATAGAAAGGTTCGAAAGCCACTTTTATCTCTTCCGAGCTGTTCACGAAGTCAAACACATAGGTGTCTTTCTTCAGCGGATGCGAGCGATTGAGTCGTGAGAGTGTCTGCACAGCCTTCACATTCTTCAGCTTCTTGTCTACGAACATGGTGTGCAACATAGGCTCATCAAATCCTGTTTGATATTTGTCAGCCACTATGAGCATGTTGTAGAAGTCGCTGGCGAAATACAGCGGCAGCTTGTCCTCTGATATGTTTTTCTCGCCCCGCTTGTTCAGTTGTGGCTCGGTGTACTCTGTTCCCTTGTATTCCACCTTGCCCGAGAAAGCCACCATGGGGTGTATGTCCTTTATCTTGTGCTTCTGGCAGTACTCCTTGATGGCGAAGAAATAGCGCACAGCATGAGCGCGGCTCGATGTCACCACCATAGCCTTGGCTTTGCCCTGCATGTTCTGCAGGGTCACCTCGCGGAATTTCTCCACTATTATTGCAGTCTTCTTGTTGATGGTGTCGGTGTGGTTGTCGTGGAAGGCCTTCAGTGCCACCGTAGCCGGAGTCTCCTCATAGTATGGGTTGTCTTCCGACTGTCGCGTTATCTCGTACGACACCTGATAGGTGGTATAGTTTTTCAGCACGTCCTTGATGAATCCTTCCTCTATGGCTTGCAACATCGAGTAGTTGTGATAAGCCTTGTACTTATCCTTGTCGGGTGTTTCGCCTTTCTCTGCCAGTATGCCGAACGTTTGCAGTGTCTTAGGCTTTGGTGTAGCCGTAAAGGCATAAAACGAAAGATTCTTGTGTTGTCCCTGGCTCAGCAAGTCGAGCATCATGCGGTCTTGCTCCTTTTCCAGTTCCTCCACCGTCTTGTCTTCCCATTCAGCCATTTCCTTCAGCGCCTCGTCGGTATCGGCGAGGGCAGCCTTCAGCTTCTCTGCACTCTTGCCGCTTTGACTGGAGTGAGCCTCGTCCACCACCACAGCATATCTGTTGCCACTGTGTTTGGTTATCTGCTCATATATCTGTGGAAACCGCTGCAGTGTTGTTATCACGATTCCTGTTGAGTCGTTGTTGATGGCGTCGCGCAGTTTCTCGCTTGCGTTGGCATCTTTCTCGGTGATGGTGGTCACGGTTCCTTCCACGTGCTCGAAGCCGAGGATGGTATCTTGCAACTGTTTGTTGAGCACCCTGCGGTCGGTCACCACAAACACGCCCTTAAAGATGTTCTTGTTGTCCTTGTCGTGCAGCGACGACAGGCGATAGGTGAGCCAAGCGATGGAGTTCGATTTTCCCGAACCTGCCGAGTGCTGTATCAGGTAGTTGGTGCCCGAGCCTTTCTCTGCAGTGTCGTGGATGAGTTTCTCCACCACGTCGAGCTGATGATAGCGTGGGAAGATGATCTTCTCGCTCTCTTCCGTCTTCTCCTTTTCTTTGCCGTGCTTGTCGATGATGATCGACATTTTCTGCTCTTTCTGTCGCATGATGTATCTTTGCAGTATAGCTAAAAGCATATCTCTGCGCAGCACGTCGCGCCACAGATAGCTCGTCACATATTCGTCGCCCTCAGCCTGTGGGTTTCCTGCTCCTCCCACATTTCCTGCTCCGTTGCTTCCCTGGTTGAAAGGCATGAAGTAAGTCTTCTGTCCCTTCAGCTCCGTAGCCATGGCAGCCTCATAGAGGTCGCAGCCGAAGTAGGCGAGGATGCGATTATCGAAATGGAAGAGGGGCTCCTTTGGGTTGCGGTAGTTCTTCCATTGCTCTATGGAGTCGTTGATGTCTTGGTTGGTGAACTGGTTTTTCAGCTCTAAGGCAATGATAGGAATACCGTTGAGCGACAGCACCATGTCGATAGAGTTTTTCACATCGTTACTGTACACAAACTGGCGAGTGCATTGCAATATGTTTTTCTGATATTTCTCCGTCAGCTCGGGGTTCAGACTTGAAGTAGGAGCAAAGAAGCATAGCTTCAGCTTTATGCCGTAGTCGTTGATACCAGTGCGCAGGGTGTGTATCAGTCCATATTTCAGTATGTCTGCCTGCATGGTTTTGTATAGCTGTGCCTTCGCCTTGTCGCCATATTTGCGCACAAACTTTTCCCATTCCTTAGGCTGCGAATCGCTGATAAATGCTATCAGCGTATCCAAGTCCAAGGCTTTCTCCTTGTCGTATGTTGCTTGGTTGCCCTTCGTGTAGCCACCTTCTGTCAGCAGATATCGTTCGATGTCAGCTTCCAGACATTTTTCTTTCAAGTCTTCTGGTGTCATAATGCTTATACTCTTTTTTTACCAGTTACGTATTCGTAGATGATGCTCTTTTTATATTCCTTTAGCGACTCTATCTTCGATTGCTTCAAGGCAATAAGCGAGTCGATTTGTGTGGTCTTCTCGTCGAGGTAAGTCGCTATGGCTTGCTGGACGGGGAGGGGAGGGAGAAGGACAGAAGTTAATCTAATTATTTTTTGATTGATGCTATAAACCTTTATGCCCGAAACTCGTGAACGAATTTGCTGCCTCCAGATATCTGTTAAGAATAGATAGGCAAGATATTTGTAATCGCCATTGTTATGAATAGGTCTTGCCACTATCGTATGGTATCCAGCAAAAAGAGTCATGTCTTTATCTACATATATTGCATTTCCACAACCATCGTAATCTTCAGATGTGTCAGCAATTAAAAAGCAGCCTTTTTGAACTAAGCATTCTGGATTGGTTTCTATGTACGAACTTGGCACATATTTAAGTAGAGCATCATTTATTTTAGTGCCAGTATTCATTTTACTATGAATTTGTCCGTAACTTAACACGGGTTCGCCTTTCTCCACTAAGTCTGCTTTTGTTATATTTAGACCTTTTTCGGTATAGAAAATTGCTTTGTATGGCTTTATTTCCCACTCTTCCGGTATATCTCCAATCCATTCGACTCCGCTATTTTTCATTTTAGCCTTTTTGTCGAGTCCTTTAGTTACCGCCTCAGTTATTACCGACTGCTTATAGGCTAACAATTCGCTTATCATCTCCTCTTGAATGGAAATCAAAGAGTCTATCTCACCACATTTCTCGTCAAGAAAGGAGGATATTGACTGCTGCTCTTCTATTGTAGGAATAAGAATAGGCTCAGATCTAAATGCTCTGTAACTTAATGTTGCACGTAATCCTCTTCCCATTGCGTGAAGAGCTTTGTTGTTATCATATGCTTTAAGAAGGTATTTCGCATAATCAGACTTCATTCCATTAATAGGCCAAATTGCAAGATATGTAGAGGTTATTGCTCCTCTTTCACGTACTTGGGCAACACGTTGGGAAATTAAATCAAATGAAAGGTTCAAGCCATTTATCATTATAGTATCTGGCTCAACAACATTATACGCCTCAATGGTTTCTGGAGAATATTTGCTATCTCCTTTGCTTTTTGAGATAATTTCACCCATTTTAAATTGTAGCGTATTTGTCTCTTTCTGGTTTATGTTCGGATTGTTTATCTCTTTGAAATATTTACCAACAAGACCAACTCTCCATTCCCCTGGAATTTCCCCAATCCAGGCGATGCCACTATCTTTATATGTATCGTAAGTCTTAGCCATAACTATCCCAAAATCTTAACCATTAAGTCTGCTTCTTGTGTTTCCAGTTCCTTGAGGTGAGCAAAGATATCCTCGCTCTTGCGTGGTGCCACATATTTGTAGAACTCACGGGTGAAAGGAATCTCGTAGCCTATCTTAGTCTTCTTCTCGTCTATCCATGCGTCGGGAGCATACGGCAACACATTCTTCTGCATGTATTCGCCGATGTCCTCTGTCCAAGGCACAATCTCCGTGTCGCGCTTCTTGGCGTCAGGCTGCCGTTTGCCCTTCTTCAGGATAGGTTCGCCAGTAGCCTCGTCGGTCAATGGTCGCTCTATGGTGAGCTTAGAATATTTGAAATATTCGTTGTCCAACACCTTGCTCTCCACATGCAAAGTCTCGTCGTCGCTCTTATAGCTCCAATTGGTGAAGTCGCGATAAGCCTCCATGATCAAGTCGCGGCATCGGTCGCTGATCTCCACACGCTTGTTGCCCAAGCTCTTGCGTCGCTTGTCGTAGCATTGGCTGGCATCAATGAGTTGTACCTTGCCCTGACGCTCACTGCTTTTGTTCTTTGTCACCACCCAGATGTAAGTGGCAATGCCGGTATTATAGAACAGGTCGTTGGGCAACTGCACGATAGCCTCCAACCAGTCGTTCTCGAGCAGATAGCCTCTTATCTCGCTCTCACCGCTTCCGGCGTCACCCTTAAACAGGCTGCTGCCGTTTTGGATGATTGCCATTCGTCCCTCATCCTCCTTCAGCTTAGCTACACCGTTGAGCAAGAATAGCATCTGTCCGTCGCCAATGGCAGGCATCCCAGGAGCAAAGCGTCCAGCCTCGCCCATCAGGTGTTCCTCTTCCACCGCCTTCTTCGATGTCTTCCATTCTATGCCGAAAGGAGGATTCGAGATGATATAGTCGAACTTATATCCAGCAAACTGGTCGTCGCCAAGGGTGTCGCCCTGGCGCATGTTGTCGGCGTTGCCACCCTTTATCAGTGTGTCGGCTTTGGCAATAGCGAAAGTCTGGTTGTTCAGTTCCTGACCATAGCTGGTAATCTCAGCCTCAGGGTCTATCTTCAGGAAACGCTCCGTGAGGCATCCCAACATCTGGCTTGTTCCCATCGCCATGTCGTAGATAGAGGCAATGATGCCTTCGTCTTCCAACTGCTGCTCGTTGTCGCCCACCAGAAGCTCTGCCATCAGATAGATGATGTCGCGGGCAGTAAAGTGGGCTCCTGCCTGCTCGTCGTAGCTCTCAGAGAATTTGCGCACCAGCTCCTCGAAGATATATCCCATGTCCACACTCGTCACCTGGTCGGCACCAAGGTAGGCTTTCTGAGTGCAAAACTCCTTCACCACGAGATACAGCACATTGTTGTCTGCCATCTTCTGCAACTCGCGGTCGAAGTCCATGCGATGGATAATGTCGATCACGTTGTCAGAGAAATGGTTGAGATACGATTCGAAATTCTCCCTGATGTTGTCGGGGTCGTCGAGCAGACTCTGGAAGGTGAAAGGCGAGAGGTTGTAGAACTGCTGTCCGGCAGCACTTTCCAGGAATCCTTTCTTCACCACGATGCCATCCTTGTCGAGTTGGGCGTTCATGTCGAGCACAGCCTGTTTGGTAGGAGTCAGTGTGTCTTCGAAGCGCTTGATAACGCACATCGGGAGGATGACGTTGCCGTATTCATGAGGTTTGTACACGCCCACCAGTTTGTCGGCGATAGCCCAGATGAGGTTGGCTTTTTCCTGTATGTTGACTGTTGTCTGCTGTTGTATGTCGTTGTTCATGTTAGTTTATTATTTCGTTTTTATTGAGAAGAGCAAGCGGTGCAGAAAGCTCTGTCAAGGCTTATTCTTTCATTTTGCAAAGATAATCATTTTTTCTGAGAATCTATCCTTTTTCTGCTGTTTTTTCTCTTTTTTCGCTCCCACGTTTGTCGCATTCGCTCCCATGATTTTCGCATTCGCTTCCATGGTTGTCGCATTCGCTGTCATGGTTGTCGCATTCGCTGTCATGGTTGTCGCATTCGCTCCCATGGTTGTCGCATTCGCTGTCATGGTTGTCGCATTCGCTCCCATGGTTGTCGCATTCGCTGCTATGATTGTCGCATTCGCTGCCACTACGAAATTTGCGTGAGAACATCATCAAAAAATACAGAATCCCTATAGAAAAAGCGTTCACATTTTGGGCTTTTCTGTCACAAAGGGTTCACCGTTTTACGTCATTTGTGACGTTTTGGTGAATACCTGTGAAGGGAGGGTTCACGCCCTGAATCCCCCTCTGTTTATCGGGCTTCCGGCGCAGATGTGAAGGGTGAACCCTCGTTTCTTGCTTTATACGCATGCGCGAAAGAAAATAATTAAAGAAAGAAAACAGCAGTATGGGTAATGCCATAAAACATATAAAAAGAATATATATATATTATTATAGACGTTCACGGTGTCACTCTGTGGTCTCGCCCGATAGGTTATTCAGACCAGCCAATGACTAACAGAGATTCCCCGGTAAGTCATTGAGCCGTCTCAGTGACTTACCGGGAAATGGTTACTATTATGCTGAACTCAACAATCGCAAATAAGCGCCACACACCCTGAAAAACTGCCAATACGTGCTTGGTGCGAAAAGAAAATTTGACAAAAAAATCGGGAAAATGCGCATAATTCATGAATAAACATGAAGAAAAACACAAAAGCGATGTAAAAGAAAACGAAAAAAGTGGAGACATGAGGGGGATTTGCTACCCTAAAACAGGGGATGCGGGGCTAAAAACAGGGGATTTGGGCTCTCCCAAAAAGGGCGCATCCCCTGTGGATGCACTTCGCTAAACCCGACCAAATCCACAACACAAAAAGTGGATGAAAACAAAAAATACTACCCTTTTTGAACAGTTATTACTACCAAAACTGCTGCCGTGCCGATTCATTTCAACATTTATATATAAACAACGTGAGAAAAATGGTATAAAGTATTAATAATAAGGGGGATGCGAGAAAAATGGTTTAGAAAAAGTGCTTCAAATCCCCTATTTTGTTTTTTGCCCGGCATAACGGCAGTATTGGCAGAGGGCAAAAAAACTTTCTTGAAAATGCGGATTTCTCTTAATTTCTTTTGTGTTACGATATTTTATTCGTATCTTTGCAAGATAAACTGATAAAAGAATAAATGAGAAAACGATTCATCCACATATTATGGGCTTTGTTGGGTGCAGGCATCCTGTTCTGTATCCTGGGCTTTGTAGCCGTTTGGAATGGTTTGATAGGCTATATGCCCGAGATAGAGGACTTGCAGAACCCCATCAACCGCTTTGCCACACAGGTGTATTCATCTGACGGCAAGGTGTTGGGAACCTGGAACCTGAACAAGGAGAACAGAATCGTGATCCCTTACGACAAGATGTCGCCCCACCTCGTAGAGGCACTCGTTGCCACAGAGGACGAGCGCTTCTATGAGCACTCAGGCATCGACTTCCGTGCCCTGGGCCGAGCCATCGTGAAGCGAGGAATCATGGGACAAGCCAATGCCGGAGGAGGCTCCACCATCACCCAGCAGTTGGCGAAGCAGTTGTATAGCGAGACAGCCAGCAGCACCGTGCAGCGCTTCTTCCAGAAACCCATAGAGTGGGTGATAGCCGTCAAGCTGGAGCGCTATTACACCAAGCAGGAGATCATCGCCCTCTATCTCAACTACTTCGACTTCCTGCACAATGCGGTGGGCATCAAGACCGCTGCCAACACTTACTTCAACAAAGAGCCCAAAGACCTGACGGTGTGCGAGGCAGCCACCCTCATTGGACTCTGTAAGAACCCCTCGCTCTTCAACCCCGTGCGTTATCCCGATCGCTGCCGGGAACGAAGAAACGTGGTGCTGCAGCAGATGGTGAAGGCAGGCTATATGGACCGCTCCGAGTACGCCAAGTATTCTGCCGAACCCCTTACCCTCGACTTCCACCGTACCGACCATAAGGACGGCACAGCCACCTATCTGCGCGAGTTCCTCCGCCAGTATATGACCGCCAAGCGCCCCGTGCGCTCCGATTATCCTTCGTGGAGCAGAGTGCAGTTTGTCATCGACTCGATAGCCTGGGACACGGATCCCCTCTATGGCTGGTGCAACAAGAACTTCAAGAAGGACGGCACCCCCTATAACGTTTATGCCGACGGTCTGAGAGTGTTCACTACGATAGACAGCCGTATGCAGAAATATGCCGAGGAGGCAGTCTACAAACATGTGGCAGGCTATCTGCAGCCCGCCTTCGACCGTGAGAACAAGCCCAAGCCCAGTGCTCCCTTCTCCGACAAGCTGACGCCCAATCAGATTCGCTCCATCCTGAACCGATCCATCACCCAGAGCGAGCGCTACCGCACCATGAAGGCGGCAGGCTATTCGCCCGAGGAGATACACGATGCCTTCAGAAAGAAGGTGGAGATGACCGTCTTTACCTATCATGGCGACATCGACACCCTGATGAGTCCGCTCGACTCCATACGTTACTACAAGGGTTTCCTTCGTTCGGGTTTCATGAGCATGGATCCCAAGACGGGAGCCGTGAAAGCCTATGTGGGCGGTCTCGACTATACACACTTCATGTACGACATGGTGAGCCTGGGACGCCGACAGGTGGGTTCCACCATCAAGCCATTCCTCTACAGTCTGGCGATGGAGAACGGATTCACCCCCTGCGACATGGCGCCCAACCGTCAGCAGACCTATATCGTGGCAGGCAGACGCTGGACACCCCGCAACGCCAACCATTCGCGCTATGGACAGATGGTTCCGCTGAAGTGGGGTCTGGCACAGAGTAACAACTGGATCAGCGCTTATCTGATGAGCAAGCTGAACCCACAGCAGTTTGTGCAGTTGCTGCGCGATTACGGCATCAACAATCCCGACATCCATGCCTCGATGAGTCTCTGTCTGGGTCCTTGCGAGGTGAGTGTGTCGGAGATGGTGAGCGCCTATACCGCCTTTGCCAACCACGGCATCAGGACCTCGCCGCTCTTTGTGAGCCGCATCGAGGACAACGAAGGCAACACGATAGCCACCTTCCAGCCCCGCATGAGCGAGGTAATCAGCGCCGACAACGCCCTGAAGATGCTTACCATGCTGATGGGCGTGGTAGATCAGGGTACGGCGGGACGACTGAGATACCGCTACAACATGGAGGGACAGATAGGAGCGAAGACGGGAACCACCAACAACAACAGCGACGGATGGTTCATTGGCTTCACACCGCAGTTGGTGACAGGCTGCTGGGTGGGAGGCGAGGACCGCGACATCCACTTCGACTCCATGAGTATG
>UMCB01017431.1_pt1 | contig 10005 bp, 8 predicted proteins | sample 1964151 | NCBI WGS metagenome assembly UMCB01 (sample SAMEA4835960, study PRJEB28245) | human gut metagenome | biome: gut microbiome; material: fecal sample | place: Denmark | collected 2008
AGCGGGACTGGGAAGAGAGATCCCCCGGAAGACCGAGAGCGCCCATGCCGCGGCTGTAGGTGGCAAGCGGAAGCTCCGGAGAAAAATGATTTTCCGGCTGGCGCGGGGAAAGTCCGAGATAGTTATTTAAATGGAACATCTGCAGATCAAAAGGCGGATTGTTTGTGAGAACACCGGCAGGATCATCATGGACATGGAGTCCGTCGGCCATGGATTCCACAACGATCGCCTCGTTTTTATCCGCAATGATCCAGTGGAGACTTGCGGCAGGCATCTGGGGACTAAAAGGTGTTCCGACAAGATTCATGCGGGCAAGCGCTTCGCGGACATCCGGAATAGTTGCGCACCGGCTTAAGATCCAGGGGATAAATTCAAACTGGGCAACATTCTGCATTCCATCCACCGGCTCTGCATAGGCGGCGTTTCCGACAAAGTTAAGTCCTGCCATGCCGAGTCCCTTTTCGTTCATGGCATCATAATACAGAGGATAATTGTCTGCAACGTGCGCCATGCCGATGATGGCATAGTGGGATGCAAGTGTACCCATATGGCGGAACGGGATCGGGTAATTGCGGGGAGTGATCGTGATCTCCTCGCCGTAGGAAAATTCGTAGTCTAAGGTCCTTCCAAAATAAAAGCCTTTTGTCTTGTAAGTTGCTGCTGTACACATAAGACAGGAACCTCCTTAAAAATAGTAAATTCGCAGCGCGTTTATCTCATTCGGAGACCTGACTCCCACGGAGACAAATTTGCTGTTACTCACCGCATGAAAGAGGCGGGAATCTTCTCGCCTGAGATAAATACGGATATAGTTTCTTCTGCATAAAAAAGATTATACCGCATTTTTTTGAAAAATTCATTAAAAAAGAGCTTTACAAAAACACTTTAGTATGGTAACATGATAACACGATGAAAACAGAGAGGTGAAACCGGACAGAAAAATGCGGCCGGTTTTCGGATATGACAAAAAGCTGGTCCGGACAGCCGGATCACGGACAGATAAGAGGAGGAAATAATGATGAAAAAGAGATTATTAAGCGCAGTTATGGCATCCGCAATGGTACTTTCCCTCGCAGCATGCGGCGGAGCAAAGACAGAGACAACAGCAGCAGAGACAACTGCCGAGAAAAAAGAGGAGACAACAACAGCAGGTACGACAGCTGCGGAGACAGCAGAAGCAGCAGGAGGCACACTGATCGTCGGCTTCGATCAGGATTTCCCGCCAATGGGATTTGTTGGCGACAACGGCGAATACACAGGCTTTGACCTTGATCTCGCGAAAGAGGCCGCAAGCCGTCTCGGTCTCGAATACAAGGCACAGCCGGTCGCCTGGGACTCCAAGGATATGGAGCTTGAATCCGGCAACATCGACTGTATCTGGAACGGATTTACGATCACAGGCCGTGAGGATGATTATACCTGGACTACACCGTATATGGCAAACAAGCAGGTATTCGTTGTAGCGAACGATTCCGATATCAAGAGTCAGGCTGACCTTGCGGGAAAAGTCGTGGAAGTACAGGCCGATTCCTCCGCAGAGGCTGCGTTAAAGGAGAATCAGGATCTCGCAAATACATTCGGCCAGCTTTTAACGACACCGGATTATAATACCGCATTCATGGATCTCGAACAGGGCGCGGTTGATGCAGTCGCAATGGACGTGATTGTTGCAGGCTACCAGATCAAGCAGAGAAATGCAGATTTTAAGATCCTTGACGATTCCCTCTCCGAGGAAGAATATGGCGTTGGCTTTAAGAAGGGCAACACAGAGTTAAGAGATAAAGTACAGGGAGCGTTAGAGGAGATGGCTGCCGACGGCACATTAGCAAAGATCTCTGATGAATGGTTCGGCGAGGACGTTACGACGATCGGAAAGTAAGCGCGTGTCGGAGTTGTAGAAATCTTGCGGGATATGGAAATGCTGTTTGACAGACATTCCCATATCGGCTAAAATAGTAAAAGAATTTTGATTACGGGAACCGGAAAACAGTTCCCGTAATTTGTGTTATTTATCTCAGTCGAGAAGACTCCCACCTCTTTAGATGGTGAATAATAGCAAATTTGTCTCAGTGGGAGTCAGGTCTCTGACTGAGATAAACGCTCCGCGAGGATGCGCAGTGATTCTGTATGGAATATGTCAGCTTTGCTGACCAGAATCACGCGCCAAGTCTCACGGACGTTCGACTTGAATATGAAGGAAAGCAGGTAAAGATCGTATGGGTAAAATGACAATCGGGCAGATGGTCGCACAGCTCGCCAGTGGTATGCTGATCAGTACGCAGATCTTCGTGATCACGCTGCTGTTTTCTCTTCCACTTGGACTTATTGTGGCGTTCGGACGCTTATCGAAAAATCGCGTGATCAGCATGATCGTAAAATTTTACATCTCTATCATGCGCGGAACTCCGTTAATGCTGCAGCTGATGGTCGTTTATTTCGGACCATACTATCTGTTTCATATTAAAGTCGGCAGCGGTTACCGCCTGACAGCGACCTTTATCGGCTTTGTGATCAACTACGCGGCATATTTTGCAGAAATCTACCGCAGCGGCATTCAGTCGATGCCGATCGGCCAGTATGAGGCGGCACAGATCCTTGGATACACGAAAGCTCAGACCTTTTTCAAGATCATTCTGCCTCAGGTCATCAAGCGCATTTTGCCGTCGATCACAAACGAGGTGATCACACTTGTAAAGGATACGTCCCTGTCATTCACCCTGAGTGTCGCTGAGATGTTCACGATCGCGAAAGCTCTGGCAGCATCCCAGACAAATATGATCCCGTTTGTCGCAGCCGGAATTTTCTATTATGTGTTCAACCTCATCGTGGCTGTCGTTATGGAGTGGATCGAGAAAAAGCTGGATTATTACCGGTAGGACTGGAGGTCTGTGGATCATGAATCTGTTAGAGTTAAATCATGTAGAAAAATCATTTGAGAACCTGTCTGTGCTGAAGGATATCTCCATCAGCATCGGCGAGGGCGAAATCGTATCCATCATCGGACCGTCCGGATCCGGGAAATCAACGCTGCTCAGGTGCGCGACAATGCTTGAGAAGATGGATGGCGGCGAGATCGTATATCTTGGGAAAAAAGCGGCATGGACGGACAAGGACGGACATGTGGTCTATGCGGATAAGAAGGACATGAAGGAGATCCGGAGCCAGTATGGCCTCGTGTTCCAGAATTTCAATCTTTTTCCGCATTATTCTGTGCTGAAGAATATCGTTGACGCGCCGATCCATGTGCAGAAGCGAGACAAGGAGACGGTATATCAGGAAGCGAGAGAGCTGTTAAAGAAGATGGGACTGGCGGACAAGGAAGACTATTATCCCTGCCAGTTATCCGGAGGACAGTGCCAGCGTGTGGCAATCGCCCGTGCATTGGCGCTGAACCCGAAGATCCTGTTCTTTGATGAACCCACATCGGCTCTGGACCCGGAGCTGACAGCCGAGGTGTTAAAGGTAATTCGTTCCTTAGCGGATTTAAATATCGCCATGGTGATCGTTACCCATGAGATGGCGTTTGCAAGAGATATTTCCCACCGTGTGATTTTCATGGAGGGCGGCGTGATTGTCGAGGAGGGAACGCCGGAGAAGGTGTTTGCATCCGATAATGAGAGAATGAGGAGCTTTCTGGGACGATATGGGGAGATCCTGTAATTATGTTGACCTCTCTTGCGTTAATATTTTTAGTGGGACTTTCCACCGCCGCAATCTGTGGGAGGCTGCGGCTGCCGCGTATTATCGGTATGCTGTTCACGGGAATTATTCTGGGACCGCATGTTTTAGGTCTTCTGGATGACAAGATCCTGTCGATCTCATCGGAACTCCGGCAGATGGCTCTTATTATTATTTTATTGAAAGCAGGGCTTTCTTTAAATCTTGCGGATCTGAAAAAAGTAGGCCGTCCGGCAGTCATGATGTCGTTTGTACCGGCAAGCTTTGAGATTTGTGGATATCTGCTCTGTGCGCCGATGATCCTGGGGATAACGAGAATTGAGGCGGCAGTCATGGGCGCGGTCCTGGCGGCAGTGTCTCCGGCTGTAGTCGTGCCGCGGATGGTACAGCTCATGGAAAGTGGATATGGAACGGAAAAGAGTATTCCACAGATGATCTTAGCGGGAGCGTCCTGCGATGATATTTTTGTAATTGTACTGTTTTCCACATTTTCCGGGATGGCCCAGGGCGGTACAGCGGACATGAAACAGTTTTTAAATATCCCGGTGTCCATTGCTCTTGGAATCCTGCTGGGCGCGGTTGTTGGATATCTTTTGATCCTCTTTTTCGAAACCGCCTATGCGAAAGAGCATTATGTGAGAAACAGTATGAAGGTCATAATCGTTCTTGGAGTTTCCTTCCTTCTGATGGCTGTGGAGACATGGGTGAAGGCTTATGTATCAGTGTCCGGTCTGCTGGCCGTAGTCAGCATGGCATGCGTTCTGAAGATCAAATGCCCGAAATCTGTCTCAGGAAGACTCTCGGAGAAATTCGGAAAGCTCTGGATCGCGGCGGAAGTTGTCTTATTTGTACTGGTCGGTGCAGCGGTTGATATCCGGTATACGGCGATGGCCGGAGCCGCGGCGATTGTCATGATCCTGCTGGCGTTGATGTTCCGTGCTGTCGGTGTTCTTGTGTGCATGACGGGAACGGCATTGGATAAGAAGGAACGGGTATTTACGGTGATTGCGTATCTGCCGAAAGCGACGGTGCAGGCGGCGATCGGTTCTGTTCCGATGGCAATGGGACTTGCCTGCGGTCAGATCGTGTTGTCAGTGGCGGTCCTTGCAATCCTGATCACGGCACCGCTTGGGGCGATCGGGATGGATATGACGTATAAGAAGCTGTTGAAAAAACAGGAAAAAATCTCATAATATAAATTTGATTTGAAAAAATACCGGATGTGGGCTATAATGAGCGCAAAATGTGCGGTATCAGGCGGAAGTCCTGCTGGGGCAGTTATAGTTCGCTGAGCTGAGAAGATGTTTGAGATACCGCAAAACAGGAGGCAATTATGGATTTCGAAAAATTATGCGCAGAAAGATATTCTCTTAGAAAATATGCAGATCGCCCGGTGGAGGCAGAAAAACTGGAAAAGGTGCTGGAGGCAGGTCACAATGCACCGACGGCTCACAATCTCCAGCCGCAGCGCATTCTTGTGATGCAGAGCAGAGAGGCATTGGAGAAAGCAGAGGAGTGCACCGCATGCAAGTTCCATGCACCGGTGATCCTTGTTGTCGCGTATGATCCGGCGAAGGCCTGGAACCGCGAGGGAGATATGAAGAACCACGGGGAGATCGATGCGACGATCGCGGCGACACAGATGATGCTTCAGGCGGCAGATCTCGGTCTCGGAACCTGCTATGTCGGCATGTTCAGCCAGGAGAAGCTTCATGAGCTGTTCCCGGAGATGAAGGGACTTGTTGCGACTGCGATGCTTCCGCTCGGATATCCGGCAGAGACGGCGCATCCGTCAAGACTTCACACCGACAGAATGCCGTTAGATGAGATGGTGATCCGTCTGTAAAAGCATATACATAGATTCAGACCTGCCAAAGTGGAAGAAAGCCACGGGCAGGTCTCTTCTTTTTTTGGAGTGTTCGCGACATAAAAACTTTTGTTCGTATAAAAAATACACAAAAAATCTTTTTTGTGGTAAAATATCGGACAGGAGGCAGCCTGAGATGACCGCTTCTGTTACTCAGTATTGAAAAACGGAGGAATGACAGATGGAATATAAGGTTTCCGAGAAGATTCAGAAGAAATTCGACACACTGACAAAGGATGCAAAGGTTCAGAAAGCCCTTCAGTTTATGGAAGATGACCAGAACGAGATCATCGACAGACAGATTGAGCTTACCCTGATCCCGGCACCGACGAACCATGAGCAGAAAAAGGCAGCGAGACTTCTTGAGATGTTTAAGGAGGAAGGACTTACAGACTGCCATATCGACGAGTACGGCAACTGCATCGGAATCCGAAAAGGTACCGGCGGCGGAAAGACGGTTCTTGTAGAGGGTCATATGGACACAGTATTTCCGCTTGATACAAAGCTTGAGATCGTCCGTGAGGACGGCTTTATCAAATGCCCGGGAATCGTGGACGATACGAGAGGATGTGCGACCGTCCTGTCTACGATCCGCGCTTTAAATGCGGCAGGAATTGAGACAAAGGGCGATATTCAGTTTGTCGGAACGGTTCAGGAGGAAGGAACCGGTGCGTTAAAAGGAATGCAGTATTATGTAAACCACCATCCGGAGCTGGATGCCAGCATTTCCGTTGACGGCCCGGGATTTCAGGAGATCACCTATGAGGCGACCGGAATCCAGACATACGAGATCAACTTCCACGGCATCGGCGGACATGCCTGCGGAGCTTTCGCGAAGGTAGCAAACCCGATCCATGCGGCAGGACGTGCAATCGCGAAGATCTCCGAGATCCAGGTTCCGAAGGAGCCGATGACTACATTTGCGGTGACCACCATGCAGGCGGGAAGCTTCGAGGCTGTCCATGCGATCGTTCCGGTGGCACAGATCCGCTTCAACTTCCGTTCGAACTCTCAGGAAGAGCTTGAGAAGCTCCGCAAGAAGATCTTCGATGCCATCGATGAGGCATGCAAGGAGGAGACAGAGCGCTGGGGCATGGATACGATCACATACGATGTAAAACATATCTGTGATGTCAATGCCGGCCATCAGGATGCCCATGCGCCGATCGTAGAGGGCGCCATGGCGGCGGCAGAGTATCTTGGATGCGAGGAGCCGAAGCTTGGAAACGGTGGTTCCACAAACTGCAACCGTGCTCTCGAAGCAGGACTTCCGGCAGTGTGCCTCGGCATGGGCGCGGATTATGATATCCACGCGCATATGCTTTCCGAGCAGTTTAAGGTTGAGGGTGCATATAAGGGCTGCCAGCAGACATTGCTGCTTGCGCTGCTCTGCGCGGGCATGGATGATGTAGAGAGCATTATCGAGAAATAGCAGGATAAAAATGAAAGCTTAGCATGAAAACGGCACAGGCCTGTCAGGTAAATGGCGGGGGTGTGCCGTTTTTGATCGACCGATCTGCATGGTGACACTTTTTATGAAAAGCCGCACATTTGCCGCAGAAAATCAAGGAAAAAGCAAGAAATAATCACCTTGACACTATGTAGTGCGTTGGATAAAATAGAGAATGACAGTTGGATTGTGCCGATCTGCAGTCGAAAGCGTGCTGCAAGCTTGCCAGCATAAACGCTTTTGAATGAAAAGCGGTATAAGGGCAATGCCCGGAGCTTCTTGGGCGCCGGAGGCGAACAAGAAGAGAGCAATCCGGTAACTGAAAATAAAAAAGGCAGGATGGAATCATGAAAAAAATAAGAATGCTTCTTCCGACAGGCGCTGTGATCGGCATGCTGGTGGTGGGAACAGCGTTTCCTGCGATGGCAGCGGCAGATAGCGATACGGCAAAATTTGTACGCGGCACTACGATCAATGCGGTGGATGTCTCCAAGCAGACGGCACAGCAGGCGAAAGGATATCTGGAAGGTTATTTCAACGAACACTACGAGATTAAAATACAGGACGCGGACGGCAACCTGGAAGTCTTAAAGGGAACCGATGTCGGTTACCACTTAAACGTTACCGGCAGCGTCGATGATATTTTAAAGGAGCAGAATGACACAGGAAGAAAGACGGGGCCCGGCTCTGACCAGAGCTACACAGTGACCGTGGAGGCAACTCTCGATGACGGGAAGCTTGCCGCAGCGCTGGCAAACCTGCACTGTGTGACGGCGGCAACACCGACTTCCAACGCGTATATCTCTGCTTACGAGGAAGGAAAACCCTTTACGATCGTTCCAGAAGTTCAGGGAAACGAACTGGATATGGATAAAATGAAGGCTGCCGTTAAATCAGCACTTTTAAGCCAGAAAAAACAGATCCGGCTTGCAGACGAGGATTGCTATAAAAAGATCACCGTAAAATCTGATGACGCGAACCTGGTACAGCTCTGCACAACATTAAACGCATACAAGGATATCCAGATTACATATGTGTTTGGATCCAGCAGAGAGACCCTGGATGGTCTGGAACTGGCAAAATGGGTGACTGGGACGAACGGCACCGAGATCCAGGTAGACCGTGACAAGGCAGTAGCATATGTGAAGTCTTTAGCGGATAAGTATGACACTTACGGAAACCATAAGTATAAGACGACATCCGGCCGGGATGTTGTTGTATACGGAAAATATGGCTGGAAGATCAACCAGACAGCCGAGACAGACGCCCTCGTGGAGGCAGTAAAAGCGTGCCAGACAACGGAGCGCGAGCCGATCTACGAGAGCCGCGGCGCGACCCACGATGGTTATGATTTCGGACAGACTTATATCGAGGTGGATCTTGCCACACAGCATCTCTATTTCTATAAAGATGGAAAAGTGATCATCGACAGCCCGTTCGTATCCGGAAACGTGTCAAAGAACTACACGACACCTCCGGGACTCTTTGAGCTGTATTATAAACAGAAAGACCGTGTATTAAAGGGAGAAGATTATGCGGCGCCTGTAAAATACTGGATGCCGTTCAACGGTGGGATCGGACTTCATGACGCGGACTGGAGAAGCAAGTTCGGCGGAACGATCTACCAGACAAACGGTTCCCACGGATGCATCAACCTGCCGCCGAAGGTAGCAGCACAGGTGTATGAGAACGCATATAAGGGAATTCCGATCATCTGCTGCAATTAAAGCGGGGACGGATCTCAAAAAGGATGAAAAGTAACTGTTCAGTATGGCTGCGCATTTACGAAAAATAATTATGGAAAGAATATTCATCAGAGGGAGATATGCACCGGAAAAGGTGACAAAAGCCGCAGCATGAATACCGAAAGGGAAAGAAAAAATGGATAAACAGCAGGTTTTAAATCAGTTAAGAAACGCAAAGGAGATCTATGTTATCATGTCTCTGTGCACAAAAATGCCGTATGTGGTATGCGACAAAGAGACATTCGATGACGAAGTTCTGCTCTATTTTAAGGAAGAAGATATCAGACGTGAGGGCAAGCGCCTCATCGAGGAGAAGATCCCGGTACAGATCGCGAAAGTCGACGCGAACCAGATGCTTCACTTTTATGGAAACCTTTACACGATGGGTGTAAACTGCCTGATGGTAGACCAGTATATGGAGAGCGAGTGCCGGATCCAGCTTTCGGAGCTTGTGAACCGTCCGGGCCAGAATAAGCCGGATGCACCGGAAGAAGAGAAGAAAACCTGGATCGAGAACCCGAGCCTTCATCTGACCGCCCTGTACTTTATGCAGGAGCTTCGCAGACAGAAATTCGAGAAGATGCCGGATGAGTTAAAGGAGATGCAGGAGGAGATCCTTGCGGATTTCACACGCGGAACATACATCACCGCATTTCAGGAAGGTGCGGGCGTTCCGTTATTAAAACAGAAAAACGGTGATGCGTACCAGCCGATCTTTACGGACATCATTGAGTTCGGAAAATTCAACTCGAAGAACCAGTTCAAAGCGATCGCGGTAACCGCAGATAAGATCCCGAGCATCCTCGTAAAAGAGGCAAAGGGAGTGGTTGTAAACCCATTTGGCGTTAATCTCCAGATGCCGATCACAAAGCGTACTGTTCCGAACCCGGAAGCTGCTGCACATGCGGATGCCCAGGCGGCAGTTCAGGCAACTCAGGTCGAGGTCAATGCGACTCATGAGAGAGCAGGCGCTGAGGAAGAGAGCGGAGCCGGGAATAAGACCGAGAATTAAAGAAAAATTATGAAACTCCGGCGTGTCTGCATCACGGAAAACAGTGAGCAGGATGCGGCGGAGTTTGTAATACTTCCCGGTCTCAGGGAGCAGGCCCGCAGACGTGGGATAAGGAGGTTGACAGTTTTGGAGAGTGACAGAAGGAAGATCGAAGAAACATATTTAAAGGCAGTGGATATCGGATATTCCTACCGCCTCGCAAAGAAGATGGAGGAATTTAAGAGCAATCCGGTCCTTGGCTACCGCACAGCGG
>UMCB01049354.1_pt1 | contig 9993 bp, 9 predicted proteins | sample 1964151 | NCBI WGS metagenome assembly UMCB01 (sample SAMEA4835960, study PRJEB28245) | human gut metagenome | biome: gut microbiome; material: fecal sample | place: Denmark | collected 2008
CCCCATCACGCTCTGCGATAACTTCGTCTATCGTCTTGCGCTGAACAATCGCCATCACGCCACCTCCATTTTCTTCTATCGTTGGCAATGGCAAGCTGGCACGTTCAAACTCTTCGGCAATCTTCTTGAAACCACGTCCCCATGACTCCACAAAGCCTGCTTTGTAAAAAACATTAGCAATATTGTAATTACGAGGATAAGAAGAATGCTTCTGCAATAAGGCTGCCGGAGTCAACTCTTTCGGCAACAAACCGTAGTTCCACAATTCTATACTGCGATCGTAGATGCGCATTTGGATGGCAGGACCGATATAAGCCTTATGCGAAATGGCATTGTATATCAACTCTCGTAATGCTTTATCAGGAATCTCCAACTGCTCTATGCGCTGCAATCCCTCGTAGTGAATAGGCGAAAGCAGATACTTGGTTCGGAGTACTTCCATCACCCTACTTGCCATCTGAATCAGGTTACCTTCAATCACATCTTGAATTATCAAATCGCTCTCATCTGTATGAAAACGTCCAATCTTGAATACCGCAGATGGAAAGAACTGCCCAACATGCTTGCCGAAAAGCAAGATGGCAGCATTTTTCTATTCACCTTCCCTAGTGAACAAGCCAAGATTACGCAATACATCTTCGGTTGACGAATTGGCCTCTGATTCATCCATACGACCTGCCTTGATACTACATTGCAAAAAATAATCAATCGCATTGCGGTCTATGTCATCAAGAGTAGCACCATAAACAGGAATATCATCCCATGAATGACCCATCTTTTCCATAATAAATTACTGCAAAGCAAGCCCTTTAAGTTCTTGCTTGGTAGAACCACTACGATAATGATACGTACCTTTATAGGCTATCGGCATATTACTTGGTGAGACCACAATCTCTATGTACTCTTTATCACCTTCCATAAGAAGGTTTACATCTTCTACGATGCCCAGATAATTAACTATCTTGTTAGGAATATCTTCCAACAACCGTTTGGCATCAGATAAACCGATTACTTCTTTCCGGTCATTTACACCGATATAAATACGCCCACCTTGCGCATTGGCGAAACCACATATCCATTTCAGATATTCATCACGCCATGATTCCTTATATTCTATATTTTGACTTTCATTCTGCATATTCTATTCCTCCATACTTTTGATGATTGAATTGACTCTCTTCTCCCTTCCCAATGTCTCGGGAAATGCATAGTGGCCATTACCTATTTCACGAGGATTAGACTCTATATGCTCGGCATACCATGCCCGTTTATACTCGGTGGTGATGATGCCGTAATCCCTGGTAGCGATGATGGAAGCGGCGAGAGATTCACCATATAGTTCCTTGATATCTATCATCTCCTCCAACGTTATCTTCTCACGCTTCTTGGAACCCAACTCTTCGATAAGCGCTAATTTGGGAAGGATGAAGAAACTGGCAAAGAGATCGCAACGCTTCTCCAGTCTCAATGGACTGTCTTCCGGGAAGAGGAGAAGTAGATGGGCCAATTCATGTACTGCCGTAAAGCGAAGTTTCTCCACACTGCTCTTTTCCGGATTGAAATCGAGAATCATCAGCGGATGCTTCTTATCTGCCCAGGTACTCATTCCGAAGACATACTCTGGAAGATTAGCAGCAAGTATCATGATACCTTTTCTTTCCAGAAATCTCAGGATGCTGGCGATAGGTCCGTCACCGCAATGCCATTTCTCACGAAGAAGATCGGCAGCATGGATGGCATCTTCAAGGGTTGATACCTTGGTGCCTTTTACCGGATTCTTGAACCGGGTAGGAAAGCCTGCTTCTTTCTCCTTGGCTAGATACTGCTCTGCCCAAAACGAGAGTTTTGCTTCCAGGGCTTGCAACTCGTCTTCGGACAACTTGCCATTGGAGGTGGTGCGGAGCATAGGCATATCTATCTTGAGATTGGTTCCTTCGAAATATTCCTCGCTGATATTGAGAGCTTTGGCTATGGCTTGCAAGGCATCACGCTTAGGGCGCATGATGCCCTTCTCATAACGGGAGATGCTCTGCTTGGTGATGGCTCCATTGGTTCGCTCTACGAGTTTATCCATGCTGAGCCCCATCATCTGTCGTGCTTCCCGCAATCTTATAGAAAATGAGTCATTAGTCATAATTGTCTGCTATTTAATTTGTTGACAAATATAAGAAAAAGATTTAATTCTGTCACCATATAACAGATAGATTTAACATAAAAAAGCACTAAAAAGGGAGAAGAATCAGGAGATTGAAGAAAAAAACAGGTTTACACCTTAATTATATAAAGATAGCACCTCGACCGTACTAAACATACAGTCAAGGCACTCAACCAATTACCACGTACGAATATGACTGCATTCTACTTTGTCCAGCAGATTATTATTTTCTAACGACCAGATACTCAGTACCAAATCTGTTTTTCTTGCTTTTCAATTCATCGATATTCTGAAGTTCGCTGCCAAATCGCTGCAAACAGGAAACCAGCAATGTGGAATCGAATTTCTGCTTCAAGATATCAAAAATAGCTGCTGCCACCATATATTATCCCTTCTCTGAGACGTCTGTCGGTGTAAAAACCTCCAGAAAACATTGCTTGATGGGTGAAATCTGCTCAAACTGCCTGTTGCTTTGCATGATGATGGCAGTTTCGTTGGCATCGAAATAGGAAACCCGTTTTGCCCAAATGTTATCCAAACCTTTGGGCACTTTTACCCGAAGCGCTGGGCAAGTTTCCTCACAGGTATGAGCAACTTTGCTCATCGTTATGGGCAAAAATGCTCATCGTTATGGGCTGAAATGCTCATCGTAATGGCTAAAAATGCTCATCGTAATGGCTAAAAATGCTCAACGTTAAGTCAATTTGCCCGATAAGGTTTCGAGATTTCCATGAATGCTGTGGCATTTGCACGATGATGTGCATCCTGGTTTTCTTCAGAAATTAGTAATCGAGCTCCTCTGTATAACGGTCGAACACCATGTTCTCGTATCCTTGATCCTTACACCACTGCAAGATGTATTGTTGCTGTTCGGGAATGATACGAGTCTGCCCCAGTTTGTAGCGATAATACGAAGCTCGGCTTCCGAAATAGGAAATCATACTGCTTTTGAACACTTTCACATCCTTCTTTTTCAGTTCGTCGAGCATTTTTTCCAGACCGTATGCCATCTTGACAAGATGTATTTGCATGAAGTGTTCGCACTTGCCATTTTTGTATGCGTCAGGAAAAACGGCATAACCATCCGTCTTGTCAGCATTCTTGTAGACGACAGATAAATGACGTGCACATTCATTGGCAAGAGGACATTGTTCATTGAAACAATACTTCCAGGAGAATCCCTCATCGCCTTTTGCGAAAAGTAATCTTACTAAATCAGCTTGTGTCATATTGTTGTTGATTATAAGTTAAAAGGTTTCGGTTTCAAATGGGTCTTTTTACTTCATTGTGGAATCGGCAAGACTTTTTCTTGTTTCTGCAAAGTTAGCAAAAAAAATAGGATAACATGCCATCTTTATCTCATTTTTTTTGTTTTTTCTCCTTGTTTTTTGGTATTTTTCTCCATTAAAAGCCACAACATGGGGAAAACGTGGTAACAGTATGGCATTTTGTGGCAACAACACCAAGCGTATTGCCACGCACAGACCACTGTCATTCAAGCTATTACACTCAATGTGGCAATTGTGGCAATAAGATGGTGCTTAAAACAAATCATCAAGCACCACTTCGTTCTGGGCAATGCCCGAATACATGTTGCGCCGAAGACCATAACTGCTGATAAACGTCAGCTGTATGGATTTCCGAGTTTTCGTTTCTTCCATAAAATGGGCAATTTTGTTTCTCAAAATCTTATCATAATCCTTATTGATGGCAAACTCTCCTTCCGAGAATTTCATTTCGCATAGATTGATGGTGTTGTCGCCACGCTCTATCACCATATCTATCTGAGCGGCCCGCTCATCAGCCTCCCCACTACTCTTGCTCCGCCATGAATATAAATTGGTGGATACACCTGCTATACCCAACCGCTGCTTGACCTGAAAAATATGATTCATCGCCAATATCTCGAATGAAACTCCTGCCCAGGCATAGAAACGGGGCGTGCGCTGCAACTTGCTCCAATACAGAAGATTCCGGAACGAACTGTCTCGCAGAAAACGAAAATAAAACAAGGTGAAGAAATCCACCAACTGATAAAGAGATTTTCGGGTAGAACATCCGAAATTGACATATTTTCTGATAAATCCGCACGATTCCAGATTGTCAAGAATCGTGGTCAATGTCTTGCCTGATTTCATCTGGGCTGCATTAGCTATTTCTGTGCGAGTCATTCCATATCCACGCTCGTTCAGGCACTCTACCACCTTGACATATGCCTCAGAATCCTTGAAAAGGGAGCGATAGAGTATCGAAAACTCATTATACAACTGACCGTTGGGATTGAACAGCATACGGTCTATATTCTGCGCTAAACTTAACCGCTCGTCCAAAAGATTAAGATAGTATGGGATGCCTCCCAATATCATGTAAAGCTCTGCCATCTCGTATCTTGACAGCATTATCCCCTTGGTCTTCAGAAACGCTTCCGATTCTCCAAGAGAAAAGGGTTGCAGGAATAGACGATGGGTAAGACGACCATAAAGTCCACCATGATTATTGATGAGTTTGTCCATCATCCAGGAAGTGGCAGAGCCGCAGACTATCAGAACGATGTCGCGACGTGCCGAAGCCCATCCATTCCAGAAGTGCTCCAAGGCAGAGATAAAGTCAGAGCCCACAGTATCCATCCAAGGCAGTTCGTCGAGAAAAACCACCTTGCGTTCTACTTGGGACAGTGAATCGAGATAAGAAATCAGCATCGAAAAGGCATCAAGCCAATCATGGGGCAACGAAGATACTTTCCTGTCATAACGGCGAAGTGTATAAAAGAAGTTTTTCAACTGTTCCTGAGTGTTTCCTCCTGCCAGTCCGGATGCTTGAAAAACCATTTCCTGCTCAAAATATTCACGCACGAGAAACGTTTTCCCCACTCTGCGGCGTCCGCATATAGCCACAAATTCAGACTGCCTTGACTCATATATGCGAGCCAGGGTATCTTGTTCACTCTTTCTGCCTATTATATTGTTCTTCATTTCCTTTTCTCCAGCTTTAATTTCTTATCGCTTACAAAGATACCAAGAAAAAGCAATTATTGGCTATATCTTATGCTGTTTTAAGCCAATAATACATATTTTTAAGCATTATTGGCTAAATTCTACATTCCTTTCAGCCAATAATGCATAATTTTCTGAAAGAGTAAAAGCATTAAAAGAATACCTTTCCAAACAAAAAATGAAGGATGAAAGGTTTTGACGGAATAACCTACACTTGGGCTATTACTACTATAGCAAAAAAAAGGTGGATGTACTACAGAATACCATAATACACCCACCGCTTACATCAAATTTATCTTATAATAATCTTTTTCCCATTGTGAATATATACACCAGGAATATTTGGCTTAGCAAATAACTTAACACCCTGTAACGTGTGCCATACACCCTTCTTTTCCACATTTATATTAGAAATATTCGTAGAAACATTTTCCTCCACAATGTGAGTAAAGTATTTCCATACCTCAGCATTCCTGTAAGCTTGCTTGGTGCCAACAGGAACATAGAGAATACACTTGTCGTAATCAACAGCACCATTAAAAATGCCTTCATCGACAACATAAGGAATGGACGAACGGCAATGTATCTCCCGAATTCCTCTATCACAGTTAAACATCCAATTATGTGTAAACTCAACATCAGCAACAGGCAATGTGACATTACATAAGTTTATACTTGCTCCAAAAGCCTCATGTCCGCATTTCTTCACATTGTCACCGATAACGAGTTCTTTCAGATAATAGCAAGCATACATAGCCAACCCGTCAACTTCTGTCACAGGAAGACCATTAACGGTTGCAGGAATCTCTACTTTTCCTCGATAAGGATTGTAGCCCCTTACCACCTTTAGCGCAGAGCCATCGTCGGTATATTTATAGTAGATACCATCAATATACATCAAGCCCTCATCGTCACTGATTGCACAGACATCCAATGTGTCCGTAGCTGCCGCATATTCATTATTACCGTCTTGGATAGCAACCAACAGATAAGTACCCTCTTCTGGGAATGTTATGTTATTGCCTTCTATTTGAGGAACACGATAAGCACTTTCCACTCTTGGTGCCTGAGCGTACGAATATCTTACAGGAAGACCAGAAGATGCGGTTGCATTCATTGCTATCGTAGAACCGACCTTAGCTTTTATCTCTTGGTCCCAAGTGATTGTTTGCTTCCTTAACTCCCTCTTTAGAACTGTGAGTGTACCAGCTATATAGCTCTTTACTTCATAATTATCAGCTTCTACATCATATACGGTAATAGGATATTTACCTGGAGCACTTGCTTCATTTGCTTCGCAAGAGAAGACAGGTTGTTTCGTCAAGACAGGCACATCCTCACCATTCTTGAAGCCACTGTAACTTGCCGTAAACTCAGGAAGTTTATCTCCTTGCGTAATAGTATAATTATCAGCAGTTACAACTAATGGTGCTTTTGTCACCGTCAAAGAACCTGGAACAAATGTCACATAATAGTTTTTAATCGTTCCCTTGTTTATCTCAATCTCATAAGTTCCTACTTTTGAATTTTTATCAGCAGAGCAGATTATCTCTGGTTCACCAATAAGAGCAGCACCCTCTGTCTCTATTTCAAACGTAGGATTATCATCCCCATACTCACGAGAACAATCCTTTACCTTGACTGTAGCAGGAGACATATCCATTTCTACGATATGACCTGCAAAGTAATCCCAGCCAGGAGCTGTCTCGTAGGCAGACTTTGAACCAAGAGGGACGTAGAGGGTTACGTCTTCTGGAAGGCTCTCAAATGTACTATTAGGACTATCACATATAGCAGGAACAGGATTAAGACTTACGATAGTCTCCAATCTATGAGATACCGCCCAAAAAGCAAGATACTTCAATCGTTCCAACTCAGAACCTAAGACTACCGTTTTTACATTATGACAATCTGTCATAGCAGCCTCCCCTAAAACCTTAACTGTATTTGGAATTACAATTTCATGCAACCCATAACACCATCTCATTGAATGAGAACTTGTATATTCAAGCCCTTCATTCAACTTCAATGAAGTGACATTTTCTGCCCTAACCAAAGCACCACCTCCTAAACCTATTACATTATAGGAAATTCCCTCATTTTTAACAACAGACGGAATTTCTATATCACCAGAGAGTTTATCTTTATTACTCCATCCTTCAACATAATCTTCCTTATTCTCCATCTCAACATTGAAAGGATACACACTCGTCACCTTAAATATCATAGGCAAATTCTCCTCACCATTGTTGATGATATTGGCTGTAATAATATCACCTACCTTCACGATGTTAGGATATTCTGCATCATGATATTCCGCAGAGGACACTTCAGACTTTGCATCACCTTTGACAGCTATCGCCTTGATTTCACAAGAGGCATACAGATTAATAGGGTTCACAAGGCAAAAAAGTAGTTTATGGGAACACGTCACATCACCATATCTTGCCTATTTCTATAAAAAATACATAAAATCGGCAGAATAAGCTATAGTATATTTCGCCGAAACGATTCTTTTTTGTATCTTTGCGGCACTTTAAACAAAAGATATAGTATGATTGTAGGAAGAAAAGAAGAAATCGCAGAGCTTGAAAAGTTGTACTATAGCGACCGTCCCGAGTTCGTTGCCATATATGGACGCCGACGTGTTGGCAAGACTTTTCTTATCAAACAAGCACTGAAAGGACGCATTACCTTTCAGCATACAGGTGTGTCGCCTGTTGACCAAGACAATGAAAAAAGTCGCATGAAGACTCAATTGGAAAGCTTCTATTACGCCTTGCTCAACCAAGGTTTAGAAGGATACAAAGCACCCAAAACATGGATGGAGGCATTTTTCCTACTCGAACAACTCTTGCAGAATCTTGACAATGGTGAGCGGCAAGTTGTATTCATAGACGAGTTACCTTGGATGGATACCCCACGCTCTGGTTTTCTTCCAGCCTTTGAGAACTTTTGGAATGGCTGGTGTAGTGGCAGGGACAATATTATGTTAATCGTTTGCGGTAGCGCAACCTCTTGGATTCTAAGCAATCTCTCTAAAAACAAGGGTGGGCTATATGGACGCTTAACTGCAGAAATCAAACTGTCCCCTTTCACATTGAAAGAATGTGCCATGTACTTTGAACATGCCAATATACAGATGAGTCAGTATGACATATTGCAAAGTTACATGGTTTTCGGTGGAATACCTTATTATCTTAGCTACTTCCAAAAAGGATTGAGTTTTGAACAGAATACCGACAAGGTTCTCTTTGGTAACAAACCGAGACTAAAGGATGAGTTCAACCGATTATTTGCAGCTATCTTCAATAATCCAGAAGATAGCAAAAAGGTTGTACGCTTATTGGCAACTCGGCACAGTGGGTTTACACGAGAAGAAATCAGCAAAGCTACAGGATTGCCTTTGGGTGGTGGCTTGAGCAAGACTTTAGCAGCTTTGGTTGAAAGCGATTTCATTACATGTTATTCCCCATATGGTATGCCGAAAAGTACAATCTGTTACAAACTGACAGACAACTTCTGTCTATTCTGGCTAAAATATGTAGAAGAAAACAGCAAGGATGCAGGATTCATCAGCGATAATATGACTTCCGACATCTTGAAGGCATGGCATGGTGTTGCTTTCGAGGAAGTTTGCTGGCAACACATCCAGCAAATCAAACGAGCCTTGGAAATCGGTGGGGTAAAATCATCACTCTCAGCTTGGAATGTAAGAGGAGATGAAAATCAAGATGGCACTCAAATAGACCTCTTGATTATCAGAAACGACAATGTAGTGAACTTATGTGAAATGAAATTTGCCAGTTCCCCTTACACCATCAGCAAGGAAGAGGAAATACGCTTGCGCCATCGCATAGAAGCACTCAAAGCCACTCTTTCTCCCAAGCAAACCATTCACCTAACAATGATTACCACCCATGGTATTGCTTATGGCAAGCATAGTGGCATTGTACAAAAAGAAGTTACTATGGATAGTCTATTTGAATAAAGTCGAAACGAAATTGTCTTTGCATCCATACGAAAGTTATGTTCAAAAGTATTTGAGCATATGCTCTGAACAATTGAACATAACTTTCATCTATATGCAAGAACTTCTTTTTATAGGGATGCAGAAAGAGGTAAATGTCATTTACTGAACTTATCTTTCATACCATAAGCGCAAATTATTCGCACACAATGAATTTGTTTCCGCATCCTTATCATTTCTCCGTTCAAAGGCTCTGAACCGCCGTTCAAAGGCTCTGAACGGACATTCAAAGCCTCTGAACGGACATTCAAAGCTTTTGAACGTGCATTCAAAGGCTCTGAACGGACATTCAAAGACGTTGAACGAAGATTGCATAAGGATATACAAACACTTTCATAAGGATGTGTTAACTCTTTTGTAAGGATGCAGAAACCCTTCCATACAGTTTCTTCCCCTTTTGATTGCAGTTTTTCAACTGCATAAAGCAGTATTATAACACAAAAAATAAGGAAAACACACAAATGAACCAAAGTGAACTTGCATAATTCCAAGATTCTTTCTACCTTTGCAGAAGTTAATTGCACGCTAACTGCATAAGCATAATACACATAACTATAAATCATAAAAGTAAATGGTAAACTTCAAATACATATCTCTATGCATTTGCACCCTACTTACAATAGCAGCATGCTCTACCGATGGCGGAAACGGGACTGACCCTGTAAAGCCTTCTCCTACAACTAAGGAGAAACTGCCCATCAGTATCAATACGTCTGTTGCGACTCGCGCAACAGACGAAGCTTTTGAGGTAGGTGATCAAATTGGATTGTTTGTTGTCAATCGAGAGGCAAATGGTACTGCCAACAGTTTGAAAA
>UMCB01030350.1_pt1 | contig 9964 bp, 6 predicted proteins | sample 1964151 | NCBI WGS metagenome assembly UMCB01 (sample SAMEA4835960, study PRJEB28245) | human gut metagenome | biome: gut microbiome; material: fecal sample | place: Denmark | collected 2008
GGATTCCACGCAGGCAGTGTTCCAAAGACAACTTGAGAAAGTGAGAAGTGAAGAAAACAAAGCTGACAGTTGAAAGTATGGTGAATAATATTGGTTAACTAATGTGGGATGCGTATGAATATCCTCACATTTTAGGAGAATCAAGACATTGAGAATCATCCCAACTGCACACGCAACCACTGTCTTTGTTAAAACGTAATTTAACTTTCCCTGTATGGCCAAAAGAATTTTTGCTCATTATGACCTCGAACAGATTATGCAAATCATTTCCGCATTCATCGCAAAGCACTCCAAAGTATTCAGGTCTGTGAACCATCAGTACGACATCGGCAAGTTCTTCTATGACGCAAGAACCACGCAAATCTGAAAGTTGAGGGATTTTTCCGTCTATTCCCTCACGGTGTTCCAAGTTGCGGTTAAGTTCTGAAATTGCGACGATTGTAATCTGCATTTCGGCAGCCAGTTTCTTCAACAGGAAACAAATCTTGCCAATAGTGTCACTGTCGTCAAAACCCTCATTGTAAGCTATAAACTGAAGATAGTCCACATAGACTACTTTTATATCGTTTTGCCTGACAAACTGTTTGAGGTCGCTTATAAGTATGTCTATTGTCAAGTCTTGATTGAAATATAAGAAAAAAGGTGATGATGTAAATTTTAGGATCGGTGAATTCTCAATGTCACGTTGTGATAATGATGAATCATATGAAGCACTTCTGACAATGGACAATGCCCTTGACAGAAGTTGGCGCTCATTCAAGCAAGTAGAAATATAAGCCACAGGGACACCGTCAATGCCCTCTTTGACCGCCATATTAAGAGCAAAAGTTGTCTTGCCCATTGCTGGACGACCTCCGATAACGATAAGTTTGCTTGGCAGCGCCTCACCATATATTAATTCGTCAAGTTGCTTAAATCCTGTAGTAACGTTGTCTAAATGGACATTATTATTCTTTTGTTCTTTATGAAGGCAACTTGTGAGTTCTTTGATAGATATAAATTTGTTCATGCGCATCAAAGTAAAATCATCTTTTGGGAATTTTATTTAAATCTATTTTTCCCTTTATATTAATTTCTATTTTAGGTTTAACATCAATCGGCACAAGTCCGTCTGCATAATTAATTAATTTGTTTGACATTGGATAGCCCTTTTTTACATATTCTACATATTGTGACAATAGTCCATGGAATTTAGAATAATAGAAAGATTTTATTGGCCTTATTTTGTCTAAGGTTTGTTTTGAACGATCTGATGATTCAGGCAGTCCTGTATGTCTGTGGTTTGTGTTTCGGCATTGATACAATTCAAAAAGTAAATGACATATTTCATTAAAGCTGTCATAATCGCTGCTTTTCATCTCTGCCTTATAGCCAATATAATAAACAATATTACGCATTTTGTCCAAAACGTAAAGGTCTGGCAGCCGTCTGCCAGACTTTAACAAATAATTTGGTTTTCCTTCTGTCTCACCTAAAAAAAGAAGCTTGGCTATTGAATATGTGCCTATGCGGTTTTCTAATGCAGGAATTATGCCTTCGCCCGTTTTTATATATGCAGGATAAGCCCACATTTTGGAAGCGACCTTGTCCACAACTGGATCTGAACAGATGTAATTTGTGATGTTTTCGATTTGTTGGTACATAGCCAGACAGAAGTCTCCGAAATCATCTTTTCTCCTAAATCGTTCCATCCTGTTGTAATCGTAAGCTAATGTTGAGCGTAAAGATGTTATAGGAAAATCTGCATAAAACTCATCTCCCTGTTTACGAGTAATTTTTTCTATGCACAATTCGTATATTTCATCTAAACGTCTATCATTATCTAAAACGACATTGGCGGAAGATTCTATTTTTAGTTTCTTCCGCAGTGCCGCATTAAATTCTGCGTCCTGCAAGGTCAAGCGGTAAATCTTTTCTATGGCATCTTCTTTGTTTGAGTCCATATTCATATTTTTAACAATGCGTCCAATTCTTTATTCAATTCATCCACGTCTACTGGCCCTGACTGCGGCACAGTTACTTTCTTGCTGAGATGGACAAGCCAGAACTGCTTGTCATTTTTGTCGCGGCATATTGATATCGACAACTGCTCTTTTCGCTTTTCCATCTCCGGCTTTACGCCCTTGTTTACAGATGCGAATATTTTTTTACCGTCGAGCATGAAGTAAGCATAACGGTGTGGCTTGGCCTGCTCTCCGCTATCCGTCACAGCCAGCTCCTCTGACGCGTCAGACTCTGTCATAATCAATTCCGTGGCGTTTTTCTTCTCAAAATCCATCAACGGCGTGGTTTCCACGTAAGTGATTGAGTGGGCGGTGGTCTTCAACGGGTCACGCGTCTCACGGACAAGTTTCTCAAACTTATCATGCAGGCGCTTGTAGACGCTGTCGTCCTCACCCTTAACCATTTTCATGTACAAAAGCTTCCCGTAAAGAACATTCACGAGGTCAGGATTGCCTTTCTTCACGTGCCCTTTTTCCTCCTTGTACTTCGGAAAGAACTTGGAATACGCCACACCGTAGCCATACCTGTCCCAGATGTAAAGCAAGTTGCGTATGTCGCGCACATACTTTTGGGTCACGTTCAGCTTGTCGCTTACAATAATGCCGGTCACTTCCTGCCTGCCGCCTATCCTCTGCAAGCGTGTCTTTTTCTCGTTTATTGTGAAGCCTTGGCTTTGTATTATCCGTGCCAGCTCTTTGCGGAAATCCCCGTCTTCCTGATACACATTGTGCATTGACGAGAAAGTAATGTCGTCTGCATAACGTGTGTAGCGAATCCCGAAACGGTTGGCCAGTCCGGCAAGCCTGCGGTCGAGCGTGTCGCAAATCATGTTTGTAATGATTGGAGACGTAGGCGCACCTTGTGGCAACACATAAAAGTCTTTCTTGGTTCCGTCTTCAAGCGTGCGTGTTTCTTTCATCGAGCACATACCTGCCAGCACATTAGCCACAGGTATGGGAAAGTTGAAAGGCTTTAGTTGCAGGCGCTTCCAGATACGCGGCTGCTCTATGCTTGGGAAGAAGTCTTTCAAGTCTATGTTTAATATATAGTTCTGGCCCTTATGTACATTGGCGTTGGTCACGACAGACCTTTGCTCGGTGAAGCCCATTGCATAGTCTGATGGCGAGTAAACGGCCTTGAAAATTTCGTTTACATATCGCAACAGCAACATGAAACTTTGATTCCTCGGCGCGGTAATCTGCCTGTAACCGCCGGATTTCTTCTTTATCTTGAACTGCTAGTAGCGGTGGAACGTGTGATTGGGGTTACAATAAAAGGTTATATGTTTCATTGTAAATGGATAAAACCTGTCCGCCTGCCCCATTTCCGCCATTTCATCTTGTTTGAGACGATTGAGCAGAGCAAGAATATCATCCTTGTTCTCCATGCGGTGTGCCAATGCTGCTATTTCTGTTTTATCCATTTTAGTTAATACAAAGTAAAAAGCGGTAATTGGGCCATCTGTGCTGAAACGTTCTTTTCTTTATGTAATTTTTTATAGTTATGATAATTAGGTTTATTACCTTAATAATGACATAGTCCATAAGTTTCACGTTAACGGATGGACATTGTTATCTTCAAGCCCTGATGAGCAAGAAGACATCCTGCGAATCCACTCCCGAAAGAGCAGGGCTTACGCCACGCAAGACGAAGTTCAAAATGTTGTTTCAGCCGACAGACTTGCCAAAGACCGCCTTGTTTAATTATTCGGTTGCAAAGTTACATCATTACTGCGAAATCTTTGTTCGTAATAAAAGATAAATTTGTAAGTAGCTGTTCAAAATTAACCGATACAATAGACCTTGCAGGTGTCCTCTATATCTTTGCCATCAAATTGTGCGATATTTCGGAGATGCATACCAAAGTCTCATCGGTCGCGTAGCCCGCTACGCTCTCTCTTCGGACTTTGGCATGCATCTCCGAAATATCGCACAATTTGATGGCAATTAATTTTGAACACCTACTTATTTGAGCCATTTTTATTGCTCAGTCAATATTCCAATAAGCATCAGGCTCTCCGTCCAAAGCATCATCTATATCTTGGTCACTCCATCCCATTACATCTTGGACATAAGTTCCATTGTAGTCATCATAGGTTTTCTTTTCCCCAAGATATTTATCACTATAGCAGTGGCATTTTATGCCCCGCTTAGGCAATGACGGATTAAGGTCGTGGAAATAGACTTCTCTTGCAATGCCATCTTTGACAACTCTCGTGGAGTAACGATTTTTGCCATAAAAACGCCATATCTCATCATATTCGCACGGCAGGACTTCTTCACCCTTTTCATTGATTATGCCCCACTTGGCATAATTATCAGGATGCTCTTTCTTATCCTTCTCTATGTATGCTTTAATATTTTCCGTACCTAATATTAATTTATTATTTGGGGTTATGATGCATACAGGAGGATTATTTGATAAGCCCAGCTTCTTATTCGTCCTTACACGAGCCAGACCGTTATCAAAACCGTCTATCCAGCCATACTTACCGAAAGGCACAATTATATTTTCCTCGTTATCTACTACGCCCCATTCATAATCTGAGTTTCGAACAACAGTAACCTCACCGTAATTGTTCTCTACAATATTCTTCATTTTCACCTCCATTGTTTGTTTTTCTGCTGCAAAGGTAGCAGTGTGTTGCGAACTCTATTTTCGTACTTTCATATATTCTGCTTCCATTCCGCATATCCGCTCCCAAATCTTGTCTTGAATCTCTGATGGCTCAAGCACTACAAGCTCCTTGCCGAAAGAGGCCAATTCTCGTATAAGTTCATAATTTTCTTTGCAGTCAATCCGATAGAAACGTCCGCCGTCAAGTGCAGGGTATCTCTCTCGGAGTTCCGATACCTTTGCATCACTCAGTGTGCGTTGTGATTCGTGAATTGGTTTAGTGCCAACGTAATCCTTTGACATGTCACTCACCCAAAAATATATCTCATGCAAAGGACTGTCATCAAACAATGTCACACCAACGATGTCTTCAAACCGTTCATTGAGGTCGCCATCATAGTCAACATATTTATGTGAAGGCAGTGGTACGACATCGTCAATGCGGTCAAGGGCGAAATTTAAAAGTTTCAGGTCGCTCTCGGCAGAACCGAACAAATACCATCGGCGATTATACTCTTTCAGCAAATACGGATATATTGCAACCGCCAGCCCTTTATTTGGATCATTGAATTTATGGTGATGTAATTCTATTACCTGGCGCTCGGAAATGGCTGTGAATAGCTTGCCAAAGATGTTGGAGTTTTCAAGCGGACTCTTTGTGAATGATACAATTTTTCTTTCGTTATACCTTACACCAAGACCAAGCCTCAAGCCCTCCAAGCCTTCCAGGCTTGGAAGCCCTTCAAACTGTCCCAACAGCGACAAGGCCTCCTTCAGCAAATATTCCTCGTCATCTGTAAGGGGTTTGCTGAATATAGAGAAGTTAGGACTTGCGTAGCGAAGGCACATTTTCTTCCGACCATTTGTTCCGGCTGCGACATAATAACGTTCGATGTCCACGCCCTCAAACGGGCCTTTGTATTCAATATATTCAATGTCTTTTTCTATCGTCCTGCGACCAATACCGTCAGTCTCTGGATTTATGTCGGAAAGACGGTTGTTCACCTCTTCGGTCAAGTCGTCAAGAGAATAATTATGGTACCTATTGGACAATAGTTCGTCCAATATTTTGTACCTTGTCATTGCATTTTTGTTTTTCGGCATGATTCTTAATTTTTAGTCGAGGTGGAGATTTCGTATTACGACAGTACCATCCTTACCAACCATCATCAGTTTTTTATTGTCAAGCGAGAATGAGCATGAAGATACAGATTTTGTTTCTTTTGTATCGGCTATTCCTGCATCAGATAAATCGTCTATGGTCGGCATAATTTGTTTGTCAGGATCATTTACGGCGTGGATATATACGCTTGTTGACGGTTGATGTCCCCAATTAGAGTTATCTGAACTATATGAAACATACCCCTGATTGGATAAAGCCATATATTTACCATCAGGGCTAAATGCGAGAAAGTTTCTATTCTCAACTTCTTTTATATCTTCATTATTGCAAACGTTTCCATATAAAAGTATGGGATGACTATCATAAGCTGCATAAAAACTATCTTTAGTGAAAGCGGCAGTCCACACAGCATAGGAAGTCGTACTTTTTGCTATTTCCTTTTGTTCTGTCATGTCGTAAACCATGAACAATCCACCGACATAATATCCATTTATTTCCGTGTCATTGGGATAGCGTCCGGCGATTGCCACATATCGTGAATCGTATGAAAAGGCAATATAGTTTAAGAACCACAATACGTGTCCAAGCTCTATTTCGCAATAAATTTCATCCGTTCCAATTTTCCGTATTATTGCATACCCAAGTTCCTCTGCAATCATGTCTCTGAAATTATTAACTTTAAGAAGGTTGTCAATTTTTTTGCCGTTAAAGAAGTTCTCATGAGCATTGATGAATTCTTTACGAGATTCTTTCTTTTCGTCTTTCGTTTTATCATCTATTTCCCATCCATAATCATATTTTTCAGCCAAGTCATGCCATTGTTCTTTTGATATAAATGTATCGTTCGCTTTATCATAATATTTTACATACTTGCTTAATGCGCTGTCCGCATACAACTTGCCATCAGGGCTGATAAAGCCATAATTTGTGACAAAATCTGGATTTATATACTCTTTAGTTAACGGATCTATTATCCTCGGACGACGGTGACTGTCGTCAACTTTGAACAGTGGGCGATACCCGTTAATTTGGGATATGAAATTCAGATTTGGAAAGTCTTGTACTTCTCTTGTTCTTGTATTCATCAAAAACATTTCTTTGTCTTTTTGGAAAATGATATTTTCTCCGTCATCAGACATTAGCACATTCCCATAATATGAGGAATCAAACAAAGACTTTAATATTTCCTCATTCACGAAGCTGTCTTTAGATCGTGATATCCTGCCAAGAAAAACATGGCTGCCTCGGATGGAAATAGCATAATTTTTCTTTTCAGACAAAGCCGTAATATTTTCAGGCAGTATAATTTCTTTATTCCACAAGATTACTCCACGATAATATAAATACTTTCCTCCGTATTTTAAAGTATTCTGTACAGGATATTCAGACAAATAAGACGAAGAGTTATTAAAATCCAATTTATGGAATGATGCATTTTCTTGTGGAGAGAAAGCATACAATGCTTTTTCCTCTTTTTGCTCCAATATCCCATATTTTTCAAAATATCCCCAATCAAAAATACCTCTTATTTGATGAATGGTCTTGCCATTAGAGAGTTCATAAACATCTTCAGTTCCATAATTGTTTTTTCTGGAAATTATGATTTTGTTTTTGAATTGATGTGTAGTTGCATCCGCATTATATATAACCTCTTTGCCTTTTATTACGGATATATGGTTAAAAGTTATAATGCACAGACAGTCTCCCCCAAACCATACGGTGGGGAAATTATTATTGACTTCTAATTTGAAGTCACAACCAGACATCTTCAAAAATGTGTTGCTTCTTTTACGTTTTGCGCAATATCTGTTTATCGTGTATGAACATTCATTTACCAAATAGTAAAGCTGGTTTGATAAGACATAAAGCCCTTGTATTTCATTGTACTTATAGGAAATGTCTATACCTCCAAGAAACTGCGGTTTGTCTTCATTGTATAAATCAAGCTCAGCAGCCATATCAACAAGTCTGTCCACTTTTATCTTCTCGTTTTGAACATCAGTTACGACCATGCCTTCACAGGAAGATATGGGATATTCGGAGGATATATACCATGATTGGTCCGATAAAATATCTTTCACCGATATTACCGTATTGCTTAAATATGGTTTAAGTTCAACATAATAGTGCTCATTTGTAAACTTAATAAATTCGTTTTCATTGAAAATATTTTTTATCGTTTCAAGAGAGTCCAATGATATAACATCAATTTGTTGGTTTGTATATATACAAAGGATTCTACTTTCTTTTAAAACTGAAAAATCTTTGTATCTATACTCTTTTTTGTCAATGATGATGTCTGTAAACCGATAAACATTCAACTTCGTAGCATTATCTGTTTCATCCTTAACTATCAAAATGTCATCTTGCAATAAAATTTCATCGGTAAATGTGAGAATGGGAGCTTGTTCTGTCAATGAATATAAAGTTTTCTCTTTATGTTTATCATTGCTTAATAGCACAATGTCCTTATTCACACAAGAAATCTTGTCAGGAGATATGCTTTCCACATATTCTTCACCACTATCACGATTATAAAAATATGTACGGTCTTTCATGACAATAAAGCACCACGGTGTTTCATCGAACACATAACTATTTTTATGTGTGCTACCACCAAATTTAATGGCATCTTTTACTTCAATTTCAACTGCACTATCTTTGTCGTCGGGGAACTCAATGACATATCTACCTGGAAAAGGGAATGTTTCTTGTAACTGTAAAGTTTGGTCATCCAAGAGTTCAAATGACAATATTGGTCTAAAATCATTTTCATGAAGTAAAGGCGTTCCATTGTCTTTGGGTGTTATCTTGACCATCTTGTGATTTCTGGAAAAAGACTGGATGGTAAACTTTGTATTCAAATATCCTTGATGTGGATGGACTGATAACTTTGCCATAATTACCTGTTCTATAGATTTATGTGCAAAGTTATAAATAAAATACGAACTCTATATTCGTAACATGGCTAAATCTCGCAAATTACGTTATAATTAGGGCACTTTCAGTCAAAACTTTTAAGTGCCCTTTATATTACACGTTGATTAGCAAACGATTACCTACTGCCACAGGCATTCGTTCTTCCAATCTTTACAAAATCCCATAGCATTGATGTCTATTGACGGGAACTTGGATAACAAGTCTGCAATTTTTTCATTAAAGTTGTTGTTTGGAGATACAGCGGAAAGGAAATACCTGATAATGCACAAGCAATTGAACAGCTTTTTCTTATCCAACTTTGACGTATCAATCCAGACTTTATAGAAGCCTTACGTGGCTCTGGACAGAAAGAAAAATCCATAAATATTATAATATGGCGATAAAGGAATTTCCGAATGAACCATAACTGAAGAAATAGAAAACTTATAGGCTGTTCATGCTAACGTGACATATTCTGTTTGTCACATTAGCTGCTTTTTTGCCATACTTCAATAACAGGAATAGTTTATGAGGACAATGAGCCTGTTTTTGCCGCATATGTCTTTCTTTCCCAGCATCGTAGTGTCAATACTGTTGCTGATGAAGATGGTTTCTTCAGCATGGGGATATCAGATAGCCTTAAAATGACACATTAGTTGTAGGTTGTTTATTTTCCTTGGAGTAAACCCACAAGTTGGCATCATTCCCTTTTTGTCGCTTTTGTTTCGTCGCTCCGCTTGCCAGGTCGGCGTGGGGTATGCCATGGCTCACCCGCAAATTGCCGCGGGCCATGGCTTAATGCAATGCGGCCGTGGCAACGCAAAGGTTGCCACGGCCGCGTCGTCAAAGCCCGGGCGGCGCCGTTCAGACCAGCGTTATGCCGTCGTCGGCAATCGTGATTAGCTTTCGGCGGTACAGGTCGCCGACGGCCTTCTTAAACGTTTTCTTGCTTACCTTGAACGTGTCGGCTATCAGTTCGGCCGGGCTCTTGTCGCCGAGGTTGCAGTGGCCTCCGTTGTCGTGCAGGTAGTTGAGCAGCGTGTTGGCAAACTCCTCGGTCTGCTGGCGGCCGGTGGGCTGCAGCATCACGTCGATTTTCCCGTCGGGCCTCACGCAGCTGATGTAGCCCCTGAGTCGGTCTCCGGTGTGCAGCGGGCGGAACACCTGGTTCTCGTAGACCAGTCCCGGGTAGCAGTTGTCTATTATCACCTTGAATCCGAGGTCGGTTTTCTGCCACACAATCAGGTCGACGTCGTCGCCGGGCAGGTATGACGGCGGTTGCGGGGCGAAGTATCGCTCCAC
>UMCB01038602.1_pt1 | contig 9935 bp, 7 predicted proteins | sample 1964151 | NCBI WGS metagenome assembly UMCB01 (sample SAMEA4835960, study PRJEB28245) | human gut metagenome | biome: gut microbiome; material: fecal sample | place: Denmark | collected 2008
ATTCAGCCTGAAATACTGCATCAATCAGAAGGGCTTTTGCAACTTTCTGGACAGCATCCTGAACACTGTCATCAGATTTTTCGCCGGAAGTTTTATTGCGGTCAGCAATTGCAATTGCAACCGGAAGATTTTCTCTGTATTTTTCCAGTTTAATCTGTGCAAGAAGTTCTTTGATCTGGGACTCCAGCTGATTTTTTACCGGATATAGGAAGTAGTTCGGAACGCCTTTCTCGTCCAAAAGCGGCATGGTGCTGCTGTAAGCGCACAATACCATATCAATCTTGCCGGCTTCCCAAAGTTCGATTGTCCGAAGTGCAATGTTCATCTCCACCATTGAAAAATCACCTACTGTACTTTGGCTAGCCCATTTATCCATTGTTAAAGCAAGATTATTAAGATCCATTTCATGAATCAGATAATCGGCAGTGGCTTCAACCGGGTGCTCAGGATCTTTTACGATTGGAAGCATAAAGTCGAAAATACATCTTGTCGGATCCAGGTCTCTCCGCTCAAGAAAAAGCTTGATCAGGGCATGGTAAAAAGAAATCAGGTCAGCATGAAAGGAGATGACTGGTTTTTGAAATTCCCCAATATGATGTTCGATTGCTGCCATGGCAGTCGTTCCGCTTATCATAAATCCATCAGCAGTTTTTTCATATTTTCTATAAATATCTGTAATGTGATCAAAATTCGTATAATCTGCAATGGTCACAGTACAGTCTTCTTTAAAATCTTCAAATGCCTTTTCAACAAAAGGATGAAGGTATTTACTTGTGATAATCACGATTTTTTGTTTCATAGTACTCGCCTCCCTTGTATATTCTAATTGAAATGTGCGCATAATTCAAGTGACTAAATGAAATATTGCACAGTTTTTTTAACTTAAATATGGGATAATTGCACAAAATGTCAATCGCTGATTAAAATTATCTAATATAGTGTAAAAATGATTGACGATTTTATTAAGCATTGCTATAATTATGCCATAAATATTCCATAAGTATTCTGTAAATGTTCTTGAAGTGTTCCGGAAATGTGCTGGATATGTTCCATAAATAACATTTACAGAAATTAAGATTGGTTTGAAGGGGAAAGGTGACTGTTGTGAATAAAATAAATGGGAGTAATTTCACACAGCTGAATCAGGTTACAAAGGGGTAAGAACATGTAAGGCATGAGTCTGCCCCTTGTTTTGCGTAAATGTATATTTACGTGTCCATATAAAAAGGAGGAACCAATATGAACTATTATGAAAGAGCTCAGGAGCTCAACGAAGAAACGATTGCAAATCGTCGCTACTTCCACACAAATGCAGAGGTTGGTCTTGATATGCCAAAAGCAAAGGCATATGTTATGAAAAAGCTTACTGAGTATGGGCTTGAACCTAAGGAGTGTGGTTATGGAGTTACCGCAACATTAGGTCACGGCGGAAAATGTATTATGCTTCGTGCAGACATGGATGCGCTTCCGATGCCGGAAGAAAGTGGAGAACCATTTGCATGTCCAACAGGAAAAGAAGCTCACGCATGTGGACATGACTTCCATGCAGCTATGCTTCTTACAGCAGCTAAGATGCTTAAAGAGAATGAGTCTGAACTGGAAGGAACAGTTAAATTTATGTTCCAGCCAGCTGAGGAGAACTTCCTGGGAAGCAAGAATATGATTGAAAATGGTATTTTAGAGAATCCGAAGGTAGATGCAGCCCTTGCTTATCATGTGGCAGCAGGAAAAATGCCGGTAGGAATCTATATGTATAATGACAACGGAACTATGATGTATTCTGTAGATGGATTCCAGATTGATATCAAAGGAAAAGGTTCTCACGGAGCTTATCCACAGAATTCTATCGATCCGATCAACATTGGAGTTCATGTATATCTTGCATTAGAAGCTATCATGGCAAGAGAGGTTGATCCTACCAAAGCATGCGTTATGACAGTAGGTCAGTTCCAGGGTGGAACAGCTGAGAATATTATTCCGGATGTTGCAACACTGAAAGGAACAATCAGAAGTAATGATAAGCAGGCAAGAGAGCTTATGGTCCGCAGAATGAAAGAGGTTGCAACAAAGACAGCAGAAAGTTATGGGGGAACTGCTGAGATTACAATGCTTTCAGAAGTACCGCCGCTTATTTGTGATCCGAAACTTACAGATGAATTTGTAGGATACATGAAGGAGATGAATATTCCGGGAATGATGCCTTATCCAGGAATTTCTGCAAGTGCTTCAGAGGATTTTGCATCAATCGCAGAAAAGGTTCCATCAACATTTATGTATCTGTCAGCAGGATATCCGGATGAGAGAGGTCAGTACGGAGCTCATAATCCAAAGGTTCAGTTTAATGAGGGTGTATGCCCGATCGGACCAAGCTGTCTGGCATACTGCGCAACTCAGTGGTTAAAAAATAACAAATAAATAAATCTAAAGAAAAATGAGAGAAAAGGAGTAATTATCATGGCAAACGAACAACAACAAACACAGCCACAGGTAGCAATTCCGCTTCCGAAGGGCAAAAAGAATGCAGTTCAGATTGGATGTATCTGTATGATGCTTTCCGTAGCAATGTATGGACTTGTATTTGCAACACTGACATCTCCAATTCTGGAGAGTGTTAACGCAATGGGATATGTATCCCTGTTCTCTATTTTTGCCGGAATGGGAGTGTCTATTATGACTCCTATTGGTGGAAAACTTGGAGACTTAATCGGACGTAGAAATATTGTAGTGATTCCTGGAATCATCTGCGCAGTATGTGGTATTGCATTTGTACGTTCCTTAGTACCACTTATGATTCTTCGTCTCTTAATCGGATTTGCACAGGGTGCATTTACAGCAGCTCCATACATCATTGCTGGTCTGATCAATGAGAGAAAAGATGTTCCAAAGGCAATGGGTATGCTGGCAACAGCAATCGCTGTCGGAGGATTCGGTGGAAGTATTATCGCAGGTATCCTGACAGATATGGGACTTTTAAAAGTTGCTATCCTTATGCCGGCAGTACCACTTATTCTTGGAGTTGTACTGATTGGTATGAATATGCCAAATGTTAAGAGAGAAGGAAAAGTTTCAATCGACATTCCTGGTATCATTGCACTTGTAGTAGCACTTGCAGGTATTCTTCTTGCCCTGAACTTCGGTTCATCTATGGGATGGGGAAATCCGGCAATTATCGCAGGTTTCGTAATCGGTATCGTAGCATTAGTTGTACTTGTAAAAATTGAAGGAAAATCAGCAGAGCCGCTGATTCCTCTGAAACTGTTCAAAAACTCACAGTATACAGTACTTCTGATCGTTGGATTTATCTGCTACTTCTATCAGAGTGCTATGAACGTATACGCACCAATCGGAGCTATGAGAGTTATGGGAGCTTCCACAAGTGCAGCAGGAGCTCTTCAGATGCCGCGTACAATCATCACAATCTTCTTGCCAACAATGGCAGGTGTATGGGTTGGTAAGAAAGCATCTAATGCTTGGAAAGCTATGGTAGTTGGAACATTATTCGTAGCAGTGCCAATGGCAGTTATGGGATTCACAACACCAAGTACATCAATCATCATTTATTTTGTAGCACTGACAATCACAGGTATTGCTGAGAGTTACCGTTCCGTATCTATCACACCAAGTGCACAGGCAACATTACAGCCGGCTGACATGGGTGTAGGTACATCACTTGTAAACTTCGTAAACTCACTTGCAAACACAATTGCAGCAGCAGTATTCGGAGTTGCTTACAACTTAAATACAGCAGCAGATCCTACAAATGTTGCATATATTCAGAATGGTGTGGATTCAGTATTCCGTCTTGCAGCAACCGTAGCAGTAATCGGTCTTGTACTTGTAATCTTCGTAGTAAGACCTAAGATGACAGCAAAAAAAGCTGAGTAAAGATCATAAAATAGAATCGTAAGATTTTAGAATTAAAACAAATAAAGACACGTAAAAATACGGCGGGGTGATCCTGCCGTATTTTCTTAGTATAATAGGAAATCGCATTTCCTATTATACTAAAAAGCCTCCGGCAGGATGGCATGAAGTATCATTATATTTACCGGATGTGGAAAGTCTAATATTATTAAACTGGAAGATAATTTTTATATATGTTACTATGATTATATCAGCTGGGAGATGACTCCCACCTCTATAGGGTGAGAAACAAGTTGGTATCAGTGGTGGGAGTCAATCCCCCAGCTGATATAGCCTCCGGCAGGATTGCAGAGGTGCGCAGTAGAAGTATGTCATGCAATTGCATGACGCGCACCTCGCAGCAAGAATGCCGAGGCATTCTTGAATTATACACAAAAGTAATTGAAAGGTATGATTTTATGAGACGAAGAGACAGAGAGATTACAGATAAACAGGACATATTAGAAGTAATGAGAAAATGTGATGTATGCAGGATAGCACTTCACGATGGAGATTATCCATACATCGTTCCGCTAAATTTTGGACTTCAGGTAGAAAATGATATGCCGGTACTTTATTTTCACGGGGCACTGGAAGGAAAAAAATACGAGTTAATAGAAAAAGACAACCGGGCATCTTTCGAAATGGACTGTGGACATCAGTTGATTTTGGATAAAGCCCAGGGAAACTGCGCCATGGAGTATGAAAGTGTAATTGGTCAGGGATATATCGAGATGCTTAACGAAGAAGAAAAGTACGAGGCATTAAGGATATTAATGAAGCAGTACCGGAGAGAAGATTTTCCGTTCAATGAAAAAGTGATTCCAATGACAGCGGTATTCCGCCTCAGGGTAGAATCCATGACCGGAAAAAGAAGGACGAAGAAGAGCAATAAATTGAAAATATATGCCATGAATGCTATCGATAATGCCTATGCACCATATTCTGATTTTAAAGTCGGAGCATGCGTTGAATTAACTGACGGGCAATATATAACCGGTTCCAATGTCGAAAATGCATCATACGGACTTTCAAATTGCGCAGAACGAAGCGCCATATTTGCAGCATATTCCAGAGGCTATCGGAAAGAAGATATCAAAGCCATGGCAATTACTACCCATGCAGAAAAGCTCACCATGCCTTGCGGAGCCTGCCGCCAGGTACTAAGTGAACTTCTCCTGCCAGACACACCAATCCTCATCGCTAACGACAAAGAAGAAAAAATCCTCACCATGCGTGAACTCTTGCCATACAGCTTCGGTGAAGACGACCTGAAGAAGTAGAAAGGATGTTTTAAAAGAATGGGTTACAATTTTAAAAAGATAGCTGCCATGGCGATTATTTCTGTGGCTGTTGTACTTTCGATTACAGGCTGTAATCAAAATGCGGATGAGGATTCGGTATTTCAGACCTTGGATATAGAGCAGCTTGAAACTGATACTACAGACATTAATGACAGAGCAGAATATTACGATAAAAATGTTGACGACCGTATAGATGAAATGACCGACGAAGAGAAAGAAAAGTTTTATGTGAATTTGACACTGACATATACGGGCAGAGAATATTATGAAGAAGATTACATTATCTTTCTGAGAAATGATAATGTATACGAAGGCGATCTTTATGACGGAGACGATACGATTGGACTTTCACCGGGAATTTATAGGGTAATTTCAAGCAAAGCTGAAGGAGGTCGAGGGGCAGCTTTGGGAGATATATATTTACTCACACCGGGGGAAGATGTTACACTGAATGTTGATTATACTTCTTCAAAAGCAACTATTATTAATGATGAAAATGCAAAGTGATTTTTATGATTTAGAACTGGAACAGATGGGGATAGGATGCGAACCAATTCGATTGGACAGCTACACCCAAACGAAGATGACATTTTTCTTTGATCCAGATGGTTTGCCGTTGGAGTTACATGAATAAAAAACAACACCCTCATAGCCAAGAGGATTCGTAAATTTTCTTGGCTATGAGGGTGTTTCATTGAACCGTTTCTGACAGTGAACCTAGCAGCCGGCAATTTATTGCATAAAATTACATTTACTCATATCTCTCATCAATCACACGTTTCGTCTTCTTCTCACTTCTCGGAAGCAGTCCGATTTCAACGACTTTTACAAGTGGTGTGAATCCGATGCGGCTCTTAACTACGGAAGCAATTCGTTTGCTCAGATCCTGGAAGTCTACTGTTCCATTTGTCTCAACATAGATACGCATGGTATCTTTTCCGTCCAGATGTGAGATACGAATCTGATATTCGCTGGAAACTTCAGAAAATTCTTTCAGAATCTCCTCAATCTGACTTGGGAATACATTGACACCTTTAATCTTCATCATGTCATCAGTACGTCCCATGATTGTATCAAGACGTGGGAATTTGCTTCCACAAGGGCATTCTCCCGGAATGATACGTGACAGGTCATGAGTACGGTAACGGATCAGAGGTGCACCTTCTTTTACAAGAGTCGTGATGACGATTTCGCCAAGTTCTCCGTCCGGCAGGACTTTTCCAGTTACCGGATCAATGATTTCAATGTAAATGTAATCGTCCCAGTAATGCATACCACAGTCGTGTGAGCAGCTGATTCCGATTCCTGGACCGTAAATCTCAGTCAGACCGTAGATATCGTAAATCTCAATTCCAAGCTCTCTCTTGATGCGGTTTCTCATTTTTTCGCCCCAACGCTCGGAGCCAATGATTCCCTTTTTTAAGTGAATCTTATCTTTAATTCCACGTTTCTCAATTTCCTCTGCCAGAAGAAGTGCGTAGGAAGAAGTGGAGCCAAGAACAGTTGTCTTCATATCCATCATCATCTGAAGCTGTTTGTCTGTGTTCCCGGGTCCCATAGGAACGACCATAGCGCCCAGTTTTTCAGCACCGGCCTGAAAACCGATTCCGGCAGTCCACAGTCCATATCCCGGTGTGATCTGAATACGATCCATGTTCGTCATGCCTGCCATTTCGTAGCAACGCTTGAACATGATTGCCCAGTCATCCACATCTTTTGCTGTATATGGAATAATGACCGGAAGCCCGGTAGTTCCGGAAGAAGAGTGGATTCGAACAATTTTTTCTTCAGGAGCAGTCATAAGTCCAAGTGGGTAAGCGTTTCTTAAATCATTCTTTTCAGAAAATGGAAGATTTTCGAAATCTTCTGCGGACTGAATGCTGGATACGCCAGCTTCTTTTAATTTTTTTCCATAGAAATTATTGGCATTTAATAAAGCCTGAATCTGCTGGTTAACTTGTGCAATTTGATTTGATGAAATCTGCATAGTGATAAATCCTTTCTATGTTATATAATTTATGCGTAACGTAGTGCTTTTAAATTCATTTCATGGAATTTCTCCGGCAAGGTCTTTTTCATTACTTCTTCTATTTCCTCAAGGGAAAAATTTAAAACTCCGGTGCGGATAGCTGCACCTAAAAGTACCATGTTCAATACTTTCTGAGAACCGATTTCCCGGCAGATAGTATCTGCATCGATAAGAGTCAGATTTTCTATATGTTTCTTCAGATAATCGATCATCGGAGGCGCGTCGTAGGAAGAGCCGCTTAGTGTTGCGGTAACTGGTTTGATCGCGTGGGTACTGACGACAACCTGCCCATGTTCTTTCAGGTAAGGCAGCATTCGTACCGTCTCTCCAGGTTCAAAGCCAATAATAAGATCGGCAGTTCCGGTTTTGATCATTGGGGAATATAGATTTTTTCCCATACGCAAATGACTGAAAACGCTGCCGCCACGTTGTGCCATACCTATGGTTTCAGCACTCATGACAGGAATGTCTTTGCTCATAGCTGCTGCTGCAAGGAGCTTGGAGGCGAGGACAGTTCCCTGACCGCCGACACCACACAGAACAATATTTCTGTTTGTTGCGATATCGGAAGTGTTTATAACATTTGCTGTAGTTGTATTATTTACGATATTATTCATGATCGTCACCTCCTGCAATTGCACAGACCGGGCACACCTGGCTGCAAAGATGACAGCCGGTACACATAGAAGCGTCAATGCAGATTTTTCCATCATTCATCACAATCGTCGGACAGCCCAGATCACGGATACATTTTTTGCAGCCGATACAGGAATCCTGATCAACATGAAGTGGAGCTTTTGGCTTGGTAACGGCAATACAAGGAGCTTTGAAAATGATTGCTCTTACGCCGGATTTTTCTGCCATGCGTTTAACACAAGAAACAGAAGCTTCCAGTTCCAGAGGATTGATGGTCTCAATCTCGGTGACACCAATTCCTCGCAGTACCTGTTCAATATTGATTTTCTGGACAATTTCTCCCATGACGGTCCGTCCGGTGCCAGGGTGTGGCTGGTGGCCGGTCATGGCAGTTGTAGAGTTGTCGAGAACAACGAGTACCATATTTGCTTGATTGTAGACTGCATTTACTACGCCGGTGATCGCGGAGGCGAAAAATGTAGAATCGCCCACGAATGCAAAGCAGGTGGTATCGGGTTCTACTTTTTCTACGCCCTGTGCAATATTGAGTCCGGCGCCCATGCACAGACAAGTATCGACCATGTCAAGAGGCATGGCATTTCCAAGTGTATAACAGCCGATGTCACCGCAGAAAATCGTTTTCTTACCTTTCATGGCAGTTTTGACTGCGTAGAAAGAAGCCCGGTGCGGACAGCCGGCACACAGAACCGGAGGACGTACAGGCAGAGCCGGAGGCTCTGGAAGTTCCTGTGCTTTTGACGTGTCTAATCCAAGAAATGTATGGATATAATTAGAGACGCTGTCTCGTGTATTTTCTCCGGCACAGGCAGTATCACCGCTCAGCTTGCCAATGATCTTCGTATTTAAATGATATTTCCCGCAAATATAAATTAATTCACGTTCGATGACTGGATCTAATTCTTCCAGACAGAGCACTTCGTCCAGTCCGGTTAAGAACTCGACTGCCAGTTTCTCAGGAAACGGGTGCGGTGTAGAGACTTTCAGATGGCGTACCATACCAGTCTTTTTTAATGTCTCCATAGCGTATGTATAGCTGATTCCTCCGGAAGCAATCCCTTTTTTTGAGTCGGCATATTTGTCACAAGCCGGAATCAGTTTGTTCTTTTCATAAGAAGAAAAAACATCGGAAAGCTCTTTGTTCCTGGCTTCAATTTTCTGATGATTCATAAAAGACAGTTTCGGGAAAATGACCCAGCGCTTGGAATCCTTGATAAAGCCTTCCGGTTTGTTGTGGTAGTATTCGGATTTATCCTTGATATCGATGGTTGCATAGCCATGACAGACTCTTGTGGTCGGACGGAGGAATACCGGTGTTTTATATTTTTCGGAGTATTCAAATGCTTCCTGAATCATCTCATAGGCTTCCTGGGCGGAAGAAGGGTCGAAACAAGGGAGCTTGGAAAATCTGGAAAAATGTCTTGTATCCTGCTCGGTCTGGGAAGAAATCGGTCCCGGATCATCGGCAACGAGAATGACCATGCCACCTTTGACTCCAACATATTCCAAACTCATAAGTGGATCAGATGCAACATTTAAACCGACCTGCTTCATAGTGACGAGAGAACGCGCTCCGGCGTAAGCAGCGCCGGCGGCCAGTTCCATAGCGGCTTTTTCATTGACAGACCATTCTACATAGACATCATCCGGGCGGTATTTTGCGACCGTCTCAAGAACCTCGGTAGAAGGTGTTCCAGGGTAACCTGCGACCACATTTACACCGGCAGCTACAGCGCCGAGCGCGATGGCGGCATTACCCATTAAGAATTCTTTATGCATAAATTCACCTCATATTATTTTTATAGGTATGATAGCAATGAGATTATGAAAACAGACGAACCTCATAGCAATCGAAATATATAAAAACAGTATAGTACGTTAAAGCGAGAAATTCAATTGTAGAATCTTTAGAAAATCTTTCGAATTTCTGCATGCTGTTTTTTAATATTCATTTTTATGATATTTAAAGCAAGAGAAATTATATATCAGCTGGAAGATGACTCACACCTCTATAGGTGGTGAGAAACAAGCTGGTATCAGTGGTG
>UMCB01050494.1_pt1 | contig 9928 bp, 8 predicted proteins | sample 1964151 | NCBI WGS metagenome assembly UMCB01 (sample SAMEA4835960, study PRJEB28245) | human gut metagenome | biome: gut microbiome; material: fecal sample | place: Denmark | collected 2008
GTACGGCTTTGTCTCCGAAAAATTTCGATACGTGCTCTACACCGATGATGCAGTCGGACTTTTGCATAAGCGTTTCTTACTTTATCCAAACTAATTAAACAAATCTCTACCTGATATAGTCAGTCATAAAAAAAAGTGGCGCAAAGGTACATATTTTCTTGAAAACTTTAGAGTTTGTTTAAAAATTGTTCAGCATTCTTTTGCGAGTTCTTTGGAGACGGATGTTTCCTCTTTTTATTCGCCACACACCCGCTTTGTTCTCATAAAACGCCTCCAAAGAACTCGCAAAAGAAATGGAAGGAAATACTTGGGAAAAGAAAAATCGAATAACCCAAAACAGGGTCATGAGTTATAAATTGCGGGTAATTGACCGATACTCGCAAATAAGTCCTAACTTTGCAGTCCGTAACATTAAAGTCTTCGTAAGAAATGGAAAAGAAAACAGTACTCATCACAGGTGCTTCTTCGGGTATAGGAGAGGGCTGTGCACGTAAGTTTGCCATGAATGGTTACCGCCTGATTCTCAACGGACGGAATGTAGAGAAGCTAACTGCCGTAAAGCGCGAACTGGAAACGGAATATCGCGCGGATGTCTGTCTGCTGCCTTTCGACGTACGCGACCGCGGGGCTGCGAAAGCGGCTCTTGACTCGCTTCCCGAAGAATGGAAAGCGATAGATATCCTCATTAATAATGCCGGACTGGTAATCGGCGTAGACAAGGAACACGAAGGCAATCCGGACGAATGGGACATCGTGCTTGATACCAATATCAAAGCATTGCTTGCCATGACCCGTCTGGTGGTTCCCGGAATGGTGGAACGCGGACGCGGCCATGTCATCAATATGGGTTCCATTGCAGGCGATTATGCCTATCCGGGCGGTAGTGTGTATTGTGCCAGCAAGGCTGCCGTAAAGGCGTTGTCAGACGGCTTGCGCATCGACCTTGTGGATACTCCCGTACGGGTGACCAACATCAAGCCCGGTTTGGTGGAGACGAATTTCTCCGTAGTGCGTTTCCGTGGCGACAAGGCGGCTGCCGATAATGTGTACAAGGGCATCCGTCCGCTTACAGGCGACGACATTGCCGAAGTGGTGTACTTTGCCGCTGCCGTACCCGAGCATATACAAGTGGCCGAGGTGCTGGTAATGCCTACCAATCAGGCTACGGGTACAATCGTCAGCCGGAAATAAGCACTTTTCCGTAACAACAGAATCTAAGAGAATAAGAGTAAACTCTGCCAATCATGACTAATAAGTACGAAGAACGCCTGGGCACGGAGCGTATGCTGCCTTTGGTTTTCAAGATGGCGCTGCCTGCGGTGGCAGCACAGTTTGTCAATCTGCTTTACAGCATTGTAGACCGTATTTACATCGGACACATACCGGGCATCGGAACCGATGCGCTGGCGGGAGTGGGGGTGACCATCTCGCTCGTTGTGCTGATTTCTTCTTTCTCCGCCATTGTGGGTGGTGGCGGTGCTCCGTTAGCTGCCATTGCCCTCGGACAGGGCAACCGTCGCCGTGCCGGAAAGATACTTGGCAATGGCTTTACTCTGTTGATTCTTTTCACTTTGCTTACTTCGTTCATAGCCTATACCTTTATGGAGCCTATCCTGCTTTTTACGGGTGCTTCGGAGCATACGCTGGGCTATGCGGAGGACTATCTTTCCATTTATCTGTTGGGGACGCTGTTTGTGGAAGTGTCTACCGGACTGAATGCTTTCATTAATGCACAGGGGCGCCCTGCGGTTGCCATGTGTTCGGTGTTGATAGGGGCTTTGTTGAATATTATTCTTGATCCTATATTCATATTCTGGTTGGATATGGGAGTGAAAGGCGCTGCGTTGGCTACGGTGCTGTCGCAGGCTTGCAGTGCGGTGTGGGTGCTGTCCTTCCTTTTCTCACGGCGCGCTTCCCTGCCTTTGGAAAGGCGGTATATGAAGCTGGAAAAGAGTATCGTGCTCTCCATGCTGGCGCTCGGCGTATCGCCTTTTATCATGGCGAGTACGGAAAGCTTGGTGGGGTTTGTGCTCAACAGCAGTCTGAAAGAATTCGGAGATATCTATGTCAGTGCGCTTACCGTCCTGCAAACGTCTATGCAGTTTGCCAGCGTGCCGCTGACGGGGTTTGCGCAGGGGTTTGTTCCGGTGACAAGCTATAACTACGGGCATGGCGACAAGCAGCGTGTGAAGGAGTGCTTCCGGATTGCGCTGATTACAATGTTTTCTTTCAATCTCGTCCTGATGCTGTTTATGATTTGCTTCCCTGCGATTGTGGCATCCGCCTTTACGAGCGATGCAAGGCTGATAGAAACTGTTCGCTGGACGATGCCTGTATTCTTGGGCGGTATGACGATTTTCGGTTTACAGCGTGCCTGTCAGAATATGTTCGTGGCGTTGGGGCAGGCCAGAATATCCATTTTCATAGCATTGCTGCGTAAGGTAATCCTGCTGATACCGTTGGCGTTGATACTGCCGCATTTTATGGGAGTAGCAGGTGTATATGCGGCAGAAGCCATATCCGATGCTACGGCTGCCATTTGCTGTACGCTGCTGTTTTTCTGGCAGTTCCCTAAAATACTGAGGAGAATAAAAAGTAAAAGCCTGTCTGAATAAGGTACGTTCTTGTTATGGCATTCCGTCTCTTTTCGCTTTGTTGAGGATGGTTGCTTCCCCTTATTTGCTCTCGTCATTCCCGGTTCGGATATGTTGAATTGCATACCTCTCTAATTTCAGAATCAATGATTCGGGTATAAATATCCGTAAATCATATACAATTCGGTTTGCGTAATCGCGGTAATTTTGCAATTGGAAAACAACCGGAAATATCACTAACTTCATACGGTAAATGGAATGACTATGAACAGGATTCTTTTAATTTCAGTATCTTAACTTTCAATATTATGGCACAGGAGAAAATAGTACAGACAGCCGGGCGCACCCGATTAGGAGAGTTCGCCCCTAAATTTGCGGAGCTCAACGACGATGTTCTTTTCGGAGAAGTGTGGAACTGCAATATATGTTTTGATATGTGTTCGGGAAACTCGAAAATGAAAACAAAAGCATAATAACTGTAAATGTAACCGCTAATATACAGTGTTTTATGTGGTATCAGATTCGGGATTGACATCTTAATTTGTTTTAATCCGTTTCAAGTTTCTTCGGGATATATGGGAACATATACGGGAATTATTGTACCTTTGCAGAGTAATTCAAAAAACACTGCCGATGAAAGTTTCCGTATATCTGAAAAAGAGCGATTCCTCGACCTCGAACATCTGTTTCCGGGTCAGGGAGAAGAACGTGGATATAAAGGTCGTCTCTCCCCTTGCCGTATATGACAAGTATTGGGATTCCGATACCCTCAGTTACAAGCGCACTGCAGCTGTTCCTGCCACCGAGCAGAAACGGCTGCCCAGACAGATTGCGGCCATCATCGAGCATGTTGAAAAGACCTTCTCGGACAAGGCAGACAGCAAATGGCTGAAACAGGCCATCGAGGATGTGCTGTACCCTGCCCGCGCCTTCGAACGCAACCATCCGAACTTGCTCCGCCGCATCCATGAATATCTAGTAAAGTTTGACGGTGCGGACAGGACGAAGGAGCATATCATCCGTTTCGAGCGCAAGATGTCACGTTACCATGACTATCAAAGGGAGATATTGGGTAACACAGACTTCATGCTCTTTGTGGAGACGGTCACACTGGAACAGATGAACGATTTCCGGGATTATGTCGTAAATGAACATCTGTTGCAACAGGAGCATCCCGGCTTCTATGCCTCACGCCTGCTTGTCAAACGCAAGCCCAAGCCGCTTTCAGGCACTACCGTCATCAACATCATGAACCTCTTCTGTACCTTTCTGCACTGGTGCAAGAAGATGAAGTATTCCGACAACGAGGTCTATGCGCTCTACGGCTGCAAGGAGCCGACCTACGGTGATCCCTTCTACCTTACATCCGAAGAGAGGAATATTCTTTATAATGCAGACTTGAGTGACTGCCCGAAGTTGTCCATCATCCGGGACATATTCGTGTTCCACTGTTATGTAGGCTGCCGTGTCGGAGACCTTTACCGGCTGACAAGGGACAACATCAAGGACGGTTTCCTAGAGTATATGCCGCAGAAGACGAAGAAGTGTCAGGCGAAGACCGTCAGAGTACCCCTGCACGAGAAAGCATTGAAGATACTGGAACACTACGATAAGAATGCAGACAGGCTGCTTCCGTTCAAAACGGTGCATACCTATAACTTGAGTATACGGGAACTGCTGAAACATTGCGGCATAGACCGGATGGTGACCATCCTTGACACGCACGGCTACAACACCGTGCAGAGACCTTTGTACGAGGTGGCCAGCAGCCATACGGCACGCAAGACATTCGTAGGCAATCTGTACAAACAAGTTCCCGACCCGAACCTGATAGCTTCCCTATCGGGACACGTGGAGGGAAGCAGGGCGTTCAGACGTTATCGAACGATTGATGATGACATGAAACGCAAAATGGTAGAGATGATAAACTAAGGAGGACATATATATGAAAGTGACGGCATTCATCAGAAAAACATCGGCCAAGAACAACGTGACGAATCTGGCACGTGTCTATTTCCGTGTCCGGGACATCGGCGGAGTGGACATCAAGGCGGCAAGCGAGCTTTCCATCAACCCCAACCACTGGAGCGCGGAGAAACAGGGCTACAAGCCCCGTGTGGCATTGGTCTCGGAGGAAAAGCGGATGAACTTCGACCGGGACATCCAGCAGATTACGCACCTTATCACCAAGGAATACCACCGCGGTGTGGACGGCAACTGGCTCAAGGGGCTGATAGAGGAATACCACCATCCCAACATCAACGCGAGGGGCGGCAACAAGGCAGACGAATACCTGCTGTCGTTCCAGATTAAGAAATACATGGACGAAACACCTCTTGCCGATGAAAGTTGGAAACACCACCGTGACAATCTGAAAAAGGTGCTGCGCTACGAGCGTTTCCGCCATGAAGTCATGCACCAGCGAGGATTTCACCTTTGCATTGATTCCATTACCGCTGACGACATCCGTGACTTCAAGTTCTGGATGCAGGAGGAGTATAGGTACGTGGAAATGTACCCTGTATTCTATAAAGACGAATTGCCTCGTGATGTGACCCAACAACGTTCCGAGAACAGCATGTCAGGAAGCCTCTACCGCATCCGTACCGTCATCAAGTGGTGCATCAAGCGCGGACTGACAAGGAACAATCCGTTTGACCAGTACCAGATTACACAACCCATGTATGGCGACCCGTTCTACCTTACCCTTGAAGAGAGAGACAAGGTGTATTATGCCGATTTGAGCGGAATGGGTGCCACCTATCCGGTCTATCGTGACATATTTATGTTCCAGTGCCTTATCGGTTGTCGTGTTAGCGATTTGAACAAGTTGACCAAGGCGAACATCGTTGACGGCTGTGTGGAGTACATTCCGCAGAAGACCAAACTGGAACACGCGGGCACGGTACGGGTACCGCTCAACCAGAAAGCATTGGATATATTAGAACGTTACAAGGAACTGGAAGATGCGCTGCTTCCAAGGTTCTCGCATTTCGGTTACAACAAGAAGATAAAGGAAATCCTCAAGTATGTGGGCATCGACCGCATGGTCAGAGTCCTCGACCCGAAGACACGTGAGGATGTGGCAAGACCTTTATATGAAGTGGCAACCACCCACACGGCACGGAAGACCTTTATAGGCAACCTCTACAAACAGGTCAAAGACCCGAACCTGATTGCCTCCATGTCGGGACATTCCGAAGGTAGCCGCGCTTTCGCCCGATACCGCAAGATTGACGACGAGATGAAGAAGGAACTGGTCAACCTGTTGGATTGATTTGGCCGTTTCCTCATTTCTATCCCCTTTTATATTTAACCCGATAATACAGCATGAATATGGATGAACAACAACTGACCTACGAACAGTTCAAGGAGGACATTCTCCGGTGGAAGAACACGCACAGGGAGGAATACGTCCGTTTCGCACGTCTGATGACAAACGGTGACGAGAAGCAGTACCTTGCCATCTGCCGGGCCATATTCAGACAACTGCCCAAAATCAAAACTGAATGGGAACTGTGCTGGAACGATGACAGTGCGGAGAATTTTGCAAATATAGACCTGCAGTTCAAGGAGAATGCAGTGCCCGGACAGATAGTTGAGCTGTACAGGAAACAGAGGGAAGAGAGTTCCCCTCTGCCTGATACACCTCCTACCACACTTTGGGGCAGAATGAAATCCTTTTTTAGCGGCAAGTCCAAAGATCCGGGTATAACCCTGTCGGCACCGCTTGTGTTGAGCTGGCTGTATTACGGCAAGAGCTTCGAGGCAATGGTCGGCATGGTAGACAGGCAGATGAAGAACCCGAAAGCAGACAAGGCGGACAAAATGAGCTGTTCTTTTGTCATCAGACAGATTATAGATGTGTCCATCAAGAGCGGTTTCCGTACCCAGACCGACTGGGACAGGTACTTTTCCATGAACGAAGCCATTGAAAAGGGCGATGTCGGAGAGTGGGCGTTACAGTCCGTGACAGAGGAAATGGACAGCGGAACAGAGGAAGGACATAATACAGGAACAGGGCAAACATCTGACAATACCCAGACTGTTGATGATGCGCAAAAAACACGCGGACGCCGGAAAGCGAAAGTACAGCCACTTGTAGATTATCTTGATTGTAACGACAAAGATGCTGTTATCGGAGTTATCCGGAAATTCATCTCCAAATATGATACGGCAACAGAGCAGGCTCTGACCTATTATGCCCTGAATGAGCTTGGGCTGTTAACCAACATGGGTAGCGCAAAAGAATTTGCAGCAGCTCTTACCTGTCAGTTTGAAGACATGGGCGGTATAAAAAGCGAAAGCTCCTATCGGCAGGCCATCCACACGCTGACGACAACGCAACACGTCGCAAAAGACGGAGTGAACAAAATGTGCGTGATGATTAATGGCGACATTTGCCAGACCCTGCTGGACGAACTCAAAACCGACCTTATGGAAACTCTTCCCAACCCGGACGAATCAGGTGAAACTGGGTAAAATAAGGTTGTTTGGAGTTGTCAGAATTGTCTTTTCTGTCATGACAAATATGCCAACTTATATTCTTTCAACCACTTTCAATTCCGATATACCTTTGCACCGTCAATCCTTTTCCCGAGGGTCGACGGTGCTTCTCTTTTATAAGCCATCGGAAGCGGGGCATCAGGGAACTTTTGAAGATGGTCGTCAAAAACTTCAAAAGCTGATAGTTATGATTACGATTGAAAGTCTAGTCGAACAGGGAGCGAACGTGAAACTGGAAGTCACTCCCACAGACCTTAAAATGTTTGCGGAATCCATCGTGCAGCGTACCATCATGGCGCAGCAGGAAGAACACAAGGCAGCCATGCAGCGTGAAGCGGAAGAGGGCTGGCTGAACACAAGGCAGGTCCGTGAGTTGCTGAACGTGTGCGAGGGTACGCTCAACCTGTGGGCGAAGCGCGGTTATCTTGTCCCCGTCAAGGTCGGCAACAAGAACATGTATGCCAAGTCCGATGTGCATCGTGTACAGACGGGAGGCAAGTCTGAGAGTGTAACATCCTATTGCAAGAAGAGAAATGGCTGAGATGAAGAACACCCGGCTTGAACTATGTAACAGAATCCGTATGGAAGCGGAGCATACCGAAGATACGGGATTCCCCTTGGATGTGTTTCCCCAGAATGTGCAGTCAATCATACTCGATATGACCAAATACGAGAACTACAAGATTGAGTTCATCGCAACGTCCATGCTGTCGGCTGTGTCTGCGGCCTTGGGCGGCACATACCGCATCCGCATAAAAGGCGACTGGCAGAGCAACGGTACATTGTATGTCATTCTGATAGGCAGACCCGGACTGGGCAAGACCCCACCGTTGGAGGCGGCATTCCGTCCTATCCGAAAACATGACTATGCCCTGTTCAAGGCGTATGAAGCAGAAATGGAAGCATGGAAAGCGGCAGGAGAAAACGGAAGGAAACCAGTTCTGAAACGTACCATCGTTTCCGACTTCACTCCCGAATCGCTTATGCTGACCCATAATAACAATCCGAGAAGTGTGGTCATTCTGGTGGACGAGATAATGGGCATGTTCAATTCTGTCAACCGCTACACGAACGGGCAGCTCATAGAACAGCTGCTTACCGCATGGAGTGGCGGGGCTTTGGACGTGACAAGGGTAAGTAATACTATTCCTGTTCATATAGAACATCCGTGTATCAACATCATCGGGGGTACACAGACCAAGCGTGTGCATGAACTTCTCAGGAAAGGGTTCGAGGAAAACGGACTGCTTGACCGCATCCTGTTCGTATTGCCCAAATCCCCCGAAATATCGCCATGGATAAACCGGGACGATGACGGAGAAATGACATCTTTGGCCGCTGCACGCTGGGAGCGTATATTGGACAAGGTGTTTGCCTTGGAATATGATACAGAAGCGGAAGAGAGAATGCCTCGTGTACTGTCTATGGACAGGGAGGCCAAGGAATACTTCTTCTCTTGGTGGAACAGGAAAGTGGAGCGTATCAATCGGATAGAGGATGATGTCGAGGTGGACAGCCGGGAGATGAAACACCCGGTACACGTGGCACGGCTGGCTCTGATAATCCAAGTCCTGCGTTATGCTTCCGATGAAAGCCATCTTCAGTTTGTGGATACGGTATCAGTTAAAGCCGCCATACGTCTGAATGACTATTTCGAGGATTCATATGTCCGCATCCGTTCCTTTATGGCGAACGACACCTGTGAAGAGCCACCGAAGGTGTTGCTGTCGTTGCTGCCTGATACTTTTGATACAAAGACGGCCATTGCCATAGGCAAAGAGCTACAGGGTATCAGCGAGCGTACTGTGATGAACTATCTGAAGGAGCTATGTCACAGCCGGCTTCTTCGGAAAGCCAAGGCCGGGCATTATGAGAAAATCGTGTATGAATCCGGCAAATATTCCATGAATGAAAATGAATAACCAACCAAAGACTGCAAGGAAATACTCCCTGTTGCAGCTTGCAGTTTTTTCAGTCTTGCAGTTTCGGGGCATTGAAAGCGGAGAATCCCTGCAAAACTGCAAGGACTGCAGACTGCAAATGGCCTTTCGGCTTGCAGAAATCAAAAAGACAGAGCTATGAGTGAATACAGATTCCATCTCCAGAAATACAGGCCGGGTAGCAAGACCGTCTGTCCCGGATGCGGCAGGAAAGGCTGTTTTACCCGATACATTGACGAGGAAGGGCTGGTTTCGTTTCCTGACAATGTGGGCAAGTGCGACCACATCAACAGTTGTGGCTATCATTATACCCCCAAAGAATATTTTAATGACAACCTCGCTGTCAAGGAAAATTTGACCGGGCAAGACAGATATGGCAATGTTATACCAACGGTTATAAAACCGGCAGGAAAGCCATCACCCAAACCCCAACCTCAGATTTCTTATATTCCCTATGCTTGGGTGGAGCAGTCCATGCAGAGGTATGACATAAATCCTTTATACGGATACCTTACCACCGTTGCAGGCAAGGATAAGACAGATTGGTTGTTCAATCTCTACAAAGTGGGTACATCCAAGATGTGGAACGGGGCTACCGTATTCTGGCAGATTGATGTCAGCGGAAATGTCCGTGCTGGCAAGATTATGGGCTATGATGCAAAGACCGGACACCGTGTCAAACAGCCCTTCAATCAGGTCAGCTGGGTACATTCGGTGAGAAAGATACCGGACTTCCACATGAGGCAGTGCCTGTTCGGTGAGCATCTGCTGGCCTATGCTTCATCTATGGCAAGGACTGTCGCCATTGTAGAAAGCGAGAAGACGGCACTGATTGCAGCACTGTTCATCCCTGATTTGGTATGGCTTGCCACCGGGGGAATGCACGGC
>UMCB01040665.1_pt1 | contig 9912 bp, 8 predicted proteins | sample 1964151 | NCBI WGS metagenome assembly UMCB01 (sample SAMEA4835960, study PRJEB28245) | human gut metagenome | biome: gut microbiome; material: fecal sample | place: Denmark | collected 2008
GTGTAGTGAAATAAGAGATAATAAGAATAGGATTCTTGAGCAACATGTCCAATGAGGACATGATGGAGTTTTCTATCTCGTTCACATCGCCGCTCATGCGGGCAATGATGTCGCCTTTCCTTTCTTCCGAAAAGAAGCCGAGAGGAAGGCTGAGCAGCTTCTTATAGAGCTGAACCCGGATATCGCGGACAATGCCGGTACGAATGGGAATCATGGTAGCGGAAGAGAGGAAATAACATCCTGTCTTCAGGAAGGTCATGCACGCCATGAACAGTCCCAACAGCAACAGGGTGGTGCTGGGACTGTATTGATTGATGAGCTCGGTGATGTAATATTGGAAGTTGTTGATGACGATGTCCTTGATGGAAGCATCCGAACTCCACGGCATAAAAGTATAAGTGGCTTTCTCCATCTGAAACAGGATGCTCAGTATGGGCACGATGAGTGAGAAGGAGAAGATGTTTAAAACGGCTGATAATATATTGAATAGAGTACTTAAAGCTAGGTACTTCTTATAGGGAGGTACGAACCGACGGAGTATCTGTATAAATTCTTTCATGTTTAATCTGTTGATTGATGGGCGCAAAGGTAGTAAAAAGCCATGAATAAAACGGAGGAAAGTGATAAAAGATGGGAGGGAGGGGGAAAAATCTGTCTGAAGGCGTACCAAAAATCCGGAGTAACTGTTATCCTATTTACTGTAAGAGGGTATTCAAAACTAAAACGGCCTATCGAATCGTCAACTGTAGGGGCAGGGTTTGCCTGCCCGAACCAACGGTCACAACTTTGGGAGTAATATGCAAAGCAAACTGTTTTCGGACGAGCGAACCTCGCCTCTACCGGCAAAATAACAGTATTATCAATGCTTTGCCCCCTGAAAAGTTATAGATTGTAGCTGATGAATATAAGAATTGATATAGGGTGTCAGGTTTCAGATTAAAACTTCTTTTCTCTGAAGTTGACTTTGACACCCTCATTATTGGGAGAATTTTTCAATTATTGTTGTTTATGTAATATGTAGTGTTCTGCCAACTCACCGGTTATTTCTTGCTTGTCCCGATCAAGGGCAGTCAGCGTATTCTCGCCTACTTTATAGTAATTCTTTTCTGTTCCATTCTGCAGAGTTATCAGGTTACCTTCGATGGTATAGTTTCCCTTATCGGTGAAGGTGGCATCTTTTCTGTCGATGTATTCTGAGACAAGAGTAAATGTCTTATCCTTGTTCAGCGTAAGGGTGATGTTGATACCCGGGCAATCTGCAGCAGGGAATGTTCCGGTGTAAGTCCCATCGTAGTCCAATGCGTTTTCTGCATTATGCATATCGGTGACTTCGGTATTGGCAGCAATAGTAGTATTGTCTGTACTCTTTTTGTTACTGTTGCATGCAGCAATCAATAGGCAGGCGCAGGCCAGCATGAAAATTTTCTTCATAAGTCTTTCTTTTTAGGTTTATAAAACAAATTCAGACCTCTTTGGGTTTATGTCTGTTTTTTATCTCTTTCAGTCTTGCATATACATGTGTACGGCTGAGGGTTATCTGTCGGCGATAGACAATGCAAGTAGTGAGGAAATAAATGCCCGCTTGTAGCCATAGGGCGTGATACTCTGTGGCAACATCGGGCAGTGTAGCCCCCATATTATTGATTCGTACAAAGCCGTTGATGCCGAAAGTGGAGGGAAATATCCATGAAACAACTTTCCAAAACTCAGGAATGGCGGAACCGGGCCATGAAATGCCCGAAATGAATAGCAACGGCACGGAAGTGAATACATATATCATCATGCAGGCTTCGCGGTGGTGGATAAAGATAGAGCAAGTCATCGCAAAGAAAATGCATGCCAATATATAAGGTAGTACAAAAGCGAAAAGTGTGCCTGCCTGTGCTATCTGCACCAGACTGAACATCTTGGGTACCAGACAAAGCATATAGACCGACATGATGACGTAAATCATGAAATAGGTAAGTGACTTGCCCAATACAATGCGGAGTGTGCCGTGATAATGGCGGCTTAAAGGAACTAAGTCGCGGAAACGGTTGGTTTCACGGGCTGTTCCGGCAGATAAACCGATACCCAGCAGCAGGGTTTGCTGAATGATGAGCATCAATACGGCAGGAATCAGAAAACCGGCAAATCCGTTTTGCGGGTTGAAGATAGAGATGTCTTCATACTCGATGGGTGAGGAGCTGACTTCGTCCTGACGCTCGGTGGTGTTGCCGGAGCGTTCTATCTTTATCTGCTTGTTCATGGTCAGCGATGCATTGGTATTGGCAGTCAGCATGGCTTTGTAGTATAACATTCCGCTCATGTCGCAGTAAAGTGTGACGCGGGTCTGGATGCCTTTGGCAATATCTCGGCTGAAGCTTTCGGGAATATAAATGATGCCATATGCTTTTCCCTCCTTCAGCAATGCCTTGGCCTCTTCCATATCCGCACAATGAGAAACAATGTGGAGGTCGGGACCGGCATCCACCAATCGCAGATACTCCCGGCTGAGCGTGGAACGGTTATTGTCTACTACCACTGCTGGTACTTCGCGGACGGTTTCGTTCGTATATATAAAGGTATAAAGTAGTGGATATCCCAATGGAACCAAGATAAAGAAAATCAATACACCTTGGTCTTTTACCACAGCCTTCAGCTCTTGCCACCAAATATAGAACAGGTCTGCAATGCCTTCCGAAACTATCTCTTTGAATCTCTTCTCTTTCATAACCGGTTAGTTTTTTAAGGGATATATACATAGTGCAATAGCACGGTGCGAAGCCTTTTCAGTATGAAGAAAGGCAATAGCATGAAAAGCATCAATGCTACTACCGAATGCCATGCATAAATCAAGGGATAGCCGTTGAGTGCCAGGTTGACGTAGATGAGGAAGTAATGCCGTAGCGGAAACAGACAGGCTAATCCCTGCAACACAGGATTCATAGCCATGACGGGAAAGCTCATTCCTGAAATGGAGAAGGAAATGACTCCCCATAGCGAAGCTGTGCTTAAAGCAAGCCGCATGGTGGTGAACAGTCCGAACAAGAAAATGCCAAAGGCTTGTGATGCCAATACCAGCAACAGTCCTGCCAAGAGCATGGGGAGGATACCGCTGTTGCACGGATAATGCAGGAATCCATACAGGTATACATTATAAAAGGTTGCCATGATAAAGAATATGAGGGTCTGTGGCAACAGTTTGCCGGATAGAGCCAAAGTGACGGAATTATCGGCCATTTGCATCCATTCTTTCTGGGTGTTGCCTTTTATTTCACTTCCGATGGTATAGATGGTGGTCATGAATATCAGTAACATCAAGATACCCGGTATAATGGTATTGCTCAGGTAAACGGAATAGTTCAACCATGGGTTGTTCAGTATGTGAGAATCAATGACAATAGGTTGCAGGAAAGCCACGGCTTGGTCGTCGGTAGCACCCTTGGCACGCAAAGTGGCGCGACCGATGGCACCGCTTGCCAGTTCGGACATGGTGCGTTGGTCTTTATAAAGCAGTGAGCCGGCTACCAGATAAGAATAATTGGTATAAAAAGAAATCTTGGGCTGACGACTGGCAAGTGCCTTTGCCGTTGTACCTTCGGGAATAAAGTAAAAAGCATAAATCTTTCCTTCCTGCATGGCTTTGCGCGCATCGGCAAAGTCGGCATAATGTGCCACAATTTTGGTTTGCTGAAAGGCATCCAGGTTGCGGATAATGTTGCGGGTGGTTGCTGTATTGTCCAAGTCGACAACCCCTGCCGGCATATCCGTGGGAAGTCCGTTCCACATCAGCGTTGTGAAGAAGATGTAGCAGAACAAAGGAGCTATGACCATGCAAAACAGGTATAGCGGCCTTGTGGCGATGCGGAACACTTCGCGCTTGGCTATCTGGAAGATGATATGCGTTGTTCTCATTTATTTCTCTATAATGGCGCTCATTCCGGGGCGTAAGCCTTCTACTTTCTCCACAGGAACGGCTTTCACTTCAAATGTCTTCAAGTCAAACTGTCCGGTTGTTTTCGTTGCCTTCCAAGCGGCGTATGTGCCAAGGTCTTTCATGTAAGTCACTTTGAATTTCACTTCTTTATCGAATGCCGGAATAAAGGCGTTGATTTCTTCTCCCACAGTGAAGTCTTTCAAGAAATCTTCGCGCACATTGAAAGTCACCCACATATCATCCAGTCGGGCGATATTCATAATCGGAGCACCGGTGCCGACCAGCTCGCCCACTTTGGGGAATATTTCGGTCACTTCACCGTCGGCAGCAGCTGTGAGGATGGTCTCATCCATGTAGGAAGATACCTCGGCAACTGCTCCTTTGGCACGTTCCACTTGTGCGGCGGCAGCTGCTTTGTCTTCCTGCTGGGCGCCATTCTTAGCCATTTCGTACTGTGAACGGGCAGCTTTTTCGGTGGCTGCCATTGCGTCAAATTGTGCTTTGGCTTCATCGCGCTTTTGTGCGGACATCACGCCTTGCTCAAAGAGTCGGTTCACACGGTTGTATGACTTCTCGGCAATTTCTACTCCGGCTTTGGCTTTCTGCCACATTTCGAAAGCAGCTTGCAACTGTTCCCGGCGAGTCCCTCGCTGTGCCTTCTCGCTGATTGCCCGGGCTGCTTGTTCGGCAGCTTGTGCCTGCGACAGCTTTGCCATCACATCGGGAGCTTCGAGGATAACCAGGGTATCGCCGGCTTTTACCTTATCTCCTTCTTTTACACGGAGTTCAAGAATGCGTGCCGGGACTTTTCCGGACACACGGTATTCGTCTGCTTCAGCTTGTCCCTGAATAATTTCGGGACCTTTGCCCAATGTGAAGAAACCTATCAGAGACACGACTGCAATGACTGCCGTCAGTGAAATGAATGCCAGCAAAATGTTGCTGCGTTGTGTTCTTTCTGCCATATCTTGTTCTTATTTTAATGTTCCCATTGATTTGCGTAGATATACTTGAGTCAGTTTCACGTCTATCTGTGCATCTATTTTGTCCGATTGAGCCGACAACCATGCTGTTTGTGCTTCCAGTACGTTGCTGGTGGGGATAACTCCTTCACTGAATCCCAGCTTGGCATAACGGAGGTTTTCTTCCGCTTTTTCCATGTTCTTGGTAGCCATTGCCAGTTTCTTTCCGGCTTCATTTACTTTGAAGGTGGCCTGATTGACTTGCAGCTCCACTTTTTCTTTTACGTCCGACAACTGATAGCGGGCAATATTGGCTTCGGCTTTGGCGGCTTTTACCTTATACATTCCTTCGCCCCAATTCCAAATGGGTATTTTCACCATTGCTCCTACGGCCCACATACCGCGGAATTTGTTCTCAAATCCGTTGACCAATGAAGGATTAGTCACCATATAATTGGCTGTCAGGGCTACAGTGGGCAAGAACTCGGCACGGGTGACATTGACTTTCTGTGCATATATTTTGGCAGCCAGGTCGAGGCTTCGCAGTTCTTCGCGATTGGCAAGGGCAGTGGCAACATTGTCGGAGGCCTGTGCTTCATCGGCAATCAGGAGGTTCTCTCCCTCTTCGTCCGCCAATCGGATGTCCTCATTCAAGGGAATGCCGCAAAGCTGGCACAATACCATTTTAGAAAGGCTCAGTCCGTCTTCCACTTGCGTCAGTTTCATTTCGGCTTCATTTACTTTCACCTTTACGCTGAGACCATCGGCTTTGGTAGCCACTCCTTCGGCTATCATTTTGTCTATATCGCTGTCCAATTGCTGTACCAGTCGGAGATAACTTTCCGCCAGCTTTTTCTTGTTTACCAATGAGATGACCTGCCAATAGGCTTGGTCGGTACCGAGAATGATGTCCTGCATGCCGGTGGCATGTTGTGATTGGGCCAGTTGTTCGGCATATCGGGTTATCTTGTTGTAGGCTGCAATTTTGCCTCCCATAAAGATGGGTTGGGTGAGAGTGACGGCACCTGCATACATATTGCGGGTATCGGTGTGCAACGCATCGACCAGCCCTTGCCCTATGCCATTCAGTTTGTTCCCTATGCCGGGGATGAGCGGAGCCAGCGGCTGGAGCAGGGCGCCCAGTTCGGGGCTGGAAGCGGCCAGTTGTTGGAAAGTTTCTTGGATAGACCCTTGTGCGGCGGTTCCTATGTTGCCGATAGCTCCTTTCTGGTCATTGCTTAATAAGGAGATTTCTTTTTGGGTGCGCATATACGTTCCCATAGCGGCAATCTTGGGCAGGTAGTTCGTAAAAGCAGCTTTCTTTTCATAATGCGCCACATTTATTTTCTCGGCGGATATGCGTAGCTCTTTGTTGCTCTTTAGTGCCATAGCACGACAACTATCCAATGTCAGTGTGTGTTGGGCTGAAACCCCTACTGATACCCATATAGACAGGACAAAACCGAAAATTCTCTTCATCTTAGTGTTGTTGCTAATGTGTTTAAAGTTGCTTATGCAACGATGCAAAGATACGACTAAAATGTGAATAGGCAATATCAGCCGAATAAAAAGATATAAAAAAAGGAGTGTGTCAAAACTAAACCGGTCTATCCCATCGTCAGCTGTAGGGGCAGGGTTTGCCTGCCTGAAGACACAAAGCAAACTGTTTTCGGGCGAGCGAGCCTCGCCCCTACAAACTAAACGACAGCATTATCCACGTTTTGACACACTCCCTTTTTATAATACAATAAAGGAATTTATTTCATGCTGAATGCCTGTTGTCCTATCATGGTTCCTTCGGCAAAGATATACACATGGTAAGTGCCTGCCGGAAGGTATTCTTCCACATCCCAGTAAACAGTCACGTTTTGTTCCTCTCCTGTATACTCTATATATTTCTTGATAGAATAAGTCAGTTCGCGGTTCTCGTATGGGAATGTGTTGGATGCATTTTTGGTCAACACATCGTTATCCGGTTTGGCTATGCGTATATATAAGGTGCGTTCGCCTGTTTTGGCGGTGATGTTTTTGACGATAGTGAAGGAAACAGCTATCTTCTTTACATCTTTCACCTTCTTGGCTGTTTTTCCCCGCTTGTTTTTGGGAAGTACAGTGATGGCGGTGGCATCCAGTTGCGATGCTAACGTCACCTTTTCGTTCAGGTTCTTTTTCTCCTGAGACAGATTGCTGATTTGGCGGGTTGCCTGCGTATATTTCTGTTTTACTTCCTGGTTTTCTTCTGCCAAAGCCTGATTGAGCTTGTTCAGTGAATCGATTTGGATGACATAGGTGCGCAATACGGCGCGGACAGTCTTCAGCTCCTTTTTCAGTCGCATGATTTCGGCGGCATTGCTTGTTTTTACCTGGCGCAACTCTTCCAGCAGTCGTTGAGTCTTCAATTTCTCACTTTCCAGTCTTTCGCGCAGGGAGTCATTGTTGATTTGCACCTGAAGCTCATCATATTGCGTTGCAAAAGTGGTGTACTCATTCTCCATTTCCAACTTTTCGACAGCAAAGAGTTCGCTCATTTCTTTATTCTCCTTTGCCTGATGGAAAGCATAGAAAGAAACTCCGCCGATGATAATAATCAGCAGAATAATGACAATAATCAGTTTTTTGCTCTTATCCATAGTGTTACATTGAATTTTGGGCAAAAGTACAATATTTTGTGCATACTGCCCGAAAATAATTATGGAAATTTTTCCCTAATTCGGAATATCATTGTAACTTTGCAGTGCTTTTAAGAACACGATTTTATTATCAACTTTAAATAAAATAGAGATTATGTCAAAAGTAACCGTAGTAGGCGCAGGTAACGTAGGTGCTACATGTGCAAATGTTCTTGCTTTTAACGAAGTGGCAGACGAAGTAGTAATGCTGGACGTTAAAGAAGGCGTATCAGAAGGTAAAGCAATGGATATGATGCAGACTGCTCAGTTGTTGGGCTTCGACACAAACATTGTTGGTTGCACTAACGATTATGAAAAAACAGCAAACTCTGATGTTGTTGTTATCACTTCAGGTATTCCTCGTAAGCCGGGTATGACTCGTGAAGAACTGATTGGTGTTAATGCAGGTATCGTTAAATCTGTAGCTCAGAACATTCTGAAATATTCTCCTGACGCTATCATCGTTGTTATTTCTAACCCGATGGATACTATGACTTATTTGTCATTGAAAGCTTTGGGCTTGCCGAAGAACAGAATCATCGGTATGGGTGGTGCTTTGGATAGCTCACGTTTCAAATATTTCTTGTCTCAGGCTTTGGGTTGCAATGCAAACGAAGTGGAAGGTATGGTAATCGGTGGTCATGGTGATACTACTATGATTCCTTTGACTCGCTTCGCTACTTACAAAGGTATGCCTGTTTCTAACTTCTTGTCTGATGAAAAATTGCAGGAAGTTGCTGCCGCTACTATGGTAGGTGGTGCTACTCTGACTAAGTTGCTGGGTACTTCTGCATGGTACGCTCCGGGTGCAGCCGGTGCATTCGTGGTTGAATCTATCATCCACAATCAGGGTAAGATGGTTCCTTGTTCGGTTTATTTGGAAGGCGAATACGGTGAATCAGACATTTGCTGTGGCGTTCCTGTAATCTTGGGCAAGAATGGTATTGAAAAGATCGTTGAATTGCCTTTGAACGAAGAAGAAAAAGCTAAATTTGCTGCAAGTGCTGCTGCTGTTCGTAAGACTAACGCTGCTTTGCACGAAGTAGGTGCTCTTTAATCCAAACAATATATATTAGTAAAAGGGACTGTCTGGCAAAACGGACAGTCCCTTTTTTTATATCCCTGTCTCCTTGGTTGCTTTCCTTTGTCATTTCCTTGCATTTTTTCTAGGTTGTTTCTTCGGACAGGGTAAGCATTTGCTTACCTTGGGTTAAGCCTTTTTCTGCGTCCGGTTATTACGTTCTGCTGCCGCAGGACGTATATCCCACTGTAATGGGACGTACGTTCCACTGTAGCAGGACGTACGTTCCACTGCCGCAGGACGTAATAATCTGCCGTTCAAAAAGACTTAGCCGTCCGTAGGAAAGGGCTTACTCTTTCCTTTGTTGTGAGACAGGTATATTTGCTTTTATTTGATGCCGATGAAGATAGCGGGAATCTCATTGTTTCCGCTTGTCCAATGTTTGAGTTCGTATTCGGGGTAGAGGAGGGAGTTTGTGTCCACCCATTCATTGAGGGAAGATAAAACGGATTTGCCGTTCGAGCCGATGAAGTTTGCATCATAACTGTAGGTATTTGTCATTTGACTTTCCTTGAGTCCGGTTTTTTTTCCACTGTAATATTTGTAAAAGCAATGTTCGGTTCTGCTGGAATTGGCTTCTCCGGTGATTATGCCAAATGAACTTTGATTTGAAGAACAATCCACATAACAGTTGATGACTGTTAAAGAATTTGCATTCCCTTTACCATATATTCCACCGGCACTGGCTCCGGTAGTATTGTTTTTTATAGTGTCATTAACAAAGAAACTATTTATTATTTTCCCGCTTGCTTCTCCTGCTGCTCCTCCGGCACTTTGCGATTCCAGGTGACAAGACACAACAGAACAGTTTACAATGGTTCCGGTTGAAAAAGCCGCTATACCACCGGAACGGGCATTGGATTTTACCGTCGATTTCTGAATTGAACAATTTATGATATAGCCTTTATTGTAACCTACCAGTATTCCGGCGTCCGACTTTCTTTGAGTATTGGGCTTTGCTCCCTTTATGCAAAGATTTTTAATCATAGCATTTTCTGATGTATGACCGAAGAGTCCGCTTTTTCCCGAACTGGTATTGGGAAGAGTGAGATTGCAGATGCTGAATCCTTGTCCGTCAAAGATGTCTTTATATTCTAATGTTTTACCGTCCATTCCTATAGGCTTCATCCGTTTACAATCCTCGTCCGTCAATTCAATATCATTCAGAAGCCTATAAGTGGTAACGCCGTCTTTGGTGATGCCGAAGTCGCTCAGCGATTTACCATTGTATTCTTTATTATTGATTAATAAACTGAATGCAATCAAATCTTCAGCAGAGGA
>UMCB01039046.1_pt1 | contig 9877 bp, 9 predicted proteins | sample 1964151 | NCBI WGS metagenome assembly UMCB01 (sample SAMEA4835960, study PRJEB28245) | human gut metagenome | biome: gut microbiome; material: fecal sample | place: Denmark | collected 2008
CACCCAAAAAGTTGCATTTATAAGTTGAACTCAAGTTTTATAGACAAAAGGACCGACACCCCGTGCCAGTCCTTTTGTTTATATATGCTCAACGTAAAAAAGACGGAATACGCGAGCTATGCGGCTATTCTACCACTATCTTCCGTGTCTTGCCTGCCACGGTGACCTCAACTCCAGAAAAGCCACTTATGTTGCTGAATTCATTCCAGACTTCCGCCTGCTTATAGGCAGTGACAGATATAACTGGAACAATCAATTCGCAGTTAGTTTTATTGACTCTGTCAAACACTCCGGAGCCACACACTGGCGGAATTTCAGCCAACGATGTTATCTTCGACAAGTCGCTGCAACAAATGAAAGCACCATCTCCGATGCTCGCCACGCTGTCCGGCAATGTCAGTTCGGTCAAGCCGCTGCAACCATAGAAAGCATAATACCCAATGCTCGTCACGCTGTTCGGTATGACACTGTTTTTGCATCCAACAATCAATGTGTTGAATTCTGTATCAATTATTGAATTGCAATTATCTCTGGAGTCGTAGCAACTGTTTCCACTCTCTACTGTTATCTTTTCTAATCCGCTGCAATATGTGAAAGCAATATCCCCGATGCTCCTCACACTGTTCGGCAATATAAGTTCGGTCAAGCCAGTGCAACCATAGAACGCACAATCCCCGATGCTCGTCACGCTGTTCGGCAATGTCAGTTCGGTCAAGCCACTGCAACCACTGAAAGCACCATCTCCTATGCTCCTCACGCTGTTAGGCAATGTCAGTTTGGTCAAGCCAGAGCGACCATAGAACGCACAATCCCCGATGCTCGTCACGCTGTTCGGTATGACACTGTTTTTGCATCCAACAATCAATGTATTGGTTCCCGTTTCAATTATTGAATTGCAATTACCCCAGGAGTCGTAGCGTTTGTTTCCTCGATCTACTGTAATCTTCTCCAAGCCACTGCAATCGCTGAAAGCATAATTTCCGATGCTAGTCACGCTGTTCGGCAATATAAGTTCGGTCAAGCCAGAGCAACCACTGAAAGCAGATTCCCCGATGCTCGTCACGCTGCTCGGCAATGTCAGTTCGGTCAAGCCACGGCAACCGCGGAAAGCACCATCTCCTATGCTCGTCACACTGTTCGGTATGACACTGTTTTTGCATCCAACAATCAATGTGTTGGTTTCCGTGTCAATTATTGAATTGCAATTACCCCAGGAGTCGTAGCGTTTGTTTCCACGATCTACTGTAATCTTCTCCAAGCCACTGCATAAATAGAAAGCATAATTTCCGATGCTCGTCACGCTGTTCGGCAATGTCAGTTCGGTCAAGCCGCTGCAACCACTGAAAGCAGATTCCCCGACGCTCGTCACGCTGCTCGGCAATGTCAGTTCGGTCAAGCCACTGCAACCGCGGAAAGCAGATTCCTCGATTCTCGTAATGCCGTTAGGCAATATAAGTTCGGTCAAGCCACGGCAACCGTGGAAAGCAAAATTCCCGATGCTCGTCACGCTGTTCGGCAATATAAGTTCGGTCAATCCACTGCAACCGCGGAAAGCATATTTTCCGATTTCCGTCAGACTGTTGGGCAATGTCAGTTCGGTCAAGCCACGGCATAAAGAGAAAGCACAATTCCCGATGCTCCTCACGCTGTTAGGCAATGTCAGTTCGGTCAAGCCGCTGCAATCAACGAAAGCAGCATTTCCGATGCTCGTCACGCTGTTAGGCAATATAAGTTCGGTCAAGCCGCTGCAACCTTCGAAAGCATTACCCCCGATGCTCGTCACGCTGTTCGGCATTGTCAGTTCGGTCATGCCACGGCAACCCAGGAAAGCAGATTCCCCGATGCTCGTAATGCCATATTTGACTGTCGCTTTTCTTATTTCATAATCCTTAAAAGGCGAATCGTCATAGCCATTGTTCCACATTTCGCCACTTCCTGACAACGTGAGGTTGCCTGAATCGTCGAGAGTCCATGTTATTGAATCTCCACAACGCCCGGTTGCTGCTGCAAAAGCATTAGCATACATTAGCATCGACGATAAAAAGGCTATCGTCAGAATAGTAATTTTCCGTTTCATTACTATTTGTTTTTAGAGTTTTCAGTTGTTTTTAATATCTCCAAATTATAAGTGCCGGCATCAAGGATTATTCCGATTTTCCTCGATTACCGCCACAAAGCGAATGTGACATCGTGTTGGCGCAATCGGCGACAGTGTCGCTAAGTGAAATGTTTAACCATGGATTCTTCATAATTTTGCAATTTGTTTTTCGAATTTACAAATTTAACAAACAAGAACACAACAATTACCCTCCCATGGTTAATTTTAGTTAATTATATTGCAAAACATTTTTCCATAGGCTTGGCGCATTGGCGTGTTGCCGGTAAGAATAAATCTGTCAAAGTCAGGAAAGGATTAGCGACCGATTCCATTGCTGCCATGCAAATATAATCAAATGCATTGGCACACAAAAGCGCTTTTTTCGGGTTTAGATACACGTTTATAATGTATTTATCGTTATATTTGCACTGAAACTCTTCGATATGACATTACAAAAGTGGATAAAGGATAGAGCAATTCATGGGTTTCCTACGTTTTCCATAGAGGACGTGAGGGGAACGGGAATATGCTCTTCCGAGCAAATCCTTCAGAACGAACTATACAGACTCTGTAACAACAAGACCATAGTAAATGTATATAGAGGCTTCTATGTTATCATTCCTGTTCAATATGTATTACGTGGTTCCGTTCCAGCTACCTACTATATCGACCAGTTGATGTCCTATCTCAAAAAGCCCTACTATGTATGTATGCTCAGTGATGCCGAGTTTATCAATGACACGTAATCCCTTTTGCAACCAGGCATAACATTCAAGGCAAGTGATGCCTATCCCATTATTTACGAGACTTTTATTGATAAAATGAAAGGGAAAAGAGATTAAAATCTCATTTTTTCCAAACCTCTGCCACAGATTGGCGTACCCTTGATGTACTTTTGCAGAAAAAATCAATGATTATGGCTAAAAACGCTGAAAACAGAACCATTTTTTCCGTTCATTCCGAAGTCAGTTTCTTCGGAAGCGCTTCTTGTCTGGCTCATCAACTTTCTTGATTCTGACAAAAAGTACAGCCAGTGTAAACATGTCCTTTTCGACAATCTCTTGCTAAAAATGGAGGATAAAGGTAAGTCTGTATCTGATATGGCTGACAACTATAGAGGACAAAGTTTGATAACAAAGTACGTCTGGGTGATAGAGACCATCTATCGCAGACGTAAGATCTCGTTCAAGGAACTGAAAGAGCTGTGGCTTCGCGATGACATCAGCAGAGGTGTGGATATTCACAAACGCACCTTTGACAACTGGCGTTATGTCATCTGGGATATGTTCGGCATCAACATAGTCAATGAGAACCGTGGCGAATACCGTTACTATATCGAGAATGAGGAAGACATCAGCAAGAACGGACTCCGTTCCTGGCTCTACAACACTTTCTGTGTGAGCAATGCCTTAGCAAACAGCCAAAGAATTAAAGACCGTATCATTCTCGAACATGTGCCGTCTGGTCAAGACTACCTTCAGCCCATCATCGAGGCGATGAAGGAAAACCGTGTGTTGAATATGACCTATCATAGTTATTGGAAGGATGAGGAGAACAACTTCGATGTGCAGCCGTATTGTGTGAAACTGTTCCGACAGCGTTGGTACATGGTAGCTCGCAGCACCTATTCCTACTATTACGAGAAAGGTCCACGTATCTATTCCCTTGACCGGATCAAATATATTCATGCAACAGACGAAACTTTTGAAATGCCCAAAGACTGGACGGCAAAGGACTTCTTTGATGGCTGCTTTGGAATCATTCCTGAACAGTCTGTCAAAATCCAACCTGTCAAGTTGAAGGTCTCAGCAGGTCAGGCCAACTACATCCGAGACCTGAAGATGCACGAGTCACAGGAAGAGATAGAGCGTAACGAGGAATACAGTATTTTTACTTTCAATATTCGTCCAGGGTTTGATTTTCAGCAAGAACTACTTTGGAACGGTGAAGATGTAGAAGTGTTGGAACCTTTCTGGCTCCGTAAGGAGATTGCCGGAAAGATAAAAAGAATGTGGAACAAATACAAAGATGACCTAAAATGAAAGATTTTGCAGCTATAGATTTTGAAACAGCAAACAATGAGCGGAGTTCTGTATGTTCCGTGGGGATTGTCATTGTTCGCAATGGCGAGATTGTAGATACGTTCTATTCTCTCATCCAGCCTGAGCCGAACTATTATAATTACTGGTGTTCTCAGGTTCATGCCCTCTGTCATGAAGATACTGACGATGCTCCTGTATTCCCAAAAGTCTGGGCGCAAATAGAACCTGTGATAGAAGGTTTACCACTTGTTGCTCACAACAAGCCTTTTGATGAAAGTTGTCTGAAGGCCGTGTTCCGAGTCTATCAGATGGACTATCCTGGCTATGAGTTTTACGATACCCTTTGTGTTTCACGGCTTGTGCTTCCTGATTTGGAGAACCATCAGCTTCAGACTGTTGCCGCCGCCTGTGGTTATGAGTTGGAAAACCATCACCACGCACTTGCTGACGCAGAGGCATGTGCATGGATAGCAAGAGAAATTTTATAAATACACGAAGAGGAGAATACATACATAAGCTGAGAGATACTATATTAATTAATTTTTGAGAAATATGGCATGGATTGACTCACATTTAGAAAAGTTTATAATAGAAAACTTCCCTGACAGAAAAGTTTATGCCTACCATGAATGTCGTACATGGCAGTCAAGCAGGTATTTATATGTTACAACCGTATTAAAAGAAGACCAAGATCTCCATTATGAATATATAGGCGGTTCTGTTGAGTTACATCTTGAAGGAAAATATCAAAGTACGGACTATAAGAATTTTGCAAAGGAGTTGAGATTTCAAACCTCACGAAATCCAAGATTGCATTGGTTAGGTTGGCAAGGAAGAAATCAGTGTCGATGCAGAATAGATGCTCCAACTGATGACTGGGAACAGCTTTTGATTGCATTCAAAGACATAATGAGTATTTTCGACCCAATCATTGAGAAGATAATAAGTCGAACTACTATTAATCCTTGTGTGGAACCATATAAGGGTGAAACTGATTTTTCGGAAGAGGGACTAAATAACGATGAAGTCTGTCTCTCTACGTGTTCTTTGGGAAAATTATTTGGAAACAATCTTGTCATACCAGATTACCAAAGAAACTATTGCTGGGAGGACAAACAGGTCAAAGCCCTTTGGGAAAGTCTTAAAGAGATTCCCCATGAAAGTGAATACCACTTAGGTACAATCATCTTGCAGAAAGACCAGAACGGCAATTATGCAGTTATTGACGGGCAACAAAGATTGGTTACACTGACCCTTATAGCCCGTGAGCTACATTATCAGGGCAGTATGCCTTTGCTGAAACAGAAATTCCTATCAGAAAACTCAAAGAAACATATAGCAAACAGCAGATGGTTGATAAAGCATTTGGCATCAAGGTCATATGATGAGACATTATGCAGCAGAATCATAAACCAATTGATATTCACTGTACTCATTCTAAAGGAAAGCCGATTGGATCTGGCATACACGTTCTTTTCAAATGAGAACTCCAAAGGTGTGCCCCTGTCCGACTTTGACTTGCTAAAAGCCCATCATCTACGCTATATCTTCATAGAAAAGCAAGCGGAGCATTTGGCGAGCAGATGGAATAATCTGATTGAGAATGAATACTCCTATCTGGAGAAAACTCTTGCAACTCATTTGTTCCGACTAAGAAAATGGATGAGGAAAAATGACTTCAATCCTGATGAACGCTTCTGCGTTAAAGAAGAATTTTCTTCTGCCCTCATTCTCCCAGAGATACCTCCTTTTGGAGAAAAATTCGTTTTTTACGAGAAAATACAAGGTGGCTCTCACTTCTTTGCATATACAGAACATTTCGTGAAAAGATTTAAGCAGTTCTCCCAAACGCCCCAAGTACTGGCTTTGCGAAATCATCTTAAATGGGAGTCTCATTGGAAATACGCCGATATTATTGAAACGCTGCTATTCGGTTATTATCTAAAATTTGGTGAGCAGTATTTTGCGGAGGCTTTGTTCTGCATATCTGGGTATATTGCCCAACATAGATATGAAGCAACCCGCGCGTTGGCTTATAAGATAAGGGAATACGCGAAAGATTCAGAAATAGTAATGATGATAGACCAGGCATCTTCACCGACCTTCTTCCTGGCTGAGTGTGTTTCCTCTATCAAGAAAAATGGAAGAGACGTTGAAGAACAAGGTATAGCCATGAGATTCTATCAGCGTTTACAAGATATGTTCTCTGAACTGTATAATTATTTTACCGATTTGACAATTATTGAAAAGTACAATAATGAATACCTATAGATATACTCCAGAAAAGATCGTTGAGGAAAAGCTATATTTCTCTATTCCACTCTATCAACGTTTGTTCTCCTGGGGAGAAGAACAAGTCAAAGGTTTGCTTTACGACCTAAAGAATCATTTTGACCCAGACATTGATAATGGCACACCATATTATCTGGGAATGTTGTCCTGTATCAAGTCAGGAAATCACTATGATTTGATAGACGGACAACAAAGATTTACCGTGATGATCCTTTTGGCTATTGTCTTACGCAACTATTACAAGGAATGGAACGGTTTCTTGGATGGCGGTAAAAGACTAAGGTTTATATCCAGAACTAAAGATAACGAGTATCTAACTGCCGTAATTCAAGAACAGGCTGAGTTTTTTGATCCAAATAGAAAAATGGAGGAGGGTAAACAGTTGATACTTGATTTTATGGAATCTCAATTATCTTCCGACGATATGCGAGAAGCCTTTGCTAAGAGTATTTACAACAGACTGTCGTTCTTCTTCTCCGTACTACCTGAATCATATGCCAACAATCCCGCTTCGTTAAATAAGTATTTTGAAGCAATGAACGCTGGAGGCAAAGGCTTGGAACAGCATGAGATTTTAAAAGTGAGACTTATGCAAGGCGAGGAAAACAAAGAGCATCTTACACGAATCTGGAATGCTGTGTGTGATTTGAATAAGCCTTTGATAAAACGAGACGAGAAGGATCTGGAGGAACAATACCGTTCCAAGTATAAACAAGCCATTGATTTATGCAGAAATCACCGATTCAATGAAACATTTAACTTGTGTGAATGCTCTTACGATTCAGAAGACAACAATGAAATAGGTGATATAGAAGCTAAGCAACAGGACTTCAGACAGTCATTTACCGAAACGGGAGAACGGAGTTTTATAACTTTCCCGGAATTCCTTATGATGGTTATTGACATATATTTGAACTTATCTGGCACATATTCTTTCTATAGGAATGAACTGTTGAATATATATGATTCTCATTCCATTCCTGACAAACAAGACTTTTACAATCAGCTTCTTTTCTACCGATTGCTGCTTGACTATTATATTGTTTATAAAGAAGGTGGTGAAACTGCAAACAAGTATGACATCGTTTTCAAGGAAGGTTCATCAGCAGAGGCATTGAAGCAATACCAATCAATGCTTTATGTGTCTCAAACTCCATTTTATAATTGGTTGAAGCCTGTTTTGGAAAGATTGCATAATGAGCCTGTGCGTGATACAGACGAACTATTATTGTGGCTTAAAGAGATCGACAACTCTCTCCACACACTTCCAAAAGATGTGAATGAAATGACTTATGATAATGGCATTGACAGATACTGGTTCTGGAGGTTGGACTACTATTTGTGGGAACAAAAAGAGAGCTTCTTCAAAACAGAGGAAGAGAGACAAATAGTGGACGAATATGTATTCAGAGCTAACCGTTCCATTGAACACCTTCACCCCCAACATCAAGAGAATAATGATGTATGGGACAATGACGATATTCATTCATTCGGTAATCTAGCAATGATTTCACAGAGCTTTAATTCTCAACAAAGCGACGATCCTGTGACTGTCAAATTCGCCCGCATTTCAGATCAAGCTCATAATCACGCTCTTCAAAGTCTCAAACTATATAGAATGTATCTTGATGCAAAAGGAAATCCCGATGGATGGACAATAGATAAGATGGAAGTCCATAAAAAGGAAATGTATGAGCTTCTAAAAAGTACATATTCTTCTGAAGTCAAACAAATAATTTGGAATAAGATATAGTAACAACTCAATAAAGTAAACAATTATGGCATTATTTAAAGTATCTATTAAGCAGTCGGGGCAATACAAAACCTATCATGGGTGTATGGGTTTCCTATCTTGATATTAAACAAATGTAAACTTTATGCTCACCTACATCTCCAACTCCACACGAGTGCTTTGTCCTCGTGTTCATTTTAAGATGCTTGTGTTTGACGGGAAAGAAGTATATGTAGGTAGCGCAAACCTTATTGGAGCCGGTATTGGAATGAAAGCAGATCAAAAAACGAAACTTTGAAGCTGGCATCCTGACAGATGACCCTGGCATTATTGAACAGGCAAAGAACCAATTCGATAAGGTATGGATAGGCAAATTCTGTAAAACCTGCAAGCGTTGAGACTTCAGCTTAGCCCCAATCGCATAATTTTCAGTAAATAATTGCATTTTTCTTTGACCTCTGCCACCAGTTGGCAGGGGTCTTTGTTTTCTTTGCATCATAAAATTTTATAATCTCAATATTCTATCGTTATGAAATGGTTTTTTAGAAGAAAGAGAGAGAAGTCGGGCAAAAGCCTTGATACTTCAGGAGTAAAAGTAATCGGCGTGGGCGGTGGTGGTTGCAACATCGTCAATCACATCGCAGAAAATAATTTCAATATGGGCTCATTAGCGGTCTGCGATATGGATGCCGATGTATTGGGACGAACAAATGTGGAAGAGAAATGGCAGCTGGGCAGCAATGGCTTGGGTGCAGGCAACAACCCTGAGACGGCAAGACAAGAGGCAATGAAACAGATAAAGGATATCCGTGCAATGATTATGAATACGAAAGTGCTATTTGTCGTGTCGTGTTTAGGTGGAGGCACGGGGTCTGGTGTAACTCCAATTATTACACGCGAGGCATATAATAAAGGGATAAGCACATTTGCTATGGTGACACTTCCTTTTGAGTTCGAGGGAGAACATAAGTTCCGGCAGGCCTTTTGGGGAATGCAACAGATGGAGCATTTTGCAGACGGTGTGTTCTTCTTGAACAATCAATTCCTATTGAGACAGAAGCATGACAAAAAAATGAATTATGCCTTTGAAGATGCAGACTCTTTAATCCAAGGAGTAATAGAAAGCCTTATAAATTCCGCTTGCAATGATTGATATACATGATTATGACATCCAGCGCATCGAGCATGAAATCTTGTGGAAATATAACAGGCTATAGGACAACGGGTATCCACTACGTCCGCCAAGTATCTTGCGTGTGTGGTCGACACTGATTTGTTGGATGAGATCCTGTTGTGTCCTGTACAGCTTATCCATATAGCGATAAACGTCATGGAGGGCCACGCCCTTGTAGAGACGGCGCTTCAGATAGCCTATTGTGGCCAGTTTGCTCATAGGCTTACACAGCCTGGCTATTGCAAGTTCACGAAGCAGCCCGTCCTCTATGCGGTCAAACCCGATAGAGTCATAAATGCGGCTGAGAATCTGGTGCGGTCCGTTAAGAAGAACCTTGTCAATAGCGTCAAGAACCTACTCGGTCGTGAACCGCAAGTCCTCATTGCACCCAGAATCTTTTCGTCTGACGATGCGCCAAAAGACATCTCCAGTTTGTACTTGCCGTCAAATTTGAAGGCTCGTGTTCAAAATCTGTCAAAGTCAGGAAATATGTTTAAATTTTAGCTGAATTCAACTTGCAAATGCAACAGAATTCTGAT
>UMCB01031366.1_pt1 | contig 9808 bp, 10 predicted proteins | sample 1964151 | NCBI WGS metagenome assembly UMCB01 (sample SAMEA4835960, study PRJEB28245) | human gut metagenome | biome: gut microbiome; material: fecal sample | place: Denmark | collected 2008
ATATCTTACATAATTTATTAAAGAGAGAATCCGTCTTCGTTCTTCACTCTTCACTTCCTCAATAGGCCTTTCCCGCTTGTCGTGCCTCGCGGTCCTGGTCTACCACACAATGAATACCCTGCTTGCGAAGTCCAGGATTGTCGTGGACATGCTGCGAGGAGAACTTGCCGTTCTTGCGAAAAATCAACTTCACGGATAATAAAGCTACAGATATAGCAATTATTAACACGCTAAATAGCAATATCTTTATCATTTTTATTACTTTTGCAGTGCATTAGATTGCACATTTGGATGCAAAGGTAATATTTTTCAAGCAAAGTTCAAAATAAAAATACATAAAATGACTAAAAATGATTTGAAACCTGCTCGAGTTTTCGAGCAGTTTGCTAAAATCAATCAGATTCCACGTCCATCAAAGCACGAGGAACAGATGATTGAGTACCTGAAAGAGTTTGGTAAAAGCCACAACTTGGAGACTGTTGTCGACAAAACCGGCAACGTGATTATCCGCAAACCCGCCACTCCTGGCTATGAGGACCGAGAGACGATTATCCTGCAGAGCCACATGGACATGGTGTGCGACAAGCTGGTGGATGTAGACGTTGACTTCACCAAGGATGCCATACAGACCTACGTGGACGGAGAATGGATGAAAGCCAAGGGCACAACTTTAGGTGCCGACGACGGAATAGGCTGCGCCATTGAGCTGGCTATCCTCGACTCTGATGACATCGAGCACGGACCTGTGGAGTGTGTCTTCACACGTGACGAGGAAACTGGACTTACTGGTGCACACGGCATGGAGGCTGGTTTCATGAAAGGCAACATGCTCATCAACCTCGACTCAGAGGACGAAGGACTTATCTTCGTTTCTTGTGCCGGTGGACAGACGATCCATGCCACCTTCGACTTCTCTCGCGAGAAGGCTCCTGCCGGATATTTCTTCCTCAAATTGAGTATCAAGGGGCTGAACGGAGGCCACTCGGGTGACGATATCGATAAGAAGCGCGCCAATGCCATCAAGATTCTGGCCCGTTTCCTCTACATGGAAATGGAGAAACAAGAAGACGGCATCCTCTTGGCAAGCTTCAACAGCGGAAAGATGCACAACGCCATTCCTCGCGACGGACAGGTTGTGTTTGCGGTAAAGAACGAGGCCAAAGAGCAAGTTCGTGCTGACTGGAACATCTTTGCCTCTGAGGTGGAAGACGAGTTCCATGTTACGGAGCAGAGCATGCACTTCAGCATGGAGAGCACTGATGCTGTGGACGTTATCGAAAGCCAGGTGGCTGACAGATTCATCATGGCACTGCAGGCTGTTGACAATGGGCCTCTCACCCACTGCCAGGACGAGGCCATTGCCGAAATGGTTGAGACTTCGAGCAATGTGGCAAGTGTGGCAACTACCGAGGACAGCATCGAAATTGTTGCTTCTCAGCGCAGCAATGTGATGAGCAACCTCGACAATATGACCAATACGGTGAAGGCTGCCTTCCAGTTGGCTGGCGCCAAGATAAGTGTAGGCGACAAATATCCTGCATGGAAGATGCGTGCCAACAGTGCCCTGACCGACCTGACAGTCAAGAGTTACGAAAAACTATTCGGCAAAGAGCCTTTGGTAAAAGGAATTCACGCCGGTCTGGAGTGTGGTCTCTTCTCTGAGAAATATCCCAACCTCGACATGGTAAGCTTCGGTCCTACCCTTCGCAATGTACATACTCCTGAAGAGGCTCTGCTCATCCCTACTGTTCAGATGGTTTGGGATCACTTGCTGGAGGTTCTCCGCAACCTTCCCAAGAAGTAAAAGGACTGAGTCCACTTTAAAAAGTAGTTTTTGGTTCTTTTCCCCACAAAATGCCATTTGATTATCAGATGGTTACACATGAAGAAATTATCAAAAATGACTTTTTCAAGTGGGCTCAGGACTTAACTTTCGCAAATGGGAAAGTTAGAGTTCAGCAAAAAAACTTACGATAAAAAAAGGAGATTTTCCGTATATGGAAAATCTCCTTTTTTTATACGTGTAAACTTGGAAGTTTTAAAATGCTTATGAAATGTGCCGCTACTTCTTCCGCCGCAAACGTGCAAAGAAATCCTGCAACTGTCCTGACTTGACACCCATCGTCTGCAAACGGCGAAGGTCATCGTATGCCTCGCTCTTGCGACCTAAACTGATGAGCAAGTCGGCATGATTGACCACATAGTCCTGACAGGTACTGTCGAGGCGCATTGCCTCGCCATAGTCATAAACCGCCAGGTCGAGCATGCCCCTCTCTTTCTCCATTCCACCACGGGCTGCATAAGCTACAGCGCTGTCGGGATATTGCTCTATCAGACTGTTGATGCCATCATAAGCCTCGGTGAGATGTTGGTCTTTCTCGTTGAGAAGCGCCAGTCCCAACTGTGCCTGGAAGTTGCCAGGTACCAAAACAAGAAGGTTCTGATAGTCGAGACGCGCAAAGTTGTAACGCTTCAGTTTCTCGTTGACAAAAGCCCGGTAGAAAAGTCCCGCAATGTTGGTCTGATTGAGGAAGAGCACCTTGTCGAGCTCATCCTTGGCATAGTTCCATTGCTCCAACTGTATGTTCCATGCAGCCTTTTTCAGGCGCAGGTCTACACTGTCAGGATGATACGCCAGAACATCTGTGGCATGTGCCAAGGAGTCGCGCAAGGCTGCACCTCCCTGCTGAGCCAACGCCTGGCCTCTGCCGCCAAGCAACAGGGCAAGCATAGCAGCAAGCACAAAAGGACGGTGTCCTCTCATTATGCGTTCTTTATCCAGTTAACAATCCACTCGCCAACCTCTGTTGTGCCATAGTGAGCACCGCCCTCAACCTGAATCTCAGGAGTGCGGACATTGGCATCGAGAGAAGCATCTACTGCCTTGCGGATCAAGGCACCCTCCTCGTTCAAACCGAAGTGCTCGAGCAACATGGCTGCAGAAAGAATCTGAGCTACAGGGTTAGCCAGGTTCTTGCCAGCTGCCTGTGGCCATGAGCCGTGTACAGGCTCAAAGAGTGGAGTGTGCTCGCCTAACGAGCTGGATGGCTGCAAGCCCATAGAACCGGTGATGCAAGAAGTCTCATCGGTAAGGATATCACCGAAGGTGTTCTCTGTAACGATGACATCGAAGAAGGTAGGCTCTGTCAACACACGCATAGAAGCGTTGTCGATGAACATATAGTCGGTGTTTACCTCAGGATACTGTGGCTCCATCTCCTTGGCAATCTGACGCCAGAGACGAGAAGATGCCAATACGTTGGCCTTGTCGACTACGGTGAGGTGCTTGTTGCGCTTCATGGCGAACTCGAAAGCCACCTTCAGGATGCGCTCAATCTCTGGACGGGTGTAGATATCAGTATCGTAAGCCTTGTCATTGTCCTGATACTTCTCACCAAAGTACATACCACCAGTCAACTCACGGATAACAACGAAGTCGGCACCCTTCAAGAGTTCATCCTTCAATGGAGACTTGTGGAGCAGGCAGTCGAAAGTAGCTACCGGGCGGACATTAGCGAAAAGACCCAACTTCTTACGCATGGCGAGCAAGCCCTGCTCAGGACGTACCTTGGCTGTAGGATTGTTGTCGAAACGTGGATCACCGACAGCTGCGAAGAGTACAGCATCAGCATTCATACAGGTCTTGAAGGTAGCCTCTGGGAATGGATCGCCTACCTCGTCGATAGCATGAGCACCGCAGATAGCCTCATTGTAAGTAAACTCATGGTTGAACTTCTCTGCAATGGCCTGCATTACTGCTACGCCCTGCTTCATAATCTCTGGTCCGATGCCATCACCGGCGAGAACTGCAATGTTTAATTTCATCTTATTTGATTTTTTATTGTTTATTTTTTGAATGATTAAAGCTTTTGCCCTTACAGGGCGCATTGCTAAAATGCTATCTTATACCCAGGGTGTTGCCCTGGGCTAAGAGCTTCTGCCCCTTACCTTTCCCTTCGGCCGGTGACCGTTGGTTCAGGGCGTGCTGCTGAATAGAAACCTTCGGAGATGTTTGCATAATCTTCGGAGATGTTTGCATAATCTTCGGAGATGTTTGCATAACCTTCGGAGATATTTGCATAACCTTCGGAGATATTTGCATAACCTTCGGAGATATTATTCCATATCAAGATTTCGAGGCGAGACAGCCTGTTCGTCGCTCTTATCAGCCTCGTACATATTGATCATTTTCAGCGTAGCCTTGATAGCAGCTTCTGTCTGGTCGGCATCCAAGCCTCGGGTGCGCCAGATACGGTCGCCTTCACGCCAGGTGATGACGGTCTGAACGAGAGCATCAGTACGACCACCTGGAGGAATGGTTACCTGATAGTTGTCGAGCTTGGGGAAAGTCTTGCCGAGCTTCACCTTGTAAATGTTGCGCAGCGCTTTCACGAAGGCGTCATACTGACCATCGCCAGAGCTCTGGTCTTCATACTCTTTGCCATCGATTTCCACCTTAAGGCTTGCTATAGGCTTCAAACCGTATGAGGTGGATACCATGTAACTTACCAGTTTCACTTTATCCTCCGGAGCACCATGCTTCAGTACATCGCTCACGATATAGGGCAGGTCGTCCTGAGTTACCAGCTCCTTGCGGTCGCCGAGTTCGGTGATTCGCTTGGTCACCGCCTTGGTCTGTTCCGGAGTCAACTCCAATCCCAGCTCATTGAGGTTCTGGATGATGTTTGCCTTACCGGAATTCTTGCCCAATGCATACTCGCGATGTCTGCCGAAACGCTCAGGCACCAGGTCGTTGCAATAAAGCTTGTCCTTGTTGTCGCCATCAGCATGTACGCCAGCCACCTGGGTGAAGACATTGTCTCCAACAACCGGTGTATTCGGAGCCACGGCAATGCCGCTGTAACCTTCAACCAATCGGGAAATATCGTTCAATCGGTCTTCCTTGATGTTGGTCTTTGCCTCGAACATGTCCTTCAGAATCACCTGAACACTCGCTAACGGTGCATTTCCGCAGCGTTCGCCCAAACCATTTACGGTAACGTGAAGACCCTTGGCTCCGCTCAATACGGCTGCCAGAGAGTTGCTCACAGCCAAATCGTAGTCGTTATGGGCATGGAAATCGAAGTGAGAGTTCGGATAACGGCGAACCATCTGTCGCATGTATTCCACACACTGCAACGGGTTCAGAATGCCCAGCGTATCAGGAAGCAGGAAGCGCTTGATAGGCAACTTCACCAGCTCGTCCATCATCGTGAAGAGATAGTCACGACTGTCGCGCATTCCGCTCGACCAATCCTCTAAATAGAGATTTACGGTAAAATCCCTGCTCAAAGCATAGTCGATAGTCTGCTTGATGTGAGCGAGATGTTCTTCAGGCGACATCTTGAGTTGCTGGGTGCAGTGCTTGTAGCTACCCTTCGCCAGGAGGTTGATGACGTGACCGCCGCATTCGGCAATCCAATCCACGCTCTTGTTGTTATCCACGAATCCCAATACCTCAACGGAATCCAGCTTACCGATGGTCTTGGCATAACGGCAAATACGAGCGACAGCATCCTTTTCTCCTTCCGACACACGCGCTGAAGCTACCTCAATGCGATCAACATTGATATCGTGCAACAGCATTCTTGCTATCATCAATTTCTCGTGAGGAAGGAAACTGACACCATTGGTCTGCTCGCCGTCGCGCAGCGTGCAGTCCATGATTTCAATCTCCTTGATGCGGGAATTATCTCTCTTTGCGTTGACGTCCATAATTACTTGTTTTTAGCTTCCCAAGCCTCAACCTTGTCACGGTTCTGAACGAGGAAGTCTACATCGTCCAAACCATTCTCCAGACAATGCTTCTTGTATCCATTGATTTCAAAGTGCTCGCTCTTGCCGGTAGCAAGATTAGTCACGGTCTGGTTAGGAAGATCCACCTTCACCTCTGTCTTGTGATTCTTGTCGATGCTCTCGAAGAGTTCTTTCAGGAATTCCTCGCTTACCACAACAGGCAATACGAGGTTGTTCAACTCGTTGTTCTTGTGAATATCAGCGAAGAAAGAGCTGATAACCACACGGAAGCCAGCGCCTGCGATAGCCCAGGCAGCATGCTCACGTGAAGAACCCGAACCGAAGTTCTTGCCAGCCACGAGGATGACGCCACTGTAGGAAGGGTCGTTCATCACGAAGTCGGGTTTTGGAGTTCCGTCGGCATTGTAGCGCCAGTCGCGGAAAAGGTTGTCGCCCATGCCCTCTTTATCGATGGCCTTGAGGAAACGGGCTGGTATGATCTGGTCGGTATCTACATTCTCCAAGGGGAGAGGAATGCAGCTGGATGTGATAACATTGAATTTCTGTTTCATTTCAATTTTTCATTTAACATTGAACACTTAACATTACATAAACTCTCTTGGGTCGGTAATCTTACCAGTAATAGCGGCAGCCGCTGCTACATATGGACTGGCAAGGATGGTGCGGGAACCTGGTCCCTGACGACCCTCGAAGTTACGGTTGGATGTACTTACAGAGTACTTGCCTGCAGGAATCTTATCATCATTCATTGCCAGGCAGGCAGAACATCCTGGCTGACGAATCTCGAAGCCTGCAGCCTCTACAATCTTATCGATTCCCTCTTCACGAATTTGTTTATCAACCAACCATGAACCCGGTACAAGCCAAGCTGTTACGCCGTCAGCCTTCTTCTTTCCTTTAACCAATGAGGCAAAGGCACGAAAGTCTTCAATACGACCATTGGTGCATGCACCCAGGAATACATAATCGATAGGATGACCCTCCAGTTTCTCGCCTGGCTGGAAGCCCATGTAGTTGAGGCTCTTCTTGAAACCAGCCTGCTCTTCCTCTGGAATCTCATCGAGTGTTGGGATGCTCTCGGTAATGCCGATACCCATACCTGGGTTAGTACCATAAGTGATACGTGGTTCGATATCCTTTGCCTCGAAAGTCAACTCTTTGTCGAAGACTGCGTCATCACCACTCTTCAAGGTCTTCCAGTAAGCCACAGCCTTGTCCCACTCTTCACCCTTAGGTGCATATTCACGACCCTTGATGTACTCGAATGTTGTCTCATCAGGAGCTACGAAGCCACCACGGGCACCCATCTCGATAGAGAGATTGCAGAGAGTGAGACGACCTTCCATAGACATATCTTTCACTACATCACCACTGTACTCTACGAAGTAACCAGTGGCACCCGAAGTAGTGAGTTGACTCATGAGGTAGAGGGCAACGTCCTTGGCAGTAACACCCTTGCTGAGCTTACCGTTGATGCTGATGCGCATTGACTTTGGCTTGCTCTGAAGAATACATTGTGAAGCCATCACCATCTCGACCTCTGAAGTGCCGATGCCGAAGGCTACCGCGCCCATGGCACCATGGGTAGAAGTGTGAGAGTCACCGCAGACGATGGTCATACCTGGAAGAGAAAGCCCCTTCTCTGGTCCGACTACGTGGATGATACCATTGTCCTTAGTGTTCATGGCAAAGTGAGTTACGCCAAAATCAGCAGTGTTCTTTGCCAAGGTATCTACCTGCTTCTTAGAGATAGGATCCTCGATTGGCTTATCCTGATCGTGTGTTGGAGTATTGTGGTCAGGCATACAGAAAATCTGGTCTGGACGGAACATCTTGAGTCCGCGTGCCCGCATACCGGCGAATGCCTGAGGTGATGTTACTTCGTGACAGTAGAGACGGTCGATGTAAAGCTGTGTAGGACCGTCCGGAACAATCTGGACAACGTGCTTGTCCCAAATCTTGTCGAATAATGTATTCATAATATCCTGTTTGTTATATATTGATCTGAATTATACTTTATCTTACCTTGAACTTGTTGATACAGTCGATGTAAGCCTCAACAGAAGCTGTCACGATATCGGTATCTGCACCAAAGCCATAATATACATGACCATCGTATTCCACCTGCATATGAACCTTACCTACATCGTCGGAACCCTTGTCGATAGCCTGGATGGTGAACTCCTTGAGGTTCATCTCCTTAGTAATCACCTTCTTCAGAGCACGGATGGCAGCATCCACAGGACCATTGCCCGAAGAGGCAGCCTCAAACTTCTGACCAGCAATATTCAAACCGATGCTGGCTACGCTCTTCACGCCCTTGCCGGTGGTTACCTGCAACCAATCGAGCTGAACACCATGCTTGTCGGCAGCATCAGCACCAGCGAGCATCAGTACATCCTCGTCAGTAACTTCCTTTTTCTTATCAGCCAACTGGAGGAACTTCTTGTATATCTTGTCGAGCTTCTCCTCGTCGTCGATATTCACACCGTTGACGTGGAGACGATACTTCAAAGCAGCACGACCCGAACGGGCTGTCAATACGATAGCGTTATCGTCGAGACCCACATCCTTAGGATCGATAATCTCGTAGGTCTGCACATTCTTCAAGACGCCATCCTGATGGATACCAGATGAGTGAGCGAATGCATTGCGGCCCACAATGGCCTTGTTGGGCTGAACAGGCATGTTCATCAGACTGCTCACCATGCGGGACATTGGAACAATCTTGGTCGTATTGATGTTGGTGTCAATGTTGAGGTGTTTGTGACACTTCAGAATCATAGCAATCTCTTCGAGCGAGGTATTACCGGCACGCTCGCCAATACCATTCATGGTCACCTCTACCTGACGTGCACCATTCAGTACACCCTGCAGAGTGTTGGCTGTGGCCATACCGAGGTCGTTGTGACAGTGGGTAGAAATTCGTGCATTCTCAATACCATCCACATGATCCATCAGATACTTGATCTTGGCACCATACTCATCAGGCAAACAGTAGCCTGTAGTATCAGGAATATTGACTACAGTAGCACCAGCCTTGATAACAGCCTCAACCACACGAGCCAGATACTCATTATCCGTACGTCCGGCATCCTCTGCATAGAACTCCACATCCTCTACGTATTTCTTGGCATACTTCACGGCAGCCACAGCACGCTCGATGATTTCTTCGCGGTTGGAATTGAACTTATATTTAATATGACTGTCACTGGTACCAATGCCAGTATGGATTCTTTTGTGCTTGGCAAACTGAAGCGCCTCGGCCGCACAGTCAATATCCTTCTCCACCGCACGTGTCAGCGCACAGATGGTGGGCCATGTAACAGCCTTGGAAATCTCCACCACCGAATTGAAGTCGCCTGGGCTTGAAATAGGGAAGCCCGCCTCAATGACATCAACGCCCAACTGCTCCAGCGCTTTAGCCACCTGAATCTTCTCAACCGTATTCAACTGACATCCTGGAACCTGCTCGCCATCGCGAAGGGTTGTGTCGAAAATAAATAATCTGTCACTCATATCTATGTTCTTTTATTATTTTGTTCTATATACATAATAATGTGTAAATAAGCAAAAAGCCTTTCTTACTCCATACGACGGAAGCAGAAAGGCTTTATTATTTCCTATACTTGAACTATACACACACCTTATCACTTCCGCCCACATGCTGCAGTCGAATTCGAATAATAATGCTTAGTATGTTCAATGTATGTATTGCCATTTTTCTCTCTTTTTATTGTCACGACTGCAAAGGTAATGTTTTTATTCGATACCAGCAAACAATTTATAAGTTTTTTCACGAAAAAGGTAACAATTTTTTATTATTAGCTATTTTTCGTGTTTGGAATGTTACTAAAATCATCAAAAAGGAGGAGGACCAGGGAAGCCATCAGAAGAGGAAGCGGCAGAGAGAGGATCATCGGCAGGACCTGACCCGCTATTCATACGAGAACCTATGATCTCGCCACCCTCGTCGACAGGTGTATAACCTGCGTCAACAGGATCCTGGAAGCGGGTAAACTCGCCACGGAAGTTGAGCAGCACATCGCCT
>UMCB01029116.1_pt1 | contig 9728 bp, 2 predicted proteins | sample 1964151 | NCBI WGS metagenome assembly UMCB01 (sample SAMEA4835960, study PRJEB28245) | human gut metagenome | biome: gut microbiome; material: fecal sample | place: Denmark | collected 2008
AAGAAGCTTGCAAATGTGCAGAAAGAACTGAAAGAACAGGGGTACAGCTTAAAGATTTGGGATGCATACAGACCGTTTGAGGCACAGCAGAAATTATGGGAAGTATATCCGGACCCTAACTATGTGGCAAATCCGGCTAACGGAATGAAAAAGCATAATATTGGAGGAACAGTGGATATTACAATGGTTACTGCTGATGGAAGTGTTATATCAATGCCGACAGAATTTGATGATTTCTCTCTAAAAGCAGATAGAGATTATTCTGATATAGAAGATGAAGAGGCTGTGAAAAATGTGATGATTCTACAGAATGCTATGGAAAATAACGGATTTACAGGCTATCAGGGAGAATGGTGGGACTATTCAGATACGGTGGAATATGAAGCGGTTGATTTCGAACCATGATGAGACATGATATGAAAAAGTGCATTATGGTAAAGTAAATGATGGTAAAGTCTATTATAGAAAGATTAGGGGAGTAACACATGTCATTACAATTAATTCTGGGAAGCTCAGGTGTGGGTAAATCGCACTATCTGTATACGCATATAATTGAAGAGTCAATGGAGAATCCTGACAGGAATTATATAGTTGTTGTGCCGGAGCAGTACACTATGGCAATTCAGAAAAGACTGGTGTCCATGCATCCAAGAAAAGGAATACTTAATATAGATGTTGTGAGCTTTGAAAGGCTTGCGTATAAAGTATTTGAGGAAGTGGGTGAGGATAATCTTGAAGTCCTTGATGATACAGGAAAGAATCTGATTATTAAAAGAGTTTTAGAGCAGAACAAGGACAGATTAAAATATTTTGGAAGTAATCTGTCTAATACAGGATTTGTGTCAGAGATGAAGTCTGTTATATCGGAGATGCTTCAGTATGATATCAAGCCGGATGTTATGCAGGATGCGGCAGGTGCAGCATACAGTGATTCAGAGGGAAGTGCAGCACTTCAGTATAAGCTTGATGATATAGTACTTGTATATAACGCATTTGCAGAGTACATAGACAAGAATTATATAACTAAAGAAGAAATACTGGATAAATTATGCAGCAAGGTTACAGAGTCAGAGAGAATAAAGAATTGCGAGATAGTATTTGACGGGTTCACAGGCTTTACTCCGGTTCAGTACAATTTAATGACAATTCTTTTATCAATGTGTCCGAAGATATATGTTTCTCTGACAATTGATGCATCTGAGCGTGAAAATTCAGTAAGAGGCAGGGAAGAACTTTTTTTCATGAGTAAGGACTGCGTATCAAAGCTTTATAAGATATGCGATGAAGAACATGTGAAAGTCCTTGAACCTGTGTATATTGCAGGAAAAGCAGTACCGGGAAAGAATGTAATTGTAAATGTTAATTCAAGATTTAAGAATTCAGAAGAACTGGATTTCCTGGAACAGAATCTTTTCAGAAACAATTCGGGAAGATTTAACCAGAAGACTGACAACATAGTTATATATGAGGGAACTGTTGCCAAGGAAGAATTAACATTTGCAGCAGGAGAAATAATAAGACTTACAAGACTGTGTGGATACAGATATAACGAGATTGCGATAGTTACTGCGGACATGGATGGCTACGGCAAACTGGCGGCTAATATATTAAAGCAGAACGATATACCATATTTCTTAGATTACAAGCGCCATGTGACGGACAATCCATTCATTGCGGCAATTAACGGTGCACTTGGAATAATAGAGAATAATTACAGCTATGACAGCATATTAGGATTCCTAAGAACCGGAATGAGCGGAATGGAGCGCGAAGATATTGATCTGTTAGACAATTACTGTGTTGCAGTTGGAATCAGAGGCAGGGGAAAATGGCATGAACCATGGATAAGAAAGTTCAGGGGAACAGTCAATAATACTGACCTTGAGAAGCTTAATTCACTAAGAACAATGATAACAGATATGTTGGATCCATTGGAAGAAGTGCTTAAGTCAAAGGAATCTAATGTTGCAGATATGGTAAAGGCTCTTTACGAATTCCTTGTGCGTGAAGATATGGAGCAGAAGGTAAGTGTGCTTAATGACAGCGAGTACACTGGTGATGAATATGCGCAGTTATATAAGAAAGTTATAGAAGTATTAGATAAAATGTATGCCCTTCTTGGAAGCGAGAAGGTTGGTATTAAAGAATTTAACAAGATACTTGCGTCAGGATTTCAGGAGATTAAGATAGGACTTATTCCGCAGACCAACGACTGCGTTGTTATCGGAGATATAGAAAGAACCCGTCTTGACAATATCAAGGTCATGTTCTTTGTCGGAATCAATGACGGCAATGTACCTAAGAAGGCTGATTCAAGAAGCGTTCTGTCAGAAAGCGACAGGGAGTATCTTGAGGATAAGGGAATAGTTATGTCAGCTTCCGTGAGGGAGAAAGCATTTACACAGAGATTCTATCTGTATCTTATTATGACAAAGAGTGCGGAGAAGCTTTACATGTCATATGCGGTAAAAAACAGCGAGGGTGCGGTGCTGATGCCTTCATATATTATAAGAAGCATGAGAAAAATGTTTTCACATTGCCTTAAGTTATCTTACAAAGACACGGCACAGCAGAATTCATATGTGACAATACCGCGGGCGGCGAACAGCTTTGATAATACTGAAATTGCTGCAAATATAGATGAGGATATTATTGATTCACTTACTGGCGGCAGGCTTGTCGGAAGCGTCACATCTTTTGAGAACTTTGCAGAGTGTCCGCTGAGGTATTACTTAAGATATGGAGTTGATTTGAAGGAAAGGGAAGAATTCACATTTTCACCGGTAAACTTTGGTGTCGTACTGCATGCGGTTATCCGTGAGGTGTGCGACGAAATCAAGAAAAACGGTGAGTCGTACTATCTGATATCAGAGGAGAAGCGCCGCGAGATGGTAAAAAGAAGTGTCGCTGCAATTACTGACATATACCAGAACAGTATCCTTAAGGATTCAAGCCGTAATTCATTCATGATTAAGAGGATGGAGGACCTTGCAGACCGCACTATATGGGCGATGGGTGAGCAGTTAAAATGTGGTGATTTCGTGCCATTTGTATTCGAGCATAAGTTCAATATGGAAGTCGGGGACGGAGACAGAAAGCAGCTTATGAGCGGAACAATTGACCGCGTTGACATATGCGAAAACGGCACAGATGTATATGTAAGAATTATCGATTACAAGACAGGAAAGAAGGATTTCAACATAGTAAAGACCTACTACGGAATTGATATCCAGCTTATGGTCTACATGGAAGCGGCAATGAAGCTTGTGGCGAAGATGCGTCCGGGTAAAAATGTGATTCCTGCCGGAGTGTTCTACTACAACATAAGTGACCCGATTGTATCTGCGACAACAGAGAGTGCAGAAGAGATAGAGGATAAGATTAAGGGTGAACTGCGTCTTAAAGGAATGGTTAATTCGGATAAGGATATTGCCGAGAAGATGGACAATACCGAGGGTACGTCACTTAATATTCCGGTTAGCAGAAAGGCTGACGGCGGATTTGACTCACGAAGAAGCAAGGTGATGAATACAGAGCAGTTTAATATACTTGGAAGATTCGTTGATGTAAGAGCCATTGATACCGCGGACAGAATTGTAGGTGGTGATATCAGGAGAAGTCCTTATAAAGACGGACAGTTTTCAAGCTGTGACAGATGTCCTTATGGGGCGGTGTGCGGATTTTCTGTGGATTTGCCAGGCTGCAATTACAGAAAATTAAAGAAATTCGATGATGAAGTATTATGGAATAATATAAAGGAAGGGGTTGATGAGAATGGAAAGAAAATGGACACCGGCGCAGAAGAACGCGATTGATACAAGAGACTGTAATGTGCTGGTTTCGGCGGCTGCCGGTTCAGGAAAGACTGCTGTTCTGGTAGAGCGAATTATTTCCATGATTACAGACCCTGACAACAATATAGATATAGACAGGCTGGTTGTTGTTACATTTACAAAGGCGGCAGCAGCCCAGATGAAAGACAAGATAAGAAAAGCACTTGATTCAATGCTTGACGAGAATCAGGGGGATGTGAACCTTTTAAGACAGATAACACTGCTTAACAACGCACAGATAACGACAATAGACAGTTTCTGTCTATGGATAATCAGAAATCATTTTCCAGAGGTTAATCTGGACCCGGGGTTCAGGATAATGGACGAGGGTGAGAAGAAGCTTATTGAAAATGATGGGTTGGAAGATGTGCTTGAGGAATTCTATGCCGAAGCAGATGAAGAATTCTTTAATCTTGTTGATGCATTTGGCATGGGACGGGACGATTCAGGGCTTGTGAGCATTATAGATAAAATATACCGTTTTTCAAGAAGTAATCCGTGGATTGATGAGTGGTTTGACGAGTGCATGTTAGTTTATGATGATGAGACTTACGATAATCCTGCAATTAAGGAGCTGTATGATTCAATTAAAAATGCACTTTTTGATTACCGTGATAAATACAACAGATTAGTAGATATCTGTTCTGAGCCGGCAGGACCTGCAGCATATACAGGTGCTTTGCAGTCTGACCTGCTTGGAATTAATGAGATGATTAATTCACAGGATTTTGGAGAGCTTGGCAGAAGAATAAGAATATTTTCATTTGAAGCCCTGTCAAGAAAGAAGGATGCAGGAGCAGACCCGGATATTAAGGAATATGTCAAGGGGCAGCGAAAGTTGTTTAAAGATTACATAGGACGGCTTAATGATAAGATATTCTTGAAAGATGATGAGGGAATATTTGCAGACATGCAGGGGGCAGGCATCCAGATACGGACTTTACTTAAAGTGGCAAAGGTGTATGCCAAGCGTGTTTCAGAGGTGAAGCGAGAGAAGGGCATAATTGATTTTAATGACATGGAACATCTTGCTCTTTCAATACTTGTAAAGAAAGAAGATGGAAAGCTTGTATACACAGAGACTGCCGACAAGCTTGCGAACAGATTTGAAGAGATACTGATAGACGAGTATCAGGATTCCAATCAGCTGCAGGAGGTTATTCTTAATGCGGTGTCGAAGACGAGACTGACAGGTGAGAATAACAATATATACATGGTTGGTGATGTAAAGCAGAGCATATACAAGTTCCGTCTTGCCTGCCCGGAGCTTTTCATAGAGAAGTACGATACATACGGCGAGACTGGCGATAATGTTAGAATTGAATTACAGAAGAATTTCCGAAGCCGGGAAAATGTACTTGAGTGTGCCAATGATGTGTTCAGTCATATCATGAATAAGAATTTTTCAGGAATCGGGTATGACGAATCGGTAAGGCTTAATGCAGGATTTCCATATCCTGAATATAGTGACAGTAATTACGGTGATGAAGCCAACAAGAGTACAGACGTTATTCTTATATCTTCAGAGAATGAAGAAGAGGCGACAACAAGAGAACTTGAGGCAGACAGGCTTGCAAAGCTGATTGAGGGAATAGTTGCTTCTGGCATAAATGTATATGATTCAGATGAGAATATATACAGACCGGCAGAATACAGGGATATTGTAATTCTTACAAGGTCAGTTACAGGCTGGGCGGATACATTTGCAGATGCCCTGATGGATAGGGGGATACCGGCGTATACAGATTCGTCAACAGGATATTTCAGCGTGCGTGAGATACAGGTAATCTTAAGCATGCTTACGATAGTAGATAATCCGGTTCAGGAGATAAGCCTTGCGGCGGCGATGATGTCTTATTTTGGAGGATTTACGGCAGCGGAGCTTGGAATGGTGAGAAAGCTTGGCAGAGAGCATGCAGATAAGAATGTGCATAATAATCTGTATGAACATTTGAAAGCAGTTGCAGTGCTTGGCGGAGCAGATAAGATACAGGAGACGGATGTTAAGCAGCTGTCCGGCAAATGTGCATTATTTCTTGCAAAGCTCACAGAATACCGAGACAAGAGCAGTGTTGAGTCACTATATGATCTGTGTTGGGAGATGATATATGATTCAGGCTACTACGATTATGTGGGAACAATGCCTGCCGGAGCACAGAGACAGGCTAACTTAAATGTCTTGCTGGAAAGAGCAGCGGGATATGGAAAGTCAAGTTATTCAGGTCTGTTTAATTTCTTAAGATATATTGAAAGACTTAAGAAGTTTGACGAAGATTTTGCAGAGGGGGCTGCCAGCCTTGACAATGAGAATCTTGTAAGAATTATGAGTATCCATAAGAGTAAAGGTCTGGAATTTCCGATTGTAATACTTGCTGGGGCGCATAAGAGCATTAACTTTATGGACGCAACTGCGCCTGTGCTTGTAGACCAGAACTTAGGAATTGCAGTTGATTATGTTGACCTTGAAAGAAGAACGAAGACACCTACTATTATTAAAGGTGCTATGGCAAGAAGAATTGTAAGGGAGTCGATAGCTGAGGAAGAGAGACTTCTCTATGTTGCAATGACAAGAGCAAGAGAAAAACTCATAATTACCGGAGTTGTAAAAGATGCAGACAAGACACTTGATAAATACAGGGGAAGTGCAAAGCAACTTGCAGCAGATGGAATGTTGTCTTTCGCGGACAGTGAGAATATAAAGAACTATCTTGATATGATAATGCCAGTGTGTCTTATGGATTCAGATAAATTGAAAGGCAGCTTTAAAGTGATGGTTGATGCCGGAGAGGATTCTTGGGCTGATGTGGATGAATCCGGGGAGATGGCTGGTGAAGCGAATGCTGTTAGAATCGGGGGACTGGCTGATGAAATTATGGAAGCTGTGTCTTATCCTTTATTAGAGGAGCTTCCGGAGTATGTTCCTGATGATAACGCAGCCGGAAGGATGAAGCTGACGGTTTCGCAGCTTAAGGCTATGCAGGCGGATGATGATTCAGAGGAAAATGCTTACATGGATGAATCTGTGAAGACAGCACTTAAAAAGGAAGAATGTGATGAGACAAACAGCATAATTCCAAAGTTCATAAGCGGTGAGGAAGTTAAGCTTGCTGCTAATGAGCGTGGTAGCGCATATCACAGGGTTATGGAATGTCTTGACTATTCAGTGAGTGTGAACCTTGATGGAGTTAAAGCAGATATTAACAGAATGTTAGAAACAGGCAAGATGAATGAATTACAGGTGAAAAGTGTCAATCCGTGGGATATATATACATTTGTACAATCAGATACAGGCAGGAGAGTTGCAAATGCGGTGAACTGTGGCAGTGTCAGAAGAGAACAGCCTTTTGTATTTGAGTACGAAGGACAGCTTATACAGGGTATAATTGACTTGTGTTTTGAAGAGGACGGAGAACTTGTGATTGTTGATTATAAGACTGACAGGGTTATGAAGGGCAAAGCGGGGGAAAAAGAGCTTGTCAAAAGATACGCAATCCAGCTTGATTACTATGCAAAAGCGCTGGGACAGCTTACCGGAAAAACTGTAAAAGAAAAAATTGTATATTCATTTACTTTAGGAAAAGAAATAATGTGTTAAAATTACGAAAAATTTTCTCTAACATGTAAAATGCGGTTGAAAATATTGTACAATAATGGTAATATAAACATGATTTATGAATAAAACATATCAAATTTGCACAAAAATGTGCATAAAATGGAAAAGGAGAGGAAAAATGAAAAAGCAAGTAAAAAAATTTATGAGTGCATTACTTGCATGTGTAATGGTGGCAGTGTCAGTTATAGTATTTGACATGAATCCAGTACATGCAGCTTCTGGCGCAATAACAGAAGCATCAGGCTGGCTTGAGACAGCATATGTTAAGTGGACACCTGTAACAGGAGCTACAGGTTACAATGTATATGTTAAGTCTGCAAGTGCCTCAGATTCAGCTTATGTCCAGTTGGACGATGAGCTTATTAGAAAGTATCCATCTTACATGAGAGCGGATGCTGTAGGATTAAAAGCAGGCGATTATGTTATGAAGATTGTTCCGCTGAACAATGGCAAGGAGAATACATCAGCTGCTATCGTTTCAGATAAGCTTACTGTAAATGCACATGACAGAAGCGGATTTACATTTTCAAGTAATTCACCGGTAAAGAATGGCGTTGGTGCATATAACAACGATGGTACATTAAAGTCTAATGCATCTGTTCTTTATGTTACAGAAGCTAATAAGAATACAGTTAAGATGAAGATTGGTAACACAGAATATACAGGTGTAGCAGCTATTACACAGGCAATTAAGGCTAAGAATAACTGCCAGCCAGTTGCTATCCGTATTATAGGTCAGGTTACATTAAGCGGACTTGCCTGCAAAGATGTATCATCAGCATATGCAATTGGTGTTAAGGGAGCAGCTAACGTAACATTTGAGGGTATTGGTGATGATGCTACTTTATATGAAGCAGGTGTGGCTGTATTCCAGTCAACAGGCATAGAAGTAAGAAACCTTGGTCTTATGAACTGGGGCGGTGGAGGCGACGGAGATGGTATATCTCTTAAGCAGTCACGTGGTGTATGGGTACATAACAACGATGTGTTCTATGGTAATGCTGGTTCAGATGGTGACCAGGCTAGGGGCGATGGCTCTATGGATTTAAAGGATAATTCTCAGTATGTGACAGTATCTTACAATCATTTCTGGGATTCAGGAAAGATGTCACTTTGTGGCATGAAGTCAGAGTCAGGTGAGAACTGGATTACATATCACCATAACTGGTTTGACCATTCTGATTCAAGACATCCTCGTATCAGAACAATGTCAGTTCATGTATATAATAACTACTATGATGGTAATTCTAAATATGGTGTAGGCGCTGCAAAGGATAGTGAGGCATTCGTAGAGGCTAACTATTTCAGAAACTGTAATTATCCAATGCTCAGTTCAATGCAGGGAAGTGATGTTCTGGCAGGTGGAATATTCTCAGGAGAGAATGGTGGTGTCATCAAGGCATACAACAACTATATGGAAGGTCAGAAGTCTGTTATATATGCTAATTCGGATGCTGGTACAACAACTGCAAGTGCAACTGATTTCGATGCATATCTTGCAACATCAAGAAGTGAAACAGTACCTTCAACTTATAAGGCAAAGCAGGGTGGAAAGACATATTCTAATTTTGATACTAAGGTTGATTTAGGTGTTGATACTGCTGATATTGATGCACCTGCAGATGTTCCTTCAATTGTAACTAAGTATGCAGGACGTATTATGGGCGGAGATTTCAAGTGGACATTTGATAACAGTGTTGATGATACAAGCTATTCACTCAACAGGCCATTAAAGGATAAGCTTAATGCATACAAGACATCTCTTGTATCAGTAGGTGGTGGAAGCGTATCTGGCACTTCACATACACATACATATGGTGAGTGGGTAGTTGTTACACCTGCAACAGAGACAGAAGAAGGTCTTAAGAGCCGCACATGTACAGGATGTGGTTATAATGAAACAGCAGTTATTCCAGCTATTGGAAAAGATACACCTGTTACACCTGACACACCGGTATCAGGAGATGCAAAGGTACATAACTTTACAGAATCAGGAACAACAAGTGACTTCTATAGTATTACAGGAAGCATAGCAACAAATAAAGGTACAGCAACATACAACGGTCTTACACTTACAAAATGCCTTAAGATGGAGTCATCAACAAGTATTAAGTTCACAGCACCATCCGCTGGAAAGCTTACACTTGTATTTGGCGGAACAACGGCAGCTTCTGGTAAGGGCGTAAAAGTTAATGGAACAAGCAAAAAAGTTGGTTCTGATGGTACATTAACAGTAGATGTTGCTAAGGGTGCTGTAACTGTAACAAAGGGAGATTCAATCA
>UMCB01050799.1_pt1 | contig 9706 bp, 14 predicted proteins | sample 1964151 | NCBI WGS metagenome assembly UMCB01 (sample SAMEA4835960, study PRJEB28245) | human gut metagenome | biome: gut microbiome; material: fecal sample | place: Denmark | collected 2008
TGCTAATTAATCAACAGCATATTGAGTAATGTAATTATGTAAATTGCTATTCATTTGTAGCCCAAATTTATGCCTGCTTTTTTGCAGGCATTTTTTTTGAAAGGTAGATTATATGTTTAGAGGCAAAAAAAGTATAACAGATGGAAATAAGTTTGAGAAAAATATTCCTTTTCATAATGATGAAATAGAAGAAGATAAGGAATATGAAAAAATACATAACGAGTTTGCTAAAAATATAAAAAAAAATAATGAATCCCTTGAGGATATATTAAAAAGGACAGGGGATACATTATTTACAGAAATCAAAGAATTCTATGATGATGACTCTATTACTGATATTGAGTGGGATGGAGAAAACCTATGGATTACTCAGATTGGGAAGGGATGTTATAAGGTAGATAAGAAGTTGTCAAAAGAATATACAGAAAATCTGGCTGCCAGACTGAGTAATATCATGAAAGTTAATTTTACTCCTAATAAGCCTGTTCTTGAGGCACATACAGATAACCTAAGAATATCAGTATTCCATGAAAGCAGATGCGGAAAAAAATCATTTACAATAAGAAAAATTCCTACCAATCTGAGATATTCACATGAACAGCTTGTAGAATCCGGCACGTTGCCAGAAGAACTTCTTAATTTTCTTGAAAACTGTGTAATAGCTCACTGTAATGTAATCATTGGTGGCAGACCTCATGCAGGTAAAACGGAACTGCTTAAATATTTGTCAGGTTTTATACCTGAAAATGAAAAGGTAATCACACTTGAAGATAATGTGGAAATTCATTATAAGCAGATATATAAGAACCGTAAGAGCGTACAGTTCTTAGTAGATTCAAGGTATGATTATACGGATGCCATTAGAGCATGTCTTAGACACAATGTTGACTAGTTGTTGTTATCAGAGGCCAGAGGTCCAGAGGTGTTGGAGCTTCTTAACGCTTTGTCTACTGGCTCCTTTTGTATGACAACAATTCATACTGACAGTGTGGCTGATATTCCTGACCGAATGTACAACATGCTGGGAAGCGGAGTGGAAAATCCTCGATTTATCAATAATATTTATAGATACATTGATGTTGGTCTGATTATTAAGGCGGACAAGAAGGAAAATCGTCTGGTTAGTGAGATTGGTTTTTTTGACAGAGAAAAGGGCGAAAACATTTATATCCCGTTTTATAACACAGCAGACGGTATTGTGAATAAAAACAATTTCAGTTCCGTGATTAAGAAGGAATTTAAAAAGTACAATATCACGGAACCTTTTACAAGGTATCAGCTGTTGCGGGAATCATAGTATCAGAGAAAGGAATTCGGAATGTTGGTAAAAGATTTAGTTAAAAAATACAACGAAGGAACTGTCATTATACATAAGGATAATGACAGTTTTGAAAACAGGGTAGAGTTAAAGTCCCATTTATCCGTTCCAGTGAAAACCTATGTTGTTAATCCGAAAAAAACAGAAACACAGTTAAATATAATTGTGTAGTGTAAATTTTTAGGAAGGGAGTCGGGTTAATGGAAAAGAAAAAACAGTTAAAAGAAGACTATAAGAAACTTAATAAAGAAAATAAAGTTATCAGTTATCTGTCTTTAAAGAATATGAAATCAGATATCTATAAATATGGATATACCTATTCTAATAAGAAGTATGCATTAATGGTTCTCGCAAGTATAGCGTGTACCGTAGGGTTTGCATACATATATCAGCTTAAGCCATTCTGTATTGCAATAGTTCTTATAACCATACTTTTATGTGTGCCATCACTGATAAGGGCAAGATTTAAAGGTACATTTCAGGAAAGGAAGTTCAATGATGTTGACATATACCTGCATCAGATGGCATTTTCTTTCCAAAAGAATCCCAAAATATTATCTGCCCTTGAAGATACGGAAAGGGTTGCAACCGGAAAGCTAAAAGTCACATTACGGAAGGCAATAATATCAATAGAAGAAAGCACATCTTCAAATATCTATGAAAATGCATTTGCTATCATACAGAAAGCGTACAACAATTCCAGAGTAGCAGCGCTCCATAAGTTTATGTACAAAATTGAAACAAGTGGCGGTAAATACGGAACTGCATTAAATATTATTCTTGGAGATGTAAATAACTGGGTAAACCGTACATACCTGATGCAGAATGAAGTAAAAAACATAAAAAAGAATACAATGGTTGGTCTTCTACTTGGTTTTGTCATGGGTGCATCAACAGTAATGTTTACAAAGGCAATGGGGAGAAATGGTTCATTACTTGGTTCGACAGATATATCACAGGATATCTTATATCAGATTACTTCCGTTGTGTTTATTTGTGTAAGTATTTTGTTTTTTACTTATACTCAGACACACTATAACTATGACTGGGTTGAAAAGGTGCGCAATGATAAATATATAATGAGAGATTATAAGACTGCTACAGAATTTGACGCAAAGAATTTTGTTAAAAAAATGATTCCAATGTATGTCATAATTTTTCTAGTAGCTGTGGCAGTAGCACTTATTGATGTAATTCCGTATCATCTTTGTGTGGGAGCAGGATTAGTTCTACTTGATGTTTACATGGTAATATCACCTACTTTTACAAAAAAGAGTGCGATAGATAAAACCCGAAAAAATGTGCAGGATGCGTTTGGTGAGTGGTTAAGGGACGTATCTATTAATCTTCAGGACGAACCTTTAATACCTGCTATACAGGATACATATGAAAACTGCCCTGCAGTATTAAAACCAGAGCTTACTATATTTTTGACAAGAGCATTAAATGATCCAACAGCTGTTGAGCCTTATTATGAATTTTTGGCACGTTTCAAAATAGAGGACATAAATTCTGCAATACGAAGTCTGTATTCTTTGTCATCAATGGATTCTGATATTGTAGATGAACAGCTTAATCAGCTTGTTGAAAGAAATTATGAATTTATTAATAAATCAGAAGCAGCAAGTACGCAGGATACCAATGCTGCAATGAGGTTTACAGAATACATACCTACTATAGTTGCAGCATTTAAGATGGCTGCAGATATGTTAAGTATGGTTATGACAATGCTCTAAGGAAGAAGGTACAAATATGGAAAATTTGATAGAAACATATGGTGAAGTAATTCAGACAATAATATTAAATTCATGTATGTTGTTAATATTTCTTGCAGTTCTTGTAAAATACGCTATTTAGGGAAGGTGGGATTGCATTGAAAGAAATAATAGATATATATGGTGAAGCTATACTGGTGCTTCTGGGATTATTGGCAGCCGCATTACTTGTAGGTGGAATATTTGTGATATTCAAAACGGCAGTGATTGAAATATTATCAAGGCTGTTTATATTCTGTTGATTTTAAGGAGAATTTATTATGAAAACGATTATTGAGTGTTCGTTTTATGCATACATGATAGCACTTATTGTAACATTATCTTTAAGCTTCGTTATTCTGAATAACGATATCACACAGAAAAATCAAGAATTAAGGAGCATAGAGACATATCTTGAGATAGAATCTGAAACTATTAATGTAAATGCCGCAACAATAAAAACAGGTACTGTCAGTGGTGATTATTATGTATATCATAATGTCAGATATCCTAAAAAAAAGATTGATACTGTTGCAAGCACAACCATATTCTCAACATTAACAGCAGATTCAGCACAAAAGCTGATTAATGCTGCAAAAAATATGGGAATTGAATTAACACTTAATTTTATGGATGAGACAAAATCATATGGATATATAGAATATGAGGCTAAATATCCAATAATATTCGGATTTTTCAACCTTAAAAGAAATATTTCAACAACAGGATATGGAAGATACGGCATAGGAAAATAGTTCTGGAGGAATTTGTAAATGAGATTATTTATAACAGCCAGTAATCTTATGGTTTCTATAATGATTATTATATTTATACATACCTCGCTTATAGGGCAAACAATAAGAAATAATGAAATAAATGCGTCCTTAAATTCGAGTATGGATTATGCCTATGACAAGATGATGGATTATTATGAAGACCCTTCGTTTATTAATAACTATATATATAATTCATCAACTGGAAGATGGGAAATCAATGATGCAAAAAAAAATGAAGTAATAGATGCGTTAATGACAGAATTCTGTGGTGCATTAAAGGCACAGAAAATGTCTGTTGCGACACTTACAGTTGAGCTAAAAAGCATTGATTTTACAACAGGTATATTTGAAATAAAGGTTACAGAAACATACCCATTCTTTTTTGGTAATAAAACAGGTTCATGCACATATCAAAAGCGGTATACATTGATTTAGTTCACGGAGATATAAGCAAGAAAACTTCATCCGACAGTTGTCGGTCGTGAGTAGTTCATTTAGAAGAACTGGGAAATCCCAGTTCTTTTTGTAAAAAAATTGAAAACTTGGTATATATAAGAAAATACAGAAAGAGGTGTGAATTATTATGACCGAGTTATCACTAAAAACCAAGCACAGATTAAACATGAATTTATATAAAGACAAAGTGTGGGTTATGGTAAAAAAATATTTTTCCCTGTAACTATTCTGGCAGAAGATTTGTGTTATGCAAAAAATCTTATTTTTAGCAGTATTAGAATAGAACAGTGGGATCCTAAACTGTTTAATGATAAATTCAGTGTTTATATAAGAAACGGAGTGCATTGTTGCGTTTTATCCCGTCTGACAAAGGATGATTTAAGATGGTTCTATGAAGATATGAAAGTTAAATCAGGTGAATACATCATTAATGATGTATATGAAAACGAGCCTGTTGCGTATGTGTTATCAAACTGGCAGAGAAAAAGAATGATTGGCAAGTTAAAAAAATTAATTTAAGAGGAGAAAAATGTATGATTAAATCAATAGATTTTAAAGAAAAGACTCAGGTAATAGCAAAACAGAATCCGTCTGTGAGTGATAGTTGCTGGATGGTCGCAATTGATTTAGGTTTTGGGGCAGTAAAAGGATTTTCAGAAAATAAAATATTTTCTTTTCCCAACTTTGCCAGAAAGGTAGAGAATTTTACAAATCTTATCGGAACACCTGCAGACAATGATATATATTACAGAGACGCAAAAGGTACTGTATGGGCCATTGGCGAAACTGCGCAGGCACTTATCACTACCGGCGAATCTTCAGAAAGTTCAGAGGTTTTATATGGCAGAAACAGATACCCTTCTGCACAGTTTAAGGCATTAGCAGATGCAGCATTGGGACTTGGAATGAAAGAAAATGACTTTGGCAATGCAAATGGAAAAACTATTATTTTACAGACTGGATTGCCACCAAGATATATAAAAGAGGATTCAAGTTCGCTCCGGGAATCACTGGAAGGAAAGCATTCTTTTGATTTAAAGATTGGCCAGGATAAATGGAAACACTATGAATTCGATTTAAGTGGTGGAAATATTAAGATTATGCCACAGCCAATGGGTAGTCTTTATAGTTCAATAATTGATGAAAAGGGAAACTGGTCAGCAGATGCTTCTCAAATTCTTGATTTAAAGGTTCAGGTATGGGACGGTGGATTTAAAACCTTTGATGTGTATTCAATCAGAAAACATGTGCCTGAAGGAAATGGTGAAACTCTTGATGATTTAGGAATGAAACAGGTGTTCCAGAGAACAGCCGATAAGATTTTAAAGACATATAATAAAGACATTCAGGTATATGCAATGCAGACATTATTAGATGAGGGTGAGTTTAAGTCATATGATCCAAAGACAAGAAGTTCGACAAAGATTTCTTTCGTAGATATACTTGAAGAGTCAAATAAAGAAGTTTGCATGGAAATGATAGACAGACTTGACATTATGTATAATCATTTTCTTGACATTGACTGTATTATCGTAACTGGAGGTACAGGAGCAGCATGGTGGGATATAATTTCAAATGAATTGTCAGGAATGGAAGGCCTCAAAATTATTCCGGCAAACAAAAACGATGAAGATCTTCCGTCAATATTTTCTAATGTAAGAGGATATTACATGTTCCTGTTTAAGAATATGGAAAAGACATTGAAAGGTAAAAGTGTATGAGAAAAGGCTATATATTAAGGTTGTATCCATATTTTGACATTGACCTTCTTGTAATGGCACAGGATCCGCACACCAAGTTCTCCCATATATGCAAGGAAGCATTAAAGGCATATGTAAGAGGAAATAAATATAGTATAAAAAGAATCAAGCCTTCTGCTGATATTGGCAGAGGTTTGATAGCAGAGAAACACAGACTTGATGTGTGCATAAAATTTGACAGCTATAAAGATAAGGATATTTTAGATTTCCTTGACAATATAAAAAAAGGTTACAAGAATATGTTCATAAAAAATCTTGTGAGATGTTATATGGGAGGAATTGACCTGACAATATTTGTTAAGGGTGAAAATAAGCATGAGGTATTACTGGAAGAATCCAATCATATATATGTTCCTCATATTGTTAATGAAGCGGGTATAAAAAAGGACAATACCCCTGATGTTTCTTCAGTATGCATTCCTGAACAGGATAATTATATTTCAGAGAAGAACGAACAGCCTATCTCTGTTGAACAGAAGCAGGAAGAAAAAAAGATACCGGTGAGAGATGATGAAATAGTAGTTACGGAGAATAAATCCGAGACTGAAAATTCTGAAGCTGTGCCGAATGCGGAAGTGATAAATAATATGCAGCAAATAGAAGTGTCTGAAGAAGAGGAATCCAAGCAGAACTCTGTTTTTGATGATTTCTTAAGCAATACATCATTATATTAAGGGGAAAATTTTTATGAAGTACGAAACTGAAAATGAGAATGAGTTATATGAAGAACTTAACGGATTGTTGGATGCAGAAAGATCTGAAGAAGAACAGAATAAGAATGAAGAAAATGTCAGACTAAAAGCACATACTTTATCATATTCTTTATCAGATAACGAGAAGATGGAACTGGAGAGTAAAATAAATGAACTGCGAAAGTTCTGTGTTATGCATAATGTTCCTTTTTTAGTAGCAGCTGCTTATGAAAATAACAAGCTGGATACAAGTTATATATACGAATGCGTGACAGCGTATGATACAGGAAGAACCTTAAAAAAGGATGATATAGCACAATTAATATTGATAAAAAACGGATTTAAAGCTATTCCTAAACAAAAATTCTAATCATCTGACCAACTCCGGAGTGTGTTTCCGGAGTTTTTTATTTTTTTTACAGACTTTCATGTTTTAACTTGCATAAATAGAATAGAGAGATTTTTTTGAAAGGAAGTATTGATTATGAGTAATTTGATTGATTCATTCAAGGTATTTAACATTAATGCATTTAATTATTTGTTATATGATTTAAAAAATAATTTATACCTGATTCTGTTAATAATTTGTGCAGTACTAACAGTCATGCTTAATCTTAAGGCACATATTGATGAAACAGCACCGGATGAACAGAATGTACTTTAATTCATGGAGGATTTTATGAGAGAAGAAAAGAAAAGCATAATTATGTGGAATTTGTTTTCTGCATATAAAACAGTAAATTCATTAATGTGGACAGTGGCACTTATATGTGTACTGGCATGGATAGCAAAGTTTTCATTGATGTTTTATGATGCCAAGCAGGAATATACGGAATACAATGCCAGCATTAAATCAGTAACAAATACTGTAAACGGAACAATGGCAACTACAATACTTGAGATATCAATTCCGGGTTTTGGAACAATATCAATGAATGCTGATGGAAATAAATTTGCACAAGTTAATAACGGTGACATTATAAAGTTGTATTACAAGGATGGCAATTTTACATTAAATCAGCCTAAAAAGGCACCTGCTGAGGCAACAAAAGCAAGTGAGATTGTATCAAAAGTAAGCTTAGTAATATGGATAATATTATTTGTACTGGATAAGGCTCTTTTAATTCCATTTTTTAGATACGGTGGTATAGAAGCATGGGCGTATAACAACCTATACAGGAAGGAGTAAAAGGTGACAAACGAAAATATAAAAGATAATTCAAATCTTGTTTATAAGGATTCATTAGATAAAACAGATGTAATTGCCTTTCTTAAGGCTATAGCACTGCCAACACTGGCATTTATATTATGTCTCTTTACAATTTTTAAATTTGCGAAGTTCGGACGGATAATATTATCACCTCTTATTGTACTTATGTGGAGTGTTGCACTGGTATGTGCATTTGTGCTTCCATCACAGAGAGAATCGGTTATTAAAGAAACTATGGTAACAATAGGAATATACTGCTGTACACTGCTTTTATTAAGAGTATTAATAAGAATTATGTCAGGAGCATCAAGCGGTGTCCTTGAAGCAAGTTTCGATATAACAATTCCTGAGACAAGCGGAACTACAATAATTGGATATATTCAGAATATATTGTATCTTGGTTCGGTACTTACCCCATTGGGTTTTGTAGGAATGCAAGTAAAGAGGATATTCCAGTTCAAGAAGAATGCTAATAAAGTTAAGACATTTAATCAGCTCAGAAATATCAGAGATACAAATAAAAATATGCAGTAAAGGGGGCGAAAGATATGATAAGAAAACGATTATATTCATTAACAGGCATATGTATGGCAACACTTCTTTATGCAGTACCTGTGTGCGCAGCAGAAAATACAACAGAAAGCTCAACAGGATTAGCTGTTATTAATAGTACAGGACAGCCATCAATGATAAGCTCACAGATGTCACAGGAGTATATCGAATCTGCACTGAACAATATTCAGACAGATTCAATAATGACAGATACAACCGTTATTGAAGGCAGAACTAATGGCTTTAATTCTAATACGGCATCATCATGGCTGAATGACGCATTAAGTGATATTAAGATTGAAGGGATAGATACAAGTAAATACAACATTGTAAATACCAGTGAAAACCTTGATATTTTAAATGCTAAGTATGCAGCTGCCAAGACGGAAATGGAGAGTAATAATTATTATACAGCATTTAAAGCAAAGGCAAATTCAACAGAAAATAAAAGTACTACAGCTGAATCTATATTTAAGGATACATATAAGGATGTGTACGACAGTATAGGGAAAAAAACAGAGCAGAAGAGTATAAGTGATGTTATAAGTTCATATGGTGGTACAATAAATTCTTCTAAATTTACGATAAATTCCGATAAATCAGAAAATAAAACAGCTCTTAAGCTGGTGGCGGATAAAGATAAGACATCTGTGGATTATAGGTCTGATTATAATAAAAGGAAAAATGAAAATCAGAATGTATTCTCTTCCAAGTCTGATGATATAGATAAGATGATAAATACATTTAAAGCAGATTTGAACAGCAATTATTCAGATTACATAAATAGTGATGCATATAAAGCAGTTTATTCTTCAATAGCATCGACTAATGTTACTGATAAGATTGCAACAAGGCAGGTACTTCCAACAACAATATCAGAGGCAGCTTTAATGGCACAGATAAACAGCTTAAGTGAACAAATACCAATATCAGCAGATACGGCTAGGCAGAAAGCAGAAGTAAACAAAGCTGCCACACAGGCAGGATATAACAGTAATAAAAATGCTCTTGATGCTTCGGCAATGCAGACCTATACTGCTGCTGTTGCATCAGCAAAAGCAAATAGTGGATATATGGATGCATATAAAAGTTATCTTGATACATCAGAAAATACAGCTTCGGTTGAACAGAACAATGTAACAACAACACTGGTATTTGACAATCAGGATGAATTTGAATCATTTGTTA
>UMCB01009705.1_pt1 | contig 9684 bp, 9 predicted proteins | sample 1964151 | NCBI WGS metagenome assembly UMCB01 (sample SAMEA4835960, study PRJEB28245) | human gut metagenome | biome: gut microbiome; material: fecal sample | place: Denmark | collected 2008
ATACTGTACTTGCCCAGCCGGTTACTGTGTTGCCGAGCAGGTTGTCAACGACAGCCCATATAACACCGATGAAGCTGAGAATTGAAACGATAATACCAAGTGACATAACAAGACGGAGTGGTTTTACACTAAGGCTTGTTATGCCGTTTAATGCAAGGTTAAGCATTTTGCTGAAAGGATAGTGCGACTTTCCGGCAAGTCGTTCGCTTCTTGAATAATATACGCTTGTACTTTTAAAACCGACAAGCGGGATAAGCCCACGAAGGTACAGATTAGTTTCTTTGAATTGTGCCAGTTCATTAATCACACGCTTTGATAAAAGCCTGTAATCGGCATGGTTATATACAGTTTCTGCGCCAAGCTTTGCCATGATTTTATAGAAGCCCTTGGCTGTGTTTCTTTTAAAAAATGTATCTGTTGAACGGTCATTTCTTACACCATAGACGATATCACAGCCATCGTGGTAAGCGTCAACCATATCTTCCATTGCATGAATATCATCCTGTCCGTCACAATCTATAGATATAGTCATATCGGCATACTGGGAAGCCTCAATAAGACCGGCAAGTACACTGCTCTGGTGTCCGCGGTTGCGGCTCTGGCTTATTCCGATGAAATGCTTATCTTTCTTTGATAAATCCGTAATGATATCCCATGTACTGTCAGAACTTCCATCATTAACAAACATTATCCTACTGTCAGAACTGATTTTGCCGGCTTTGATAAGATGGTTAAGTTCATCAAGAAACATGCCTGAGGTAACAGGCAGAACCTGTTCCTCGTTGTAGCATGGAATTACAATATATAAACAATCAGGTCTGTTCATAAAAACCTCCCGTTAAAGTTTTTGCTGTTCAATAGTGTATTCCCTGTATTGTCTGTAACTCTTATTATCCTGATTAAGAATAATAAAACGGTTGAATATAATTGCTATGAATAAAAGAATTACAGCGAATACACCACATTTGTATAAATGCTTCTTTGTGACTGAGGACAGTTTCTTTGCCATGCTGTAAAAACCAATAATACTAAGAGGCAGTAACAGCATGAAATAAGGAAGCGTGTACTGGCATTTACCTTCCCAGAACAGGTGGAATATGAAACCGCCTATAAAAGTAAGCGGAAGCACAGCAGCACCTGCGAAAGTACCTTCAATAAGTGTATTCACAGCATAAAACATACTTCCCAATAAAATAATACTCTGCATTATATTAAGAAATGCGATAAATGTTGAACTTCCCTTTAGTGAAAGAATATCCGAGATAACAGGGCTTTTCTCAATATCACTGCTGCGGACATTGGTTATCCAGAAACACTGGAATTCAGGGTTATTCCACTGAGAGGCAACTTTCTTCGAAAGAAATGATGTAAATGCTTTGTGGTCGTTTTTATATGTGTCAATATAACCTTTAATCTCTGCTTTAGAAACCTCAGCTTCTTTCTTAGTATCGTAATCGTTATTCTCGTAAAATGCAGCAATACGCCCGCTGTACCAGCCGTCCGCATAAACATTGCCGTCAGATGGGTGAAGCCCCATTGCAATCCATGTCCAGCTTGAAGCACCGCTGCCAAGATTACAGCCGGAAATCTTCTCAACAACAAGCTTTGGAACAATGGCCTGAATTGCAAATCCTGCAATTACGGCACATGTAACAAGAATAATCTGTATATTTCTGTGTCTTAGTGCTTCTGCAACCGTATAGATTATGAGCGCAATCATGAATATAAGATAATTATTCTTAACCATAACGCTTAACATCATGGAAACAGCACTTATAACAATATATGAAATCTTAAAGCTGTTAAACTCTTTAAGGCTGTCAATAAAAAGCATTGTGTATTTGAAAGCGGAAGTGGCAAAGAATAATCCTGCAACATTGCCATATATGAATACACTGTAGAGAGTCCATGGGAAAAACAGAATTCCCAGTATAATAGTGGACAGGCTTGCAATCCGCGAAAGCTTTAAAATCCCAAGTATGTCAGAAAACATCTTGTAAGTGAATACAATCATCACAACATTAAGAAGCTGCCAGAATAAGTAATTATAGTCACCAACTATGAAACCTATAATGTATTCAATGAACAGAAGCCCAATCTGGTTAGTGTATTTTGATATATAGCCATTGTACCGGAATGCCGAATAATCACCGTTTCTAAGTCCTCTTGCAGCATCAAGTACATAATACTGGTCAGCGCCTGCATTACTCTGCGTAAGCAGAACCCAGGCAGCACCGCTTATACCAATTATAATAAGACATATATTGCGGATTCGTATAAATGTTTTCTCGTTATTGGAAAGATAACTGTTAATTCTGGTGAAAATGTTATTTCTCACAAGATAAAAGACTGCAGCAATAAGAACTACAAGTATGATTATATGAAGCCATACATGGTCTCCTGTGTAATAAGTGCGTTCACTTGCATCAGCTGTCAGTCTGCTCGTACTGAAAATGCTTAGCAGAAACAGCCATATGTTAATAATAAGAAACAGACCTAAAACAATATATCTGTATACTGAATAAAGAGTTTTAGACATAATATTCTTCCCCCAGTTGGAATTAATGAAATACTAATCTAAATAATAACATATGATTACATCTATTGAAAGTTGTAAAATCAAATGATTTTGATTATAATGTAGTCATATTTTTTTGGGAGGATATAAACAATGATAGCTGATTCAATGGTTTCTTTAGTAAAAAACAGTTCGGTAATCCGTGCAATGTTCGAGGAAGGCAACAGACTTGCCAAGTTATACGGAGCAGAGAATGTGTATGATTTCTCACTTGGTAACCCTAATGTTCCAGCACCTGCAGAGGTTAATGAAGCAGTTAAGGATATAGTAGATAATGAAGAATCAACATTTATACATGGCTATATGAGTAATGCAGGATATGAGGATGTGAGACAGACTATAGCTGAGTGACTTAATAGAAGATTCGGAACACATTTTAACCATACTAATATTGTAATGACTGTTGGAGCAGCAGGCGGGCTTAATACAATATTCAAGACATTACTTAATCCGGGCGAAGAGGTTATGACATTTGCGCCATTCTTTGGTGAATACAGGAATTATGTAAGCAATTTTGGCGGAAAATTAGTGGTTGTTTCACCTAACACTGTGGATTTCCAGCCTAAGCTTGACGAGTTTGAAGCAAAGATAACACCTAAGACAAGAGCTGTTATCGTTAATAATCCTAATAACCCGACAGGTGTTGTATATTCAGAGGATACTATAAAGAAGATGGCTGCTATTATGGATAAGAAGCAGAAGGAGTACGGAACAGAGATTTACTTAATAGCAGATGAACCATACAGAGAGTTAGCTTATGACGGTGTTGATGTTCCATATCTTACTAAATATTACGACAATACTATTGTTGGTTATTCATACAGTAAGTCGCTTTCACTTCCAGGTGAGCGAATCGGATATCTTGTTATTCCTGATGAGGTTACAGATTCAGAAGATGTTAAGTCAGCAGCTTCTGTAGCTACAAGAATTTTAGGATTCGTTAATGCGCCTTCACTTATGCAGAGAGTTGTTGCAAAATGTGTTGATGCACAGGTTAATCTTGAGGCATATGACAAGAACAGAAAGGCAATATACGAAGGACTTACAAGGTTAGGCTTTGAGTGTGTAAAGCCAGAGGGTGCTTTCTATCTTTTCGTAAAGTCACCTGTTGAAGATGAAACTGTTTTCTGTGAGGCAGCCAAGAAACACAATATCCTTATGGTTCCTGCGTCATCATTTGGATGCCCTGGATATGTTAGAATTGCATACTGTGTATCTTATGAGACAATTGTTAATTCATTACCACATTTTGCAGAAGTTGCTAAAGAGATGGGATTATAATTATTCGTGAAAGAAGAGGACTTATATATGAAGACATGGGAGAAGAATATCAGAAGAGTTGAGCCATATGTGCCGGGAGAGCAGCCTAAGGTTAAAGATGTTGTAAAGCTTAATACCAACGAGAATCCATATCCTCCAACACCTAAGGTGCATGAGGCAGCAGAGAGAATGAATATCAGTGATTTAAGACTTTATCCGGATCCTGAGGTTACAGACCTTGTACATGCAATTGCAGCTTATTATGGAATGAATGATAATCAGGTATTCGTAGGAGTTGGTTCTGATGATGTATTGTCAATGTGTTTCCTGACATTCTTTAATTCAGACAAGCCAATACTGTTTCCTAATATCTCATATTCTTTCTACAGTGTATGGGCTGACCTTTACAGAATTCCATATGAGAAGCAGCCGCTTGATAAGGATTTTAATATAATTCCAGAAGATTATTACAAGGAGAATGGCGGAGTGGTATTCCCTAACCCTAATGCTCCTACAGCACTTTATATGGAACTTGATAAGGTTGAAGATATTATAAAACATAATCAGGATGTAGTTGTTATTGTTGATGAGGCTTATATTGATTTTGGCGGAAAGTCAGCAATGGAGCTTGTCAATAAGTATGAAAATGTGTTGGTTGTACAGACATTTTCTAAATCACGTTCAATGGCTGGTATGAGAATAGGTTACTGTTTTGGTAATCCAGAGCTTATAAAGGCACTTAATGATGTCAAATTCTCATTCAATTCGTACACAATGAACAGAACTTCAATAAGCTATGGCATTGAGTCTGTCAATGATAAGGAATACTTTGAAGAGTGCGTGGGTAAGATAGTTAAGACCAGAGAGAATGCTAAGGAAAGACTTTCACAGTTAGGCTTCTCATTCCCGGACTCTAAGGCTAACTTTATATTTGCAACACACAAGAGTGTTTCGGCTAAGGAAATATTTGAAAAACTTAAAGAAAAGAACATATTTGTCAGATATTTTAACCAGCCACTTATTGATAATTACTTAAGAATTTCAATAGGAACTGATGAGCAGATGGAAAAGCTTTACGCTGCGTTAGAAGAGATAACAGGACAGGTTAAGTAATATGGGAATACCTTTTGAACAGAGAAATTTTCAGAAAGAGCTTGATAAGAAGATAGCGGGCTTCCAGAAGGACGGAATTGTACCGACTCTGCTTCTTCACAGCTGCTGTGCACCGTGTAGCAGCCATTGCATAGAGTATCTTTCTGATTATTTCCATATAACTGTATTCTACTATAATCCGAATATATCTGCTGAGGAAGAGTACAGAAAAAGAGTTGAAGAACAGAAGAGATTCATCAGTGAATTTCCAGCAAAGTATAAGGTTTCTTTCATAGAAGGCGATTATGATACTAAGGAATTCTATGACATAGCTAAAGGATATGAACAGTGCAGAGAAGGTGGGGAGAGATGCTTCCGTTGTTATGAGCTGCGGCTTAAAAAGACCTGTGAGACTGCAAAGGCTGGTGGATTTGATTATTTTACGACAACGCTTACAATAAGTCCTCTAAAGAACAGCGTCAGGCTTAATGAAATAGGTTTAAAGCTTTCAGAGGAATATGATATGCCATATCTTTTATCTGATTTTAAGAAAAAAGAGGGATATAAGCGTTCTATTGAGCTTTCACATGAGTATAATCTATACAGGCAGAATTATTGCGGATGTGTCTATTCGCGTTGATTTTTGTACAATAAGTATGATATACTAAAACAAGATTTTGAGGTGATTAAATTTAAAGAGTAGATTGCATTATAATGCGTGAATTGGAGGATAATACTATGGCAAAGAAACATGGATTGGCTAAGGTTGTTTTAGGAGTAGGCGCTGCTGCTGTAGCAGGCAAGGTTGCTTTTGATAAGTTCAAGCAGACTAAGGAAAGATTCGCTAAAGAAGAGAATGATAGTTTTGATGATGAAATCCGTAAGTATAATGCTATCGGAGAGAAGAAGGTTATAGAGGTTGAAGACGAGGTATTTGCTGGCTGCGAGCTTAAAGCAGTGGCTTCTAAGGCAGTATTAGACCTTGGTCTTGCAGTGTTTGAGAAGGATGTATATATTAATTTCTCAAGTAATGCAAGTTCAGTAACTATTATTCTTCCAGAAGGTGTCAATGCAACATGTGATATTTCAAGAAAGATAGCAGGAGTTAAGAACCTTGTTGATAATGTTGATGAGGAAGGAATCCATACAGTATATATTATTGGTAAGGCTGTATGCAGTAATGTAGAAGTTATTCCTGTTAATTTCTATGTCGATGAAGAAGATGAGGAAGATTCTGATTTTGTTGATGAGGATGACTGCCTTGCATCAGATGATGATTTTGATGATGATGTTATATTTGATGAGAAAGACGGAGACGTTGAGGTTGAAGTCAAGGTAATCAATGAGAAGGCAGATAGCAAGGAAGAAGAAAAGCCTGAAAAGGAAGAATCTGATGATGATACAGAAGAAACAGAGACAATTAATCTTGAAGAAGTGTAATAACTTCACTATGCTAAAGAATTATGAAGAACAGAGATAAGATATTAGATTACTTTGATAATGTGGCAGATGGCACAATTGTGTCGGCTAATGATATGTATGAGCATGGATTTGAGAGGATGAATCAGGAAGCATTCTTCCGGGCTGTCGAAAGGCTCTCTGACGAGGGTGAGATAATCCGTGTTGGAAGAGGTATGTATATTAAGAAATCAGACGCACAGGGAGATATTACAGAGCTTTTACTGAATTATTTCTTTGGAGAGGATAATTCAAGCGGAATGTTTACCGGAATACACCTGTATAACAAATATTTGCTTACGAATGTTAAGTCTGATAATATAAGCTTGTATTCTAACGTGTGTAAGCAGTCTGTATGTCATATTGGTAATATAGAGGTGAAAAGACCTGCAGTAGAACTTGATTTTGATAATACAAGAATTATTGAGGCAATGGAGATATTCCAGAATTATTTTGACATTCCTGAACTTGATAAAACTAAGTTTGCAAGATATGCAAAGCAGTTTGCAAGGGGTTATGATGATGAGGCCGCGGTAACAGTATTGCGAAGCATGAAGTATAAGAAAAGATCAATTGCTTTTATGAAGAAGGTACTTGATACATACAAGGTTCCTAATACTTTATCTCAGTTTTTAAGTAATGCTTCACATTATAAAGTGCCAACATTTAATAAGCTCGCAAGATAATTAAGAATTGGCTTATCTAAGGAAAGGACAGAATATGAAGAAGATAATGATTGCATCAGATATACACGGTTCTGCATATTATTGCAGAAAGCTGCTTGAAAGATATGAAGCAGAGAAGCCAGACAGACTCGTTCTTTTAGGTGATATACTATATCATGGTCCGAGAAATGACCTGCCTAAGGAATATGCACCTAAGGAGGTTATTGCAATGCTCAATCCTTTACGCAATGAGATTATATGCGTAAGAGGTAATTGTGATACAGAGGTTGACCAGATGGTGCTTGACTTTAATGTACTTGCAGAGCAGGCATATCTTAATTTCAATGACAGATCAATCGTTCTTGCACATGGACACAAGCTTGATGAGAAGAATATACCTGCATTAAAGGAAGGCGATATTCTACTTTGCGGACATATACATGTACCTAAGTGTGAGAAGAGAGATAATTACATATACATGAATCCTGGTTCAGTTTCAATTCCTAAAGAGAACTCAGAACACAGTTATATGATACTGGAGGATAAGTTCTACTGGAAGAACCTCGATGGGGAAGAGTACATGGAATATTAATATATCATATTTATTTTATACATTTTTAATTGCTTTTATTGGGTTGTGTGTTACCATATGTATGTTGATGTGAATTACTTCAATATATAGAAAGGGAATGTTTTTTATGAACCGATTTAAGCAGAGTTTTTCAAGATTTATGTATGGAAGATATGGCATGGACCAGCTTTCGAGATGCTTATCATATGTAGTTATTGTTTTGATTATACTTACTTTCTTTTTAAGGAGTAATGTAATATATACAGTAGCACTCCTTGGTATTGTGTACATATATTTCAGAATGTTTTCAAGAAATATATCAAGAAGAAGTGCTGAAAACCAGAAGTATATGAAGATTCATTATAAATTTATGAGTAAGTTTAACAAGGTAAGAGCAAGAATTAAGGACAGTAAGACACATAGAATTTTCAAATGTCCAAGCTGTGGGCAGAAGATAAGAGTTCCTAAGGGAAAGGGCAGAATTAGTATTAAGTGTCCTAAGTGTCGTATAGAATTTATCAAGAAAACATGATATTTAATTAATTAACGGCTGGTGCGTATGCATCAGCTGTTTTCATGTTATTGTGGTTGTCAGCATAGATATTATGTGAGCTTAACTGGAGAATTATATGTGAATCCGAGAATTGAAAATCTATTGCAGATTAGTGCTGATACAAGTGAAGATATAAGGCAGCAGGTACCTGATATGGATGCCGGGTTTGATGACTCTGACAGAACATGGGAGATAATTGTCAAGACAGCTGGAAGTCTGGATAGGATTAGAAGCATTTATACAAATGCTGAGTTTACGCAGCTTCTATGTGGATACTGGATTGTAAGAACAACGATTGATAGTATTGAAGCACTTGCTACAGAACCGGAGATAATATTTATTGAAAAGCCTAAGGCATTATATTTTGAATTGTATGCAGCAAAGTCTGAAGCTTGCGTTAACGTTGCAAAAGCAGAAGAAACCCAGTATGGAGGCGTGACTGGAAAAGGTGTACTAGTAGCGGTAATTGATTCTGGGATAGATATAGGTAATAATGAATTTCTTGATGACTCAGGTAAAACAAGAATTAAGACGTTGTGGGACCAGACAACAGGCATTACATATTCTGACAATGAAATTAACAGTATACTGGAAGATTACAGGAATGGAGCTGTAAAGACACTGCCAGCTAGGGATGTAACCGGACATGGCAATGAAGTTGCAGTTATTGCATGTGGAAGGAGCGGTGTTGCTTCAGACGCAGATATTATAATTGTAAAGCTGGGAAATTCAGGGGGAAACGCATATATAAGGACAACGCAGATTATGAAAGGCGTTGATTACTGCATAAGAAAAGCTATTGAATATAGTCAGCCGGTTGCGGTTAATATAAGTTATGGTGGAACTTATGGCAATCATGAGGGCAGTTCTATATTTGAAATGTTTATAGATGACTGCTGTTCAACATACAGATGCAGTATATGTATAGGTGTTGGCAATGAAGGAGAAGGAAGAACACATTATTCAGGTCAGCTTGTCAGTGGAAATGTACTGGATGAAGAGCTTGCAATTGGTGATTATGAGCCTCAGATAAGTATACAGATATGGAAAAGGGCAATGGACAATGCAAGAATTGAACTTATTGCGCCAACAGGGGAAAGACTGGTTATAAGTGAAAGAAATGCGGGGGTTGTGCATCATAACATTAAGAATATGCGTATCGTATCAAAGGCGTATGGACCGGGACCATTCTATATGGGTGAAGAGATATATGCAGCCATAGTTGCGACAAGCGGATATATTACTTCTGGAATATGGGATATAAGATTTACCGCAGCAAATGTGTTGGATGGATTCTTTAATATGTGGCTTCCTCCGGTTTCGACATTAAGCAGTGCAACAGGATTTTTAAGACCGTCGCCTGAGTACACATTTACAATACCGGGAACTTCGAGGCGGGCAATATGTGTTGGTGCCAATGGGCGTGCTCCGGGGAGTGCGGCCACATTTTCAGGCAGGGGAGTTAATGTAAAAAGCGGCCTTATGCTGTATGCAAAACCTGACATAA
>UMCB01002957.1_pt1 | contig 9599 bp, 7 predicted proteins | sample 1964151 | NCBI WGS metagenome assembly UMCB01 (sample SAMEA4835960, study PRJEB28245) | human gut metagenome | biome: gut microbiome; material: fecal sample | place: Denmark | collected 2008
CTCCAGAGCAATCTCAAAGAAGTCATGCTCTTCATCAAATACTCCAAAGATAAACGGAAGCTTCAGGAACTCACATCACAGACCCCTGGCTTCCGCTCACTCGAGCTCAAAGCAGCCCGAGTCATTGACTCCATAACCGGTATCAATTTACGTTTCACAGAAACAGAAGGGAGTGTTAATATGTGTCAGGCTGTTCAGGAAATGTGCGATGATGCACGCGCCGAAGGTCTATCCCAAGGTCACGCCCAGGGTCTATCCCAAGGTCTTCAGGAACATGCTTTACTTACTGCACAGCGCATGCTAGAGGATCCCAGGTTCTCACCCGAGGATATCAGCAGATTTTCAGGGCTGCCACTTGAGGATGTTCTGAAATTGCGGGAGAAATGATGATTTGAGAAAATGCTCAGGAAGTACCTTGCTTCCTGAGCATTTTCATACTCTATTCTAATGTAATTCACTTTTATTTTTTTTCTTAAAAAATGCCCATATAACTTTATTTCTCATCAATATAAGACACATTCCATATACAATACACGATAATAATATAGATAATACTAATGTTGCAATACTTGAAAGAGAAAAATGTTTTACAAATTTACAGCTCATCCATATACCAATGCATCCGGCACAAACCGTACAAATATTATATGCTACGCCTGCATTAAGTCGAACAATTTTCCGTCCAACATAAACACAAACAAGCATCATTATAGCTTCTGCAACTATAGTTGAAAAAGCCACTGCATTTTCTCTCCAAAATGGAATACAAACAAAATTTATTGCAATATTTGCTAATGCACTAACCAAGGTTGCTATAAGCACGATTTTTTCCTTACGCGCCGGAATTAATACACACTGATTATATATCCATCCAAAAATACAAAATATAAGCGCTATACTTAATAATTTCAATGAACCTGTAGCTTTTATATATTCTTTTCCAGAAATCAATAATACGACTTCTTTGCTTAATAATATCAATCCGGTAACCGATGGAAACACCAACATAACCAGGACATTAAAAATCTGAGTTAAAATATTTTTATATTCTTCTATCCTTTTTTGTCCCATTAACAATGATAACCGCGGAATTGTAACAATCAAAATAGCCGCCAACATCTGTTTTACGATCCTATATATTTTTGAGGAAACAGAATATATGCCTACTTCGAAATCTGTTCCCATAAATCCTAACATGGTCGTATCGGAATTAATATAAATAGTTGTTGCAACTGTAGATGCAAAAATAATCATAATAGGTTTCAGATGTCTCTTTAATGCCAAACCTATATCAAATTTTAACGAACAATACTTTTTAGCATGAATAAAATTCAATATATTAGATCCTGCATTTGCAAATACTGTTATTCCTGCATATACAATATAGTCATCAGGTTTTTTAACAAGCAAAAACAGCAAGATAATTGAAATTACTTTAAATATAATACTTCGAATCGTTATGTACGCGTATTCCTCATATATAGAGTAAATCCATTCTGTTCCGATCGTTGTAAAAAGAATTTCAATACTAAACACAGCAATTATCACCGCATAATCTTTAAATTTAGGAACAGCTGCAACTGTAAACACTAATAAAATATAAGCTATTATTGTTGATATAATATTAATTGTAAATATTTCATTAGCAAATATACTGAACTTTTTTTTATCATCCCGAAATTTTGTTCCTTCTCTAACTGCATATGTCGATATCCCCAATGCGGCAATCAGTAAAAAATATTGAATAACTGATAATGCAAAATTATATTTCCCTACATTTTCGACAGAAAGAACTCTGGAAATATATGGAAACGTAATTAATGGAAATAATGTATTCAAAACTGTTCTTATACCATTTAATAATGCATTTAGACCAAGTGACTTTTTTTTCATATTTCTAACTATTCCTCTTAATTTTAAATTACAATTTTATGCTTCGATTTGGAAGTCAAATAAGCTAATCCCCAAATTATTATTATCGGAGCCCAAAATTCTGGATATAACAATCTTCCAACAAATGCATCAAATGTTGATCGCGGTGCCTGAAATAAAGAATTTAACATAAAAAGACCAACTGCTATCTTCCAAACATTTTTGCCATCAGATATAATTTTGGATAATAATCTAAAAGTCAAGCCGTAAATAATATTTCCTATAAATACACCTATATATCCATAATCAATATACAGTTCTTCAAAGTAACATGAACCGTATCCAGTACCAACTGCATACCCATATGAATTTGCATAGTAGGAAACAAAATCCGCTAAATATGTTCCATGTAAAGCAGTACTTAATGATTGATTTCCAAAAGAAAAATCTAAATTCAAATTAAATAAGCTATTAAATGGACTATTTTGTAGCCATCTCAATATATTATATAAAGAATAGTGTGCTTCAGAATCTAAATTATTTTTATATAACTCAGCATACTTTACTGCATTTACAGATGTACCTTGTCTTACAAAAAAGCCTACAATAGGAGAATAATCATTTGCATGCCCTACATAATTATTAGATCTAATATATTCAAATAAATACATTGCTCCCATAAGTATTGGAACACATAAACATATTGCCCAAATACCTTTTTTTCCAATCCACGGTTTTTCACCTGGTTTTATTTTATTTCTACACATTGCATATGCAAAAATTATAAGTAAACTTGTAATAAAATTTACTCTTCGTCCCGTTCCTAAAGATAAAAATGCATATAAAATATATAACATTATTGGAACTTTAGCATCCTTTTTTTCTGGTAATGTTGACAAAAATATATAAAATGCTGTCGGCGCAAAATATCCAATCTGTCGTACATACCATGGTATTCTACTTGAATATGAAATGTAATACGATGTATAACCATAATGTCTTACATATAAAACAACATCTATAACTGTTAATATCCAAAACACATAACAGCCATAATACATTCCTTTGCTGATTTGGATTATATTATTCATATAACCTTTTTTATTTTTATATTCAATTTTAGGTATATTATTTTTTATTTTAATTCTTTTTCTTGTTACGCCAAAATATCCTATACATAGTCCTACAAGACTAATAAAAATACATACATCCACATGTTTCTCTATTACATCTGGAAAATTATAATAATAAACTTTCATAAAACGATTCAATATCTGTCCACATAATAAAAATGTAAAAAAGCATACAAGAAATGAAAACATAAATATATTTTCATCTATATTTTTTACAGTAAGATAAAAAAAGCAAATAAAAATAACCGCATTTAATGCTAATATTCCATTTGTATTTCCTATTCCAAAAACAATAACAGATATAATAGAAAATATAATCAATAGTATTATATTATAATATACTTTGTTGCCTGTTTTTGAAGCCATCTTTATTTTCCTTTCCTTTTATATAATTCACATATTTGTTTAATATGTATAATTCCAAAATAAATTCTATATTGATATAAAATACTCTTCATTTTATTTCTATTACTCATATATTTTCTATTTTCTCTATTGCCTGCGAATATCCAGGGTTTCTCCGAATATAATTTTTTCTTGATTATCTTTTTTTCTTTTCTACTCAAATCACACTGTGTATTTCCAATATAACAATCGTAAATTTTTTTTAGTTCATCCAGAATATGAATACTAAATGCAGATTTCATTGGTTCACTTTCAAAATTTATTTGTTTTCTAATACAAGGCAGCTCTTTTTCTATATTATAAAGCATTTTGGAATTGTACTTATGATTTGCTGAATTGTTATTCACATAATATAAATACCATATTCTTTCTACAAGCATTGTTTTTTTACACTTATCTAACAGTTGGAGATTCCATACTATGTCTTCTCCCATTTTTAACTCAGTATTAAATAAAGTATTTTCAGCTATCTCTCTTTTTATCAATCTTGTCCACGGTCCTCGTCCATAATATCCTTTCATATTTCCAAAATATTTTAACTCTCCAACTGAATTACATTTAAAACTTTCTTTTTCTATATCTGATATAATTCTATAATTTATAGGAATCTGTTTTTGCTTTTCTTCATTGAATTCTTCATTATCTAATAACGTATTACCTCCAATAAGAAAATCTACATTTTCTTTTTCACATAAATGTACCGCTTCTGAAAAAAAATATGGCACTAATACATCATCCGCATCTACAAATGTAAGGTATTTTCCTTTAGAATGTTTAATGCCTTCATTCCTTGCAGCGGATACTCCTAAATTGCTTTGTGTTATAACTTTTATTCGTTCATCAAGTCGAGCAATGTCTCTTATTTCGCTTCGAAACGACTCTTCGCTTCCATCATCAATTAAGAGTATCTCATAGTTCATATATTCTTGATTTAATACACTTAAAATGCATCTCTGCAAGATTTCTTTTTCTACGTTATAGCATGGAACAATTACACTTAAAAACATTTTTTTACCTCAATTGCTTATTTCATTTATAAATTTCTGATAGTTGTAGTCTGCATTAAATTTTTTATTCCAAAAATATCTAGCATCATTTCTATTTTTTTTATATTGGTATGAATCTAATTTGCAAAAATCTGTTATTTTTTTAGTCAATTCATTTGCTGTTATATTCTGAGATAAAAGAACCCCATTTTCTTTATCCCTAATTATCTCCTTCGTTCCCCCTGCATCTGTTGCGATGCACGGAATTCCAAAAGATGTTGCTTCCATAATTGATACAGGAATCCCTTCTGATGAACTTACATTCACGAATACATAGTAATTTTTATCCTGATATTGTTTCATTAATTCTGTGTTACTGACATTTCCTTTAAATTCATACTGAATATTGTCTCTCAGTTTGTCTTTTGCCATTTTTTTTATTTCATCCATTAAAATTCCATCCCCATAATGTGTCCACTTAATCGGGATAGTCTTAATTTGAGATAATGCATTTATCAATAAATCCAGTCTTTTTACCTTTGTCACTGTAGAACAGCTGACAATTTCATAACATTTATCATTGAAAAGATACTCCTTTTCTCCATGATCTATTGTTCCTAAGAATCTGGTATGCACTTTCTGTTTATATTGAGGAAATCTTTTTCTCAGATAATCGGTACCATGATCTGAACATGGATATATATTATCAATTTTTGAAAGAATTCCCTCTCTCATTGGTATATAATTCCCTTTATGTTCTTCTTCATAAAGATCATACCGATGTGCCCTGCTTACAATCTTACTGTTCAATTTCCATTTCTTTTTTAATAACATTGCCACATATGGCTGATATTCAAAACGATATGAATAAAATATTGACTCTTTATTCACATGTCCTTTCATTTTTTTATCTATTAAATCTGCTTCATAATGAGAACGACTGAAATAAACAAACATGTTTACAAAATTTCGCACAGATAATCTACGTGATTTCACCAGGCGTGCAAATTCTTTATATAAATTAATATCTGTCAGAGTCCTGAAACTATATAATAAATAGGTTTTATTTGACGCTTTCATAATTGGAATTACTTTCACATTGTTTCCAACAGTTCTTTTTCTTTTTAAGTGTTCTTTTCTAATCTGTAATGCAAAAATATATACTTCATCAAAGTCATCATAATATTTTACTTCTGTTTCCAAATAAGGCTCCCAATCTCCATAAGGAAAGGAATTTGTAAGCAAATACAGCGTTTTCATTAATCTTCCTCTTCTATCTTTTCTTAAAATCGTATACAGCTGGCCATTTATAATTTTTATAAACAGCCAGCTATACTGCAGTTCTCCTATTTGAGTTTTATTTCAATATTACTCATGATTTTATTGATTTTTGCTCTACACTCATCCAATGTAGATCCTTTTACAATAATCTGGCCAATACAATCTGCTGAAAATACAAATTTTCGAATCTGATCTCCTGTTTTTTTAAAGAATGTTATTTCCAGAATATCTTCATCCATTTCTCCGGTATATTTGATATCTTCTAGGGTTCCACTTTCTTCTGTTGAAAGAATCATTCGTGCCAGTCCTGCCGTTGTTTTGGAATTTCTCTTTCCCCAATACTCCAACGGATTTTCTCCAACAGCCATTGCAGCAATCATTTTGTAATATTCAATTCCAAAGTTAATCTCAACCAGTTCAGGAAGACAGTTTGCACCTACACGGCCTGTAAGCTCAATTACATAAACCTTATTGTCTCTCAAAATCAAGTCTACGTTTACTGCACAATTATTCAATCCTAAAGCTTTGATTGCATTTTTTACAGCTTCTTCCGTCTGTTTGTGGATGTTCTCATCGCAATCCAACGGAACATAATGTCCTACAGGTACTGCAGTATGACTCATATATGTTTCATCGCCATGCGGCATTACAAAAAGGACTTCATTATTATAGACAAATGCCTGTGCGCCAAATTCCCAGCCTTCAATAAATTCCTCAACAATACAATAACTTCTTTTCGTTAATTTCATTGCTGCATGAAATCCGTCATAGGCATCTTTTTCTGTTTTTGCTATGTAAATTCCATTGCTTCCCTGTAAATCCGTTGCTTTAATGATCACCGGCAATTTAATTTTATCCAATGCATTTTTTAATTCCTCTTCATTGGAAATTTCAAAATACTGTGCTGTACTTACACCATATTCCATAAAAGCTTTTTTCATTTTGGATTTATCATTACACATAATTGCTGCTTTTTCCGGAAGTCCTGTTAAGCCCAAAGAATCACAAGTTTTTCCAAGAGCTGAAATTCCTGTATCCAGACAGCAAGTAGCCACTCCGTCCAATTTAAGCTTCGCTGCTTTTTTAGCAACCTCATCAGGATTTGCGATATTCATAAAGCACACTTCATCTGCCAGAGGAATTCCTGGAGGATTATTATCAGGCATGGTTCCTGCAATTGTTGTGATTCCCATCTCTTTTGCTGCTTTATACAGTCCGATCTGTCCTCTTCCAGCACCTAATACTAAAAGTCTTTTTCCTTCAACACCCATTTTTTCTTCTCCCTTCTAATTTGTATAAACATTTTTTCTGCATACTACAGTTTCAATTGTTTTAAAGAAAATCTTCAAATCTCCCAGAAATGTTACTTTTTGTGCATATTTTGCATCCAAAGCCAGTTTGTCCTCCTGCGAAATATTATTTCGATAATAGGCCTGTGTATACCCTGTAATGCCTGGTTTTACTTTTAAACGATCTTTTCTTTTCTGGTCATACTCAGACAATGGTCTGTCTGTTGTTACTGGCCTTGGTCCGATCCAGCTCATGTCTCCTTTCAGAATATTAAATACCTGCGGTAGCTCATCAACTGAAATTTTTCTCATCAGCTTTCCGATTTTTGTTACTCTTGGATCATCTGCACTGTTAAAAGTTGAATTATCCTTATTTCTAATATCTGGCGCATTTACCTTCATGGAACGAAGCTTATACATATTAAAGATTGTCCCGTCTTTTCCCCTTCTCTTTGCCAGATAAAAAATTGTTCCTCTGTCCTCCAGCCAGATCAGTGCCCCAAAAATAATACAGACTACTAATACGATTGGCAGTGCAATGACTGCAAATATAACATCCAAACCTCTTTTTATGTATCTTTCATACATGAATTTATACTTCCCTTACTCCATTTCTATTTCTATTAAATCCAGCGCTTTTTCACATATTTCTACAGCCTCTTCAGCTGTATCTGCCTGAGCGATTACAAAGCCGCTGCGATCTCCACTACTCTTTATGCCATTCATTTTTTCCCCGATCCCATGTACAACATAAATCTGTTTTACACCTGGAATCTTTCTGGCTTCTTCAAGTCCCCTGATATCTCTAATGAAACCTTGCTCAACTCTAAAATATCTTATAGCAGATGCTTTATGAAATTTAGGCTCTAAGTCTGCAGTTTCACCAAGTGCAATTCGTATACAACTTTCAACCATATCTACACCTGTGGAAAGAGGTGTAAGATAAGTCGTAATATTGTCTCCTCCCAGCCGTGCTCCCAGTTCTACAACTTTAGGTCCATCCTTCGTTATTTTGATTTCTGTATGGGACGGTCCATTTGAAATACCGATTGCGTGATTCGCTGCAATAGCCACCTTCGCTATCTGCTTCTTTATTTCTTCTGTATGACCTGATGGCTGTGAATGTCCCATTTCTACAAAATATGGTGCATCTGTTGTCAGCTTATCTGTAATCTGAATAACATAGCATACGCCGTTGACACTTAAAGTTTCTACACTTACCTCTGGCCCTTCCATATACTCTTCAACCATGAGATCTCCGGACCTTGAAGATTCCTTACTGTAGTTATAAGCCTTTTCCACAGTTTCACTGTCATAATCTTTAAGCAGATTGATTCCCCGGCTTCCCGAATTATCTGCCGGTTTTATAATACATCGATAACCTGCTTCTTTTATTTTTCCTACTGCTTCCAAATATTCTTCTTTAGTAGATACTTTGTAAAATACAGGAATCGGAACACCTGCTTTTTTCAGTGCCTTCCGCATTTCCGCTTTATTTGTTGCTTTCACAGCTGTATCTGCACTAATTCCAATCAAATTCATTTCCCTTGCCACTGCTGCCACTGCTCTCATTGGCATATCTGTAGCAAGTGTCATGATTCCATCAATAGAATGTCTTTTTGCAGCTTTCACTATCTCAGGTATATCAATCGTGCTTATGATTTCTTTTTCGATTCCTTCTGTCTGAAAGCCTACTGCGTCGGGATTCATATCGACAACTACAACTTCCAGCCCCATTTCCTTTGCCTTTTTTATCGCTGGAAGCTGTAATATACTTGCTCCCAAAATCATGATTTTTTTCATTTAATATATTCCTTCACAATCCCACAATACATCTCAATCACATACTCCACTTCCTCATCCGTCAACTTCGTATGCAGCGGCAATGTGATCTCATTTTCAAATCGCTTATAAGCATTCGGGTAATCCTTGATATCAAATCCCATATTTTTATAAGCAGTCATCATTGGCAGTGGTTTGTAATGTACGTTGCAAGCAACACCTTTTTCTGCCATTTTGACGATGATCTCGTGTCTCTGCTCCAGAGTGATTCCCGGGATTCTGGTGATGTACAGGTGTCCGGAGGACTGATGCTCTTCGTTGTAATGATCCAGTACCTCGATGCCAAGTGGTTTAAATGCTGCATCATATCTGCTGATGATCTCTTTTCTTCGTGCAAGGAGACCTTTATACCGTTTCATCTGCGCCAGTCCGATTCCGGCAACTACATCGGTCATATTGCATTTAAACCAAGGTCCGATGATGTCATACTCCCAGGCGCCAAGCTGTGTTTTGGCAAGGGCATCCTTTGACTGACCATGAAGTGATAACAGCTGATACTGATGATAGATTTCTTCATTATCAATTCCTTCGATATCTCTCCATGCCACAGCGCCGCCTTCTGCTGTTGTAAAGTTTTTCACTGCATGGAAGCTGAAGTTTGAAAAATCCGCAATGCTGCCTACTGTTTTTCCATGCCAGGTCGCACCAAATGCATGGGCTGCATCTGCCATTACAATGACTCTTCCGATTGCTTCCTGAAGCTTATTGTCTGGATGGAAAAGCTTCTTTTTCTCTTCTACGATAGAGAAAATCCTGTCATAGTCGCATGGCACTCCGCCAAGATCCACCGG
>UMCB01019441.1_pt1 | contig 9437 bp, 7 predicted proteins | sample 1964151 | NCBI WGS metagenome assembly UMCB01 (sample SAMEA4835960, study PRJEB28245) | human gut metagenome | biome: gut microbiome; material: fecal sample | place: Denmark | collected 2008
GCGCCCCCTGCTGCGCCAGTGGGCCGCGGACGCATCCCTGTGCGACATCGCGGAATTCTCAAAACTCGGAGAGAAGATCGCCCGGCGCCGCTTCGACATCCTGCGCATCCGAACCGGACTGCCCAATGCGAGGCTCGAGGCCGTCAATAACAAGATCAAGACCACCATCAAAATCGGCTATGGCTACAGGAACCTCGACAACCTCATCGCCCTCGTCATGCTCAAATGCGGCCGCTTGGACCTCCAACTACCCGGACACCAATAACCAGTAAGCCAGACCAGTGATTCACGTCCGCACAAACACCCGAAGAGCCTTTAAATGAAAGGGTTGCCAGGTAGCTTGTGCGCTATCCGGCAACCCTTCATCTCATATGATGGATTCCACCGTCTGATCTATGTATTTCTTCCAAGCGGGAGCTTCCATGAGATCTCTCTGCGCTTCGCACACTTCAATCAGCTCTTTGATTTTTTCGTGTTTGGCGCTTTCGTTGCTCTGGAACAGTGCGATAAAGCATTTCTGGAATTGCGCAAGCGTCAAAGGCAGTATGTCTAGTCGTTGCTTGACATCGCCTTTTGCGTACCATACGCCGTGGCGGAAGGTCTCGGCTGTGTTGGTGTCGATCTTGACTGCGATGAACAGTCCATACACTGGAATGTCGTTTTTCCCATACTTCAGCACCGCTTCGGATACGTGCCGTCTTACAGGCTCGCCTTCCATGGATTCCTGGCGGGAGCCTGTGGACATAGTAACTTCAGTCAGAATGGTGAATTTATCGTATTCGCAGTACAGGTCTCCTTGTCTGCCGCCTGCTGCCGATACAGGAAGGAAGTCCGAGTCCAATCGGAAACCTCGCATATCGCTGGGATGGTTGACGAGGTTTCCGAAGGCGAGCGCGGCACGCCATAATACCCATTCGAGATATGCCGGAGTTTCATCTTTCGGTACTTCGATGCCGTTGTCCTCATCAGCGTCGTCGATCTTCTTGCCGCCGCCTTTGATCAACAGTGTCATGTAGTCGGAGATCTCCTGCCACTGTTCTGGCTGTTTGGCGGCATAGTTGATTTCGTCGGTTTTCTGCCAGAGTTCTTCGAGATGGAGGCGCGCTGCATTGATCTCAGGTACCGTCGATACCGGGCGATTCCCAAGATCGTAATACACATGGTTCTTCTTCAGCTGTGCTTCCATATCAAGAAGCAAAGCCTTGGCGGTCTCAAGATCATCCATAGGCAAGGACGCGCCATGGCAGAGCTCCTTGTATACGTCCATAATTGGGCGACGGCTCAATGTTGTTGAGGCCAGCTTTTCCGCTAGGAAGTGCTTGGCTGGAACGATGACAAGGCCTCGACCTTTCCTTTGGACGATTCCACTGATGCGAAGGTAGCGCATGTTCATATCGCTGTAATCAGTGAAGTTATCGCTCTTCTTGTTGTAATCCTGACCGCGCTTCTTGATTTCGTCGGCGTCGAACCTACGCTTGGCTGTTGCTTTCTTGCGACGCTCTCGCAGATCGATGATATGGTTTACGACATCGTTAATGTCATAGCTGGGATCGGTGGTATGACCCCATAGCGAGAATTCGATTCGGCTGATTTCACTGGTGCCTGTACGCTTTTCAAGTTCCAGCATCACCGCCAATATCCACCTTAGCGGGGAGAAGAAGCCGAGATCTCCTGGAACTTTGGTCTGCTCAAGACTCAGCGAACGTAAGAAGCATTCCTGCTGTGCAGGATAGGTGTCGGCTTTGAGGAAGGTCTCGCCGAATGGTGTCACCAGATCTTGGGGGCCGAGATCTTCCTGTTTGCCGTCCTTCTTTTTAACTTGCGGGTAAATGAACCCAAAACGGGCAAACATTAACCGCCATTTTCTTGCATAGCTGCTGGTGTCTTCTGCTTTGCCGGTCGAATTAACCAAGCCGGCATGATTAAGCAGTGTTTGGAATCGTTCTTCGTTGCTTCCTCGCAGGTTCCCATTGAACGGGGACTCGGCGAACAGTTTCAGGCCCTCCCAGATGCGCATCGGATTGCGTAATCCAGTGTTGCCCAGTTGCCAGATCGTTATCGGTTTGCCCATGACTTCAGTTTACAGTCAACTCAGCATCATGGGCATTAGCCTTATGATTACCAGCCAAGGAAGAAGTACTCTTCGACCTTGTTTCTGTTTGCCGCACCTTTATGCTGGGTGCCAATGGAGTATCGGTAGTCAACGGGAACGACTTCGACATTCTTCTTATGCCGACCAAGGATCCTCAGCATCTCTTCTTTTGTCGGCTGACTGTTGGAAGAATAGGAGATGATAAGAATACTATCCTTGAATCGCTCGATCAATTTGTCGAATGCGTCCGCAGCTCCCGTCCGGGAAGAGAACGGGGTCGGGTAGGACTTGAATTTCTTGGTCTTGGTATGCTCCTGCATCGTGACGCCTTGCCAGTCGCAGGCAAGTCCCTCGACGAAATGGTAACGCCGTACATATTCGTTATCCGACAATGGCGAGTAGTACGGAGGATCCATGTATACGAGGTCGGGATGGTTTGCCTCAAGTAGCAAAGCATCGCCGCGGATGGACTTATTCTGGTGATGATTATCGAAGACAGCGTTGTTCACCGCTTCAACGGCTTCGAGGAACTGCTCGGCAAGTGTCTTCTTCAAATCCTTGCGTCCATCGTCGTACCGGTGTCCGGTGTAAGTGAAGATACCACGCGGGCGTTTTTTCGTGCAGGCGCGAATCAATGCGGTCATAGCGATGGCCTGCTGATAGGGATCTTCGATGTCTTTGATACGCGTGCGAAGAACGTCGATCAGATGATTTTCTTCGTCCGTGTAATACAGTCCCCTGAAGGTATTCGACACGAAATCGTCGGTCGGGCAATCCTTCAGCAATGCCTTTGCCTCTTGCAAAGGCAGAGTCGCGTTCTGGTTTTCCACCATCGCCTTGGTGAAGGTGGCGCTCATGGCCATGTAGTCGTTGCTTATGACTTGTTTACCTTGCGCTTTGAACATGTAGCTGACGATGCCCGATCCGGAGAACAGGTCCACGACCGAGTTGAAGTTGAATCTGGATGCCACATTCCACAGTTCAGTGAGCAGTTTTTGCTTGGAACCCATGAAACGGGTTGGCGGATATAGCTCAACCTGCTTGGATAGGTTTTTCTTTTCCGGCAGAGCCGCCGCCAGGGTCTTGGGCTCTGGTTCTGCAATGACCAGCGTGTCTTCTCCCGTGCGGCTGCTTGCCCTGCAGGCTACGGAACGTTTTGTAGGAATGACCTGAATCTCGTATTGCCCATACAGATCATGGACCAGCGGATGATTCGAGTTGGTCAACAGAAGATGGCATCCCAGCGAATGCAGACGGGAGAATTCAACTGCAAGCCGTGAATGGTCTGAGATCTCGAACTGTTCCTTCGTATAGCGCTTGAAATCCGAGTATTCGGAAACCGGAATGTACGGCGGGTCAAGAAACACGAAGTCACCTGGTTCGGCGTATTCGGCAAGCACGGCGGCATAGTCACCGCAGACAATTGTGGCATTCTGGAGCGCTTTGGAAGCTTCACGCAGGGCCTGAGCGTCGCAGATCTTCGGATTCTTGTATTTTCCGAATGGGGTATTGAACTGCCCCTTGCGATTGACTCGATATAGGCCGTTGAAACAGGTCTTGTTCAGGTAGATCGTTCGCGCCGCAGCTTCTACCGGTGACAGCTTGGTCCAATCCAGAGAACGAACCTTGAGAAACTGCTCTCGCTCGTTCTTGTATCCAACGAGAATGGCGATCACTTCTTCGACATGTTCCCTTACTTGTATACATAGGTTCACAAGTTCGGGATTACTGTCCGCGATCACGGCGTTCTCAGGACGAAGCGCGAAGAACAGCGCACCGCCACCGAAGAATGGTTCGATGTATTTGCCATAGTGCGCCGGAACTTTCGGAAGAAGCACGTCAAGCATCTGGGATTTACCGCCAGCCCACTTCAGGATAGGCTTTACTCGGCCATTGGACACCCTAGCTGACGCTTGGGTGCTATTTGTTTTCGCACGTGGACGGCCAGCCTTCTTAGGAGAAAGCATGCGCTCCAGCACGTCGGAGAGGAACGGATCGCCGTTATCGGAACGCAACGTGCCGCGCCGAACCAGAGTAGCGACTGTGGCATTCTTCACGCCTAGTATTTTTGCGGCCTCTGCCTTGGTGATGGTTTTATCCTCAATCGGCATGTTTTGAGCCGCGTAATTCCCAAGCGGGGTGCGCCACCAAGAAGGGTCCTTCTCACTTTTTTTGATCAAGAGAGTGTAGACCTGCTGCCATTCCGGTTCTTTGCGCAGTTCAGGAAGGGAGGTGTTGTTTGATTTGATCTGAAGAATGAGGTCTCCCGCGTCCACGCCAAACATCGGCAAGTTGTCAAAGAGCCCTTTGGATTCTTGAAGGAACTGAAGCGTGGCTTCCTCAACCAGTGTGTTCATCATCGTTCCTCACCATCCTATGGATCTCTATTGTTTAATGTCTAAAACAAGTTTGACATTTTCATTGGACAGATCCTTTTATTGCTTGATGTCTAAGGCGTGTCCTACGCTCGCTTAAACGAGCGTAGGACACGGTTTGTCCATACAATTCGATTGACCATAGAAACGAAAGGTTGGTTAGCCTTATCATGAGTCGGTCAGGTACAGCCTTTGGACGTTACTCTATGTCGGGAGGACGCTTTGAAGAAGCGGAAGGTCTCCCTCTCTCCGCTATCGGTGAACTCAAGAACTACAAAGATCTAATCGATGACGTGGCTGCTAGGCTTTACAAGCGCGAACATCCCCGTAAAAAGAATCTTCCCAGTGGGTTTTCTCGCGATATCGACATCCGCCTTACAGGAATAAAGCATGGCTGTGTAGTGGTGGAAATGACAAGATATCAGCATGAAACCTCTAATCAGATACCGCTTTGGGATGAAGATGCGCCTGACTTTGCTGAAACAGCCAGAAAAATGATTAATTCAACTATTAGGAGCATAAAACAAGCTAAGGATCCAGCTTCAATAGGAGACTTTCCACCGGAGTCGCTTTCCCGCTTATACCGTTTAGGTAAATCACTAAACGAAGATGAAAAAATCACCCTAGCAGAGGCAGATAATTCAGGACGTATAGACGTTGACAGCGATTGGAAAGATATTATTTCTCGTTCTACCGAGAGTCAATTTGTCGAAAGAGTTATTGACGGCAAGCTTGTCGGAATGGATGCCAGCGAGGAATGGTTTACTTATACTTTCTTGATCTATACCTCCCAGAAGATAATTAGAGGCAAAGCTGACATTAGTCGATGGGATGATTTTTATAAATTCTTTAACAATAGAAGCCGAGCACGTATGTGTTCCTTATCCGTCGTTTGCAAAATAAACGATGATGGCGATATTGAATCCATAGAACAGACTTACGGTATAGAAGAGACTCTACCTGAGAAGTTTACAAGCAGGCTGGAAGCTCTTGCACAGCTTAGCACTGGATGGTATGGCACTCAAGATGGCGTTCCTCAAGGTGAACCCATTAAAGACAGCATCTTTAAGAATGTTCAGTCATTCTTATGCGAAGCACTCTCTTATACAAGCTCAATACCGCAAATAATTGATCTTGTCATTTTCCCGCAAATCAACGGTGGAATTCAAATCGAATGGAAAGAGCTAGATTACGAAGTTGATTTCGAGCCTGACGATACAATCAATGCGTTTGCCTTTAGCAAAAACGAAGAAGATTGCGAGAAGATGTTTGCAGCAGACTGCTCTCCAAATGAGATCCTAAATTGGATGATTGGGGGCGCGCTAAATGACTGAAAACTCACAAAACTGGCCTGATTTAAAGACCGGAGAGGAAGATATAACTAATTCCTCAGATACTTGCTTCAGAAATGTACACCCTGAATTTATTTCTGATGGCATTGTTTGTTCTTCAGCTTTCAATCCGTCAAAAGACGATGAAGGCGAGTTGTCTACAGCACGTTCTTCAAAAGTAAGTCCTCAACAGCATTACGAAGAATTTACTCAGTTTGGACATCAGTCTGCCGGAGTCTATTCAGTTACTACCGATGATATTCGCAAGGAAGAGTTACGTTGGGTTGACAATGACTCTCTTCAAGAAGAATCATTGCGTGTTACTGGTCATGCATATATTGACTTCCGTCTTTGTTCGTCAAAAGGAGCAAAGAAGAAAGCACGTTCATTGGCACGTAAGGCTGTACAAGCCTACTTGCCGCATGCTGAAGAATAATATTTCTTATGGAGGAAATGGACGGCAACAAGCCAGTCAGTATCAGCTAGAACCATGATCTGATCATCGTCAGTAAGGAAAACTGTACGGGCATTCGACACGCCGAGGGACTTAGCCCATGCCATAGCCTGACTTGAATACAATCCGTTAACAATGACCGTCACGGTGAGCCAATCCCAGTCGCCTCAACAAAGACAACCAAAAACCGCAAACCGCCATTTTCCAACGATATTGGACTCAACAAAGACCATTGGTTCCAACCAAGAAACACCCCGCTAAAACAGGATGTCACAGGTTCAAATCCTGTCAGCCCGACCGGAGCTCTTGGAAACATTAGGTTTTCAAGGGCTTATTTTTCCCGTCGAAAACAATCTGCATACAAATGCATACAAACGCCGCGGGATCTCCATGCCCGATTCACACGAGTTCGCGCTCGCGGAGGGTTCTGATCGCGTAGGCCACGTCGTCCAATCGTTCCGGACAGAGCGCCGTGTAGGTGTTCAATGTGATGCTGGGAGAGGAGTGGCCGAGCTGCATTTGCAGGGTCTTCACGTCCGCGCCCTGGGCGATCGCGAAGCTCGCGTATGTGTGGCGCAGACTGTGTATGGTCACGCCCTCGTCCGCCATGCCGGCCGCTTGACGGCCTTGTTCCATATCCTTTTCCGCCACGTGTTCGTCCAGACGTTCCCGCCACAGGTGGCACGGAACAGCCAGTCGTCATCACCCATGCCATCCATCTGCGCCTTGATCTGCGGCATGAGGAACCGTGGTATCGCGATGTTGCGGGCCTTTCCGTTCTTCGGGGTGCCGAGCATGCTGCCGCCGTGCCCGTCGTCAGTCCATGTGCGGCCTATCTTGGCGCGACGCTTGGCCGCGTCCACGTCACCGACCTTGAGGGCAAGCGATTCGCCTATGCGGCATCCCGTATAGGCCTGCCATCTGACCAGCAGACCGTCCACCGGCTTCCCGATCTTCTCCGCCTCGTCCGCGAGCAACTCGACCTCGCGGACCGAGAGGGACACCATGTCGTCGTCGGAGGCGATCTTCGGCACGGTGACCCTGTCCACAGGATTCTCACCGATCCACCCGTTCGAGACGGCGTAGTCAAAGATGCCTTTGAGGACGAATTCCATGCTGGTCCCTTCAATGGCGCCGGTGGTGATTGCGGTGCCGGCTGTTATTGACCATCCTATCGTCGCCAGTGGGCCGCCGCCCGAATAATTCCGAATGGAAACGCGGTCCCGGGCTGCGCTAATCGCCGTTTGAGGCGTGAAAGCGGGATTAGTGTGGGCGAAATTGGTGGTATCTACATTTCGAGGGGTTGATCTGATGGATCAGGAACATCTATCTGCATTTCAGGGGGTTGCCCAAACGCGATATCCGAAGTATTAAGCGTTTTTTGCTGCTGGGATTGCGCGGTTTTGGGAGCGTTCATACTTGGCTGGCACCCCCTCGAAACGTAGATAGATGTCCGGCGAGACCGAAATCAACCCCTCGAAACGTAGATACGGTTCAATGACGATGTGATTCCGGGCTTTTCGCCCATGACCGGGGGAGAGAAGATGGCGAATCGCGCCGGAAAGGGGTCGTGCCCGAACCGTGATACCTCGTCATGACTGCAACATGGTGATGCCGCCGTCCCTGACGAGCAGTGATTGACGGTCAGTGAGCGCGCGTAGGTCGAGCTCCGTGGAATACCGTTCGACGATGAGCCGTGCCGCCTGACCCATCGTGGGATTGCCCAGATGCGGCACCACGTGGAAATCCGTCAGACCAAGTCCTTTGTAGTCGCGCAGACCCGGGGCACGATCCGTGCGGTCCATGATGGAGCAGTAGCCGATGTCCGGCGACATGATGACCGAACCGGCTGATTCGCCGATATACGGGATCCCGTCGGCTATCCGTTCGGCGAGCAGCGCATCCGCGCCGCTCCGCCGCAGTTCCTGCAGCAGAAAGAACGAATTGCCGCCGCCGACATATATGCAGTCGGCGTCCGAGAGGGTGCTCCGCACGTCGGGGGCAGCGGCCGTTGAAACATCCAGTTCGGTGACGCGGAATCCCAGTTGACGCAGTTGGCGGCGGGTCAGCATCGTATGCGCGAACCCCCATGGCTCTACAGCCGCGGCGGTCGTGATGTACGCCAGTCGACCGCCGTGCAGCCCGGGCAGTGCATGCGGGATCATCCCTGTGGCTCCGCGCAGCGTCGATGTGAGCATCATGGTCGCCATCCTGGCCTCCTTTCGTATCGCCCAGTATAGGACCGCGTTCATGAGAGCGCTGACAGATGAAAGATCGAATGCGCGCGGTGGCGTTTGGCGCTCGCCTGGCCCGGTTGCCGGAAATGACGACATGGGCGCGAACGATTCCGCCGATGCGGACGGAAAATGCCATAACTCGAACGAAGACGATACGATTGGACGCATGAGCGAAACGAACAATGACAACCTGTGGCCGGCCCCGACCGCTGACGGCCCGCTGAACGCGACCGTGACCATCCCCGGCAGCAAATCCCTGTCGAATCGGTACCTGATCCTCGCCGTGCTTGGCGCGAAGCCCGTCACGCTTGTCGGGCTGTTGCGCTCGCGCGACACCGAACTGATGATGGGAGCGCTGTCGGCGCTTGGTGTGCGCTGCGACATCGACCCGGAAAACGACACCACGGTCACGGTGACGCCGCCGGAATCCGGCCGATTCAGCGGCAATGTGGGCGTGTACTGCGGGCTCGCCGGCACGGTGATGCGTTTCGTGCCGGGGCTGGCGCTGTTCGCGGACGCCCCGGTGCGGTTCGATGGAGACGATCAGGCATACGCGAGGCCGATGCAGCCGGTTCTCGACGGGCTCGAACAGCTTGGCGCCCGCGTCGAATACCACGGCGAGCACGGCCGGCTGCCGTTCACCATCACGCCACCGCGTCATGATGGTGAACAGGCCGATGACGGTTCCGCTGCCGCCAAGGTGAGCATCGACTCGTCCGGCTCTTCACAGTTCATCTCCGGTCTGCTGCTGATCGGGTCGCGCCTGCCCGGTGGGCTGGAGTTGCGGCATACGGGGGAGAAGACGCCGAGCCTGCCGCATATCCGCATGACCGTCGCTGATGTGAACGGCGCGAGCGGCAATGCGACCGCTGATGAGGAGTCTCGCGTCTGGCGAGTCGGCCATGCCGCGTTGCAGCTGCCGGAACGCGTGGTCGTCGAACCTGACCT
>UMCB01011010.1_pt1 | contig 9380 bp, 10 predicted proteins | sample 1964151 | NCBI WGS metagenome assembly UMCB01 (sample SAMEA4835960, study PRJEB28245) | human gut metagenome | biome: gut microbiome; material: fecal sample | place: Denmark | collected 2008
ATCTGCTAACTTAGTCTTATTTTAACATGACCACCGGAGCCTGACGGTCCGAGCAGCACACAGAACTCACCCTTTGCCACAGAAAAATTCATGCCCCGCAGCACCTCTTGGCGCGTCTCACCGCTTCCAAAGCCCTTTTTCAAATCCACTATTTCTAAGAACTTTCTCTCTTCTTCTGACATATGATATCCTCTCTTTCAACATTTCAAATTACATTTACCTTATATAAGGTTATACGTTTAAAAACAATTATTGGTCAGATTGTACTTACTGTAGTTATCTGTCTTTTATACATGTTAGTGTTATCTAACTCCACTCAATAAGAGTAACGCTATTTTGCCTTTCTTGTCAATAAAAATTTTATAATCAGCTTGGTAAAATCTCTTTTTATTTTCTGACCGGATTAACAGCTTCAAGGCGTATGCATAATATAAATTAAATCTGTTTTTACGGAGATATGAATTTTTATGTGTGGTATTGCCGGATTCTGTAATTTTAAAGAAGACTTTGAAGAGAACACCGATTACTGGAACTTTCGTCTTGAGAAGATGCGTGCTGTGCTCGCCCACCGCGGCAACGATGCCAGAGGACGCTACCTTAAAAAGCATATTGGTCTGTCGCACAGCCGTCTGGCCATCCGTGATATCCTGTGCGGCGACCAGCCCATGACGCGCACCCACAACGGCTATGAGTACACTATCTGCTATAACGGTGAGATTTACAACACTGATGAGCTGATTCCCGAGCTGTCCGAAAACGGCTTTGTATGCTCCACAACCTCAGACACAGAGGTTATTCTGTACGCCTACATCCATTGGGGCGCTGATTTTGTCAATCGCTTAAACGGTATTTTTGCATTTGCCATATGGGATGCGGCTAAAAGCCGGCTGCTTTTATACCGCGACCGCGTAGGTGTCAAACCGCTTTTTTATGCCATCCGAGGGGATTCTCTGGTGTTTGGCTCCGAGCCAAAGGCCTGCTTTGCGCACCCAGCAGTAAAGCCTGAGCTTGACAAACAGGGCTTGCAGGAGCTTCTTGCTATCGGGCCTGCGCACACGAGCGGGCTTTCCCTGTTTAAGGATTTGTTTGAGGTTTTGCCGGGACACTTCATGATTTACTCCCGGGATGGGCTGCATGATGAAACCTACTGGGAGCTTACAAGCCGGGAACACACCGAGAGCTATCGGGATACCGTTGCTCACACACGTTTTCTGGTGGAGGATGCTATAAAAAGGCAGATGGTTTCCGATGTGCCGGTATGTACTTTTCTGTCAGGCGGCATCGATTCAAGCATCGTAACCGCCATCGCCGCAAACTATATGAACACACGCGGTAAAACGCTCAACACTTTTTCCTTCGACTTTAAGGACAATGACAGGTATTTTAAGGCAAACGCCTTCCAACCGGAGAGGGATTTGCCCTATGTCAATCGTATGCTTGAAGAGTATGAGACAGCCCACTCCTATCTCGAGTGTGATGAGAACTCTCTCTTCAAGGCGCTCTTTGCCGCAGTCGATGCAAAGGATATGCCCGGCATGACCGATGTGGACTCGTCACTTTTATATTTCTGCAGCCTCGTCAGCCGAAAAAACAAGGTAGCTCTTACCGGTGAGTGTGCTGATGAAATCTTTGGCGGATATCCGTGGTTTTACCGCAAAGAGCTGCTGGAAAGATATGGCTTCCCATGGTCATCGGATGTCGCTCCACGCCTTGCTCTTTTGCGCGATGATGTGGGTTTGGAGCTTGATTTATCCGGTTATCAGGCTTTTCGATATGAGGAGTCCAGGTCAAAAGCACCTCTCCTTTACGGCGAGGCCGGTGAGGACGAAAGCCGCCGCATAATCGGATATCTCAATATCAAATGGTTCATGCAGACGCTTCTTGACCGCATGGATCGCACCAGCATGTACTCCGAGCTTGAGGCCCGTGTACCTTTTGCCGACCATCGTATCATTGAGTATGTCTTTAATGTGCCTTGGCATATGAAATATCAAAACGGTGTGGAAAAGACTCTGCTTCGCGATGCTTTTTCAGATGTCCTGCCACCTGAGCTTTTGCACAGAAAAAAGAGCCCATATCCAAAGACTTATCATCCCGGATATGAAGCTCTCCTTATAAAGGGAATGGAGGAGATATTAGACTCCCCTAACGCCCCTGTGCGCACTCTCATTGACGTTGACAAAACGCGCGAATTTTTAAAGGCACCGGCAGAATACGGCAGTCCGTGGTTTGGCCAGCTCATGGCAGGTCCGCAGCTTATCGCATATTTCATCCAGATTAATTACTGGATGGAGAAGTATCAGCTGTCTGCCTAATGCTCATCCATGATTAATTGACCTTGCGCTCTATATCAATGATGTTATTCTCTATGATATTGTTTTCTGTAATGTTGTTATCTATGCTCTCTGCCGAAGAGGTGCTTTCACCCTCCTGCTCCTTCGGTGTAAATCTTCTCACCTTATCCATGAGCTGAGTCTTCTTCAGCTCATGCTTAAGCTCAACACGCTCACTCTTCTGCTGTCGTTTTTTCTCCTTAAGCTCGTACTTGGCCTGCTTCTTTGCGAGCTTATTCTGCCTCTTCTGCTCCTTTATGGCAGCCTTGGTCTCTTTTTTGGCCTGCTTTGCCGCAAGCTTTGCTTCTTTTGCTTCACTCTTTATGCGGCTCTTTTTATTTTTCTTTACGCTCTTTTTGGCTACCTTATGTAGTTCCTTGAGGTCTGACTTTGCAGCCTTTATATTCTTTCTGTCCTTGCGATATGGATTGTGCACAAAGTATCCCACAGTGCCTATCATCATAAGAAGCAGTGCCAGTGCCTCTCCCACCATCGTGACATACTCCAGATACTGCGGATACAGCTTATAGCCAATCATCTCCGCCGCTATCAGTATAAGCGGTATGAAAAACAGTATATTCTTTCGCTTTTGGGACAACAATGCTCCCTCCGCGCCTACACACATGAGTATATACAGGCACAGCTGTGAGGTCGGTCCGTAAGCATATGCCACAATCGCAGCCATTATCACAGATATGCAAAACACGATGAATGCTTCGCCGCGAAACAGGGCATTCCTGTACTCTTTTATGCCCTCCAGCTTGTCTACCGATATGCCATGCAGTGAATATACCTGGTCTGTGATATCCTCCATGCAGTCCTCATGGTATCGCTTCAGCTCCCTGTTGCTGTTTATATCAGCATCTATGGAGCGTCTGCGCTCTGTAAGCAGCTTCTGCTCCTCCATGATCTTCTCCCAGGCCTCATCCTCTGCCTCACGCTGAAGCTTCACCTGCTCGTGAATCCACTCGGCACGCTGGATGCGCTCGCTCTCCTGCGGTATAACCATCTGCTGCTCGTCTACTGTCTGCTGCGGGGTTTGAGGCTCCTGCGTCATGCTGTTATTTTCCTTTTCATTATTTATCATTCCGGTTTTCTGCCTCTTTCTTCTAGACATTTTCTTTTCCTCTTGCAATTGTTATTTACTGCTATATATCTTCTATTAAAGCATATTTTACCGGAATTTTCCATAGAATATCTTGCTATTAAAACAAATATTATACTCAATATAAAAATAGCATAACAATGGTATTTACAATATCATCATTACGCTATTCCATAACTATATTTTTACTGTGGCATATCCTTTCTTAAAGGACTACTTTCATAATTTAAAGTTTTAGCTCCTGCTAGCCGTTTCATCTCATCCATTAATGGATGTTTTTTCCATTTATGAGTATCCTCTGTTATTTGGTAACTTAATATTTGAAAAAATGGTAAAAAAGCAAGAGGTGTAATAAGCTCGTTTATTTCAAAGTCGGGATTTATTATATTTTTCCCTTCAAGTCCTTTTTTATTTGTAAGCATATAGGTTTTATCCGTTATAACGCCTGTAGCCTCAAATATCTCTTGTGTTCTATCCGAAGCAAGACCTCCATCAATAAAAAACACTGTATAATTTGGTGTAAGCTGAAGATTAGGTCCATGTATATATTCTTCTAATTCATATGCTATGCCCGGAACCTGAATAGTTTCACCTACTTTAAGTGCTCCCTCCATAGCAGTTCCCATATTTGCACCTACACTACATATATATACTGTTTGAAGCGATGTTAATGCTTTAATGTTATCAGCATAAAATTTCTTTGTCGCAACTATCATTTTTTCATGCGCACCGCTTACTTTTTCAAATTCTCTTACCCAAGTGTCATATTCATTCCGGCCTATTATTTTACACATTTTAGCGGCTTCCAAAGCAAATAGCATAAGATAAAGTGACAATGCAATTACACCTTTTGTTACATATCCTACCGTTTCCTCACCAACGCCAAAATCAACTGCCATGTCTGCAACCGATACTATATCACTATTCAAGTCACCTGTTAGTACAATTGCCTTTCTATTCAGTTTATCATTTATAAACTTAAGTGCTTCCATAGTATTTACACTATATCCACTCTGAGAAACAGCTATAACCATTTCATCTGACGCAACGCTATGCTCTGCGTGAATAAATTCAAATGGTGATATAACTGTAACTTTGCATTTCAACACTTTTTCCATATATAGTCTTGCACACTGAGCAGCATTATTCGAAGATCCGGATGCAACTATAGTAATATTATGATATGGTCCTTTGATATATTCATTAACCATGGTTTCTGTCAATGCTATTCGTTTTTTTAGATTTTCCTCAATTAATTCTGTTGAAGAGTTGATATAATCAAACATAGTTTTAGCCATATTTCAAAATCCTTTCTATAAAATATACCCACTGAATTATCCAGTGGGTATAAATTGAGTAGTAACAAATATTGACTTATACCCCCAGTATTCCGGTAAGACTTCCCAAAATACCTATAATAAATATAAGTATCAATGCCCAGGTTGTCTTCATCTTCTTTTTGGTAACCAGCCAGTATATAAATCCTGTAAATAATAATGGTAACAGACACGGAACAATTCCATTTATTACATCAGCTATAACAACACTTGTATCTCCGTTTGTATACTTTAATGGAATATTCACCGTAACCATAGTTGCTATCATAGAACCAATTGACATAAGTCCCAATATTGATGCAGCATACGTAAGCTTTTCCATTAGTCCACCCGCTGCAATTTTTGATAAAAATCCAGCTCCAAACTTATATCCGCCCATCATACATATGTATCTCAGAATTACATGTGGTATATTAAACAATAGGAAGAATAAAATTGGTCCCAGAATATTCCCGTTCATAGCAAGTGATGTTCCTATTCCAGTTGCAATTATTCGAAGTGTTCCCCACATAAAAGAATCACCTATACCTGCAAGCGGTCCCATTAATCCTGCTTTTACACTATTGATGGATGATGTGTCAAAATTCTCATCGAGCGCATTTTCTTCTTCCATAGCTGTACTAATTCCAAGAATTAATGTTACCATATGTGGAGTTGTATTAAAAAATTCCAAGTGTCTCTGTAATGCTGCTGCTTTTTCCTCCGGTTTGTCCTTATACAGTTTCTCAATAATCGGAATCAAAGCATACGTATAACCTAGATTTTGCTGTTTTTCATAATTCCATGTCCACTCCATTGGAAAAGATCTGAAGAATACTTTTCTAAGATCTCTCTTTGTAATTAATTTAGAAGTCGTCATCTTCATCACCTCCCATTTCTGTAGCTGTTATAACCTGATTATTCTGCATATTTACTATTATAAGAGCTATAACTGTTGCAAAAAGTGCAACTCCTGTTACTGACATTCCCATGTATGCAGAAATGAGAAATCCCAATAATAAGAAATACCAATTCTTTTTATTTATTATCATGCTTGCAAGAACTGCAAATCCGAGAGCCGGCATCAAGCCAGTTGCAATTGTAAGTCCTGATTTTACAAATTGTGGAATAGCATCCAACACACTCTGAATAACTGTATTTCCTAATAAGAATGCTAAAAATACAAATATTCCATACGGAAGATTCAAATATAGGAATCCTCCTAGCATGTGCATTCTTGCAACACCTTTACTATTTCCTTTAACAGCATAATCATCTGCCTTGTGTACAAAAATCGGCAAAATAAATATTTTACATGCATTTTTCATCAAAAGTGCTAATGAAGCAATAGGTACGCCAATTGTAAGTGCAACCTCAGGATCATTTCCTGCTGCAAGTGTCAAAGCAGCTCCAAGCACACCTCCAGAAATCATATCCGGTGGAAGTGATGCCCCTACAGAAAATGCACCTATAAATGCAAGCTCCATCATTGCCCCAATAATAATTCCACTTTTTAAATCGCCCATAACCAGCCCAGTTAATGTACACATTATTAATGGTCGGTCTAATAGGTTTGTTCCAAACAGGAAATTAGTATGTCCTAACATGGCAACTAATCCCAATAATATAGCCTTTAATATCATATCAGTTCCTCCTACAATACATCCTTTGCATAAATAACTGAATCACTTGGAACCTGCCTTATCTCCACAGTAACTCCATCAGTAATCAACTCCTTTAAGAGTTCTTCCTCTTTTGGTGTTGTAAATACTGCTTTTGATATCTGCCTTGTCCCCTCTCTTGATTTAACACCACCAAGCGTGATCTTATCAATCATTCCTGTTTCCTTGCACAGTTTGTATACATCAGCAATGCTCTCTACAACAATAAATAACTTATATTTATCTGTTACACCTGACACAAGAGCTTCTACAGAAGCATCCATATTCTTTATAACAAGCTTTGTATTCGCTGGTTTTGCAAGTTTTATTCCAGCTTTTCTGATTTCATCGTTTGGCACACTATCATTGGCTATTAAAATGCAATCACTTCCTAATACCTGATTCCAGGCCATTGCAACCTGTCCATGTAGTAAACGATGGTCTACTCTGACATTTACTATCATCCTATATACCCCTTTCTTTAAAATTCGTCATCTTCTAACGAATCAATACCTGTCCTACTGCAAAAATTTATTACACTGTCTGCTATACCCAAAAGTTCTTCCTCAACCTCAGCAGCATTATTTTTCATTTCTGATATAGACATTGCTGTTATAACAAGTGCCAGATTCATTCCAGCAATAAGCCTTATTTGCGGATTAGAAATATACTTCATAAACTCATTATTCACACTTCCACCAAATAAATCTGTAAAAATGATCCAGCTGTCATCCGGTGCAATGCTATCAATGAAACCTTTTATTCTTGTCGATACATCATCTTCTCCGTCTACATATGCACATATAACACTGACATTATCCTGCTTTCCAAAAACCATTTCTGCTGACGAAAGCATTCCTGCTGCCAGATTTCCGTGTGACGCTAACATAATTTTAACCATCTGTCCACCTCCTCTTTTATATTTATTATATTTATTTTATTTATTGATTTACTTTATTATCCATTTTATAATTATAACATAGCTTTACAATTATTTAAGGAGAATTATATGGATAGTCATTCATCAAAGTATATTTATGACACCCTTAAAGGTGACATTGAGAACAATTTATATTCTTTCGGTTCAGCCCTGCCGTCTGAACGTACACTGGCTGAAAAATACTTTGTAAGCCGAACCACTGTCCGTAATGCTATTGAGCAGCTTGTACACGATGGTCTGCTATACAAGATTCAAGGTAAAGGTACTTATGTATCCATGCCTAAGCTTCATGCTACCAATTCTGTAACCTCTACAAGAAAATACTTAAAAGACCATCATCTCAAACCTTCAACCAGAATTATAACATCTGGAATAAGGAATGCCGGGTACAAATATTCAAATATATTTAATATTTCTGAATCTGATCAACTTTTTTTCGTATATCGTCAAAGATTAGGTAATAAAATACCTTATTCTGTCGAATATACTTTTTTACCATTTGCCTATGTTCCTAATGCGCAAAGCTATAATTTTGCCAAAGAATCTTTATATGACTGTTTTAATGATAACAATATAATTGTTGATCATACGGTTCAAACTATAGATTTGGTCAAAATATTTAAACCGCAATCTGATATTCTTCAACAGCCCGATGGTTCCGCCTCATTTAAAAGAGTCAATACTGTGTACGATATACACAATCGCGTTGTCGAATATACATTATCATATTCTTTAGCTGATAAATTTAAATTTGTTTTTGATTAGGAGTATCTTATGAATCATTATCTTCACGCAAAAGCCGATGACGCTGCTGAGGCTATCGAAAATTATATATCCATGCATAATCTTAATCCTCATGACCGTATTCCATCTGAACGTGCCATGGCAGAAGAGCTTGGCATTAACAGGACCACTTGCCGTGAGGCTCTAAAGCGATTGGAAAATGAACATATTCTTTATTCTATAGTTGGGAGTGGCACATATGTGGCACCCCCAAAACTAAGAACAAGTATTGGTATGGGATTTTCACTGGATGCCTATTGTGAAGCAAACGGCTTCAAGCGTTCCAATAAATTAATATATTGCTACCAGACTCTTGCCACCGATTATATAAGCAAAATACTTGGATTATCCCCGTACTCACCAATTTATATTATTAAACGATTGCGGTTTATAAATCAGAAACCGGCAATGATAGAAACTACTCATCTTTCTGAGGCTATGTTTCCTGAATTGTTAAGGAAATTTAAGGAAAATGAAACGCAGTCATTATATGCTTTAATGAAAAACGACTATAACATTATTCCAACTCATCATAGCTATAAAGTTTCTATGAATATATGCGACATTGATAATGCTGTTTTACTTGGAATCGAAACCAATTCTCCATTGTTGAATTTCAGCATAATATCTAAAGATTCAAATAACAATGTAATTGAATACTGTCAAAGTCTGCGTCGAATTGACCGATGTTGTATCAATGCCAGTTTCAAAAATTACTGATACATGAAATTACTTTACCCAGATCACTTACTACATAATCTGTCATTTGCCTTATCTCATCTGTTGGCTGCACTAAATCAGGCACCATGATAACGTTTGCGCCTGCAGCATGACCGGCTCTGATCCCATTATATGAATCTTCAATCACCAATGTGTGTTTTATATTCACACCCAGCATATCCGCAGCTTTCTGATATATATCCGGAAATGGCTTACCATGTTCCACTTCATCACCACATACCATGTACTCAAATACTCCCCTCAGGTCTGCTGCTTCTAATAATTCTAGTGCCATTGCCCTGTCATTGCTTGTTGCAACTGCATATCTTATATTATTTACCTCTAGATATTGTATTAGCTGGTATACACCATTCTTTACAGGCATACCATATTGTCTGATATTTTGCCACACTATGGACTTAAAATCATTTCTGAATTTCTCAACAGGAAAATCTCTTCCGAACTCCAGTTTCAGACTTTTTTTGGATAATCAAAGTTCTTTAGGGTTTGCCAATCTATTTT